>JAABUT010000180.1_pt1 | contig 115724 bp, 103 predicted proteins | sample 5559281 | NCBI WGS metagenome assembly JAABUT01 (sample SAMN10711880, study PRJNA513359) | rock metagenome | isolation source: Antarctica rocks | place: Antarctica: Victoria Land, Ricker Hills nord | collected 2016-01-04 | reverse complement strand
TTTTAAAGCTGGGCTTAAAGCTATTGCCAAGTTTTTACACCTTAGCATGAACCGTTGCCCAAAGCTGCTGACTGTTAAAGATCGAAAAACCCTATTTTTGGCCGGAATTGTGCAACAGCCACTCAAGCAAAAAGAACGTTAAGAGGGCGAAGACCCGATCAAAAATTATCTATTTCAAGATTCTTCTTGCTAGGCAGCAACCTTTACGACGGGATACCGAAACGAGTTCTGCATGACAAAAAAGCCAAATACTTCTTTTATCAACCTAAATTTTATACCGATAAAAGAAGCATCCAATTCTCAAACAAAAAATCCAAAACCATTCGCCTCTTTTTTGTAGCTTGTGATCTGAATCCAATTCATCATGATCTACAAAATTACTTTCACAGCGTTGCTCTCGGCCTATTGTTTCCTCACGCTTGCGCAAACCTATCAGCCTGCTGTTTTTACCGATCCAAACCGGGTAAAAAAGATCGAAGCTACTTTCCCAGTCATCGATCAGTTATACAAGGACTATGCAGAGAAAAACCATTTTCCGGCTTTGGTTTACGGGATTGTGGTAGATGGAAAATTGGTGCACACCGGCCATGTTGGTTATACTGATCTCGCTACAAAAACCCCGGCTACGGCAAAATCTGCTTTTCGTATCGCTTCCATGACCAAAAGCTTTACCGCAATGGCCATTTTGAAATTGCGCGATGAAGGTAAATTGAAATTGGACGATCCTGCTTATTTGTACATCCCGGAAATGAAGAACTTACATTACCTCACCAAAGATGCTTCTACCGTTACCATCCGAAATTTGCTGACACATTCAGCCGGTTACCCCGAAGACAATCCCTGGGGCGACCGGCAGTTGGCGGATACAGATCAGGAATTGATTGACCTGTACAAAAAAGGCGTTTCCTTTTCCACCAATCCCGGAAGCGGTTACGAGTACAGCAACCTTGGCTTTACCACTTTGGGTTATATCATCAAAAAAGTTTCGGGCAAAACGTACGAACAATACATCAGCGAAAATATTTTAAAGCCTTTGGGCATGGATCATACTTACTGGGAATATGCCAAAGTGCCCGAAGAACAACTGGCACACGGCTACCGCTGGCTGGACAATAAATGGGTAGAGCAGACGCTGCTGCACGATGGTTCTTACGGTGCAATGGGCGGAATGATCACTTCTATGGAAGACTTTAGTAAATATGTTGCACTGCACCTTTCGGCCTGGCCGCCGCGCGACGATGCCGAAATTTTGCCTGTTAAAAGAAGCTCTGTCCGCGAAATGCAGTTTCCCTGGGATATTTCCGCTTTGAATGCAAACGCAAAATTGACGAACGGGCGGGCTTGTCCCAACGTAACAGCTTATGCTTATGGACTGCGTTGGATGAAAGATTGCGACAACCGGGTTTACATTGGCCATACCGGCGGTTTGCCCGGCTTTGGCAGCAACTGGAACATTTTGCCGGAATATGGCATCGGTGTTGTTTCGTTTGCTAACCTCACTTATGCCAATGCCGGTGCCGCTAATAAACAGGCTTTAGATACTTTGCTTGCCCTTTCGGGGATCAAACCGCGGTCTTTGCCCCCTTCTGCCGTTTTAAATCAGCGCAAAAACGAATTGGTTAAACTGCTGCCCAACTGGGACAATGCTAAAAGCAGTAACATCTTCGCCCAAAACTTCTGGCTGGATTATTTCCCCGAAAAATTAAAAGCAGAAGCCACAGAAGCATTCGCCAAAGCAGGAAAGATCATTTCGGTTGGGGAATTTGTGCCTGAAAACCAGTTGCGCGGCTATTTTATGATGAACGGTGAAAAAACCAATCTCAAAATCAGCTTTACTTTGACACCCGAAAACCCGGCTTTGATCCAGGAATATCATTTGGATGTGGTGGGAAAGTAGGCGGGAAATATTAACTTTTCCCTCTTTCGTATTCTATCAAAATGTCTTTTAATCTTTTAAGAGCTTCTGTCTTTTTGATAGTTGATTTTTCAGACTTATTAAAGATAGTCATTAACAATACATCTATACCATTTCACTTTTGTTTAAGTGATAGTACATAACCCTAAAACCACCTCTTTTGCCTCTGCCTTTACTTTTATCTGATAATCTTACTTTGAAAATCTCATTTCCGTAAGGCTCTCCTAAAAAGGGATTTTCAATTAATGCCTCAATCAATGTATCTACAGATGCTTTAAGTGTAGCGTATTTTTTTACTAACGGTTTTATTTCTCTTTTAAAATCATGCGAAATAAAAACCTGGTTAATCATTCCACAATTCAGACGCAGGGATGATTTTTAATTTCCCGTCTTTTATCAAAAGAGCTTCTTTGTAAGCCGACTTTAACATTTCAAATTCCTGATCGCTCAGGTCATCGTCAGCATAAACAAATATTTCGCCGCCAGCAGTTTTAACCATTGATGATATTTCTGAGATAATGTTTGAATGATTATCAGGTATATTGATCGTTATCGTCATTGCTTTGAACATTTGATTTACGAGGATAAACAAATGTAAACACGTTTTTTGTGAATATAAAATTTAGAAGGATTTTCTCCCGTCAAAACACTTACAAGTTTTTACCTGATAAAAGAAGCATCTAATTTGTCATGCCGAACTTGTTTCGGCATCCCTCGTGAAAGTTTGCTATCGTTGCCTGAGAGATCCTGAAACAAGTTCAGGATGACAGGACGTACAAAATAAAAGCGCACCATACTTCTTTTATCACCATAAAGTCAACACCTCTTATCCATCAAACTCAAATCAAAAAACGGACGTTAGCTTATTAACAAAGCAATCAAAAAATGGAATACAATAAATTAACGCCCGAAGAAGAATACGTGATCCTGCATAAAGGGACCGAAATGCCTTTTACCGGCGAATACACGAATTTAAAAGATGCCGGAACCTACGTTTGCCGCCGCTGCAACACACCGCTTTACACTTCTGATACGAAGTTTGAATCGCACTGCGGCTGGCCAAGTTTTGATGATGAAATCCCCGGGGCGGTAAAACGCGTTGCAGACCGTGACGGCAGAAGGGTAGAAATTGTTTGCAATACTTGCGGCGCACACTTGGGCCATGTTTTTACCGGCGAAAGGTTTACTGCTAAAAATACCCGCCATTGTGTCAACTCTATTTCTATGAAATTTATCCCGGCAGCCACTTCTGCTCAATAAAAAGCTTTCCCTTTACGATAAAATATTGGCTTTGCTGATAATGTGGAAAACTAATATTTTGTGCAAAACTTCGCCTTCTTTACCCCTTTTTCAAAGCCTATATTTGTATCAAAGGGCAAAACAAAATCGTTTAACCAATTGGTAACCTTCAAAAAATTACCTTTCGATTTTGAAAAACAACATGAATTTATACCGATAAAAGAAGCCTTCCAAACAGGGGGCTTTTTTTAGCGGCTAATATCAGATCACTCAAAAAATATTATAAATGATTACAGACCAGGAAGATGAAGTATTGCTGCGGGAAAACAAAGACCGTTTTGTTATTCTGCCGATTAATTACCCAGCCATTTGGGAAATGTACAAAAAACACGAAGCCAGTTTTTGGACGGCCGAAGAAATCGATCTGTCCGACGACCAGAAGCATTGGGACAATTTGAGCGATGGCGAACGTCACTTCGTTTCCCATGTGCTGGCGTTTTTTGCGGCAAGCGATGGCATTGTGAACGAAAACCTGGCCGTCAATTTCATGAGCGAAGTACAGGTTCCGGAAGCACGCTGTTTTTACGGCTTCCAGATCATGATGGAAAATATCCACTCCGAAACATACGCGCTGCTGATCGATTCATACATCAAAAACCCAACAGAAAAAGACCGTTTGTTCCATGCCATTGATACCGTTCCCTGTGTAAAAAGAAAAGCGGAATGGGCTTTAAAATGGATCAACAACGGCAATTTTGCACAGCGTTTGGTTGCTTTTGCCGCGGTAGAAGGTATTTTCTTCTCCGGTAGTTTCTGCTCCATTTTCTGGTTGAAAAAGCGCGGTTTGATGCCTGGCTTAACTTTTAGCAACGAATTGATCTCGAGGGACGAAGGCTTGCATTGCGAATTTGCCTGCTTGCTATACAGCATGTTGTCCAATAAATTGTCTAAAGAAGAAGTAACGGAAATCATTGCGGATGCCGTGGTGATCGAAAAAGAGTTTGTTACCGATGCACTTCCGGTCCGTTTGATCGGTATGAATGCGGATTTGATGGGCCAGTACATTGAATTTGTGGCCGACCGCTGGCTGGTGGAATTAGGCTATGATAAATTGTACTACGCCACCAATCCGTTTGATTTTATGGAAATGATCTCTTTGCAGGGAAAAACCAACTTCTTTGAGAAACGCGTAGGCGATTACCAGAAAAGCGGTGTGTTGAACACGGAAGCCAAAAGCCAGGCTTTTTCGATGGATGAGGATTTTTAGCCTCAACTAAATCTTCTCCAAAAGGAGAGGACTTTAAGGAAGTAGATAGTATCAGGATTGATTTTCTATCGCCCATGGCTTACTACCTGATACTAACTACTCAATACTAACTACTAAATACTAAAAAGATGTTTGTAATAAAAAGGGACGGAAAAACAGAATCCGTAAAATTTGACAAGATAACCGCACGTGTTGAAAAACTGTGTTACAGTTTAAACCCGGCATTGGTTGATCCGATTGATGTGGCCAAAAAAGTAATTGAAGGTTTGTATGATGGCGTAACCACTTCCGAACTGGATAATTTGGCAGCAGAAACCGCGGCGTCATTAACTACCAAACATCCGGATTATGCGTTGCTGGCATCGCGCATTGCCGTTTCCAACCTGCATAAAAACACCCTGAAGTCTTTCTCGGCCACAATGAGGAAGCTTCATGAATATGTGGACCGAAAGACAGGTAAAAATGCTTCTTTAATTGCAGATGATGTTTGGGAAGTAATTGAGCAAAATGCAGAATTGCTGGACAGTACCATTATCTACGACCGTGATTTTGGTTTTGATTACTTCGGGTTTAAAACATTGGAGAAATCATACCTGCTAAAAATCGAAGGACAAATAGCTGAGCGCCCGCAGCATTTATATATGCGTGTTGCTGTTGGCATACACAAACAGGATGTAGAAAGTGCGATCAAAACGTATCATTTGATGAGCGAACGCTGGTTCACGCATGGTACGCCAACCTTGTTTAATGCAGGAACGCCAAAAGCACAAATGTCGAGCTGCTTTTTACTGACCATGAAAGATGACAGCATTGAAGGCATTTACGATACATTGAAACAAACGGCTAAAATTTCGCAAAGTGCAGGCGGAATTGGTTTGAGCATTCATAATGTGCGTGCAACCGGTTCTTATATCAGCGGCACGAATGGAACCAGCAACGGGATCATTCCGATGCTGAAAGTTTTTAACGATACGGCCCGTTACGTTGATCAGGGCGGCGGCAAACGTAAAGGTGCTTTTGCCGTGTATCTGGAGCCGTGGCATGCAGATATTTTTGATTTCCTCGATCTCCGCAAAAACCATGGTAAAGAAGAAATGCGCGCCCGCGATTTGTTTTACGCGCTTTGGGTTTGCGATTTGTTTATGAAAAGAGTAGAAGCCGACGGTAACTGGAGTTTGTTCTGCCCGCACGAAGCTCCTGGTTTACCCGATTGTTTTGGGGAAGAATTTGAAGCTTTATACGAGCGTTATGAACGTGAAGGCCGCGCCCGCAAAACCATCAAAGCACAGGAATTATGGTTTGCCATTTTAGATGCACAGGTAGAAACCGGAACGCCTTATCTATTGTACAAAGATGCAGCGAACAGCAAATCCAATCAGCAAAATTTGGGAACGATCAAAAGTTCTAACCTATGTACCGAAATTATAGAATACTCTGCTGCGGATGAAGTTGCGGTTTGTAACCTGGCATCTTTAGCTTTGCCTCGTTATGTGATCAACGGGCAGTTTGACCACGAAAAATTATACGAAGTAACCTATCAGGTTACCATTAACCTAAACAGAGTTATCGACCAAAATTATTATCCGGTAAAAGAAGCACAGAATTCCAATCTGCGCCATCGCCCGGTTGGTTTAGGCGTGCAGGGTTTGGCCGATGCATTTATCAAATTGCGTTTGCCATTTGAAAGTGCCGAAGCCCAAAAGCTGAACAAAGAGATCTTTGAAACCATTTATTATGCAGCTATGTCGGCTTCAAAAGACCTGGCAATTAAAGAAGGAGCTTACGAAACTTTTAAAGGATCACCATTATCAAAAGGAAAGTTCCAATTTGATCTGTGGAACGTAAAACCTGACAGCGGCCGCTGGAACTGGGACGAATTGCGTGCAGAAGTTGTAAAACATGGTGTGCGGAATTCGCTGCTGGTTGCACCGATGCCAACGGCTTCCACTTCACAAATTTTAGGAAATAACGAATGCTTTGAACCATACACGTCCAACATTTACACCCGCCGTGTTTTAAGCGGGGAGTTTGTGGTGGTGAATAAATTCCTGCTGCACGACCTGGTAGCTTTGGGTTTGTGGAACGGTAATATGAAAAACAAGATCATCACGGCAAATGGTTCTATCCAGGATATCCCTGAAATCCCTGCGGATATTAAAGAACTTTACAAAACTGTTTGGGAGATCAAGATGCGTACCATCATTGATATGGCTGCGGATCGTGGCGCTTACATTTGCCAGTCTCAATCTTTAAATCTGTTTGTGAATCAGCCAAACGCTTCCAAACTAACTTCCATGCACTTTTACGCCTGGAAAAAAGGTTTGAAAACCGGTATGTATTACCTACGCACGCAAGCTGCATCGCAAGCCGTTAAGTTTACGGTAGAAAACCAGGGCGGCAAAAATATGGAAGCTGTAATACCGGAACATATTGAGCAGGTTGCAGAAGAAATTTCTGCCGGGCCAAGTTGTTCGATGGAAGAAGGCTGTATAACCTGTTCAGCATAAATAATGCTCAGTAAAAGAAGTATTATAAAAAAACCGATACTTCTTTTACCCACATAAAATCAACAACAACAAACGTTTCCCTGGTGGGAAACGTTTGTTGTTTATAGCAATGCTGTTTTTATCGGCATAAAAACAGCATCAAATTAAAATAGCGTTTGATTGAAAATGAGCAAACACGAAATCATTGCCTGCGAATGTTGCGGAAAGCGAATAGAATGCAAGGCAAATTCTTTTACCAAATGCCAGTGCAGCGAAGTGCAACTGACGTTGAATGAAATGGAACACATCAACAACTGTTATGAAAATTGTTTGTGTGCTGCTTGTTTAATGCAATTACGGCAGGAGTATCAAAATAATTTAAAGCAACCTATTTCTTAATCATAATTTCACTAAAACAACAACGTTATTTATGTGTAGTTTAGGTAGATTCGCCTGGATTTTTAGTAAGAGGCATGGCAGAAACTTACTATTAAATGCCTAAATTTGAACTTTAAAGCAGTAAAATGAGATTTTTTGAGGAAAAAAGAAGAGAGGTAATGCGGCATATTGAAAAATATATGCTGGAGAAAATGGACGAGTATCTAAAGCCGATCGATCAAATTTGGCAGCCAAGCGATCTGCTTCCTGATGCTTCAAGGGACACTTTTTTTGATGAAATCAAAGAATTACAACGCAGCGCGGAAGGATTATCTTACGATCTGGTAGCTGTTTTAATTGGTGATACGATTACAGAAGAAGCATTGCCAACTTACGAATCATGGTTGATGATGGTGCAGGGTGTTTCTACAAACGAAGAAGGCGGCTGGATGAAATGGACACGCCACTGGACGGCAGAAGAAAACCGGCACGGCGATCTGCTGAACAAATATTTATACCTTTCGGGAAGGGTAAATATGCGGATGATGGAAGTATCGACCCAATATTTAATTGCCGATGGTTTTGATATTGGTACAGGCCATGATCCTTACCGTAATTTTATTTACACTTCTTTTCAGGAACTGGCCACAAACGTTTCGCACCGCCGTGTGGCGAGTCAGGCAAAAAAAGATGGTGATACTTTGCTGTCTAAAATGTGCGGTGTGATTGCATCGGATGAAGCCCGCCATGCAAAAGCCTACATCAATTTTATCGGAAAAATATTTGAGGTAGATGCCAATGAAGCAATGATTGCTTTTGAAGACATGATGCGCAAAAAGATTGTAATGCCGGCTCATTTTTTACGGGAAATGGGCTCGATGATTGGCCAAACTTATGGGCATTTTACAGATGCGGCACAACGACTGGGTGTTTATACTGCTATTGATTATGTGGACATCCTGAAACAATTGATTGAGGACTGGAAGGTAGAAAGCTGTTTAGAACTGAACGAAGCAGGTGAAAAAGCCCGTGACTACATTGTAAAACTACCAGATCGTTTGTTGAAAATCGCTGAACGGATGAAAAACCCGGGGTTGGAATATAAGTTTAGCTGGATCAACGGATAAAATCCAAAAGCTTCTTTTAAGAGGCTTTTTTTATGCCCTTAAAAACGCTGTTTTGAGGGCATCTGCAAAAACCCACCTTTTCCCCTACTTGGGAGAGGAGTTAAAGGTGAGGCCAAACAAATAATATGAGTTTTTACAGATGCACTTAATTAATACCTTTGCCCAATCATGAGTACGGCAGAACTGGGTTTTAATTCGGGTGTGAGGACTTACAATAATTACGGTGCCTGGCTCCGCAAAAAATACAATGGGCAGCGTGTTTTTAAAGTAATTGTTGACGGCGGTTTTACCTGCCCAAACCGCGACGGCAGCAAAGGCTTTGGCGGTTGCACGTATTGCAATGTAGATTCTTTTACGCCTTCCGTTTCCCGTTCCACACCTTCGGTAAAAGAACAGGTGATCAAAGGAATGGAGCGTGCACGTACCGGAAACCGTGCCGATAAATTTATCATCTATTTTCAACCCAACACCAATACTTACGCGCCGGTTCATTATTTAAAAATGATGTATGACGAAGCGTTAAGCATCGATCCGGAAAATACCGTTGGTTTATCTGTTGGCACGCGACCGGATTGTATAGATGCTGAAAAAATAGCTTTGCTGGAAAGTTATACAGATCGTTTTGATGTGGATCTGGAAATGGGCATGGAATCTATTTACAACGATACATTAGCCCAAATTAACCGTGGTTGTACACATGAAGAATTAGTTAAAGCACTCGAACTCGTTAAAAATTCCAAATTGGATATTTGTGTGCATACCATTTTTGGTTTCCCCTGGGAAACGAAAGAAATGATGCTAAAATATGCGGAAGAGATCAACCGCTTCCCGCAAATTACTTTCGTTAAGTTCCACCATTTACATGTTGTAGAAGGTTCTATCATGGGTGTGAAATACAAACGCGAGCCTTTCCCTTTATTCAGCCTGGAAGATTACACGGATTTTTTGTGCGAATTATTGCCGCTTGTCCGCCCGGATATTGTAATCCAGCGTTTGTTCGGATTATCGGATTGGGATTTGCTGATCGCCCCAAACTGGAACCTGCGTAAATCAGAGATACAGTACTATATTGATCGTGCTATTCAAAGTAGGGGAATTGTTCAGGGAAGTAGATACGAGCAATTGGCAATCAGCTTTTAGCCATAAGTTTTTATCTGACAAATGCTTCTTTTATCGGCATAAACCTTTTACCTTTCGGCCCTTTACCTTTAATCCTTTCTACTTTGGTTCCTTGTACTTTCCGAAAAGATCGTCAATGGCTTTGGTACGATAAGTAAAAATATTTTTTACTTCTCTGTTTACCAAAACCCGGTTGGCTACTTGTCCTAAGAAAGAATAAGGAATAGCGTAATCCAAAATATCGTGCATTTTCACACCACCCGGAACTTCTTTAAAATGATGCTGATGATGCCATAAAGCATACGGGCCAAAGCGCTGCTCATCCACAAAATATTCATGTTCTTTTACGTGTGTAATTTCCGTCATCCAGTTCATTTTGATACCAAACACCGGCGAAACGTGATACGTGATCAGCATGCCGGCATACATTTTTGTGTCTTTTGTATAATTGGAAGTAACTTTAAGGTTCATCTCTTTCGGCGTGATGCGGGCGAGATTTAGCGGAGACGAAAAAAACCCCCAGGCATCAGCTAATGGGATGGGCAGGTTCTGCTCAAATTCTAAGTGGTACGTTTTCACACTAATTCAACTGTAAAAACGGCAAAGTGTTTATGGACATGCCTAAAACTCGTATTATCTGTTTGCCTCACCTTTAATTCCTCTCCAAAGTAGAGGAAAAGGAGAGTTTTAAGTACGCCTAAGCTGTTTTTACTGCACCATTTTATTGGCACAGTAAGAACTGGCAAAAGCTTCGGGTTTGGCTTTAAAAACAAAGCCCATACTTAAAATATAACCCATGGCTTCGTGCAAAGCCTGGTTTGATTTAAACATCGGGTTAGTGTTAATGTCCGCATGAACTTCAAGGTCCACATTGTACAACTCCAAAACATCGCAAAGCTGGTAAGCAATATCAATGGATTTCTGCACTTCGTTCAGCATGCGTTCTTTAATGCCCATTTTTTGGGTGGTGCGTTCCTGATGAATGTACATAAAACCGCCGCGCTGCTCGCGTAAAAAAACAATAACCGTGGCAAAATCAGTAACAGCGCCTTTTACCTGCGAATCGCTGCCGATGCAAACTTTTAGTTTATTGCCCAGTGCGTTTTCGCGTTCAATGGTTTTTTCTACTTCTTCAATAATGGGCAATGTAATAATCTCGCCGCTAAACTTTCTCCAGGTCATATCTCTTTGGTTTAATACTGAACCTTATATGGGTTTAACAAATTTAGGGTTTGTTAATTCATAAACCAATGATTTTAAAGTAATTAAATTGTTAACAAAGGGAGGTTTGTTAACAAACCAAATTGGCGTTTTTAAAAGATGTTTTTTGTTAGGGAAAAAGGCCATGCTTCTTTTATAACTACTTTTGAGCTCTGGGTTTTTTACCATTTAACTTGGCTTATTTGATTTTATTTTTTATACCCTCCTGGAAGCATATCGGTTAAAACAGACTGAAATGATAGGACTAATTTGAATTTAAAATTTTTATTTCAAAAGATCGATTACAAACAACGACCAATAGATTGCTAAAGAAATTATTGGAATTGCAATAGTTTATTGGAGGGATTTTTCAGGCAGGCATTTTGTTTTCTGTTAGGGGTTCTTCATACTGGCATGGTGTCGGATAATCCAGTGCGGACGCCTTCTTTGCCGGTCATGCCAAACTTCTATATATCCGGGGACACCGCCAATTTTGCTGCTGCTTTGGTTTTAAAAGTATTGTGACAAACCATTTCTGTTTTCATCGTTTTAAAGGAACTTTCCGCTACGGCATTACCCCCATCAGTTGCCTTTTCTGCCCATGCTTTGTCTGACAGGCCATTTCTTTAGCTGCCCGGTGGATTCACCACAGCCATACCCTACACACCCCTGCCTGGATGAAACAAGGGCGGCTGCATACCGGCCTGTTGTTTACCGCCATCCTCAAAGCTGCTACATCATAAACACGATTTTTCATCATGGTCAAATTTAACCCTTAATGTAAATCTGCCTATTATCCCCCTCCAACCAAATGTAGCAACTCCAAAAAGAATCTGTGTTATATTTTGTACTGACAAAAAAACAGGTTGGTTTAGTGTTTTTTATAGGGTAAAAGAAGCATAGAAAATAAATTGAATAAATCAAAACAGACTCAAAGACAATAACGCTTTTTAAAAAGAAGCTGCAAATTCCTTTGCAAAATCTTCCAGCTTTACTTTGCCCATATTGGTTGGCTTGTGAAGGTCATAATCCTCGCGCAATTTGCCGCTGTGGATACTGGCGCCCAATTCAACCCAGAGGGATGCAATATGTGCCGGTATTCCGTTCTGTTCCAAACCGGCTTGTGTTTGCTCATCGGTAAAGGTTGCCCATTTTAAATCAGGTTTACCAATAGCGGTGCCTAGAACATGTGCAACATCGTTGGCTGTACGGTCATCACTTGCCACATAGCGCACCTTACTATGGTTACCAGAGGATGTAAGTTCTTCTGCAGCAGCAGCGGCAATATCGCTTGGGGCAACCATAACCAACTTATCCTCACCGCCATAGTTTGAGCCAATAAAACCCGCACCTTTAATCATACCTGTAAAATGGTATAAGTTGTAGTAAAAATAAGCAGGGCGCAAATGCGTAACGGCCACGCCCTGCAGCTCATTCAAGATACCTTCTACATCGTGAGAACCAAGTATGAACCCGGTGCCTTTATCTAAATCCGCACCATAACTGCTTAGATGAACTACACGCTTAATTCCCGACTGCTTAACAGCTTGTGCATAGTTGCTGCCAATTGCCCGGTAATATGCTCTCGGATCGGGCGCGGTATAGTTTGACGGCTCCATAGCAAACACGGCATCAGCACCTGCAAAAGCGGATGTCAGGAAACCGGCGTCTTCCACCGAACCGATGGCGGCGGTTGCGCCCAAGGCTTCGATGTCTTTTTGCTTTCCTGGATTACTGCTGATCACTGTAACTGAATGACCTTTTTCTACCAACTCTTTAGTCAGTGGCTGGCCGATGTTCCCTAACGAACCTGTTACTATAACTTTCATAAGATGTTTATTTTAGTTTGCTTCAAAGGTCTGTACTTCAAGACTTATTCTTGTAGCTTAATCTCACATTGTTGTAGCCATTTCTTTACTGGTGAACAATACACAAGTTAATTGAAAGAGTGCCGGAATTCCAAAGGCGAAAGATGGGTTTTTGTCTTAAATAGTTTGCTAAAAGACTGCGAATGTTCAAACCCTAATTCATAAGCAATTTCACTTACGGATAAAGCGGTAGTGGATAATTTTTCCTTCGCTTTTTGTATTAGTTTATCATGTATGTGTTGCTGGGTACTTTGACCTGTCAGTACTTTTAACAATACACTTAAATAATTAGGCGATACGTTTAACTCTTCGGCAATACATTGAACAGTTGGCAATCCTTTTTTTGCCAAGGCAGTGCTGTTGAAATATGCTGTAAGCAAATCTTCCAAACGATTAAGGATCTTATGATTTGTAATTTTTCGGGTGATGAATTGGCGATGATAAAACCGGTCGGCATAAGTAAGCAGTAATTCAAGCTGGGCAATAATGACGCCCTGGCTGAACTTGTCAATGTTGGAGTGATATTCCTGCTCAATGTTTTGCATGATACCTGTAACCATTACTTCTTCTTTTTCTGACAGAAACAAGGCTTCATGTACCGAATAATCAAAATATTCGTATTGCTTTATTGCTTTGGTTAAGGGCGTGTTCCATAAAAAATCAGGATGGATGAGTAGCATCCAACCCGAATGTTTCAACTCTTCATTTTTGTCAAGCTCAATTCTAAGAACCTGGCCGGGCGATATAAAAAACATAATACCCTCATCAAAATCATATTGCTGCTGACCGTATTTCATTTTTGCATTGAAATTTCTTTTGAGGGAGATCGAATAAAAATCAAAGACCAAACTTATTGGCTTATCACCAGGCAAATGCTTAATAGATTCAAAATTTATCACGCTGATTAATGGATGCTCCGGTTTAGGAAGCCTCATCTCCTGATGATATTTGCTTATCGTTTTTATCCGATGCAGTTGTACATTTCCCATATTCCAAAATAATTATTTTTGATTGTATGCAGCAGCAAATTCCTTTGCAAAATCTTCAATCTTCACTTTTCCCGTCGCCTCTGGTTGATGCAGGTCATAATCTTCGTGCAATAACCCACTATGAATGGCGCCAAACATTTCAACTAAGTTAGCAGCAACAGGTGCGGGCAGGCCGTTCGCCTCCATGCCGCTTTGCATTTGTTCGTTGGTGATAGTTGTCCATTTTAAGTCAGGTTTGCCAATAGCTTCACCTAAGATATGGGCAATCTCATTACAGGTGCGCTCGTCACTAGCTACGTACTTTATCTTCTTACCTGTTGTTTGAGCCTCAATCTCTTCGGCAGCAGCAGCAGCAATGTCTGTTGGAGATACCAATACAACCCTATCATCGTCACCATAATTTGCGGCAATAAAACCTGCCGTTTTTATCATACCTAAATAGGCATATAAATTATAATAAATATAGGTGGCACGAAGAATTGTAAGGGCTTCCACGCCTGACAAAACATTAAAAGCGTTTTCTATGTGATGGTGACCAACAATTAACCCTTTGCCTTTATCTAACTGTGCACCGTAACTGCTTACACAAACCACACGTTTTACGCCCGAAGCCTCAATGGCTTTTGCAAGGCATTCCCCTACTTTCATATTACGTGCGATGGGGTTGGGTACGGCATTATTTGGCGGCACCATGGCATGCACAACGTCAGCACCGGTAAAAGCTGCTGCTAAAAAATCAATGTCTTCCACCGAGCCGATGACCGCGGTTGCCCCCAATGCTTCAATGTCTTTTTGCCTTTCAGGATTACTGCTGATAACCGTAACCGAATGCCCTTTTTGCACTAACGCTTGCGTTAGTGGCTTGCCTATGTTCCCTAACGAACCTTTTACTATAACTTTCATAATTATATATTTTAGTTGCTGCTAAGGTCTATACTTTAGGATTTGTTCTTGTAGCTTAATCTTTGATTCTTGTAGCCATTTCTTTACTGGTGAATAAACACAAGTTAATTGAAAGAGTGCCGGAATTCCAAAGGAGGAAGATCAGTTTTTGCTTTTGAATAATTTATTGAAAGACTGCAATGTTCAAATCCCTATTCATAACACATGCTTTTCATTTTGGCAAAAAAATATGTTTTCTATCAAAGATGCTTTAGAAGCCCTGGAAGGAAGATGGAAACTGCTGATTTTGTTTTCATTGTCTTCAGGCCTTAAACGATTTAAGCAAATATCAAAAAAGGTAAACGGGATTACCGATAAAATACTGTCTAAAGAATTGAAAACTTTAGAGGTGAATAAATTGGTGAACAGAGATGTTTATGATACTTTCCCTCCAACTGTGGAATACTTAAATTATGGAACACGGAAAATCCCTTGAGAAAATTATGGAAGATGTAAATTATTGGAGGCTGGCACATCGTAAAAAGATTATTGGGAAATGACTTCTTCATACTGGTCCTAATTCTCAATACAAGTCTTTGAGCTTAGTTGAAAATTTTAATCCTAAAAAACACTTGCAAGACTTAAATAGCATACTGTTTTTATGAGGGTAAAAGAAATGTTTGTCGTTTTATGACCGTTCTTTTCCCAGTACTGTTTACATTCGGACAAGTAAAATTACATTGACAACAACAAGATGAACAAGCAAGCTGCTTACAACTTTGCAAACGCAATAAACGAACACGCAAACGCAATAAGCGAACACAACATTGATAGAATTTATTCGCTAATGACCGACGACCATGGAAGGCAATCGTGAGTGACAACAAAATTAAATTGTGGCAAGTTTACGCTGATACAAAAATCCCCTTTGACATCATTAACAAAAACAAATGACACAGACCTACATGAAGATGGCGAATGCTGCCAACAAAAGTACGTGCAAGTGGGGTTGGATGGAGGGGAATTATTCCGGAAATTACTTTTCAATTAGTACTACAGTTTTATATGGATAAAAGAAGCATTATTAGGATTATAAATCCTCAGGTCAAAGGACTGGTTTGCAAATCCGGACCAATGGATATATTTTCTATAAAATTGAATCAAAAGAAATAAACGTGATCTATTTATTAAAAAGTTTGCCAAATTGCCGCATTGCATCAATTACGGGGACAAATAGTTTGCCTTTTTCAGTTAATGAATATTCTACTTTTGGCGGAACTACCGGATAAACTTTCCTGCTGACCAATTCATCTCTTTCCAATTCTTTTAAATGCTGTATCAGCATTTTTTCTGATACATTTTCCACTTCTTTTTTCAGTTCACTAAACCGTAAATATTGTTTTTCTGACAAACGATGCAGAATAAGAATTTTCCATTTTCCATTAATGGCATTTGTTGTTACCTCTATCGGACAGCTAAATTCATAATTACCCAACTTATAAATAGCCGGGTTTAATTTTATTTCCTTTTTATTTTTCATCCTAATTGATTTATAGTCAATGATTATTACCAATCAGTTATTTACATACTATTTGGTAAGTACTTGTATAAAGGTAAGTGTTCCTTTAGATTTGCATAAAAATTAATAAAAAATGGCAACTGAAAAGTTAAACGCAACCCTTAATGAAACTTTTACGCATCAGTTTGCAGAAGTAAATGGTTTTAACCTGCATTATGTTATCGGAGGAAAGGGCGAAGCTTTGGTTCTGTTGCATGGCTGGCCGCAAACCTGGTATGCCTTTAGGCATATTATGCCTGAATTATCAAAACGTTTTACCGTAATTGTACCTGATTTGAGGGGTTTGGGTGATTCTGAAAAGCCTAGTTCCGGATATGATATTTATACAGTTGCCGATGATATTTATAAATTGATACAGCATTTGGGCTATAAAGAAATTAATTTATTAGGACATGACTTTGGTGCGAATGTAGCTTATGCTTATGCCGCTTCTCATCGGGAAGAAGTAAGAAAACTTGTTTTTTTAGATGTTGGTATTATGGATTCGTCTTTGGAAAAAATACCGTTGATCGCCCGCGAAGGAAAATCATTATGGTGGTTTCCGTTTCAAATGTTGAGGGATTTGCCTGAAGAACTCATAAAAGGTAAAGAAGCTGTTTATTTGAATTGGTTTTATAAAAACGCCACCTATAACCAATCCGCTTTTTCAGCGCATGACATCAAAGAATATGTTCGGTGTTATTCAAAACCTGATGCGATGAAAACCAGTTTTGAATATTATCGGAATATTCTTAAAAATATAGACAACAATAATGTACAATCAAAAATAAAATTGCAAATGCCTGTATTGGCTTTGGGCGGCGACAAAAGTTTTGGAATGAAGCCTTATTATTCCTGGTCAACAGTTGCGGGAAACGTAAAGGGTGATATCATTGAAAACTGCGGACATCATATTGCAGAAGAACAACCAGAAGCACTATTACAGCAATTGAAGTTGTTTATGGAGTGGTAAAATCCAAGCCCGAAAAAGGGCAGAAATACGAAATTTTGGTGCCAAATGATTGGACATACGTCACTTTGCAATGTTATTTATCTTGATCATAAACCACATGTTTAATATTCGTACGCTACATGATCGTTAGCATTTTATTAATTAAACGATTGCCTGAACTCTAAAGGTGAAAGATTGGTTTTTGTCTTAAATAACTTGCTGAACGATTGCGGATGTTCAAAGCCTAATTCATACGCTATCTCACTCACCGACAAATCAGTGGTGGATAATTTTTCCTTCGCTTTCTCAATCAGCTTGTTCTGTATATGTTGCTGTGTACTCTCACCAGTTAATAGTTTAAGCAGTTTGCTTAAATAATTGGGTGAAACATTTAGTGCTCCCGAAACATATTGAACTGTAGGCAGTCCGGCTGTTAGTAATGTATCTTTATTAAAATACGTTGTAAGCATATCCTCCAGCCGTTCAAGTATCCTGTGATTGGTTATTCTTCGGGTGATAAACTGGCGATCGTAAAACCTCTCTGCGTAATTGAGCAATGATTCCAGTTGGGAGATGATGATGTTATGACTGAACTTGTCAATATTTGAATGGTATTCCTGCTCCATATATTGAGCAATGCCTGTAATCATGGTTTCTTCCTTATCAGAAAGATATAAGGCTTCATTTACCGAATAATCAAAAAATTCATATTGCTTGATTTTTTTAGTCAAAGACGTATTCCACAAAAAATCCGGATGAACCAATATCATCCATCCGGAAGGCTGTTGTATTGAACCTTTTTCAAGTTCGAAGCCAAAAACCTGACCGGGCGACATAAAAAACATCACCCCTTCATCGAAATCATAGGATTGCTGGCCGTATTTAAACCTCGCGCTAAAACCCCTTTTTAAAGAGATGGAATAGAAATCAAATACCAGACTTATCGACCCATCGACTGGCGGAGTCTTGATGGATTCAATATTAATGACGCTGATCAAAGGATGTTCTGGCTTGGGAAGCCCGGTGAGCCGGTGATATTCGGTAATCGTTTTAATCCGGTAAGGTTGTTTGTTTACCATAGTGTAAAATTATTCTTTATGAAGCGAAATAGTTTCCATTTTCGAGGTCAGCGATAAGGGTTGGTTGTTTAGTAGTCAAATGTAAGTTTTAGTGCAAATCAAACCACTCTCCAGGTTCATGCACCATCACTGGAATTCCAAAATTACCGGAATATTCGCGCAGGCTATCGGTGGGATGGGGTGTCTCGATATACATTGGCGGCTTATGTAGTGAGCCATAGTGGATTGGGACGACTGACCGCGCTTTTAAAATGTTCGCTGCAGTAGCTGCCTGCTCAGGCGTCATCACCGCTTCAATTGTGCTCGCTGGCTGAAGGAGCGGAAAATCAACTACCGGGCCGTTGATCGGCAGGAACGCTATATCGAAAGGCCCGAATTTGTTTGCGATCCGCCACCAATACCCATGAAACAACGTATCGCCGGCATGAATGATCCGCCGCCCTCCGCATTCAACAATCCAGCTGAGTTGCGGGTCGCCGAAACCATCGACGGCCGGGGCCGAAAATATCCTGAGCGGGCCCACATTACGTTCTTCCCATTCCTCAATAATCTCTGTAGCGAGATTTTGCCCGGCAAACTGCTCTTCAGCGTGAGCGGTTAATGCACGGTCAGCTTCAGTCCCGGCAGCAGGTGCCGGACGGAACACCGGTGCGCCGGAGCGCACTGCCGCTGCAATGGCGCCGGGATCGGCATGGTCGGCATGAAGATGAGTTAGCAGTGCCACAGCTGCGTTACCCGGTTGTGACGATGGCGGAAATGGTTCATTGGGGCTGCGGAGTTGTACCAGCGGCGAGGTGTCCTGCACATAATCAATCAACAGCGTTTTGTTGTCAAACTCAATCTCAACGCCGGCCCAGCCCAACCGGCGCATTCTCATTGTGATATTTTTCATAACTTCTATCTTGTTTTAACTATTAAGGTTAATTTGTTGTGGATAGCCCTGTTGCCCATGTATAAAATGAGCAGCGCCACGATAGCCGTGGCAGCCATGATACCTGCCAACGGAACAGCGGTTTTGCTTTTAAATAAACTGATCACGACCGACACTAATCCAGCGATTCCCCACTGGATGAACCCGTAAAGGGAAGCGGCGGATCCTGCATTATTTTCAAATGGTGCCATAGAAAGAGCGGCAGCATTGGGATTAATGATGCCTATACAGCCAAGAATAAGAAAGATGAGCGATGCTGTTCCAACGATGCCAAACCACCCTTGATTTAAACCGTATAACATTACAGTGCTAATCACCGCCATACATGCCACTGCACAAAAAACGATTTGCTCTGCTGTAAAATGTTTGGAAAAAATTCTGTTCAGCTGACTCAGGCCTACAAATCCAATGGTTACTACCGCAAATATCCACCCATAAGTTTGGTTAGAAACGCCATAGCCATCCATAAATATAGCCGGTGAATCAGCTATATAAGCAAACAAACCGGACAAGGCAATGCCACCGCCAATAGCATAGGTGATGAACTGCGGTACTTTAAGCACCTGCCAAAAACCTATTAATATGCTTTTGATCTTTAATGAGTACGATTTATCCGGTTTCCTCGATTCCGGGAGAATTGCATATACTGCTATTAAAATGATCAGTGCTAAAACAAACAACACGATAAAAATAGCCCGCCAGCCAAAAGCCGCTGTAATAAAACTCCCAATTGTAGGAGCAATCATGGGTGAAGCACCTAAAACCAGTATCAAAAGAGAGAAAATTTTGGCGTTTTTCTCAACCGGGAAAAGGTCGCGCACCATGGCCATTGCAACAACTCCTGCGGCACAGCTTCCTATTGCCTGTACAAAACGCAACGCAATAAGCACTTCGATGGAAGGAGCTAAGTAACAACCTGTAGTAGCGATCAGGTATAGAATCAATCCGGCGTAAAGCGGCTTCTTGCGGCCAAACCTGTCCAACAATGGCCCGTACAGCACCTGCCCTAAGGCTATGCCCAAAAAGAAACTGGAAAGGCTTAGCGTTACCCGGCCTGTACTGATGCCAAAGCTTTTGGCAATCGCCGGAAACCCCGGCAGATAGGTATCTATGGAAAAGGGGGCCAGGGCGGTTAAAGTGCCCAGCACCATTATCAGCATATAATAATGCTTTCTGGTCATGTAAATTTTATAAATCGTTAGATTAATAAGCTGCCGTAAAACGTTGCCTGCTATGTTGGGGTTGCTCAAGCTCATCTGCTATGGCCACCGCAATATCTTCAACAGAAATAATACTTCGGCCATTTTCATCAAATACCGGGTTGTCGCCGCCTGTGCGGTAAGTTCCCTTGCGTATTCCGGATGTGCCGGGATGCATTTCAATTGCAGGGCTTATAAAAACCCAATCCAATTCTGTTTCTTTTTTTATTTCATTCAGGTAATCCCGGGCAGCTTTAGCTCCGGCTTTATATTCAGCAGGAAAATCCGGTGAATCCACCAGCTGATTACCATCAATAAACAAGCTGCCGGCACCACCAACAACCAGCAGACGTTCAACACCCGATTTTTTTACGCCGGCCTGTATGGCTTTAGAGCCTTTCAAAAAATCATCGTAAAGATTAGGGTTCGTCCAGCCGGCATTGAACGCGCTTATCACTGCATCATTTCCTTTAACGGCATTGGCTAACGCGTCTACATCAGTTGCATCAGCCTTAACGATGGTTAAACCATTTTGACTTTCCAAACCACCAACATTCAGAACTATGGCTGTCACCTGGTGGCCCTTATGCAGTAATTCATTTAATACTGCTTTTCCTACGAAGCCCGATGCTCCAATTAGTGCTACTTTCATTTTATATAGAATTTAGTTATTGAATTATACTGTAATATATTTTATTACAGTAATGGTTAAAAAAAATAGTTATTTAAAATTTTTACAAAAATCAGCCAGCGTTATTTTAGTTAGCTTGCCGATCAGTGCATTATCGGCTTGTTTGTATAACTCCTGTAGATGTTTGTTTATCTGCCTGCCGGTGTTACATTCGGGATTAGGATTATTGAACTTACCCAGCAAAGGAGAATCGATTACTGCCCGATAAATATCTGAAAGCATGATCTGATTAGCAGGTTTCGAAAGAGAGGCTCCGCCACCTTTACCTTCCCTGGTTATTACAAGCCTGTGCGCACTAAGTATACTCAATGATTTGCGGACCATAGAAGCGTTAATATTTATACTACCGGCAATATAAGGCGATGACAGATTATCGCCGGTAACTGCAAGCATGGTTAAAATGTGTATAGCGGTTGCAAACTGAATATTGTTCATACTGTAATATATTTGCTTACAGTACAAATGTAATGATTTATTTTAGAAATGCAATTTTTGAATCAAAAATAAAAATCACTTGTTTGTCTATCAAAAGCATGATGATTAGTAAACAAATCAGGCTTAAGGCGTTTACTAACCCGAAAAATAATATTCAATGTTATTAGGTTTGTAAAAATAAACATTGTTCATTACTTATTGGAAAATGCGTTAACAATTCCAGGTTTATCAAACTAATCAAAGGATGTTCCGGCTTGGGCAAATCCATAATTTTATGGTATTCGCTTATTGTCTTAATTCTGTAGGGCTGTTTGTTTACCATAGTGCAAATTATTATTTATGAACCGAAATAGTTTCCATTTTCAAGGTCGGGAATAAGAGTAGATTGTTTAGGAGTCCAATGTAATCTTTCCTGCGTTAAAGTGCTGGATGTTTTGTTATCGGCTGCAACAATACTACCTAAAAAACCAAAATGCTTTTCAGGTTTAGAAGCAACCGGTAAGTTCAATTTTTTCCCTATCACCGCTGCAATTTCAGAGAAAGGAATACCTTCTTCGGCAACGCCATGATATACAGAACCGGCAGTACCTTTTTCGAGGGCTGATATGAATAGACCGGCAACATCTAAACGGTGTACAGCAGGCCAATAATTTTGCCCATCACTGACATAGGCGGAAACACCTGTTTTTTGTGCCAGCTTTATAAGACGAGGTATAAAACCATAATCTCCGTCACCATGCACGGTTGGTGGCAAACGAATAACGGAAGTGCGTACTCCTTTTGAAGCAAAATCAATTGCTGTTTTTTCAGATTGCGCCCGATAAGCCGCTGGTGAGGCAGGGTCAGGTAAATCAGTCTCGTTTACCACACGGCCTAATGGTAACAGTAAGGTGCCGGATGCGATAACCAATGGACGGCCAGAGCCCGCTAACGTTGTTCCAATAACCTCTATTGCCTTTCTGTCCATTTCAGCAATAGTTGCCATAAAACGTGGCGCTATTCCGTTTGGTAGTCCACCAAAAATAACTTTGAGCCGTTTGGCTAAACTGATGTAAGAAAATTCGTGAATGAATGCTGTATGAATTACTCCATCAGATTTTGCTGCCCCCTTTTTTATACTGTCAAGGTCGTCAAGCGAACCACGAATCACTTCTATGCCAGCGGCAGCAAGTTTTTTAGCTGATGCATCAGACCGTGCAAGGCCAATTATCTGATTACCACCGGCAATCAGCTCCTTAGCAATTGCTGAACCTATAAAGCCTGATGCTCCTGTTAAGAATACTTTCATGTTTTAATTTTTTTATTTATGAGCCTGTTTTAATTTTATTCAGTTTATTTTCTATGCTTCTTTTATCACCTAAAAATCAGTATATTTAATTGTTTGTTTTTTAAAGGCCAGGAACATAAACACTGATTTTTTAGTGCTAAAAGAAGCATTATAATCTTTTAGATATAAATTTAAAACGCTTTAAACTTCCAAAGCTTTTGCTACCGCTTCTCGATTTGTAAGCGGTTTTTTGGTCAGGATGGTTCTGATGGGTGCAGAATTGCCAATCATATCAGATTGTATTCCATCTATCATGCCTTTCATGGCACCTTTGGGCATTTTTGCAATTCGTTCTATAACAGGGGAAATTGCACTCATTAAACCAATTGGAATATGGATTTTTTTTGGATGATTACAGCCCATTACTTCTGCAACGGCATCAATCATCTGATTGTTTGAAAGAATATCATTACTTCCTACATCAAAACCTTTTCCGTATGTTCTGGTGTCATCAAGTACGCCAACAAGGTAATAAACCAGATCGTCGATGGCAATGCAGCGAAATTTTTGATTGCCTTTTCCTATTACTATTGCGAACCTTTTCCTGGCATTGGCAACCATCATATTGAATCCTTGTCCACCAACGCCAACTATCATTCCTGGCCGGATAATGGTTGCATCAAGCCCGCTATTTAACAGGAATTGTTCGGTCTTCCATCTTCCTCTTGACCACTCACTGGCGGCATCTTTATCTACTCCTAAAAATGTCACATAAATTACACGTTTAACATCGTGAGTTTTACAGGATTCAACAATGTTTTGTAACCCGAGCAGCTCTATATCCATAAAGCCATCTGATTTGGTATTAGCTTGTTGAGTAGAAAGCGTATGAATGGAAATATAAACCGCATCCATAGATTGAACAGCTTTTTGTATTGATGCCAAATCGGTTATATCTCCTTTTATAATTTCGCAGCCAGCGGTAGCCAGGTCCTGAACTTTATCAGGATTACGGGCTAAACAACGAACTTTGTATCCTTCCGTAAGCAATTTTTGGGTTAAACGTTTTCCTACAAAGCCTGATGCTCCGATAACAAGAATTTTTTTCATATACTACTTTATTTTATGTGCCCTAATGAGCCTGTTATTATAATTTTCATTTTTCTTTTTTTTAATATTCTAAAGGTCTGAAGATGCAAATCAATAGATGTAGCCCAATCTGGAATTATTGTAGTCAAATAAGGATTATGTGAGTTAGTTGAAATCTTTATGCGGATCTGCGATACCATTAACGTCGGGAGACTTGACGGAGAATTGTATTTGAAATCCGTCATTATGAACTGTTGCTCAATTTATAATTAAAAATTTATTGTTATTCTGTTTGTCAATTTATAATGACGGTTGGAGCTGAAGCACAATAGCCAAAATGGTGATACTGAATTTTGCCGGTTTCTTTGCCAGTACTTTCCTATGTTGTGTGCAGTTTTTTATCCAATTGATTTTAAAAGTCCTCTATCAATGGGAATATTGGTACCTGTGATGTAAGACGCAAAGTCTGATGCCAAATAAAGCAACTAAAAATGTAAATTCTTCAGGTTTTCCTAATCTTTGCATAGGCACTTGTTGCATGGCGTTGTTTTTAAAATCATCCAGTTGGATATTGTTAGTTTTAGCTTGTGCTTTGATATAAACTTTGTAACCGTGCCCGGGACATGGCTATTTCTTCTTGCAAACGCTGGGCTATTTCTAATATTGGAAAACAAAAGAAAAAAGGTATCTATTTTGCTTTTGTTCATATCGATTTTAATTCTTGTCTATGGTCAATTAATTATAGTACCTACTGTAAAAAAAGTAAGTAGCCTTGCCGTTAAACAATATCAAACATCAACATTCATTCAAGATTTTACATCGAAGAAGACCGTCGAAGATACTTTAGGTGGTGTAAATTTACTTTTCCTGCTTTTCTATTTATTAATTTACATTTTGGACAAATCTAAATCGGTTGAATCGAAAACTGGCAGTCGTTAGCACGGTTTTATACAAAGGCGGCAGGTGAACATATTCGCAACATTGGTCATTCTATTTATCTTTAGTACATAGTACAAAGCCTGAGCAAACGAAATTTTCTTGCAGCCACTGCATAAAACCGTGAACCTTCAATCATGCCAAAACCACCCCTATCCAACACCGTTTAACCAACAAAAAACTTTTTACATTTTGACTAAGTTCCTGTTTAAATTTCATTTGAAAAAATTTATAATACTTCTTTTATGCCTATAAAATCTGTGTTTATATTTTGTACCGATAAAAGAAGCATGTGATTTTAGTGTTTTTGATAGGGTAAAAGAAGCATAGAAAATAAATTGAATAAAATTTAAACAGGCTTTAATTGCTGATACGTTAAAATGTATCACAACTTCCAACTTTTGTATAATTACCCCATAAGGTTCACCCACTAATTTTGTCTCATTAATTTAAAATAAAAAATAATGAAAAAGACAATTTTAATTACGGGTGCATCCCGTGGGTTTGGCAAAATTTGGGCAGAAGCCTTTTTAAACCGTGGCGACAATGTAATAGCTACATCAAGAAATGCAGAACATCTGCAAGACCTTGCAGACAAGTACGGGAAAGCGGTTTTACCTGTTCAATTAGACATTACAAGCAAAGCCAATTGTATTGCAGCAGTGAATCAAGCCAGGCAACATTTTGGAAATATTGATGCTGTAATAAACAATGCAGGATATTCTCTATTTGGCGCTATCGAAGAAAATACTGAAAAGGAAGCAAGAGACTTATTTGAAGCAAATGTGTTCGGAACGCTTTGGATGACTCAGGCAATCCTTCCTGTTTTTAGAGAACAAGGCAAAGGGCATATTATTCAATTGTCCAGCGTTTTAGGCGTAAATTCTTTACCAACTATGGGCTTGTATTCTGCCACCAAATATGCTGTTGAAGGATTTAGTGAAGCGTTGCAAATGGAAGTAAAAGATTTTGGCATCAATGTAACTTTAATCGAACCAAACTCATTTAAAACAGACTTCTTTGGCTCATCAGCAATTGAAAGTACGCCATTAGATGCTTATGCAAAAGTAACGGCTGATTTTAGGGCCGGAGATGGACTGAAGCCTGAAAACATTGGCGACCCAAATGCTACTGTGGAAGCCATTTTGAGCTTAGTTGATGCTCAAAATCCGCCACTGCGCTTATTTTTAGGAAAGTTGGCTTATCCCTGGACACAATATACTTATAGCCAAAAATTAGCTTCCTGGGAAGCGTGGAAAGAAGTGTCAGCAAAAGCTCACGGCAAGTAAAAGTGATTACTTACTAAAAATGATTTAAAATTACAAAATCTACGCTTTAACAACGTGGATTTTGTAATTTTAAATCCAAACTATTATGAAACATTATAAAACTATTTCTCAATTGCATCAAAGTAGCGGTTATCCTCTGCCGGAAAACCCGATGCTTAGCTTGCTTACTTGTAATGAGTTGAACAAGTGTTCTATTGGTGAAAATAAATTTACCAGTGATTTTTATATGATTGCCCTCAAAAAAATAAAGTCAGGTAATTTTTTATACGGTAAAACAAAATATGACCACGACAATGGTTCTATGTCGTTTGTAAAACCAAGGCAGGCAATGGAAATCAGTAATGTGGAAATGGCAGAAAAAGCAATGATTATTTTTATTCACGAAGATTATTTTTTGGGACACAACCTTCACACAGACATAAAAAAGTTTGGGTTTTTTGATTACGAAACTAACGAAGCATTGCATTTGTCGCCATCAGAAGAGCAGATCATTTGGGAACTATACGATAAAATTAACCGGGAATATAAAAATAATTCTGATGAGTTTAGTAAAGATATTATCCTTACGCATATAGACTCTATTTTAAAATATGCACAACGTTTTTATAAAAGACAGTTTATCAACCGGAAAGTACTATCAGGTTCAATGGTGTCTAAGTTCAGCGATATTTTATCTTCCTATTTTGAAAGTGGCTTCTTACAGCAAAAAGGATTACCAACTGTAACTTACCTGGCTTCTCAGCTTAACCTTTCTTCTCGATATTTAAGTGATTTATTAAAGCAGGAAACAGGCAAAACTGCATTGGAACATATTCATATTTTTTTAATTGACGAAGCCAAAAATTTATTGATGAGCACTGACAATACTATTGCCGAAACAGCTTATCAATTAGGATTTGAAAACCCACCATATTTTTCCAGACTATTTAAAAAGGAAACAGGTATAACACCTATTGAATACAAAGAACAGTTTTTGAATTGATTGACATACTAACAAAAGGCACGAACCGGCAACAGGTGTTTGCAAAAGTACTAAACGTGAGCATTGGGAATTCTATTGAACTTGAGTGCTGAATTGACATTTGTGCTTCGATTTTCCACCAGCTGGTTGTTTAAAGAAGTGATCCAATGCCACCTACGAGAAATCCCTAATCCCAAGTTATTCCCAGTTTCAGCTACAATAAACTTTGATTTGGCTAATTCGTTAAAATTTAATTTTCAGAACATTTGCAAAACGAAAACGAATACTTATTGATAAATTCTATTTCAGAACAGCATCAATTATTGAGATTATCACAGCCTGAACATCCGTTGATAAGCATTATAAAGTTTCACGAAATAGAAAGTACAATATCTACTCAAACCCTACATTTTAGCAATAGATTTTATACTATTACGCTGAAAGAGAAATGTACATCCAACGAAAAGTATGGTCGCAATGCCTTTGATTTCAACGAAGGCGTTATGATTTTTTGTGCACCAAACAAAAAACAAATTTGGAACGTAGATGACCAAATGTCGGCCAAAGGTTGGATGATTAGCTTGCATCCTGATTTCTTAGTCAACCACCCCTTGCACAAAAAAATAAAAGAGTTTGGTTTTTTTCAATATGCTTTAAATGAAGCTTTGCATCTTTCACGAAAAGAAGAAAAAATGATAGAGGTAGTTTTGAAAAATATTAAAAACGAGTACCACTCGGTTATAGACAGTTTTAGCCAAGACATTATTATTTCACAAATAGAAACATTGCTTAACTATGCCAACCGCTTTTACAATAGGCAATTCATTACTCGTAAAAATGTAAATAATGAATTGCTGAAAAAGCTAAATATAATCTTAGATGAATTTTTTGAAACAAAGGATTTTATTGAAAAAGGGTTGCCAACTGTAAGGTATATTTCCGGACAATTGTACCTTTCTTCTGATTATTTAAGCGACTTGCTTCGTAACCTCACAGGGCAAAATACACAGCAATACATACACAATAAAATTATAGAAAAGGCGAAAGAAATTTTGCTCACTACCAATTTATCAGTAAGTGAAATTGCTTACCAATTAGGCTTTGAACATCCGCAATCTTTTAATAAGCTGTTCAAAAGCAAAACGAATACATCACCTCTTCAATTTAAAAGTACATTTAACTAAATAAGCCGACCACAAAAGCCACTACCGACACCAAAAGTATTTGCAAAAGCAGGGCAAGACATTGAAACATCAGCTATGTACTATCAGCAGCGGTTCGGGCTTGACATTCAATGTTCAGCTATTATTTTTAACTTCAACTTCATATTTTCAATTAGGCATTTGTACCGCGCTGGATATTCACTGAATTCCATGCCTTCGCAAATATTCGAACGTTGTGCGTCATGCTATCAGGACACTGTTAACTTGTCGCAGCGAATTACCAATAGTTAATGCAGGTAACTACAATTACTTTTAGTAATTAAACAACCTTCGTTTCACGAATTATAAATAAACACAATTATGATTGAAAATTTGAACAACAAAAAAGTATGGTTTATTACTGGAGCGTCCAAAGGCATGGGGCTTGCTTTAACAAAGTTAGTATTATCAAAAGGGGATAAAGTAGCAGCAACCTCAAGAAATATTGAAGAACTTGAGACAAAAATTGCATTGGCGAGTTGAATCTGCGGTTTCAACTTTTTGTTTTTCAATTTTGCTTTATATCGAGATTTTGCTTTATATCGGGCAGGACGTTATTAATTTAGCTATGTGCAAATCATCAACAATTACGCCTTTGTTGGTGTTCTTCAACAACAAATAGTTGTCATGCACATAGGGAGTTAGAAAATCCCATTTAAGTTTCTGGATATACTTAAAAATGTTTTAAAGACCGGGTTTTTTTATTTTAAAGTTCTTTTATAATGGTTAGATGTCGAATGCAGGAAAGGTTTGCAGGTGAAGAACACCTGCAAAGGCGGAAAACTGTTAGATCTTTCATTCCTAAGAAGCCAAGATAGCTTGCAGATATGGGGCCACAAAGTCATAAGGTTTAGCAGGTCTTTCTGAACGGTTAGCACGACAAGCCAACTACAAAAACTTTGCAGCCCATTTTTCAATTTCTGAAATGACAGGTCTTAACGCTTGACCTTTTTCGGTTAGCGAATATTCCACAGTTGGCGGGACGGTTGCATAAGCCTTGCGAGTAACCAACCCCTCTTTTGCCAACTCTTTCAATTCTTTGACCAACATTCGGGTATTTATCGAAAAAACTCCACGTTCCAATTCTTTAAATCTTAACGTGTCATTCATCAATGCTCTGATTATCGGAAAAGACCATCTTCCCTTGATAATTCCCATTGCTTTTCCGACAGAACAAGGCTGTTCGAAATTTTTTTCTTCTTTTTCTCTCATTGAAAGTGCTTGATTACCAGTATTACTTTAATTTTTGTTCCTATTGAACATTCGTGTAACTACTTGCAAATGTAAAGTAATGGTTTCAACTTTGCAACCGAAATTAAAAAATTGTAGTATGAAACTTTCATTAGTAGATATTTCAACAACGCCATATCAGGGTGACAGAAAACAAGCGTTAAAAGACACCATTGAAACAGCACAAGTAATTGAAGATTTGGGCTTTCAACGGATATGGCTTGCAGAACATCACAATCATAAACTTGTCGCAGGAAGAGCACCCGAAATTTTAATTCCTGCGGTAGCCGAAAACACCAAGCGTATAAATGTTGGTTCAGGCGGAATTTTACTAAATCATTACAGCCCGTTCAAAGTGGCGGAAAACTTTGCAACCTTATCCGAATTGTATTCGGGCAGGATTGATCTGGGCATTGGCAGAGCCACAATAGGACAGTATACCGACCTTGCTTTGCAACGCAATCGTTCTTCTTATCAGCATTCTGACGATTCAACAGAACAATTAGTAGAGCTTTTAGCGTGGCTGACAAATGATTTTCCTGCAAATCACCCTTTCAGTCAGGTAAAAGTTTACAATGACGGTGCTTTTCCGAATGTATTTTTGTTGGGTTCAAGTGGTTGGAGTGCGGAAGCAGCGGCACAATTAGGTTTGGCTTATTCCTTTGCAGGTTTTTTCAATCCGCAAAGAGCATTTGAAATTACCCGACAATACACACAGAATTTTCAGAGTTCGGATAAAATCTATGCTCACAAAACGCCACGCTTGACATTGGGATTAGCTGTTTCTGCACACGAAACCGACCAATTGGCTTTGGAATTTTCCGCACCAATGCAGTATTTCTATAAGCAGTTGAGAATTACAGGAGTATTAAGCGACAAACTTGTTCCCGAAAAAGAAGCGGTAGAATTACTAAAAGATTCAATTTCTATGGAGCGGTTGGTTGATCCTGTTGATATTCCTAAATTCATAGTTGGAAAAGCAGAAACAGTTGCACAAGAATTAAAAGCCATTAAAACCGCATTTGGTGCAGATGAAATTATGCTACGCATTATGTCATCTAATCAGACAAACAAACTGAAAAGTCTTGAATTGCTAACGAAACATTTACAAGACTAACAACAGACGACTGACAAAATACACAGATTTTTTTCATTCGTGTATTCGCGGTTATTTAAATTGATTTATCAGTGTGGCAATGACACAAACAAGCACCATATCAACAATAGAAAAACTTTTCATAAAAACAGGAAAGATATTAGCAGTCCGTTGCTGGGATGGAGGCGGGTTACACGAAGTAGATATTCATTTACCCGATGTGGATTTTGCCAAATGGGACAAAGCACAAAGTATTAAATGCAGAATATCGCCTTTGCATTTTACGGACTACACGCCTGCAATGTGGGATGCCGAAGAAAAAACCTGCACCTTATATATTGATACAAGCCATCACGGACAAGGCAGCCAATGGGCAAAAAAACAACAGGAAGATAATCCCTTTCATTACCTGAAAATTGAAACTGAAAAACATTTTCCTGTTGCTGGTAAACATCTCGTTTTTCTTGGTGACCAAACCGCTATCGGACATTTTTGTGCATTGCAGCAATTAGCACCAGCCGGTACAAAAATAGACGGCTGCATAGCTTTTAATGACCTGCAAACCGCTGCTGCGTTTGCAGAAAATTGTCCGTGGTTGCCATTGCAGGCTGTTTCAAACTACGGTGCAATATTTCATCAAACACAAGAATGGATAATACAAATCCAATCTGAAAAAGACAACTGTGTGTTTTATGTTGCGGGTAATGCAGAGCTGATTGTAACACTCAAAAAACTTTTAAAATCATACAACATCAACGGCAGCCAAATAAAATCAAAAGGGTTTTGGCAATAATTAAAACCTGATAGGTTTCATACAAAATTTCACACAACAATACTTACAGAATGGAAACAGGTTTTAGAAAATGGATCATTGTCGTGACGATCATTACATCAACCATTATTGAGTTGATCGACACGACCATCGTAAATGTATCGATCAATACCATGAGCGGGAATTTAGGTGCGTCGCTGGAAGATACAGCTTGGGTGATTACTTCGTATGCCATAGCTAACGTGATCGTAATCCCGATGACGAGTTTTCTGGCTGAAAAGATCGGCCGAAAACAATACTATATCGGTTCTATTTTGCTGTTCACGCTTGCTTCGGCCATGTGTGGCTTTTCGCACAATTTATGGGAACTGGTCGGCTTCCGTTTTCTACAGGGTATTGGCGGCGGCGCGTTACTATCAACCTCGCAATCCATCCTGTTTGAAACCTTTCCTGTTAAAGAACGGGCGACAGCCAGCGGTATTTTTAGCCTGGGCATCATCATCGGCCCATCAATTGGCCCGGTTATGGGAGGCTATATTGTTGATAATCTATCTTGGCAATGGATATTTTATGTAAATATACCTATCGGGCTTTTGGCCGCATTCTTATCTTATATTTATCTTAAACCCGCCAAAAAATCCGAAGACGGGCGACGTGTTGACTGGCTGGGCATCTTTCTATTAGCTATTGGCGTGGGTGCTTTGCAAGTAGTGCTGGAGCGCGGGCAGACCGACGACTGGTTTGCCGCCACTTATATTACCGCTTTAACCATCATCGCAGCATTGTCTTTAGCCATCCTGATTTGGTGGGAGCTCAAAGTCGAGTTTCCGGTTATCAATCTGCGGGTATTAAAAAGTACTACGCTCTCTATTTCCGCCATCATGACCTTTGTGCTGGGTTTCGGCTTATTCAGCAATGTGTTTGTGTTCCCTTTGTATTCGCAACGGATCATCGGATATTCAGCTTTCCAAACAGGTACCATGCTTTTACCGGGTACGCTAATGGCCGCGATGATCTCACCTTTTTTGGGTAAAATACTACAAAGCGGTATCCGTCCGCAATACCTCATTATATTGGGGTTCGGCAGTTCGGCCATTTTTGGGTATATGATGTCAGGATCTAACCTCGAAACGGGCGGCGCTTATTTTTTCATTCCCTTAATTTTTCGAGGATTGGGCGCAGCCTTACTCATTGTACCTTTGACCGCACTGGCGGTTTCGGAACTGAAACCGGCCGATATACCGCAAGGTGCAGCATTAAACAATATGATGCGGCAAATGGGCGGTTCTTTCGGAATTGCATTAATCAATACTTATATTGCACATCGTGCCGCATACAACCGCACTGCGCTTGTTTCGCATATTACAGCTACGAATTATTCCACACAGCAGCGAATACAATCCTTCACACAATATTTTATGGCTAAAGGTGCGGGTTATTACGACGCAACGAAACAAGCTCTCGGAGCATTGGAAGCCACCGTTGTAAGGCAAACATATTTGTTAAGCTATATGGATGCTTTTTTGCTGATTGGCATAATGAATGCCTGCTGCATTCCGTTGGTAATTGTAACAATCAAAAGAAGAAAAAAGGCAATACAAAATAAAAATGTTGTTGTTTCCGACCATTAATTTCAAAAAAACAGAATTGGTAATTTTGCATAGATACACGAAGAATTAAAAATCATATTATGGCAGATATAAAAACACAAAGAATTAAAACCCTAACTTTTACTTACAACATTTTCGGCGATATCGGGGCCGGTAATCCGCTGCTGGGCCGGAGTAAGGAAAGCACCCTGCACCTGGAGAAAATTGACGATCCGGAATATTAGGGATTTATCACGTTTGAACAGCCTGGCAAATTGTTCAGCTATACCGCAGACGGCCAGAAAAAACTCGACAGCCGCCAGGTCCAGGAAGTAATAGAGCAACTCACTGATATTCGGGAAAATCCCGCTTCTTGGAACGCGCTTCAGGATTCATAATACTTTATTTTTAAACAGCCGCTCCCGACCAGTTAATTAAAGGATTGTCTGAATTCAAGCGGCGATAAATTGGTTTTAGTCTTAAATATTTTACTGAACGATTGAATTTGCTCAAAGCCTAAAGCATAAGCTATTTCGCTAACGGTTAGAGAAGTGGTGGAAAGAAGTTCTTTAGCCTTGTCAATCAACTTCATATGAATGTGCTGCTGCGTGTTTAACCCGGTCAGTGATCGTAATAATCCGGACAAATAATGTGGAGAGACGTTTAATTGCTGAGCAACAAAGGTGACCGTAGGCACCCCGGTCTTCGTCAATGCATCACCGTTAAAATAGGCATTTAATAAATCGTTCAGCCTGTCCAGAATCTGATGATTAGCTATCCTCCTGGTTATAAACTGACGCTGATAGAACCTGTCGCTATAGGCCAATAGCGTTTCCAATTGAGCAATAACGATTTCCTGGGTAAATTTATCGATTGACCTTTGACATTCCTGGCTTATATTTTGGATAATGCCTGTGACGATGGCTTCCTCTTTTTCTGAAACAAACAATGCTTCATTAACCGCGTAATCAAAGAACTCATACTGCTTTATCTTTTTAGATAGCGAAGTATTCCAGAGAAAGTCGGGATGGACGAGCAACAGCCACCCCGACTGTTCTAACAATTTTTTACGCCTTTGTTGGTGTTCTTCACCAACAAATAGTTGTCATGCACATAGTGAGTTAGAAAATCCCATTTAAGTTTCTGGATATACTTAAAAATGTTTTAAAGACTGCGTTTTTTTAATTTAAAGTTCTTTAATAATGGTTAGATGTCGAATGCAGGAAAGGTTTGCAGGTGAAGAACAACTGCAAAGGCGGAAAATGAATACAAAGAACAATTTTTGAACTGACATACAATTCAAATGAAAGTATCTCGTCCTCGCTGGTCCAGATTTGCAATCCGGGCCTTTGAGCTTAGGCTCTGTGATCCTATTTGCACTCCAATTATCAAAGCTTCAATCCTCTAAAATCAATACCAAACAAAAAGTCCGGCCTTTCAGCCAGACTTTCCCATTCCTACAATTCCCTATCCAAAAAGGGATAACGGTAATCTTTTGGCGGATCAAAAGTTTCCTTGATGGTTCTTGGCGAAACACAGCGCAGTAAATTAATCATCGAACCGGCTTTATCATTCGTGCTGAAGACCTGCATCGGTTCTACCTATAAAAATCGTAGATCTACATGATAAAATATATGAAATGGCACAATTACTAAACATTACAGACATCAAAGCACTTTACCCGAATGAATGGGTTTTGCTTGGAAATCCGGTTATGGATGACAGTAAGATAGATGTTTTATCCGGCATTCCTTTATTTCACAGTAAAGACAAAAAAGAAGTTTGTTATATCGGAAGGGGCAAAACTTCAGACTTTGACAAAATAACTTTGATCTATACAGGAACTTTCAAGGCTGCCAGAAAAATCACCGGCATTTTTTATCTAAAATAAAAACCCCGGTTTAAAAATCAGACTTTTCTCAATTTCTGCTGAACCGGATTTACAATTTAGTTCTTTGAGTTACAATCCGCGATCTGGTTTATTATTCCATCAACAATATATCACAATAATAAATTTAAAATGGGAACTTAAATTTATACCGATTTCTGGTACCTTTGAATAAAAGCGATTTAAAATGGGAAAGAATACGTCTATATTATTAGGAAGTCATTTTGAAGATTTTATAAATACTGAAATAGCTTCCGGTAGATATAATTCAACAAGTGAAGTTATCAGAACTGCTTTGCGATTACTTGAACAGGAAGAAAAGAAAACGAAACAGTTGCAAAAAGAATTAGAACTTGGAGAAGAAAGCACTATCATCGAAAATTTCAATCCTAAAAAACATTTGCAAGATTTACATGATAGGCACTTATGAAAATCACTTATCGCATAAGTGCAAAAGCGATTGAAGACCTTGAAAATATTTGGTTATATACATTGAAAACATGGTCAAAAAAACAAGCTGACCGATATTATAACTTGCTTATTAACGAGTTTGAATATATCTCTAAACATTTTGAAGATGGCAAATCCATGGAAAATATAAAGCCAGGTTATCGGGCAACGAAAGTGAAATCGCATCTGATATTTTATAGAAAAAGTGATGATGAAACTATTGAAATAATTAGAATCTTACATGAAAGAATGGATATTGAAACCAGATTGAAATAATAAAATTACTCCTGCTTTTTTCAGTAAGAATTTTGATAATATCTCTTCATAATTCAATATCAAACAAAAAGTCCGGCCTTTCAGCCAGACTTTCCCATTCCTATAATTCCCTATCCAAAAAGGGATAACGGTAATCTTTCGGCGGATCAAAAGTTTCTTTGATCGTTCTTGGGGAAACCCAGCGCAACAAATTGATCATCGAACCGGCTTTATCATTCGTGCCGGAACCTCTGGCACCTCCAAATGGTTGCTGGCCAACTACGGCTCCGGTCGGTTTATCGTTGATGTAAAAATTGCCGGCTGCATTCCTCAACTTATAAGTTGCTTTTTCAATCGCATAACGATCTGTTGCTAGGATAGCGCCGGTTAAGGCGTAAGGAGAAGTGGTATCGATCACTTCCATGATTTCCTCAAACGCTTCATCTTCGTACAGATAAACCGTTAAAAACGGCCCGAACAGTTCTTCGCACATGGTTACATATTTTGGGTCTTCTGTTTTGATGATAGTTGGTTCGATGAAATAGCCAACTGTTTTATCATAACTTCCTCCGGCAATAATTTCTATGCCTGGTGCTTCTTTTGCGGCATCAATATATTTAGCCAGCTTATCAAAAGATTGTTCGGTGATTACGGCATTGACAAAGTTTTCAAAATCTTCTACCGGCCCCATTTTAACGGTTGCAAGGTCAGCCAAAACTTTTTCCTGAATGGCAGGCCATAAAGATTTTGGCAGATAAGCACGTGAAGCAGCGGAACATTTTTGTCCCTGGTACTCAAAAGCACCGCGAACAATGGCAGTTGCTACTACATCCGGGCTTGCACTTGGATGGGCCAGGATAAAATCTTTTCCACCCGTTTCGCCTACAATGCGCGGATAAGTTTTGTACTTGTGAATGTTGTTGCCAATGGTTTGCCAAATGGTTTGGAAAACTTTGGTAGAACCGGTAAAATGGATCCCGGCAAAATCAGGATGGTTAAAAATCACTTCTCCGGCAACAGGCCCGTCAACATAAATTAAGTTGATCACGCCATCCGGCAATCCCGCTTCTTTAAAGACTTGCATGATCACGTTGGCGGCATATGCTTGCGGATAGGCCGGTTTCCAAACCACCACGTTGCCCATCAAAGCTGCGGAGGCAGGCAAATTCCCGGCAATAGCGGTAAAGTTAAAAGGCGTTAACGCAAACACAAAGCCTTCCAGCGGGCGCTGCTCTATACGGTTCCAAACACCTTTGCCCGAAACGGGTTGCTGTGCGTAGATATCAGCCAGGTAAGAAACGTTAAAACGCAGGAAATCGATGAGCTCACAAGCCGAATCAATCTCCGCCTGGTAAACATTTTTGGATTGCCCAAGCATCGTTGCCGCATTGATTTTATAGCGGTAAGGCCCGGCAATCAGATCGGCAGCTTTTAAAAATATGGCAGCCCTTTGTTCCCAGGCTAAGTTTTCCCAAGCTTCTTTTGCGGCCAATGCTTCTTTTATCGCCTCGTTTACATGGCTGGCATCCCCTTCCGAAAAATATCCTAAAATATGTTTGTGGTCGTGCGGCGGACGAATGGCTAATTTATTTTCGGTCCGTACTTCCCGGCTGCCAATGTACATCGGCAGGTCGGCTTCCTGCGTACGGGCTTCTTCCAGAGCTTTTTTCAGCATCGCCCTTTCTGCACTGTGCGGCCCGTAATTTAATACCGTTTCGTTTACCGGTTCGGGTATGTTAAAAAATCCTTTTAGCATGGTTTGTTGTTTTTTTGGGAAGGCAAAGATAAAGGATTTGGCACAGAAGGCGGAAGTTGGCAAAGTACTGTTTAAGCTAATGCTTCTTTTACCACACAAAAATTGGTGTTATCTCAATTTGCATCCCAACCGTTGCCATATATTATATTATGTAAGAAACAATCCGATGCTTCTTTTACAGGATAAAAACTGGTGTTGCATTTACCGTTATTCCGGCTCTCCGCCATTGATCATGTCCGAAACAATACCCGGGCTTTTATCCCTTTCGGCCAGGAAAACACCTGCCAGATGAACGACAATAAAAGCCAGGATCAGGTACATCGTAAAACCATGTACATCTTTAATAGAATTTCGGACCGGTTTTAGAAAGCTTAACTGATCCTCAAAAGCAAGCGTAAGCCCGGTAACAACCATCACCGTAAGCAAGCCGTAAAAAACCAGGTAAATAGCTTTGACAGCCAAATCATGTTTTGCCAGATTGGTGTTTTGTTTAAGGGTGAAATATTGCCGGTATAATTCTTTTAACCGCTTAAAAAAGCGTTGCGGTTGAGGTTGAAAAAACTCCATCAAAAGCCTGAACACAAACAATGCCGCCAGAAAGTAACCGAAATAAGTATGAATTCCCCAAACTTCATCGCTTTGTGCATGCGCTACAGACCTTGCCTGGGCTGCACTTAAAACAGTTCCGGCTTTTTGCAACTCGTTTTTAACGAAAGCCTGATTGCTTCGGTCGTCCAGTACGGTAGAATTGATCAGGACCGTTATCAAAAGTCCGGAAATGATGATCGTATTTGCCCAATGCCAGAAACGCAGCGCAGCCGAATTTTTTTTGGCAACCGCAGGGCTGGCAGGGTCTTGTTTTACAGGTTCAATGATGGCCATCGTTTTTTATTAAGTATGAATAATTAAATATTTTTAGCTTTTCAGACACCGATTTTCCCTAAAAAGATGCCGATCACAAACACAATCCCACCTCCTACAATTACCTGCAAGATAGTGGAAATTAAAGGTGTTTTCATAAATTTATATCGAATAAAAGCAATCATCAGCAACTCGATCACGACCACCGCATAAGCCAGGTGCAAAGCTGTTTGCAGGTCAGCGATTAGAAAAGGCAGGGTATGCAGCATACCGCCGAAAGCAGTGGAAAAAGCAGTGATGGCACCGCGGGTGATGGGCGTTCCCCTGCCGGTTACCGTTCCGTCATCCGATAAAGCTTCGGCCAGGCCCATACTGATCCCTGCTCCTAAAGAAGCTGCCAAACCAACATAGAAAGCTTTGATTGGCTGGCCGGTCAATCCGGCTGTTGCAAAAATCGGGGCCAACGTAGAAACAGAACCATCCATTAAACCCAGCAATGCGGGCTGTACTTTCTGGATCACGTACTCGCGCTCAGCATCGCGGTTATTTTTATTTTTTACTTCGTTCATTATAATTTTAGGTTGATAAAAACAGTATCATCTGTATTAATTGTGGCTATCATACAAAGCCTGTTTTAAATGGGGATTTATTCGCCTTCGCCCGTATTTTTCATGGCCGATAGAATGGAGAATGCCCCTTTCAGCACAAATAATTGGTTTTCCAGTTCAGGTTTTTTCAGGGTGATTTCGTTCCATCCGTCCTGTTTTACGCCCACTTCCACCGGGATCATGCTAAAAAGCATCTGGTTGCCTTGCTTCTTTTGTGCACCAAAAATATATGGCTTACCACTAAAGTTAATTAAAGCGCCATCAGGTACGGCCAGCGTACTTTTAGGTTTCGTTTCGATCGAAGCCTGCAAAAACATATTGGGCAGCAGGCGCGGATCGGTTTTCAGGAAATGGCAATGCACCATCACGCTGCGCGAACTGTCAAGCATCCGCCCAATCAGGATGACTTTGCCGGGAAAAGTTTTGTCGGTAATGCTCGGAAGCTTTATTTCAACCTTATTGCCGATTTTTATTTTAGCAATATCCTGCTCAAAAATGGTTAAAGCAGCATGAATATCGCTGGTATTGATCAGTTCCATTAGTACATCGGTTGGGTTGATGTATTTTCCCGTATTCACATTTACTTTAGAAACATAACCGGAGATTGGGGAAACAACATACACAAACGGACGAATAGACGCAGCGTTGATTTTTTGCGGATCGATACCCAGCAATTTCAGTTTCTGCGCTAAACCGGATGCCTGCGCCTGCTCGCTGTTGTAGTCCGCCAATGATTGTTGGTACAATTTCAGCGGGCTGGCCTGCTGCTGGCTGAGTTCGCGCTGCCGCACCAGTTCCTGCTTTAAAAAAACCATCCGGCTGGTAGCGGTCAGGTAATCCTGCTGCAGGGTGATGTAATCCTGGTTTTCCACCGTGGCCAATACTTGCCCTTTGTGCACCGGCTCTCCCGGCAGCATGGTTGTCCTCTTTAAAAATCCCCCCAAAGGCACATTTACAGAGATCATGTTTTCGGGAGGGACATCCACCTGCCCGTTCACATGCACATAACCTGAGAGTTTGTGCATAGCCAACCGGCCTGTGTCCACACCGCCATTTTTAATTTGTTCGGGTGTAAAAGTAATGCTGTTGTCTTTTTCTTTGGGCTGCTGCTGTTTAGGCGCATCCTTGGCTTTTTTATCGCTGCTGCTGCCGCATCCGAAAAGCAGCAGCGCAAGGATGAAAATATAGTTGGTTTTCATGGTTTTTGAGTTTGTGCCTGGTAATACCAGATGTTGTTGATGGTTTGATCGAGTTGCAGCAGGATGTCTAGCCGGTCGGTCTGGATCTGTACCGATTGATTGTAAAAAGTAACCCACTCGATGTAACTGATACCGCCGCTTTTAAAAGATAAAGTTGCTGTACGCAGTAATTCCGCAGCCTGGTTCAAAGCCAGTGTTTCGTAATATGCAGCAGATTGCAATTGCTGGTTATAGCGTGCTACGGCCTGCCGCCATTGCCCCATCCATTCGTTTTGGCGGGCTGTTAAAGTATAAACTGCCGCTGTTTTTTGAAAAGTAGCTGCTCTGACTGCCGAACGATAAGGTCTCAAAAAAAGCGGAATACTCAGGCCCGCCACGTAAGAGGAAAACCGGTTGCTGCGCGATAAATAATCCCTGCTGTTCCTGATATCCGGGCCGGTAAAACTTTGGTTGTTATAGGCAAGATTAATTTCAGGCAGTTGCCGGGAACGGTTTACTTTGATCTGAAGATCGCTGATGGTAACCTGCTGCCTGGCCTGCCTTATTTCCGGGTTCTCCATTGCAGCGGCAGAATCAGGCAGAAAGCCGGTTTGCCAGGGTGGCGGTGCCTGTTCTGCCGGCAGGAACAGCTTTTCGTTGCCCAGCAAAAGCTGCCATTGGCTTTGCAGCACGCTGATTTCGGAAGTTAATTGCAGACGCTGGTTCTTTAATATTCCTGCCCGGGCCTCGGCACTGGTGAGGTTGATGCGGGAGGTTTCGCCCAGATCAAACCTTAACTTTTCCAGCCGGATCACTTCTGCATAAACCGAATCCTGCATATTAAGCAGTTTTAGTTTAGCCAGGTCAGTAGCCAGTTGCACATAAATATCACGTACATGGAAAGCAATCTGATTGCGCAGCGTTGCTTCCTGTAAAGCAGTCAGCCCGGCTTCGGCCTTTAAAAAATTGTGTTGTGCGGTATAAACACCGGGCAAGGAGAAACTTTGCAAAACACCAAGGCGGTTATCCGGGTTGGGGCTGTTGATCTGCCCCTGGTCAAACTGCACCTGCGTTTTCGGCAGTTGGTAGGCCGTTCTTAAATTAGCCCCTGCCGCCAGTGTTTGGTTTTGTGCCGACCTGAGGTAGGCATTGTTGGCCAATGCTTCTTTTACCGCATCATTTATGGTGATGGTTGTTCCGACAGGTTGCTGTGCTTTTGCCGGTATTGAAAACAGCAGCAACAAAATTACAGCAGCAACTGGCGAGGGTTTAGCTTTTACCGGTTTCGGTTTGGCCCCGGCAAAAAGTTTGTACAAAGCCGGTAAAACCACCAGCGTCAATAATGTTGCTGTGATCAATCCGCCGATAACTACAGTAGCCAATGGACGCTGTACTTCAGCACCGGCATTGGTAGAAACCGCCATCGGGAAAAAGCCCAAAGAAGCTACGGTAGCTGTCATCAGCACCGGCCGTAAACGATTGGCTGTGCCCTTCCGGATAACTTCGTCCGTGTCTTCCTCGCCTTCGGCACGCAAACGGTTAAACTCACTGATCAAAACGATACCGTTTAAAACCGCCACACCAAACAAGGCAATAAAGCCTACACCAGCCGAAATACTGAACGACATCCCGCGCATCCATAAAGCAAAAACACCGCCGATAGCGGCCAGGGGAATAGCTGAAAATACCAGCAGCGCTTCTTTAAACTGCCTAAAAGCAAAATAAAGCAAAACCAGGATAAACAATAAGGAAGCAGGAACGGCAATAGACAAGCGTTTTTTGGCCGATTTCAGGTTCTCGAACTGTCCGCCGTAATCGACGTAATAACCCGGGGGCATCTTCACCTTTTGCCGGATCTGCTGCTGCAGATCGGTTACCACGCTTTGCACATCCCTGCCGCGGACATTAAAGGAAACTGAAATGCGCCGCTGCCCGTTTTCCCGCTGTATCTGGTTTGGCCCGTCCTGTACACTGATAGTGGCCAACTGACTAAGCGGGACTTGCAAGCCGCTTGGCGTATTAATTTGCAACTGGGTCAGGTTATCAAAGTTTGACCGCGCCGTGTCTGCCATCCGCAGCATTACATCAAACTGCCGCTCGCCTTCATAAATGCTCCCTGCTTTTTCACCTGCAAAAACAGCATTCACCACATGGTTCACCTGGCTTACACTCAGGTTGTATTGTGCCAGCACCGCACGGTTATAGTGTACCACCAACTGTGGCAGGCCGGTGATTTTCTCGGTATAAATATCGGCAGCGCCTTTTACCTTTCCGGCAATACCGCTTATTTTGCCCGATAAGTTAGCAAGCTGCTGTATATCGTCCCCAAAAATCTTGATCACCACATCCTGCTTGGCACCGGAAATGAGTTCGTTGAAACGCATTTGTACCGGATATTCAAAACCGACGTTTAGTCCCGGAATTTGTGCCAGCTTTTTTCCGAAAGCATCTTCCAGTCCGGTATAATCTTTTGCCGTTTTCCATAGCGATTTGTCTTTCAGGATAATAAAAACATCACACTGTTCCAAAGACATTGGGTCTGTAGGGATTTCCGCAGAACCAATACGGCAGGTTACCTGCTCTACCTCCGGAAATTTCTTCAATTCATCGCAAGCCAGTTGCATCCCTTTAATGGTTTGCGTTAAGGAAGTTCCGGGCAGAAAACGGGCATCCAGCGCAAAATCACCTTCTTCCAGTTGCGGTATAAATTCCCCGCCCAAACCCTGAAAGATGAAAAAAGCAGCGGCAAACAAAGCAACAGCAACCAGCATCACTATTTTGGCATGTTGCAAAGCCTTGTTAAGAAGCGGTGTATAACGCTTTTGCAGGAAAGCCATGATCTTATCTGCAAAGTTACCTTTCTTGTCTGCCTTTTTGCTTAATGTTAAGGCAGTTATCATGGGCACATAAGTGATCGAAAGCAAAAAAGCGCCGACCAGCGCAAAGGCAACAGTTTCTGCCATTGGCCTGAACATTTTACCTTCAATGCCTTGCAAACTCAGGATGGGCAGGTAAACGATCAGGATGATGACCTGCCCGAAAATGGCCGAATTCATCAACCTGGAAGCAGAGGTTTTTACCTCTTCGTTTACTTCGTCCTGGGAGAAATCACCGCCTTCGTGTTCATTCTTTTTGTCCCGGAAACGGTGCATCACACCTTCTACAATGATAACCGCCCCATCCACAATTAAACCAAAATCCAATGCACCCAAACTCATCAGGTTGGCCGAAACGCCAAACAAATTCATGATGATGAGGGCAAACAGCATCGACAGCGGGATCACCGAAGCCACTACCAAACCGGAGCGCAGGTTGCCCAGAAAAAGAACGAGTACGAAAATAACGATGAGCGCACCTTCGATCAGGTTTTTCTTGACCGTGGCGATCGAGTTGCCCACCATTTTACTGCGTTGGTAATAAGGCACAATGGTAACACCTTCGGGCAGCCGTTTTTTGATCTCTTCTACCCGCAGCTTTACTTCTTTTACCACTTCCATGGCATTGGCGCCCTTTAGCATGAGCACTACGGCTCCGGCCACTTCACCATATTTACTATTGTACATCGCCCCAAATCGCAGCGCATCCCCTTCGCGCACCGTTGCAACATCACTCAGTTTTAAAGGTAAGCCGCGGATGTTCTTTACCGGCATGTCCCGCAGGTCGGCCAGTGTACCTGCCATTCCTTCGGTGCGGATGTAGTAGGCGTTTGGCCCTTTTTCAATGTAAGCGCCACCGGTGTTTTCATTATTCTGCTGCACGGCATTGTACAGTTCATCCAGCGTAATATGCAGGCTTTTCAGCCGCTCGGGGTCGATAATGACCTGGTATTGCTTTAATTTGCCGCCTAAACTGCTTACATCGGCAACGCCTGGCACGCCGAGCAATTGCCGCCGCACAATCCACTCCTGCAAAGTACGCAATTCGGTTAAAGTGTAGCGGTTTTCATAACCCGGTTTGGGCACTACGTAATACTGGTAAACCTCGCCCAAACCTGTTGTTACCGGCCCCATGTCCGTTTCGCCGATTCCGGGCGGAATCACGCTTTTCAACTGGTTCAACCGCTCGCTCACCTGCTGGCGGGCGCGGGTAATATCAACCTTGTCATCAAAAACCACGGTAACGTTGGACAAACCGAAACGCGAAATAGAACGCATTTCTTTCAATTCCGGCAACGAAGCCATTACCCTTTCTATGGGCATGGTGATCAGGCGCTCTACTTCCGGTGCCGCCAGGGAAGGCGAAACGGTAATGAGCAGCACCTGGTTATTGGTAATGTCAGGAACGGCATCCACAGGCAATTGACTGGCCGAATAAACACCAAAGGCGGCCATCAGCAGCACCAGTAAGCCTACAATTAACTTGTTCCTGACCGAAAATTCTATAATTCGATCAATCATCATTTTTTGCTTTAATCATTCATAAATACTTCTGCCAGTAAACTGTGCAGAAAATAGTTTTTAATAATTAAGCTGTTTTTGGAGGTTGAAAAACCTTGTTGGAAAAAGTGGAAGGAATATAAGAGGAGAAATAAATTATTTTAGGACCCAAATGAAAAGGGTGCAAATGAGCGACCGAAATAACCACGGGCGGCATCCATAATTGTATAGTGAGGTTATGATTGTCCAGCGTTTTGAAAGGCAGCTGCATATCCTGGGCGTAATCCTCGTCCACTACCGTTTTGTCCAGGTAGTGCATTTTCAAAAAACCGATAACGGTAGTGCCCGGGTGCAAATGCAAATGCTGATGATAGTGCCCCACCAGCAGCGGAACTTTCAAAAGTTCACCCAACTCTGTGTTTTGCAACAAGAACAAGATCAAAAGAAACCGTGCAAAATGATAGCGCATAAACTATATTGGATAAACTACAATACTTCTTTTACCGCACAAATGTTTTGCCACTCTACCTGATATTATTTTATATAGCTATAAATTAGTTTGCAGTAGCAAAAAAATTACTTTTCGACAACCTGATCGAGTGCTTTGATCTGCTGTTGGTAGGCCGATGGCAGGATTAGAGCTTTTGCCAAACCATCCAGTTTTAGCTTTCTACTCAATTTATAAAGCGGCACGATCAGCATCAGCAAAGAAACCTTACGCAACCCTAATAATTGCCTTACGTGCCTCGGCACCAGTTGCGCCTGTACTTCTTTTAGCAGGATAAAACGTGCAAGGCCGAGATGTTTTTTGTATTGTTTGTACAGATCAACGGTAAAACGGCTTTTTTCCAGGTCGCCCCGCATGTGTCCTTCCCTAACCGGAAGCCATTGCTGATAACTGGCGGGCAAGTCTTTCAGGTTCATCCGCAAACCCACCCGGTAAAAAGTATGGTAAACTTCTTCCTTTTCTGCAGATGTCAGCTTACGGTTTAGTAGTTCAAAAGCGCGGACCGAATAATCTATCAGTAAAAACAGTACGTCGCGGTAAGCCCAATCGGGAATCTTGCTCCCACGGTTAACTTCCACTTCTGAATGGATAGCTGTGATCTGATCAATGGCTTTGTTGGCTTTGTCGAGTTCAGAAAAAACGATCATCCGCGCATAAGTAACGGTTGAGAACAGCCTGCCAAGCGGGTCTGCAGGCAAACGGCCGGTAAAGTATAGCCAGTCCACCGCTTTATTTAAGGCAAATTCTGCCGAAGCGCCGGCAAAAACAAAAAGAATGGTATCGGCATTGCTCCAAATTTTTCGTACGATTGAACCTTTTGGGGAGAAAAATTCCATAAACGGTTTAACGGAAAAAAGCGGGTTTTGTGCGGGGGACGGCGGGTTGCACTTTGTCATTTTAACACAAAGGGAAAGCCCTTCTTCAAAACGTTAATATCCATGCTTCTTTTATCACCCAAAAACCTTTTTTTCAAAATCCAGCCTCCTGTTCTTCTACGTACAAACACGCAAAACTTTAACGTAAAACATGCAGTAAAAACAGTATCAGCTACGTTGATCGCGCTTTTAAAGCCCTGTAATTTAGTTCCATGATTTAAACAATTAAATTTTAAACTAAAAAACAATGGAAACCCAACAAAAACCCCCTTACAATCTGGGCTGGCTGCCAGATCTTCCAGATCAGCGCGACATTATGTATGCTGCCCCCATGGCTGTTATGCTGCAACTGCCCACCTCGGCTGATTTGCGGAATCAATGTCCGCCCGTTTACGACCAGGGCCACCTGGGCAGTTGTACTGCAAATGGTTTAGCTGCCGCTTATGAGTTTGATTTGAAAAAGCAGAACAAAACTGATTTTATGCCTTCGCGTTTGTTCATTTATTACAATGAACGGGTTTTGCTGAACACCGTAAATTCAGACAGCGGCGCGTACATTCGAGACGGGATCAAAACCATGAACCAACAAGGCGTTTGCCCCGAAAACGACTGGGCGTATGACATTGGTAAGTTTACGGTTAAACCTCCTGCAAAATGTTATACCGAAGCTAAAAAATGCCAGATTAAAAGTTACCAAAGACTGATAAATTCGCTTAATCAGCTGAAAGGTTGCATAGCAGAAGGCTTTCCGTTTGTTTTTGGTTTTACAGTTTATGAAAGCTTTATGACCCCGGAAGTAGCAAAAACAGGTATTATGCCGATGCCGCAACAAGGGGAAAAAACCATAGGCGGGCACTGTGTAACAGCAGTTGGTTATGATGATAGCAAAAACGCTTTTATCCTCCGTAATTCCTGGGGCACAGGCTGGGGCATTAAAGGTTATTTTTATATGCCTTACGCTTACATTGCCAACAGTAGTTTATGCGATGATTTCTGGACGGTCCGGCTGGTATAAATCTGCCTGAAAAATGGAAACCATCAAATTAAGTACAGGCAAAAGCAGTATCGTCACCCTTAAAAGTTTAGCTACTTCCGGTTATTTGTGGAGTTATCAGGTTGACCGGAAAGATATTATATCAGTTTCTGAAGAAAAATCGAACCCTCCGTCCGGCAGTTTAAAATACGGGGAAAACCTGCCCGAAAAATTTCGGATACAAGGGCTTAAACCGGGCACGGCAAAGGTGGTTTTCAGTCAGAAAAGAAGCTGGGAACAAAGCACCGCTGCCATAGCCACGCTGATTTTCTCGGTAATTGTAGCCTGAATGCTTCTTTTATGCCCTTAATCTTATCATTTTGCATCTGCAAGAGATGCTTGTCCTATCCAATTAAAACCAATTTAATTTAAAAAAACATGAAAAATACATTAGAAGAAAAGGCAACCCCTTCGCCTTTTGAAAAAATTTTGTCCGAAGCCGCAATTCCTCAGGCAGCAGCGCCAAACAACCTTTTAGGCGTTTGCAGTATCCAGGATTTCTCAAAATCTTTAGGTAACCATAACGCTGATCTGAAACACACCCATGAAGATGCGTTGGGATTTTACAAGTATCTCTACCAATGGTACACCGCCAATTTTTACTATAAAGACGAAAACGTAAAAACCTGGCTTTACGAAGAACCGAACGACCACTGGCAAAACTACTATGGTATTGATGCAGTAGATGTTTTTTATCATTCCGGTCATGGCAATATGACTTCAAAAGGCGTGTTCCAAGCACCATCGGGCAACATGTGGAACAATGAAACATGGATTTTTTCTGATCATAACATGCTGCTTGCCAACCAACGCCTTCGTTATATCTTTTGGTCAACCTGCTTTTCCTGTAGAGTGTTAAATGGTTTATCGCCCATTACTACCTGGTGGAATGACGACAGTAATCCGGGCTTCAGGATGTTGTTTGGTTTTGAAACAACCAGTGTTGATAGCCCGGATTATGGTTCAAATTTCTGGAACCATTACAAAGCAGGCGAACCATTTTCAACAGCCTGGTTAAACGCAAGCTGGGACATATCCCATAACCAAGCCCCTTCGGTTGTGGCATCTGGTGCCACGCAAGCCGAAGCGACCAATATTTTGATGAACGAAAAATTATTCCAATGGGCAACCGTTGCCCGGAACTGGTATCAATGGAGGTGGTATTTTGCTGCTGCAATGGCTGCGCCTAATAAAACTTTGCCTAAAGAAATGCTGATTGCAGAACTTGCGCCATTCGAGGTTGATCATGCTAAAATTGGCAAACTGGCAAATCAGTTAGGTTTTTCCGGTAAAGCTGTTGATGGTTTTGGGATATCAAAAGAAGGCACGTATGTGTTGGATGAGGGCGAAAAGAAGATTACCTTAAACCAGCAAGGGCATTTTAATGCAAAATTGGCCAGCATTAATTTTGAGAACCGAAGCCAGTTGGATCAAAACAAAGCACAGCAGTTAGCAGAGCAGTATATTCGTGAACATACCGGAAAAGATACAGAACTGCAATTTCATGCCATCCGGTTAGGTAAAACCTGCGGCGGCGGCACGAAAGGAAGCGGCGAACTGGACAAAGAATATGTAACTGATACAACAGTAGAATTCCGCCAGGTTATAAATGGTGTGCCGGTGATCAACACAGACAACGGCGTGGTGAGGGTTACCATTGATAATGACGGAACGATAACGAACTTCCATAACTCGGTGAAGAAAGTGCTCAACCTCAGCAATAAACCTAAAGAAATAAGCATTGACCCGAACCGGAACGGGCATGCGCTGGAAACCCAGGCGCAGCAAACAGAGCGGTTGTTCCGGAGCAAACTGTCTGAATACAAAACAGAAAATGCAAAACCTGTTGTTAACGAAGTTGGCTATGATATTTCCGGGTTGCACGGCAGCTTATCCGAAAAACACGAATACGAAGTAACGTTTGAGAACGACCTTAAAAAGCTGATCCAGGTTACAGTTCCGATTTTTGCCTGATAGAAGCCTCACCCAAACCCTCTCCCAAGGAGAGGGCGGGGGGTGAGGCTTTTATCACTTTACCTGCAATGCTTCTTTTACCCTATTAAAATTAGGGATACCTTTGCCGAACCGTGTCAAATGCTACAGCTGTCCAAATCCCCAAAAAAGTATTACGTGCAACAGTAGGTTTAGTGTTTTTTCTGGCTGGTTTAACTTTTGCCAGTTGGGCTTCGCGTATTGCCGGCATCCAGCAAAAGTTAAATTTATCAGATGCTGCTTTAGGCGGCATTTTGTTTACGCTGCCTGTTGGTTTAATGCTTTCGCTGCCGTTTTCCGGCTGGGTCATTACACGCATCGGCAGCCGGAAACTGCTTCTTTTTGCCTTGCCTTTATATGCGGCCGCATTGTTTGGTTTAGGATTGGCACAAACCACTTTGCAATTAATCGCTGTTCTTTTTTGCTTCGGCTTTACAAGCAATGCGGTAAATATTTCCATCAATACACAAGCTGTGGCTACAGAAAAACTGTACAACAAACCTATTTTGGCATCTTTTCATGGCTTGTGGAGTTTGGCCGGATTTGCAGGTGCGGCCATTGGCACGCTGATGATTGGCAAAGGCATTGACCCTTCTGTACATTTTGGTTTGATCTTCGTAGTCGTTGTTGTTGGCGTTGCTATTGCTGCCCGGTATTTACAGGATGATGCCGGAACAGTGCAAAGCGGGCCGGTTTTTGTAATGCCCGATGCTTCTTTAGTTAAACTGGGCGCTGTTGCTTTTTGCTCCATGATTTGCGAAGGTGCTATGTTTGATTGGAGCGTTGTTTACTTTAAAAAAGTGATCCATGCAGAAAACGCCTGGATGGCTGCCGGTTATACCGCTTTTATGAGCACCATGGCCGCAGGCCGTTTTGTTGCCGACTGGTTTTCGGGCCAGTTCGGATTGAAAAGAACATTACAGGTAAGCGGAAGTTTAACTGCAACCGGTTTAATGATTGCCGTGTTGTTCCCCTATTTAATCCCGGCACTTGCCGGCTTTTTGCTGGTTGGCGCGGGCGTTTCCTCCGTAGTTCCGCTGGTTTACAGTGCCGCCGGCAGATCGGCCACGATGTCGCCCGGCGTGGCATTGGCGGCAGTATCTACTATTGGCTTCGCCGGATTTTTGGTCGGCCCGCCGCTTATTGGTTTTATCGCAGGCGCCTTTAGTTTACGGGCTTCTTTTACGCTGATTGCCGCCATGGGCATTTGTGTTGTGATCGTATCTTCCAAGGCAAAGATTTAGGATAGGGTTTTGTCAAACTAAGGATTGGTGACAATGCTTCTTTTAGCACTAAAAAATTGGTATTTGTTTGAGTGCAATCACACAACAGCTTTCAGGTATGAGCGCTTCTATCGCTAAATATCATCAAAAAAAAAGAACTTATTGTTTTTTACAGGGAAGTTGTTTGAACTTTTTATTCTGAGGGGGGGGTTCTCCTGTAAATATAAAACCATCCCCCTAACCCCCTTCAAAAGGGGGAAGTATGGCGTCTATCTTTCCAAAACAATATAAATTGGGTTTAGAAAGGGCCGTATGCAGGTTCCCCCTTTTGAAGGGGGCAAGGGGGATGACCTGATATTTAGCCGATAAAAGAAGCATTAAAAAAACAGCAAGAAATAAGTTTAAACAACTTCAAGGTAAAAGAAGCATGAAAAATATACGCAACCGTTTTTTATAAATAGTTGTTAGCGGTAAAAAGGCTGCAATCATAACCTCGGGTTAATCTATAGTTTATATACGACAGGTTTTTTTGCAGGAAACCGGTTTCGGTCATCTACATGAAAAAAGTTTTACTGCCGCTTGCCCTTTTTCTTACCATTTGCTGTACTTATGCACAGCCTAACGTACCCGTTCCTTCCTATCATTTGGTACAAACCCAGGACTGGGTGCAAACCAAGAACTATTACCTGCTTACTTTATTTGAGCAAGATAAAGAGGTAAGTAAACTATTGGCCAATGATGCCGACCTGGCCAAGCTTGCCTTAAACAAATTAAATACTTTACAAGCTTCATTTAATTGTAAAGAGGTAACCTGCTTTACTGAAAACGTAAAGTTTACCGATGCAGAAATTAAAACGGTAAGTAACCGGTTAACACAGCTTTATCAACCCGATAATGCTTTAGGCCGGTTGGTTAAAACACACTTGATCCCATCCGGTACTTACATTTTAAACCGGGATCTGTCCGCTGCACAATTGTTGGCCAAAGCCTGGGAACAGGATGCAGCAGGTATCAATTACACCATTGATGTGTATGCGGGAGGAAAGAAGCCAAACTACCCACAGATAGATTCAATTAGTTTTAATATAAAAGACAAAAGATATCCCACCCTTTTGTACGATGCTGTTACGGTATTGCAGGGCGATTTGAAAAAGAACGATTTGTTTTTTGAACCCGCTTTACATGCGGCATTATTGTATTTGCAGATGAACGGACGGCAGGATGCATCCGCAGATGAACCTATGACGCTAACGGTTAACAAAGCGGCTGCCGACAGGGTGAAAAATATTAAATGGAACAATTACAAATACACCTTGATATTGGTACCGGGCGCTGGCGGCGAGGATTTGACAACCGCATTAAGTGCAGAAGGGATGCTGCGCTGCCGGCTGGCGGTTCAGCAATATCAAAAAGGGGCAGCTCCTTTTATCCTGGTTTCGGGCGGGAAGGTTCATCCCTATAAAACAAAATACTGCGAGGCCGAAGAAATGAAAAAATACATGCTCGAAACTTTGCATGTACCGGAAGATGTTATTTTGATAGACCCGCATGCCAGGCACACCACAACCAATATCCGAAACGGTGCCCGGCTGATATTTCGTTACAAAATGCCGTTTGATAAACCCTGCCTCACTGTTACCGACAAATCTCAAACTGATTACATCACAAACATGGCCGGGCGGTGTGAAAAGGAACTGAAATACGTGCCTTACAGATTAGGCAGCCGCACCTCAGATACCAGCCTGGAATTTTATCCATTGATACAATCGCTGCAAATTAATCCTTACGAACCGCTTGACCCTTAAAAAATCCCTGTTTTCGTTTATCCTCTTGCCCATACTGTTTTTACCATGCAAAAAATATTGTTTATCGTTATCGTTGCCGCTTTTGGCCTGTCTGCTTTTGTTTCCGGTACCATCAGCATGAACATCAGCCGTGAAACAACGATTGATTCTTTAGGTGCCTGCCAGGGTATTTCTTATCAAAACGGAAACTTGTATTTGTACGGCGACCGCGAAGTGGGCATGATCCGGGCTTATCAACTGCGCAACGACAGCCTGGTGTATCAGCACCAGGAATACAAGCTAACGCAAAACGGCAAAGACCTCATCAACCATCCTACGGGTTTTGCCTATCACGGTTCCGGGCCTGTTTTTATCGGAAATTCTATCCGCCTGAATGATGAAGGAACCAAATGGAAGGCGGTGATTTATTGGATCGATTGGAAAGGACTGCAGAAAACCGGCACGCTGGATGGTAATTTACTGAACACGATTGATGATGATGCCTGCATCCAGGGAACGCGGCCGGAGTATGTGAAATACCAAAACAAATGGTACGTGGCTACTGCAGATTACGGGAATAAGGGCAATGAAGTAAGGTTATACGACCCTGAAAAACTGAAAAAATGTAAAAAGACCAGCGAACCGGGTGTTTTATTCAAGAAATTTTCCTGCACGCCCTGGGTGCAGAACCTGCATTGGATGGCCGATAAAAACCTGCTGGTGCTGATCCAGAACCAGACAGAAGGCCGCAAATGGCGTTTTACTTATGTTGACCTGGCAAAATCGCTGGCTACCGGAAAGATGGAAGCAGTGAGCGAAATTAACCTGGACAACCGCCTGGATGAACTGGAAGGGTTTACGTTTTTAGGGAATGCTGAAAAAGGGATCGCGGTAACTTCTTCCCGTACCAACAACGTTAACCTGATCTCTACGCGCTGGTAAAAGAATGCTCTATTCTGCTTCAAGATACAGCCCGGCCAACCGCTATGGACACTGTTTTTATTAATATAAACTTAACGTTGTGGTGTGTTTGATTTAAGATACCGAAGGTAGGTTTGCAGCCAGCGGAAGCAGCAGGGATACAAATTTTATACCGGTAAAAACAGCATGTTGCATAAGCCTGGCCGCGCAGCTTTTCAATAGATAATCCACATCCTTACTTTAATAAAAATCATATGTAGCGAAAATCCTTACGATCCTCACGCAATGAAACAAAAAGGCCGGAATATGCGCCAACATGCTTCCGGCCAGGTTCAATTGTTATTTTAACTTACAAAGCGCTCAAAATGCTTTACCGTCTTTTTCTAACAATTAATTTTTAAAAATATGCATAAAAAGATTACACTTAATCTTTTCAAAGGTTTTTTGAGTAAGAAAAACCTGTTCATGATCCTCTTTTTTGCGCTCGCAGTTACAGCAGGTGCACATAGCAAGACCATCATCAGCCAACCTCCGCAATCTATTTCAGGTGTTGTTACGGATGACAACAACCAGCCCCTGCCCGGGGTAAGTGTTTATGACAAGAACAACCGCCAGCATGGTACAGTAACCGACATCAATGGCAAGTACAGTTTGACTGTAGAACAGGGAACAACTTTGGTTTTTTCTTTTGTTGGCTTTACCATGCAGGAAGCTGTTGTTGGGCCGTCTGCAACCCTTAACATCAAGCTCAATCCACAAGCCAATATTTTAAACGAAGTAGTGGCGATCGGTTATCAATCCATAAGAAAAAGTGATGTTACCGGCGCTATTTCGAGTGTAAAAGCCGATGAACTCAATTTATCTGCACCTACATTGGGGCAGGCACTGGTTGGCAAGGTAGCCGGTGTGCAAGTGTCTCAAACAAGCGGTGCGCCATACCAGGCCACCAAGATCAGGGTGCGTGGTATCGGTTCCTTTAGTGCAAACTCTGATCCGTTGTACGTGATCGATGGCTATCCGGCCGGTAACGATGTTTACATCAACCCGGATGATGTTGAATCAGTAGATATTCTAAAAGATGCTGCTTCGGCAGCAATTTACGGTTCCCGCGCCTCAGGAGGCGTAGTGATCATTACCACCAAACACGGTAAAAACGGTAAAGGCAAATTTGAGTATAATGTACAGACGGGTATTGATCAGTTGGCTAAAAAAGTAAAGCTGCTCAATTCCGACCAGTACGCGCAATTGGTAATTGACGGCCGGAACAATAGTTACCATGACCTTTGGGTAAACAGCGGCAAAACCTGGACAGACGCCATGTATTCGGACAACAATGCCACCCGGATAGCCAATGTAAACAATGCTGGAAGCGTGAGCATTCCGACTTACATTTACGACTTTCCAACCCAGTCCTTAATTCATCAAACGGTAAACACCGACTGGCAGAACGAGCTGTATCATAACGCTTTTTATCAGAAACACAATTTATCCTTTTCGGGCGGCACAGATAACATCCGTTATTTTGTTAGCGGCGCTTACCAAAATCAGGACGGCATTATCCATAACACCAGTCAGGTGCGGTACAATTTCCGGGCTAATGTAGAAGGGGATGTGAGCAAACGCCTTCATGTTGGCGCTAACATTTCTTACACCCAAAATTATAACAAGGAGGTGCAGGAAGGTCGTTTTGACCATGGCCCGATACTGGGCGCACTGATTTATATGCCTTATTTCCCCGCCTACAATCCTGATGGCAGCTTAGCAACTAATGCAGCAGCTTCACAATCGGCCGCTTATGGTTACCAATCTATTGAAAATCCTGTGGCCCTGGCCGAGCGTACCCAGATCAACCGTACAGGAGCCAGAAACACTTATAACGCCACGGCCAGTTACCTGATTTTACCGGGCTTTACCTTTAAAGCTAACCTGGGCGCGCAAACTTATAACGAGAAGTATGATTATTACCTGCCTACCAGCCTGAGCAGCGGTGCCAATCCGCCTGGTTCGGTACAGGCTATTGCTGCTGCCAATGCAGTTGCCCAAACCATTGCACAGGTTGACCGCCTCGGCGAGTTTACACTGAATTACAACAAACAGCTTGGCAAACATCGTATTGATTTGTTGGCCGGATATACTGCGCAGCAAACTACCAGCGATTTGATCAGTGTTACGGCCCGTGGTTTTCAAAATGACAACATACCGGAAATTACTGCAAAAGGTGCTGACCCAAGTAACTTTGTACTCACTCCTAATGCCGGTACCGGTAAATCAGTTAATACCCTGCTTTCTTACCTCGGCCGGATCAATTACAATTATGCAGGAAAATATTTCCTGACCGGCTCTTTCCGGGCAGACGGATCATCACGTTTCGGCCCTTTAAACAAGTACGGTTATTTTCCTTCTGTAGCAGGCGGATGGACATTATCTGAAGAACCCTTCTATCATGACTTGCTGGGCGAACAATCAACAGTTAAGCTGCGTGCAAGCTGGGGCTTGAGCGGTAATTACAATATTGGAAATTACAATATCCAACAAACGCTTGCAAACCCTACTGGTGTGGTTTTCGGCAACAACACCATCGTTACGGCTACTTATCCCGGCGGACTTAAAGATCCTAAGTTAAGCTGGGAATCAACTTCACAATATAATTTTGGTGCAGATATTGGCTTGTTCAAAGGCCGCTTATCTATTATTGCCAATTATTACCTCAGTTACTCTTACAACCTGCTTTACAATCAGCCTATTTCTGCTATCTCGGGAGGTACTTTGATCCTGACCAACCTGCGCAATTCCAGGATCAGGAACAAAGGTTTGGACCTGCAGTTGGACGGCCGTGTAATCAACGCTAAAGATTTTACTTTTAACGTCAGCGGGAATATTTCCATCAACCGAAACAAGGTAGTTAAGTTAAGCGGTAACAATACCATTATCATCAATGGTGCCGAACGCTCTTATTTAACCAATATCACGCAGGAAGGCCAGCCGGTAGGTATGTTTTATGGCTTTAAAGTAGGCGGTATGGTTACAGCGGACAATATCGGTAAACTTGCACCTTCGGCTTCTTCTACCAATCCGGTTAAAATAGGCGACTTGTATTTTGTAGATACCAATGGTGATGGCGTGGTTAATGATGCCGATAAAACGGCTATCGGTTCGCCTTATCCTAAATTTACTTATGGCTTCAACCTCAATTCTTCTTATAAAAAGTTCGATATAAGTGCTTCCTTTAACGGTTCTTATGGCAACCAGGTGCTCGACGGGCAGGATTATTACCTGTACAACATGGAAGGATCCGGCAATCAGTATGCCGATGTTGCCGACCGTTACCGCAACGCTGCCAACCCCGGGAACGGTTTGGTTTATCGTGCTTCACGCGGCGGTACGCAAAGCAACAGCACCCGCCTTTCTACTTTTTACCTGCAGGACGGTTCTTTTTTAAGATGTACAAACATCACAATTGGTTACACAATCCCAACCATATTAGGAGGGAAACTGGGCATAAGTAATGCCCGGATCTTTGCCAGTGCGGTAAACCCTTTTACCCTTACTAAATACAAAGGTTATAACCCCGAGGTAGATTATAATTATACGAGTGGTACATCTAACAATACGCAACCTCCAAACCTGGCCCCGGGCATTGATTATGGCGTTTATCCGTTGGTACGCTCCTATAACCTGGGCATTAATGTTGCCTTTTAATCATTTTCAACAAAACAAAAAATGAAGAAAAAACTAATAACCACGGCATTTCTTGCGGCACTTGTTCTATTTTGTGCCTGTAAAAAAAGCTTCTTGGAACAGAGCGATCCTAACGCGATTGCGTTGAGTACAGACTTTAGAGCGCCAAATGATATATTGCTGGCCGTAAACGGTATTTACCAATCCTTGCGCAGCAGCAACAATATTGGCGAAGACAGTGGTTTATGGACAGATGAACGCTCGGACGATACCGGTCGGAACGATAACCAGTCAAACGCCGGCGAACCTTTCCAGTTCAATAATTTTTCACTGATCCCCAGCAATACTTATTTAAAAAGCCATTGGGTTTCGCTTTATCAAACCATTACACGTGCCAATGTAGTATTGTCAAACATTGACAATGTAAGTTTTACTGATCCAAATTTAAAATTACAGTACACGGCAGAAGCTAAGTTTTTACGGGCGCTGATGTATTTTCACCTGGTACGCCTTTGGGGAGATGTGCCGCTGGTAACCAAACAACTGAAAACCACCGATGATGTTACCGCCAGTACCTTTCGCGAAAAACAAGCTACTGTGTATGCCCAGATTGTTGCTGACCTGACAGAGGTAATCAACAACAGCCCGTTGCCTAATTTACAAAGCGGTGCCAATATTGGCCGGGTTTCCAAAGCAGCAGCAAACGCATTGCTGGGGCAGGTTTATTTAACCATGGCCACTACACAAGATCAGGCCAACCGTCAAACCAACCTGAACAATGCCAAAACCTATCTGATGAACGCTTATAACATGAAAACGTTCACTACATTAAATGCTATACCTTATACGGATGTATTTGACGTCAACAAAAAATCAACCTGTCCGGAACTGATCTTCCAGATTGTGAACAAACAGGGCGATGTTAACTATAGCTCTTCTATTGCAGCAAACAACCAGGCCAAAGGCGAAACCATTAACTCGCTGAAAACAGCATCAGGCTCAGGCGGCAATGTGACACATGACCTGATCAATGAGTATGAAAAGGACGATCCAAGAATGGCTTTCTCCGTTAAATTTGCCAATGACCCAATTGTAAAAGACTGGTTCATCACCAAATTCAGGGATGCAAGCCCTGCTGCAAGTAACCTGGGTTACGGCGGTAACGACTGGAACCTGATCCGGTATGCCGATGTGATATTGATGCTGGCCGAAGTAAATATGTATCTCGGCGATAATGCAACCGCGATACAATATTTAGATATGGTACGCACACGGGCCGGAATGCCAACTTACGCTGTTTCCATGACCAATGCTTCTTTTAGCAGTAAATTTCCTACATTGAAGCTGGCTATTTTACATGAACGCCGCGTAGAGCTGGCTTTTGAACATCACCGCTGGTTTGATTTGCTGCGGTTTTTTACTACAGATGAATTGGTTACTTATTTCAGAAGTAAGAATCAGGCTGATTTTGGTGCAGCGCAATTATCCAACTTTAGCACTAAAGACCGCTACTATCCGATACCTTTTGACGAGTATAAACTTGATCCTGTAAAAATGTATCAGAACCCGGGTTATTGATTTATCAGTTTAAAAATTAAAAGGAGGAATCCCTGTTCCTTCTTTTAATACCTTGGCAACGGGAAATGAAAAGGTTTATGTTTTTGTGTGATAAAAGAAGCATGAAAAATATTCTTAAAAAATTATAGTGCTTCTTTTAGCCCTGTAAAATTAATATTTCTAATCTTATTCGGATTCAACTATATGCAACTGACCATGAACCAACAGCATTGACTATTGAAAATACTGTTTTTTATGCGATAAAAGAAGTATGTAAAATAGGCTGAACGAAATTGGAAAAAGCTTCTGTACAAATTCACATCATCTAAACAGCAGCTATTTGTTTCCCACACTTTTCGAGCACTTCTATCATCTCTGTTAATTTAATTGGTTTGCTTAAATAATCATCCATTCCGGCATTGATACATTGTTCGCGGTCCTCAGGCATGGCATTAGCGGTCATGGCAACTATAAACGGCTGTTTCTCGAATTGATGCCGGATAATCCGGGTAGCTTCCAATCCATCCATTTCCGGCATTTGCACATCCATTAATATCATATCGTAATTCTTTATGACAATAGAGCTTAATACCTCACGGCCATCTCCTGCCACATCGGGATTGTAACCCATTTTGTTCAGGATGTGAACTGCGAGCTTTTGATTGATGAGGTTATCTTCGGCAATTAAAATATCTATTGGATAGGCCAAAGCAAAATCTGTTGAAAAAAGCGATTTGGCTGGCCGTGTTTCTTTAACAAGTATATTGCTGTTGTTATTTAGCTGTTCAATAATATGTTTGCTTAATGTTAAGTGCTTGGTAGGCTTGGTTAAAATAACATTAAATAAATGCGATTGTTGCCTACTGTGTTCATTGCCCATTGAACTAAGTAAAATAATACGTATGTCTGGTTGTATTTCCCTTACTTTTCGGGCAAATTCTACACCGTCCATCCCAGGCATGTTCATATCTGATATGACGAGGTCAATTTGTTTATCAGAATTCATTACCGCTATCGCTTCTTCACCAGACCCTGCAAGGAATGGTATAAATTTCCACAGTTTTAATTGTGTTTCCAGTATAGTCCGGTTAGTAGAATTATCATCAACCACTAAAATCTGCTTATTTTCCAAATCAGCTATAGTTGAATGCAGGTAAGTATTTGATTGCTTTACACCAATTTTTGATTTTATGGTAAAATAAAATGTTGTACCTACGCCCGGCTCGCTTTTAACATTGATTTCCCCTCCCATTAATGTTACCAATTTTTCGCTTATGGCCAGACCTAAACCTGTTCCGCCATATTTTCTTGTGGTGCTGGAGTCAACCTGCGAAAAGGCTTTAAACAAACGGTTTAGTTTATCCCTGGGTATCCCTATTCCGGTGTCTCTTATTTCAAATAATAATTCCAAATCATTAATTTCAGTCCGTACAACTTTTACCCCTATAAAAATTTCCCCTTGTGTTGTAAATTTGATGGCATTTCCTACCAAATTTATTAATACTTGTCTTAACCTAATAGAATCGCCAATTATATGTGAAGGTACATCATGGTCTATCAGGTACACCAGGTCCAGGTTTAAATGAGTTACTTTTTCAGCAAATACATCCAACACCCCTTCAACACAATCCCTCAAGTCAAAATCATGTTCTTCCAGTTCCATATTTCCCGATTCTATCTTCGAAAAATCCAGGATATCATTAATAACAGTTAATAGCGCATCGCCGCTGGTTTTAATGGTTTCTACATATTCTTCCTGTTCAGCGGTTAAAGAGGTACTTGATAATAAGGCAGCCATCCCGATAACGCCATTCATTGGTGTGCGTATTTCATGGCTCATGGTAGCTAAAAATACACTCTTGGCTTTATTCGCATTTTCTGCATCCTCGCGCGCAGCTTCAGCTTCTTCGCGCGATCTGCGTTCATCCAGGGTCATCTGCGCCAGCCGTTCCGTGCGTTCCTTTACCTGCTTTTCCAGGTACCCTTTTTGAAGCCTTAATTTTCGTACCCTATATTTAAAAAACACATAAATACTGCTGAACAGGATGATGACAGCGAGCATACGAAACCACCAGGTTGACCAGAAAGGAGGTACAATTATAATTTTTAAACCTTGGGTTGCAGGCGACCATACACCTGCACTATTCTTATATTTTATTTTAAAGCTATAATTACCCGGGGGTAAATTGGTATAAGAAGCCGTATTGCGTTTGCCAACATAGTTCCAATCCTTTTCAAAGCCTTCTAATTTAAAGGCATATTCTTTTTTTTGTGTGGAAGCAAAGTCAAGCGCCGCAAACTCTAACGATATAAAAGACTGCTGGTAAGAAAGGGTTATGGATTTGGCATATGAAATATTTTGTTTTAAAGGTGAAGGGTCATCACTGCTTTTTGCAATGGGCAATTCTTTATTGAACAACTGAAAGCTTGTGACCGCCAATGGGGAAAAACCTTTTTCCTTTACTATTTTCTGTGGGTCAAAAGCATTAAAACCATTTATCCCTCCAAAATATAGCATGCCGTTACGGCTTTTTAAAGCAGCGTGTGGTTTAAATTCTTTAGCTTGTAAGCCGTCTTCCTCTGTAAAATTTTCGAATCTGTTAGTATTCGGGTCGTACCTGGATAGGCCGTTATTTGTACTGATCCAGATTTTACCCTGGCCATCTTCCCTTACGGCATAAATAATATCGCTTGGTAAGCCGTCCTTTTTTGTGAAGATTGTAAAATGCCTGGTTTTTACATCTAATAAATTTAACCCAGAAAAAGTACTGACCCATATATTTCCTTTATGGTCTTGAAATAAATCGGGAATCGAATTATTGCTTAAACTATTCCGTTTTGCATCGTACTGATAACGGGTAAAGGTATTTGTTGTACGGTCAAGCAAATCAAGGCCACCATCATAAGTACCAATCCATAAGTTGCCTTGCCTGTCTTCAAGTAATGAATAAACCCTGTCGCTGCTCAGGCTTTTCGGATCGTTAACATCAAACTTAAAATGTTTAAATGTATTTGTGTTTTTATCATATACGTTCAAACCGTCGTTATAAGTGCTTACCCAAGTCTTTTTGTCCCTTGTATGAATGATTGCATAGATATTATTACCGCTCAAACTTTTTGGATCAGTAATATCGTGTTTAAAATATTTAAAAGTATTGGTTGCTTCATCTAAAATACTTATGCCGTCGCCCCATGTGCCTATCCACAAATCTTGATAAGGGTCTTGTGTAATTTTAAGTATATAGTTCCCGGAAATACCCTTGTTGTTTATTTGCTTCTTAAATGATGTAAATGTGCCTTTTTGAGCATCAAATTTATTTATCCCTCCTCCATCCGTGCCCACCCAGATATTGCCTGCTGTGTCCTCAGAAAGGTCAAGTACAAAATTGTTTGACAAACTATTGGCCGAGGTATTATGTCTGTAATGAGTGAAATTATCGGTGCTTTTTTTGAAAAGGTTTATACCCCCGCCAAAAGCGCCCAGCCACATGTTACCCAAACGGTCCCTGCATATTGAATAAATAGAATTTCCGCTTAAGCTATTGTTATCAATATCGTCATGGTAATAATTAACAAAATGGTTTGCACCTTTATCAAGAATACTTATGCCCGCATTTTCTGCAGCTATCCATAAATTACCATTACTGTCTTCATTCAAACTTAATATATTATTACCTGCAAGGCTTCCGGCATTTTTTTCATCATGGATAAACCTGCTAAAAGTTTTGCTCTTTTCATCAAATAAATTAAGCCCTTTTCCTGCAGTACCGACCCAGAGTTGATGTGCCGCATCTTCAAAAATACAGGTTATGCTATTACCTGATATCGTGTTAGCATTATTGTCAAGATGAAGAAACTTAGTAAAGGAACCTGTTTTTTTATCGAATAGATTTACCCCTCCAGAATAAGTACCCATCCATATCCTGTGATGGGAATCCACGGCTAAAGCTCTGATATTATTGTCGCTTACACTATTTACCTCATCATTAGAGTGCATATAATGCTGAAAACAGTTTTGCTTTAAATTAAAGCGGTTTAACCCTCCGTTTTGAGTAGCAATCCACAGGTCGCCATCCGCATCGAACACTAATTTGTTTACGATGTTACTGGAAATACTATTGGGGTCATGACTGTCATGAACATACCTGGTAAAGCGGTCATTCTTAACATCATATTTATTAATACCTCCGCCCTGGGTGGCTAACCATATATTCCCGGTCTTATCTTCAGCTATATCCTCAATAAAATTGTTGCTTATGGTATTATTATCCTTTGAATCGTATCTATAGATAGAAAAATTATATCCATCGTACCTGTTTAGGCCATCCCTTGTACCAACCCACAAAAATCCGTGGCTGTCTTGAAATATGGAAGTAACATTTGCTTGCGAAAGACCATTAGATACCCCAATATGTTTAAAATCAAGCGTTTTATTTTGAGAAAACACAGTTAATGGAAAAGCAAACACAAAAGCATATATGATGCTTTGAACGAAGATCGTTTTTTTAAAATTGTGAATGCTCATTTACAGCAGTTAAGCCTTTTTTGGTTTAAAACAATGCGTTTATACGTGTTCTGTCATTCTACGTAATTAATTTTTATACGTTCGCCTTTTATTTAACTGTATTATTGCTCAAGCACTTGAGCTAACAAGGATACATCTGCAAAAAGCAATATTTAAACACCCTACAATGTAAATTTTTATTTATATCCCTTTAATAAACTTGTAATGCGTTTTTAAAACCCCATACACAATTAAACAGTTTTTATAACAGAGGCCAGCAAAAACTGCCCTTAATGCTTGCACCATTGCCCCTTGCATACCAGGTTCGTGATACTGCTTAATAAAGTAAATAAAGGTGGTCCCGGCTTTACCGCTATTGATTTTAACAATCATCGGGGCACTAATAACATAGGCCAGTCCAAATTGTTAAGTATGCTGATTTAGATGCAAACGGCCCTACCGTAAAGTTTTTTAGTGACGACAATGACACTGTTACAGGAATAGCCCTTGATAATTAGTAATTATTTTTTGTGACCAGGATGCTTCTTTTATGGCATAAAAATTAGCACTTGTAAAAAAAGCATCCTAAAACTACAAACTACTTCCTTATTTTATTCAGCATAAACAATAACGCCACAGCTGCACCGGCAATACCTGCTGCCTTATTTATTCTTTTTTGAGTAATGGTTTTAGAAGTATAGCCACCCGAAATTTGATTGTAAGTACCTGTTGGGTGCAAAATATTGCCAGAAGTAATAGGCGCATCGTCCCCTACTTTTAAGTAAGCTTCCAGCCCTTTAGCCATGCCCCATTCGGCAAGGCCGGGAAGCAAAGCATTACTTAAACGGACCAAATATGCTACTGCGCCTACTGTTGTCGAGTTACGCGGATGTACGGCAAGTTTAACAATAATGCCGGCTATTTTTGTTGCCGGATACACCGGAGGGACAGGTTTTAATACTTTACCGATATAATTGCCGGCATGCCTTGTTCCGGGCGTATCTAAAAAAGATGGAAATACGTCGCAAATATGGATATTGGGGAAACGATACAACTCGGCACGCAAAGCTTCGCTATAACCCCTTGCGCCAAACTTACTGGCACTGTAAGCCACACTATAGGGCGTGGCCACCCAGCCGCCAACCGAATTCATGTTGATGATTGTGCCCGACTGCTGCTGCTTAAAATACGGAAGCACTGCATAAGCTCCATAAATATAGCCCAATAAATTAGTGCGGACCACCTGCTCATGCTCGGCCAGCGGAACAGCGTTAAATTCGCCCATAATGGCCACACCCGCTACGTTTACCCAAACATTTATTTGCCCGCCAAATGCTACGGCCGCTTTAGCCAGGTTGTTTACACTTTCGGCATTGGTAACATCGGTTGGTACAGCCAACGCTTTTGCCCCCAAATGATTACAAATGTCCGCAACCTCTTCCAGCTCGTTTTGCTGCCTTGCTGCCAGGATTATGATAGAACGATAACGTGCAAACTCTAAAGCGGTGGCACGGCCAACACCGCTGGAGGCACCGGTAATAACCACAACCTGCTGGTTTAAAGGCAAAGCATTTGTTTTTTTTGAGAAGTTACCCATGGCGTTATTTTGATAAAACATATAATTTATAGGTGTAAAAGAAGCATTTGAAGCTTTTGTTAAGCGCTGTTTAAATCTTCTTCGCTTGGGTTTAATATATATTCGGTATTGGCATGGCCGTTATGCAATATAAATTTCAGCCTTTCCTTTGGGACGGTTATGTCCAGCGACATAGCTGCAACGGTTTCCGGGAAATTATCGCGTACAATTTTTAAATCTACATCCGCAGGAACAAAAATTTCAATGCCTTCACCTTGTGCTTTGACTTTCCAGTTGGGTATGTGTGCGTCCTGGAACAATTGGATCCATTTTTCCTGATAAGCGTTCATTACTTTAATTTTATGGATATTAAAGCCCACTAAGGCCTATAAAGTTTGGCTGAAGGACAATTTGTTGTAAGAAAAAAATTGAAACTTAGCCGATGCTTCTTTTATCGGCATAAAAATGCTTTTCAACACCATTTATTACCTGGCCTAACTTTAATTTTGATTTTTAAAAACAAACTGTGCCACTTATTCCTTTTAACACTTCCAAACATAAACGAAACATACACAATGAAAACGAACGATGAAATAATAAGCGATTTAAAAGGCCTGGTAAACATTTTAAACGATGGAAAACAAGGCTATGAATCTGCAGCAGAAACTACCGATTCTTTAGAATTAAAAGCAATTTTCCGCAAGGATGCTTTAGAAAGGGCTGCTTATGCCACCGAATTAAAAGCACATATTAAAGTTCATGGCGGCAATGCGGACGATAACGATAACGGAGGTGTTTTAGGTGCCGTACACCGTACCTGGATTGATATCAAACAAGCTTTTGCAGGTAATGAAAACAAAGCCATTTTAGATTCTATCATAACCGGAGAAAAAGCAGCTATCGAAAAATACGATGCTTATATTGCAGATTATACTGATCATGCAGATCATTTAACCCTGTTAAAAAAACAACGTGACGGCATACAGGAAGATCTGAACGGGATTCAATCTTTAAAACTACAATACAGCTAAATACTGATTTTAAGCTGATAAAAGAAGCATTGCTGGCAGCAGCGATGCTTTTTTTATGCCTGTTTTTTATGTGTTGTGTAAAAGTTTTATGCTGATAAAAGAAGCATGATTATCAGATCAGCAATAAAATTTATACCTTGCACGCCGTTAAAACCAGGGTTTCTGGTAAAATACTTATTGTTTTTTTTGGTTGCCTCTCAATTAAAACCTTGTCCTGCTCTTATGCAATTGCCTTCTGTTAGTGGTCAAAATTCCCATAAACCTCTTAAAATCTTTACCTGGCACATCCACGGTACTTATTTGTATTACTTGTCTTTGGGCGATTACGAAATTTATATCCCGGTAAGCAAAGAACCGAAACCAGGTTATGTGGGCCGCGGCACTACTTTTCCGTTTGGATCCAATGTGCATGAGGTGGACGAAGATCAGGTAAAAAAACTGGAGCTGGATTGCATCCTTTTTCAAACCAGAAAAAACTTTCTGGAAGACCAGTATGAAACGCTTTCTGCCGAACAACGCGACCTGCCGAAGATCTATCTGGAACATGACCCGCCGCAGGAAGCTATTCCTTATACCAAACACATCATCAACGACAGCAGTATTTCCCTGGTTCATGTTACCCATTTCAACAGTTTGATGTGGGACAATAACCGTGTTGCTTTTACGGTAATTGAGCATGGGGTGCAAGTAAGAACCGTTCCATATTCCGGTGAATTGGAAAAAGGAATTGTCGTGATCAACAATATTGAAAGAAGAGGACGGCGGCTTGGGTTGGATGTTTTCCTGGAAGTGCAGAAACACATTCCTTTGGATTTGGTTGGAATGGGCGCAGAAAGATTGGGTTTAGGTGAAGTGCTGCACCCGGAACTACCCGAATTTTTGAGTAGGTACCGTTTCTTTTTTAACCCTATCCGCTTTACGAGTTTAGGTTTGGCCGTTTGCGAAGCGATGACGATGGGCATCCCGGTGGTTGGGCTTGCTACCACAGAACTGGCTTCGGTGATTAAAAACGGTGAAACCGGAATTATTCATACCGATATCAATTACCTCGTCAACCAAATGAAAGATTTATTGGCCAACCGCGAAAAAGCACAGCAAATTGGCGCAGCAGGGCAAGCAATGGCATTAAAACGTTTTAACATCAAACGTTTTAATGCAGATTGGCTGCGCGTTTTTAACCAGGCCATCAGCAAACAGCAGCACGCAAAAATAGTGTTGTAAAAGAAGCATTGCTTGTTACTTTTGCATCATTAAAATCAAATATAAACTTTAACCCAAAAAATGGAAAAATTACAAGGCAAGGTTGCTTTAATAAGCGGCGGCGCACAAGGACTTGGTCAGCAGATTTGCTACCAGTTGGCCGAAGCAGGTGCAACGGTTATTGCAGGCGACATTCAGGAAGAAAAAGCAGCCGGAACGGTTAAAACGATTACAGAAAAGGGCGGAAAAGCAGTTGCCATGCGTTTGGACGTGAGCAGCGAAGAATCGGTTAAAGAAACAATTGAAAAAATTAAAAACGAATACGGCAGATTAGATATACTGGTAAATAATGCCGGTATCGATTTTACAAAATCTATTTTAGAACTTTCTGTTTCTGAGTGGGATGCCGCTTTTGCCGTGAACTTGCGCGGGCCTTTCCTAATGTCGAAATATGGCTTGGAAGTAATGTCTCCGCAAAAATCAGGCAACATCATCAATATTGTAAGTACCGCTTCTTTGCGCGCCTGGACGGAAGCTTCTGTTTACCACGCTTCCAAATGGGGTTTACGCGGTTTTAGTCATGCTTTATTTACCGAAGCACGCAAAGTAAACGTAAAAGTTACCGCCATCATTGCAGGCGGCATGAGTACGCCTTTCCTGCTGGACCGGTTTCCGGATATTCCGCCGCAAAATCTACAGGATCCCAAAAATGTGGCCACTAAAATCCGTTATATTATTGAAGATGATACCGATACGGTTGTGCCGGAAATTTTGATCCTTCCGTTAATGGAAACCAGTTGGCCATAAATTTTGATGTGGTAAAAGAAGCATATTGTCATGCCGAACTTGTTTCGGCATCCCACCAAAAAGGCAAAATATACAATTGATAGTTTTTATGATGGGATCCCGAAATAAATTCGGGATGACATTGCAAAGTTTAATCTTCCGAACAAGTAGATTCCGATCTTTAAAAAATCAATTACACTACCATGAGCAGAATTAAACATGAAGAAATTATGGATCATTTCAACCAATTAAAAGTATTGGTGATTGGTGATCTGGTCATGGATATTTACCTGAAAGGCGAAAGCTTTCGGCTTTCTCCGGAAGGACCCGTGCCCGTAGTTACCATTTCCGGGCGGGAAGAAATTCCGGGCGGAGCAGCCAACGCTGCCATTAACCTGAAAGCACTGGGTGCACAAGTTAGCTTTTTAGCGCTTGCCGGTGATGATGAAGATGGCGATAAAGCTTGTGCTTTTATGGAAAAGGCCGGGATCAATTGCGGTGCTATTGTACGTGAACCTTTCCGGACGACGGTAACTAAAACCAGGCTTGTTTCTAACGGACAGCTGCTGAGCCGGTTTGATTGCGGTTCGCAAAATCCGCCTTCTGCTGATTCCGAGCAAAAAATATTTCAGTTTTTACAGGATAACTATAGCCGTTTTGATGCGGTTGTGCTGGGCGATTATAAAGCCGGTTTGTTTACGCCGGCTTTAATTGAAACTTTACAGCAGATGCAGTTGCAATCTCCAACTTATTTGGCTCTGGATTCTAAAAACCTGCCTTTATTTACGCCCTTGCAGCCTTCGGTAGTAAAACCCAATTACATAGAAGCCATTAGTTTGCTAAATCTGCAAAGCCTGACCGAAAACCGGATCGACCAGTTAAAAAACTACGGCCCTACTTTGTACCGCCTCACGGGTGCCGAACACATTACGCTTACTTTGGATGAAGAGGGTTCTTTGTTGTTTGAAAAAGGGGAATATCTCCATCATACACCAGCGCACGAGGTGGAAACGCCGCACGTAGTTGGTGCAGGCGATACCTTTATCAGCACATTTACTTTAGCACGGTGTTCAGGTGCAAATCCGGTGGAAGCTGCAGAACTGGCCACTGCGGCAGCTACGGTAGCTATCCGTAAAACCGCTACCGCCCCTTGTTATTTAAACGAATTGAAAGCCTTCTTTTCTACACAGGACAAATATGTTTCCGGCGCGCAGGAACTGAAAGAATTGTGCCTGTTTTACCACCAGCAAGGCAAGAACATCGTGTTCACCAATGGCTGTTTTGATATTTTGCATTCCGGCCACGTCAGTTACCTCAACCAGTCTAAAAATTATGGCGACGTACTGATCGTTGGTTTAAACAATGATGAAAGCATCAAACGGTTAAAAGGTTCGAGCAGGCCGATCAACGAACTGGCCGATCGCATTTATGTGCTTTCCGGTTTAAGTTCGATTGACCATATCGTTCCTTTTGGTTCTGCGGATGATGATACGCCTTCGGCTCTGATCCGCGCAGCAAAACCGCAATATTATATCAAAGGCGGCGATTACAACATGCAAAACCTGCCAGAAGCAAAGGTTGTGGAAGAAGTTGGCGGACAGGTTGCTTTTATTCCCTTAGTGCCCGATCATTCTACCAGCAACATGATTAAAAGGATTAATGCGGACGCGAAGATGTTGAGAGTGGTTTGAGGTTTCTTAATCTTAAATTATTTCAGAAATTATGCCCTTTGCTGTCATTCCGACGATAGGAGGAATCTTCATCAAAGCGATATGATTTATGGTTCGAAGAAGATTTCTCCCTTTGGTTGAAATGACAAAAAGAAGCATTTATTTAAGCTTTTAAATACTCAGGTGCATTTACTTCCCGGTTTACCAAGGTTGTTGGCAGCTCTAAATGATAACCACCGGAAGGTAATAAACCAAAACCGCCGTATTTTTTCATCAGCTTTTGCTGAACATAAACTTCTTCGCCGCAATGTTCTTCGGGCAATTGTTCCCAAAAAGTAAAACCGCCGTTTTCTCGCAGCTTTTGCGTATCGTACAAAATACAACCGCCCACCCAGGCAATTTTGTATTTCTGCTGGTTTTCGGGCTTGATGTTCAACTGCTGTCCAACATGCATGATATTGGCAGCGTTGTGTACCATATGTCTTTGCCATTCCGGTGTTTTAGGGAGGATAGTTTCCGATTGAACGGCTTCTTCCCAAAACTCGATTTGCTGCTGATGCGGACGAACATCTTCCCGGTAACTTAAACCAATCGGCATCATCCCAACAAAAGCACAAGATTCTTCTTCCAGCGCTTTTACCATTCTGCCGATCACATCCGGTTCCAGGATAATATCATCATCCAGGTAAAGCGAATATTCTCCCGTGCTTTGATCCAGTAAAAACTGCCGTTGTTGTGCTATGCCTTTTTTTGGCAGGTTTTGTAGAACTTTGCAAGGTGTTTGATGCAATTGGAAAATCCTTTGCAGGGTTTGGATCACGCCGTCGTTTCCAACAAAATCATTACTTTGATCAGCTACGACCACTTCAAAATCTTTAAAATCCTGGGCGGTTAAAGCGGTCAACGTGGCTACCAAAGCGTTAAGCCGGTTATAAGTGGGTATTAAAACAGAAACTTTCATATATAATTGCTTGGTTCTACCTTTAATTGTTCTGCTTCCTGTGGCCATTCCCCCATTTCTTGCAGCAGATCAAAAGCAGCAATTTTTACCTGCTCCATGCTGATCCCATCTACAAAAGAAACATCATGGTTACAATCGGTATCGTTATGTTTGGAATCTGGGCCGGTGATGTTTTTACCGCAAACCGGACAAACAGTCATCCAGGATAATAAAGTTCGGTTTGTGGCAAGCGTAAAAGGAGCACTGGTGATAATGTTTCCGCACCAGTAAGTAGCTACTGTTGGTGTTTTTAAAGCGCGGGCCAGGTGTAATGGACCGGTATCATTAGAAATAAGCAATTTGGAAACGGATAAAAGTCCGGTTAGTCCGGGTAGGGATATTTTGCCGCAGAAATCCACTACGTGCTTCTTTTGTGCCATGTTTTCTATCACCGCATCCGTTACTTCCCTTTCCCAATCACTTCCGGTAATCAAAACCGTAAAACCGATTCCAATTAAAAAATCAGCAACAGCGGCAAAGTTTTGAGGCGACCAGCGGCGGCGGAGATCTGTTGCGCCGGGATGAATAACGATGAGTTTTTTACTTTCATAGTCAGAAATCAAAGCAGTTAGTTCATCCAGGTCCGAAGGGATACTTTCAAACTCCGGCCCGAAATGTGCTGTTTTTGCACCTGCTTTGGATACCACTTCCAGATAACGCATCGGTTCGCTGAAATACATGATGTACGGCACATTGATATCCAGCGGAGGTGCCCCAGCAGCCTGTAAACCAATGGTTTTTTTAGCGCCCAAACGTTTAATAAAAGGGTTGGAATTACCGCCGCCGCCATGAAACTGGAAAGCCAGGTCAAACTCTTCTGCCTGCATTTCTGCAAAAAACTGGTTCAATTGCGCTTCGTCCCGCTGATGATCATACGCGGCACCAACGCCCGGGTAAGGCGGAACCATAATTACCCGATCAATCGGCACCGGCCTTCCTTTTAAAAACTCCTGGTGCCAGGCTTTTCCCAGATACACAATTTCCACACCCGGAAAAGTTTCTTTTAAAGCACGCAAAGCAGGCAAAACAAAAATAAAATCGCCCAGCGCATTGGCACGTAAAACGGCTATCTTTTTAATCATTGCAGATGACTTATCTTGGTTTCCGCTTGGTCATCCTGAATTTATTTCAGGATCCCTGTTGAAAAATATTAATCTTTTTTGTGGGATGCCGAAAAAATTTCGGCATGACAAAATTCGTCCAATTGACGAATGCTTCTTTTATCGGTGTTTTATTTGGATGTACACAAACCAACCAATTCGGTTTTTGCCAGGATGTGTCCTTCCGCCGCTTTTTCTACGGCTGTTTTATCGGATGCTTTCGGAATATCCAGCACGGTATCTAAAGCGGTTAAGGTGAATAAATATGTGTGTGTGCCGGAGAAATATTTCGGACAAGGGCCTTCGTAACCAAAGCTTTTGTTGTTTGCCAAGCCTTCGGTTGCGCCTTCCGGAATTTCGTTTTGTTTGATTTCGGTTACCGTTGGCGGAATGTTGAACAGCAGCCAGTGAATCCAGGGTGTTGGCGTGGCGTTGGTGTCTTCCAGGCTTAAGATCAGGCTTTTAGTCCCTTCGGGGATATCTTCAAAATATAAAGGCGGATTAATGTTTTCGCTTAAACAGGTAAACAGTTCAGGAAATTCCTGATTGGCTTCGAAAATACTTTTTAAGATCATGGAATGTTTATGTTGAGTATAGAGGCGAATGTATAAATTAAAGCAGGTTTTAAATGAGTTTGATTGTTGTTGTCATGCCGAATTTATTTCGGCATCTATCTCATCAGAACGATAACCATATATCAATTTTAACCTTTCTGATGAGATGCTGAAACAAGTTCAGCATGACAAAAGGAGCTTTAATTTAACACTACATGCTGTTTTTAGGTATGAAAAATTGTACTTGCTGTTTCATCAATCACTTCCGCATGTTTCTTTGCGATCACTTTTTTGAAGAAAGCGATGAGTTCGTCAACATGCTCGTCAAAACAGAAAAACATTCGCTTTTCCCAAACCGTTTGCCGCAATTGCTGCATTTTCTGTTTATCGTGAAGTTGCTTGCTTAGTTCTTCTGCTGAATCGAAAAACAAACCTAAACCCAGGTTCCGGACGATGGATTGTGTAGCCACGATATGCCCTGAATTGTTTCGCTGCAACATCGGCAAACCGGCAGTAGCCAGCGTGGCCATGCGTGCCGGATAGTTCAGGTCGTCCCAATTGGCACGCATCAGTTCGCCGCCGTTATCACTTTTAAAGAAGTGCAGCCAGCCGGCATCGTACTGCGAAAATTCTTTTACCCAATTGTGCTGCGTTACGTTGGGATGGATATGCAGAAAGCCGGGAGCCATTTTTTGGGTTTTGATGATCCACTCCTTCCATTGCCCGTGGGTAAAATCACCATAAAAATGAACGTGGATTTTGTATTCGGCCAGCTCAACAACCGTATGCGGATGTAAACCAATCGGACGACCGGGAACTACGGTATGCAATTCGCCGTCCAGATCGGAAAGCAGCGGCGATAAATCGTTTTTAAACCATTCTTTTTTCGGCAGGTCCCCATCTAAAACCAAAGCGTTATCGGCAGAAGTTTTTGGCAGGAATTGCAAAAACCAGTCGCGCATTTCCGGACTGGTATAAATTTGCCCGTCGGATTTGACATACAGATCCATCAGTTGTGGCCAGGTTCCTTTCTCCAGACAAATAAAAGGGCCTTCCTTAAAATTCCAAACAAAAGGGATTCCGGTTTGGGCAGATAGAATTTCATGAGCAAAAGGAACAGCCTGCCAGTTGAGCTGTGCATAAATAATATCCGGCTTGATTTCGGCCAGGGTTTGCTGCCAGTTTTCGTACGGAATATCCTGCACGTTTCCAAAAGGCAGCGGGCCAACGGTGTTGTACCAGTATGGGTCTCGCATCCACAAACCGTACAATTTGTGGCCTTGCTCTTCCATAGCAACAATCCGTTCGGCATTGTAAGCCAGCTCGCCAACCAATACTATTTTTAGACCGGTAAAAGAAGCATTCGATCTTTTTTGCTGAAAAGGTTCGTAATAGCTGCTTTCATCAATCAAATTTCCAACAGTTGTATGGAAACGCAGCGGCTGCTTCACGTTGTAATAGCGTTTATATGGATTGATGCCGCCAATAGGTTCCTGAATAATTTTATAACGTTGCTGCGGATGGTCAACCCATTCGCAGGTAACTTGTCCGGTTTCTGCAAATGCTCCTTTTACAGCCAATTTGTCCCAGAACATCCGGCCGAGGTCATCGGTAACCAGTTCTTCGCGCTCCATCCACCGGTCGGCAGTTTTAGGGTGAAGGCATTGCACCAATTGCAGCCAAAAACCCTCTGATTTTCCGTTTGCATAGCGATTATAATGATGGCGGATTCCGGAAAAAACCAAAATGGCTTCCGGGTTTTCATCCAGTTTTTCAACCAGTGATTGCAGGTGATCTTGGTAATAAACATCATCAGCAGGCAGGTATGCAATTAAATTGAATTGAGCTTTTTCTAAACCCAAATTTAAAGCCGCACCCAGTCCGGTGTTTTCGTCATTTTCCAAATAACTGATCCGGTGGTCGCTTAAATAAACAGCAATTGTTTTTTGAAGAGGATCAGTTGAACCATCATTAATGATGACCAATTCCCAATTGTTATGACTTTGCAGCAACAAGCTTTCTATCGCCCTTGAAATAAAATTAGCCTGATTGTAAACCGGCATCAAAACAGAAATACTTCGTTTAGGGTCATTTTCACTCATGACCTGCTAAACTATTATTTTAAATCAATTGTTTGTGCCGCAACAGAGAAAAAGGTGATTTACAAATTAACCTGAAGCAGAAAAACCTTGAGATTTTATAGAGAAAAGGGTGATAAAAACAGTATCAGCAGAAATATTAGCTTAATGCTTTTCTATTCATCGAGTCGCTTATTTTACAACCCAAACCGGCAACAACGGCATAACTGTACATGGCCACAGCTTTTAAAGTACTTTCCTGACTTTTAAAATTCCATACATCTTTTAAAAATTCCGGATAATTTTTACTGTTCAACTGATCAAAAGCAACAGAAATAGTTGGTGTCAAAGAATGCGCGGTATGCCATAACCCGAAGGGTATAAACAAAGTCTCGCCGGGATGAACGGTAAACGTAATGGGTGTTGCTTCTTTAAACTTTGGATATTTCTGATAATCGGGCTCAAAAATATTCAGTTCGGATTTCCAGGGATTTCCCGGATCGGGATATAAAAACTGATCCTGCCCCTGCGGAAAAACCGTGAATTGTTTATCACCATACAACTGCGTGATCCAGGCATTTAAATGGTAAAAATCCAAATGTAGATACGGGAATTTCCCTCCTGCACCTCCAATAAAAAGTTCGATGGCGTTCCCCCAATGGCCCAGCTTAAACAATTGATGGTCAAACCAGTTGGGTTTGGCGTAATTCATCCCGATCGGGCTAAGCAGCGGCAGCAGTTCGGGCAGTTGTTGCACAATATCATATTTGCATGGATAAGGTGCCGGGTTTTCGGCCGTACTGTTTTCCACTAAATCCATCACTTCCTGCATCGTGTATTCTTTACCTTTTACAGCGGTTTTGCGTTCGCCATAGTTTTTACGAAACCAATCCGGACTGAACAATCCGTTTGCTTTCCAAATGCTCGACGCATTTTTAAATACCAAAGGCATGCCCGGAAGATAATGTTCTTCCATAAACTCCTGATAAGAAATTGCCCCTTTTTTCTGAATTTCCATTGTTGATATACGTTTGCAAATTACCCGTTTACGTAGAAATCAGCTTTGGGTTTTAAGGGGTTTTTGTTGGGTTGATGCTGATTTTATCACCCTAAAAAGGGTATGATACGCTAATATTAAACATCAATTAAAACATTCAGGGAAAGAAATAGGACTGTTCTTTTTACGGCTCTGATTGCTGTCCGCCCTGGCTATTTTCTTTTTCGTCATCCTTTTTAAACTCCAGTTTACCGAACTTATAACTTAAAGTTAGCCCAAATGAACGTAAAGGGACTTGCCGTATATTGTATTGGTTAAAGTTGCTTCCGGATGTTACCGTTTTTTGGGTAACATATTGATTAAACGGATTGGCTGCCGTAAAACCTAAACTTGCCTTTTTGTTCCAGAATTGTTTACGTAATGCTAAATTGTAAAATGCAAATGCCGGACGAGTACCTTGTATGGTTTTTTGCGAGGAGTTAAAATTTCCAAATACTTCTGCAGCAAGGTCATGGCCGAACTGGTATGTACCGTTTAAGTTGATGCGGTAATTAAACCCGCTTACTGTTGGATTCCCCGGATTTTTATTGACCCTTTGTCCAAAAAACATATTCGACCGCAAGTTCAGTTTTTCTGTTATCGGCACAGACCCAAATAAATTGACGCCAGCTATAGTTTGAGAGCCTATATTGTAGCGTTGGGTCAAAGAAACATTTGGATAGTCGGTACCATTAATATTTAATACAGGATAATAAGTTGTGTAGGCTTGTATATCATCTGTATTGTAACGATAGAAACCTGCAAAGTAAACATTACCGCCTTTTTTAAATGATTTGTTGTAACCCAACTCATAATTGTGCCCGATCTCAGGTCTTAAGTTTGGATTTCCGGTGCTGATGTTGCGCGGGTCGCTGATGTTGTAAAAAGGATTAAGGTCGCCATAATCAGGCCTTTCTATCCGGTAAGTAAAACTTGCTTTGATCGTTTGAGTCTCATCAATTTTATGTGAAAGCACATACGATGGTGCAAAGGTATTGTATCCGGGGATATTAGTGCCGGGGAAATCGGCTTTTGTGTCTGTACGCTCATAACGTAAACCGGTTTTTCCATCTACGAAATGGTTAAACAATGAAAATGTTAACGACAAGTAAGCTGCATAGATATTGCGGCTGTAGTTAAAGCCATAAGTTTGGTTGCGGTTGCGCACATAACTGCCGTCACTAAATAATGTATCGGTAACCGTGTTACTGTTCAAGGTTTCAAATATGGCTTTTGCACCGGTTTCAAAAGAGAAATTTTTACTTACAGGTTGCGTATAATCAATAGAGAGGTTATTTTGTTTATCCTTTCCCGGATTATTACTTAACGAGCCTGATGGCTGGTACAGGCCAGTTGGGTAATACTGGTTCTGGGAAAAATTATTTGTGTTTTTACTTGTGCTGGAGGTGTATAAAAAATCCAGTTCCTGATTTTCCTTTTTAAAGGTTTTTTTATAACTTAAATTATAATCCGTTGCGTTTGCATTGAAATGGTTATCAGAATTGCGAAGGCTGGAAATATCAGAAAACGGATTACCGGACAAAACCTGCTGTTGTTGATCAGCATTGGTCAATCCATTATTGTGATTGCCAAAATGATTAAAACCTACTGATGCCGTTAACTCATCTTTAGGCGTTATGCTCCAACTAAAGTTTAACCCCGATTGATAGCCGCTTCTTCCGGAGTTGCTGTTTCCGAATTGGGAAAGATGCGTTACGGTGTCCCTTGTGTTATTATAAGATTGCTTATCTGTCGTGTTAATGGTCGTGCTGTTTAGTTGCGCATTACCGCTTAAAAAAGCACCGACACTGATGTTTCCTTTACGGGCATTGAGGTTTAACGAGCCGTTTTCAAAACGTGTACCAACAGAAGTGTTTATACTTCCGTTAAACCCTTGTATCTTACTGTCCTTTAAAATAATGTTGATGATGCCTCCGGTTCCGGCCGCATCGTATTTAGCACCCGGACTTGTGATCACTTCTACACTTTTGATCTGGCTGGCAGGTATAGATTGCAAGGCATCAGCTAAACTCGCCCCAAAAATACTGGATGGTTTTCCGTTGATCAAAAAACGCACACTGGCATTGCCCTGCAATTCTACATTTCCGTTAATATCAACGGTAACCATCGGTACTTTTTTCAACACATCAATGGCTACGCCGCCCTGAGATGTCAAATCATTGCCTGTATTGTAAACCAGCTTGTCGATTTTATTTTCAACTGTACTTGCACGTGCGGTTATGTTTACCCCTTGTAATTGTTTGGTAGCCGGAGTGATCACAATGTTGTTTAATACAACGCCGGTTTTTGTATTGCTGATGATAACATGATCTAAACTAAAACGCGCATAACCAATAAAATCGACAGTAATTTGATATTCGCCGTAAGGAAGGTTGGTAACAACAAAATTCCCTTTTGTATCTGACGTTGTACAGTTTAAAGGAGCCTTGCTTCCCTGAGCATAAACGGTTACGGTTGCATAATCAACAGGGGCTTTGGTAGTGGCATCTGTTATTTTACCGCTGATTTTTCCCTTTGCTGCATTGTTATTTGTTTGGGCATCAACAGAAAAGCTAAACAGAAAAAACAGGATGTAAAGTAAAATGAATTTCATAAGCAATTTAACATTACTGCAAAAGTTTAAAATGAATTTGGATTAAAGCTGAATTTTACCAATAATTGTAGCCTTTAGTTGGTAATTTTACCGTTACGAAGATAAATATCCGGGCAGCGGGCCCTTAAAAAGTTCCGGTAGGGTGTGTGATAAATCACCCGGAACATGCTGATACTTCTTTTATGGCATAAAAAGCTTAATCTTTTATGTTTTAGCTGATAGCAAAGGGTTCATAGACGATAGAAAAGCTGATTGCCGACAACCGATCCCCAATTAACCAACACCAATTTTTTTGACAAAAGAAGCATGGTGATTTTTCTGATATAACTTTGTACAGATCCTGACTCACTTAGTACTCATGAACAAAAAAATAATTGCATTGCTGCTGTTCGCCATATTTTGTATGATAAAAGAAGCATCGGCACAAACGAAAGACCTTAAATTAGTGTTTATCCGCCACGCTGAAAAACCTTTAAAAGGGGATAACCTTACCTGCCAGGGCTTAAACCGCGCGTTGCAATTACCGGCTGTACTTTATAATAAATTTGGTGTTCCGGCTTATCTTTTCGCACCAGGTTTAGCTTTGGGCGAATCGACTAAACATGCCCGGATGTTCGAAACGATTGCCCCTATTGCCATTAAATATAACCTTCCGATCAATACCAGCCACGCTGAAAAAGATTCTTTGTTAATTGCCAACGATTTGAAAAGCAGGAAAGGGACTGCTGTTATAATTTGGGAGCATAAAGCAATTGCACCAATTGTAAGGTCTTTAGGGATTACCACCACAAACCTGGTTTGGCCTGATGATGATTACGACAGTATTTGGATCGTTACTTTTACCGGCGGTAAAGCAGTTCTATCAAGAGATAAAGAAGGCCTTAGCCCATCTGTGCAATGCAATTACTGAGGCTACCCAGCAATTTATCAATCAGCATATCGCAACTATTAAAATTATTCGGATGGAAAGCCTTTTAAATTAACAATGCTTCTTTTAGCACTATAAAATTGGGGTTTGCTATAAACGGTCAAATATCAGGCTATTAACTGTGGATTATCAACCATCAACAAAAGAAGCTTACTGTTTTTTAGGTGATAAAAGAAGCATCTACAAATCCTAAAAACAACATTGCCCGCCTGTCATTACATTGTTACAGCAAAAAACAACTGATTTACAAGCAGTAAGGACTAAACCTGTCATTTTATCTAAAAACTTCAATCAATATTATTTAAAATAAAAGATATTTGCAAAAAGGCATAAAGCTTTTTGGTATTTTGAACAAACGTAAAACACATTCCATTTTATCATGGCTGCTGCTGCTCTTTTTTGCAGCAGGGCAATTTGTGGTTTATGCGCATCAGCACAATTCAAAATATGCCGCAAATGTACATAGTACCCGCCATCATACTGCTGATCCTCACCAGATGGTTCAGGAAAAATGCAGTTTCTGTGATCAGATGCACCATGCACCGTTCGACTTTGTGCAAGGTGCAGCCTATCACACTATTTTAATTCCGGTTACCCGGATTTTTGTACCTGGCCAGCATCATTATAAAGCAAACTCCCTGGTCCATTCTGATGGATTGTCCCCGCCTGCTTTAGCTTAGACTTCCCTAAAATCTCCTTTTCCTCTCCATTGGAGAGGAATTAAAGGTGAGGCCAAACAAACACCGGTTTTAGGGCTGTCTTTAATTCTTAAATTCCGGAAGCCACCGGATGGTTATTAATTAAACTTTTCAAAATAATTTTTTATATGAAATTAAAGCTATTTAGCTGCTTATTATCTTTATTAATAAGCTCTGCAACATTTTGTAAAGCTGCTGTCAATGTATTTCCTGTTGATGAAGCGATAGGAACCTTATCTGGCAAAGTAACAGATAAAGCAGATGGGGCACCTATTTTTGGGGCATCTGTAAGTATTCCTGATTTAAAAAACGGAACTTCTACCAACGCAAAAGGAGAATACGTGTTAACCCATGTACCCAAAGGAACCTATTTAGTGCAAATTAGCTATCTGGGTTACTCGAGTGTTACGCAAAGGGTGGATTTTACAAAAACCAGCGTATTGAACGTTCAGTTGCAACTTTCGGCTATCGAATCAGGTGAAGTTGTTGTTACCGGTGTAAGCAGGGCTACTGAAGTAAAAAGAAACCCTGTACCAATGGTTGCCGTAAGTAAAACTTATTTAGATCAGCGTTCTGCCTCGGGCAACGTAATTGACGAAATAGCCAATTTGCCAGGTATAAGTGCCGTAACTACAGGGCCAAACGTATCAAAGCCTTTTATACATGGTTTAGGCTATAACCGTGTGGTAACCCTGCAGGACGGCATACGCCAGGAAGGACAGCAATGGGGCGACGAACATGGCATCGAAGTGGACCAAAACTCAATAGACCGTATAGAAGTTATAAAAGGCCCGGCAAGTTTAAGCTACGGCTCTGATGCAATAGGCGGCGTTGTTAACCTCATTTCCCCTGCCCCTGTTCCTGAAGGTAAAATTTCAGGCTCTGTTCAAGGAATCTATGGGACAAACCAGGGATTGTTAAACGGCTCCTTCCGGTTACAGGGAAATCAAAACGGACTGCTATGGGGAACAGTAATATCGGCCAAAGAAGCAAAAGACTACCAAAACCAGCATGATGGCCGGGTATATGCAACCGGTTACCAGGAAAGGGATGCCCGGGCAATGGTTGGTTTAAACAAATCCTGGGGTTATTCTTATTTAAATGCATCTGTATATGATGCCTTGCAGGATATTCCCAATGGCAGCCGTGATTCTGTTACCCGCCAGTTTACAAAGCAAATTACAGAAGCTGATGTATTTCGCCCTATCGTATCGCCATCAGAATTAAATTCTTATGCTATTCCGTCTTTGCACCAGCATGTACAGCTTTACCGCATTTATGACAACAGCAATTTTATTTTAGGCAAAGGAAACCTGATTGTTAATTTAGGCTACCAGTTTAGCCATCGAAGGGAATACACGCACCCGGAGGCAGTGGATGTTGCCGGGTTAAACCTGCATTTAAGTACTTATACTTACGATGTTAAGTATAACTATAATTTTGCAGATGATTATGAAACCACTATTGGTGTTAACGGCCAGTACCAGAACAACACCATCGGCAATGCTACTGCTTTTCCAATCCCCGCTTATCACCAGTTTGATATTGGGCCATTTGCCATTGTTAAAAAGAGCTTCGGAAAATTGGACCTGTCCGGAGGATTAAGGTACGATAGCCGCTCATTTACCGGACAGGCTGCTTATATTGATACAACGGCTGGTCAATTCCCCCAATTATACACTGGCAGCGACCCTGCAAATACACCGAATGTAAGTTCACAATTTACGGCATTAAACAAAACATTTTCCGGGTTTTCCGGAAGTTTCGGCGGCACCTATAATTTTTCTGATGCTTTTTTATTAAAGGCAAATATTGCACGTGGTTTCAGGGCGCCAAGCATTGCAGAACTATCTGCCAACGGTCCCGATCCGGGCTCACAAATTTACCACGTAGGCAATAGCAATTTTAAGCCCGAATTTAGTGTACAGGAAGATATTGGCGCCTTCCTTACTTTGCCCGGCATTTCTGCAAGTGTTGAGCTGTTTAACAACAACATTCAGAATTATATTTTCCAACAGCAGCAATTAAACCCGGATGGCACGCCTGCCGTTAACCCTGCATTTCCTCAATATGCCATATTTACTTATGTACAAAGTAAAGCACGTATCAATGGCGGCGAATTTAATTTAGATATGCATCCTTTGCCCTGGCTGCATTTTCAAAACAGCCTTGCTTTAACTTATGGCGAGAATTTAGGGACCAGCGGAAAAGTGCCCGACAGCCTTAAATACTTACCGTTTATACCGCCATTGCATACGCATTCAGAATTACGCGGAACATTTAACAAAGGCTTATCCAATTTTAAAAACCTTTATGCTTTTGTTGGATTTGATCATTTCAATGCACAAAACCGCTACTTTTCAGCCTATGGCACAGAAACCTATACGGCCGGTTATAATTTGTTAAGTGCCGGCATTGGCGGTGATATCCTAAACACGGCCGGGCAAACCATCGTAAAATTATTTATCGAAGGAACCAATTTGGCCAATGTAAATTATCAGTCAAACATGAGCAGGTTAAAATATTTTGACAATGCAGTTACTGCCCCTGGCGTACAGCGCGGTATTTTCAACATGGGCCGCAATATCAGTTTTAAGGTGGTTGTACCTTTTGATCTTTCGCCTAAAAACAAACAGATATAAAATTATCAACCAACAGGAAAGCCTTGCGCAATGCAGGGCTTTTTTTGTTTGCGGTTAAAATTATATCGATGCTTCTTTTATCATATAAAAATCTGTACGCCTGCTTTCTTAACGCTGATGGTTAACAGTTCATAGCCGGTAGAAACGCGGTAACAACTGACCGGCTGATTGCCGATAACCAACAGCTCGATAGCTTCCAAACAAACACCAATTTTACAGGGCTAAAAGAAGCATAAAAAATACGTGATTTAAATTTAAACAGGCCCTAAAACTGAACTCAATTTATGAGGAAGGGCCGAAGTATATTTTGAGAATATTAATTATTTAACTTCGCCGCATGAAAGCCAACAGCAGGTTACATCCTTCCATTTTTTCTGCCCGTTATGTTCATCTCACAAAACTCAGAAACGAAACGCTAAAAGAGATGAAAGCTTTAACTGCTGCTGATAAAAACCTGCTTCTGGTTGATTTTGGCTGCGGCGATATGCCTTACCGTTCGGTCATAGCACCCATGGTTGGTAAATATTTGGGGGTTGACCTGGAGATAAACCCGCAGGCCGAACATCATATTGGTTTCGACAGTAAAACTACCCTGCCCCAAAATTATGCCGACATCGTGCTTTCCAATCAGGTTTTAGAACATGTTGATTCCCCTCAGGGTTATTTGCAGGAAGCATTGCGTATCCTGAAACCAGGCGGAACCATCATTTTAACTACGCACGGCTACTGGTTCTATCACCCCACACCAAACGATTACTGGCGTTGGACGAGTGCCGGTTTAAGAAAAACAGTAGAAGCAGAAGGGTTTAAGGTCACTTCTTTTTTTGGGGTCATGGGCCTGGCAGCAAGTGGTTTGCAATTATTGCAGGATGCCATCGGCGTTAAACTGCCTAAGTTTTTGTTGGCTCCGTTTGCGCTGTTGATGCAAACATCAATTCGTTTGTTCGATAAAATCCACACACAGGAACAGCGTGACCGCGATGCTTCGTTGTATATCGTGATCGCGAAAAAGCCGTTATAAAAGAAGCTGAAAATGAAGCCGTACAACCTTTGCATCATCAAACCCAACCGGTCTGCTTTTTCAGAAACTTTTGTTCAGCAGCATATCGAGAGGCTTTCGGGAAACAAAAAAGTGCTGTATGGAGGCGCTTTCCCTGTTTATCAGGAAGATGGAAAACTGCTGATCCAATCAAAAATAGACCTCATCAGTTACCTGTTTCAAAAGAAAATACTACATAAAAGAAGCATTGCCGTTCGTAATAAAGCTTTGGTCCGGTACCTGAAAAAGGAACAGATTGATGTTGTTTTTGCCGAATATGGCATGGTTGGCTCAATGGTTGCCGAAGCCTGTAAACAAGCCGGTGTTCCTTTGGTTATTCAGTTTCATGGAGCAGATGCACATCAGCAAAAAACGGTTCAAACCTATCTCCCCTACTATAAAAAAGCTTTTGCTTATGCCAGTGCAATTGTTACGGTTTCTCAGGATATGACGGAAGCACTGATTGATTTAGGAGCACCGAAAGAGAAAATATTTTTAAATCCATGCGGTGTAGATACTAAATTGTTCAGTCAGATCGATATCAGCAAATCCCTTCCTAACTTTCTTTCCATTGGCCGTTTTGTGGCTAAAAAATCTCCCCGGTCTGTTGTAAAAGCTTTTAAAATTGTCTCAGGTAAAATCCCGGGTGCACACCTATGGATGGTTGGCGACGGTCCTTTGTTTGAAGAAACCAGGCAACTGGCCGAAATGCTTCTTTTATCGCCTAAAATTACTTTTACCGGGATCCTTCCTTCTAAAGAAATCATTAAGCTGATGCAAAATATGTGTTGTTTTGTACAGCATTCTGTTACTGCCGATGATGGCGATAAGGAAGGTACACCTGTTACCATTTTGGAAGCCGCATCATCCGGTTTACCCATTGTAAGCACTAAACATGCAGGTATTAAACAGGCTGTTATTGATGGCAAAACAGGTTTTTTAGTGGAGGAACATGATGTTGATTTAATGGCCGAAAGGATGATCGAAATTGCTTCTTCCATACAACCCGCTGTACAACTTGGGGCAGCTGCCCGGGAACATATCCTTAATAATTACGCTATTGAAAACCAAACAGCACGCTTAGATCAGATCATAAAAAAAAGTATCCGAAAATAGTCCTCCCGATTCTGTTAAATTTGACTTTCGATCAGCAAGCCGGATGAATTTATTACAAAAGCAGGGTTTCTTTAACAGTATTATTTTATATGCAGGAACGGCACTCGGCTTTTTTAACCTCATTATCCTTTTTCCGCGCTATCTTACGGTTGAAGAATTAGGTTTTTACAGTTTGCTGATCGCTACTTCCGGTTTATTTGCCCAGCTTGCTTCGGCCGGCATCAGCAATGTTATTTTACGCTACTTCCCGTATTACCGTTCTCAAAATAAAGGTCATGGCGGCTTTGTTACTTTCGTTTGTCTGTTTGTGCTGCTCAGCTTTGCTGTTTTTACCATACTTTTTTTAGTGCTCAAAACACCTGTTCTAAGTTATTACCGCAATAAAGACGGCGCTTTTCTGCTTGTCCGTTATTATTACGTCATCATTCCGGTTGCTTTTTTTACGCTTGTTTATACTGTGCTGGAAAGCCTGGCCCGTGCTGTATTTAAAAATGTGCTTTCGGCTTTTTTAAGGGAAGTTTTGCTGCGGATATTCACTTCAATAGGCATTTTACTGATCGTGATAAAGCTTACTAATTATCATGGTTTTTTAGCCGTTTATATGTTTGCAAATTTTCTGATCGCTTTTATTTTAGGCTGGAGTGTTTACCAGGGAAAAGAATTTAAGCTGACCTCTATTTCCGCTAAAGTAAAAAGCAGCAGCAGGGAAATGATTAGTTATGGTTTTTTTGCGGTTTTAAGCGGAAGTTCTTTTGCACTTATCCAAAACCTGGACATGATCATGCTGAGTGCAATGACAGAAAGATCATTTGCCCTTGTCGGGATTTATACCGTATTTTTTGGAATTGCCATGGTCATCAATCTTCCTGCAAAAGCTTTAAACCGCACTTCTTACCAAATCATTTCTAATGCCTGGAAGGATAACGACCTGGCTAAAATTGGCAAGATCTACCATAAAACATCCGTTGTGCAATCGCTTATCGGTTGTTTGTTACTGGTAGGTTTGATCATCAACAAACCACATGTTCTAAGTTTACTGCATAAATCGGCCTATAATCAGTACTTCAATGTATTTATTGTAGTTGGAATAGCTTTTTTAGTGGATATTACCGGCGGATTGAACAGCCATATCATCAGCAGTTCCAAATCCTACAAGCTTGTTACTTATCTTTTGGTTGCCGCAGTTGTTTTTTGTACCGGATTAAATTATGTTTTGATCCCGCACCTGGGCATGATGGGTGCGGCAGTTGCTTATCTCGCTACCATGTTTGCCCTTAACTTTGTTTACTGGCTTTTTATCAAAGTGAAATTCAAACTTCAGCCTTTTGATATAACTTATGTTTATATTTTAATCATTACAATTATTAGTTTACTTGCCGGGTTATATTTACCTGTAGTTCCGGGTTTCTTTCTGGATTTGGTTTATCGTTCCGGGATCGTAGCATTGATCTATATTTCCCTGGCTTACTTGTTCAAAATATCCGAAGACATCAATCTGATGATGGACAATGTGCTTAAATTCAAACAAAACAAATAGCATCCATCTAATCCTCTTATCTTTGCAAACATGCCAGAACAGGAAATTGTAAGTCAGAATGTTAAAACGGCTTATGATAGTTTTTATCAAAACCACGATGAAGCCTGGCGCATGCTCGGCGCAAAATACAAGGCGCAGAATATTGCCGACGTTTGTAAAGGAAAGCAATTTTTAAAAGTACTGGAAGTAGGTGCGGGCGACGGCAGCATTTTGTATTACCTCGACCAATGGAATTTTACCCCGGAACTACATGCCATAGAAATTTCTGAAAGCGGCGTAGCACATATTAAAAGCCGCAATTTGAGAAGTGTAAAAGAAGTAGGTGTTTTTGATGGTTACCATATTCCTTTTGAAGATCAAACTTTCGATCTGGTGATCCTGGCGCACGTGCTCGAACATGTAGAATACGAACGATTGTTGCTGCGCGAACTAAAAAGGGTTGCCAAATATCAGGTAATTGAAGTGCCGCGCGATTATCGCTTTGAGGTGGATAAACGCATCAGTCATTTTCTGGCTTACGGACACTTAAATATTTATACGCCAAGCTCGCTTCGGTATTTGTTACGTTCGGAAGGGTTTGAAGTTGTGGCAGACAAAACTTCTATGATTGAGCCGGAAGTAACACGTTTTAATACTTTTATCAATCAAAAGAAGCATCAAAGCTTTTTTGCCAACTTTAAGATTTCGGCTGAATATCAGCTTAAAAAAATATTAAACCGGGCAATGGGCAAAAAAGCACAGGAAAAATTTGCAAATGCCTACACGGTTTTATGTACCGCAGCAGATAAAAAACCAGAAATTTTCTGATCTTTAGATCCTGTTTAAAATTTTATCTAAAAATCATAATGCTTCTTTTATGGCAGTAAATTTTGTGTTTTATACCTATACAAAAAGCTTAGAAATTTAACATTTTTCGTCAGTTAATTTGATTTTAAATTGGGGATGAAGCTTCCCGAACCTTATTCATTTCTGTTTTTGAGCGTGGCCCTTACGCGTTTTTAGGTGATAAAAGAAGCATGCAAATAAATTGATCAGGATTTAAACAAGCTCTTTAAAAAGAAAAAAATATGCAAAGCCTGGCTCCGATTGCTCTTTTTGTGTACAATCGTCCTGACCATGCCAGGCGTACGATCAGCTATCTGAAAAAAAATTTATTGGCTGAGGATTCACGTTTGTTTGTTTTTTCTGACGGGGCAAAAACACCTGACGATCAGGCAAAAGTTAACGAAGTAAGAACGCTGATCAAACAAACAGACGGATTTAAATCTGTCAGGATCATAGAAAGTAAATTAAACCAGGGACTGGCAAATGCCATTATTGCCGGCGTAAGCCAATTAGTGCAGGAATACGGTAAAGTAATTGTTTTTGAAGATGATTTGCTCTCTTCGCCATTTACGCTAAGCTATTTTAACGATGCTTTACGGCGTTATATGCACCAGGAAAAAGTAATGCACATTGGGGCGTATATGTATCCGCTGCCAGACAAAAACCTGCCCCAAACATTTTTTTACCGTGCTGCAACCAGTTGGGGCTGGGCAACCTGGGGCCGGGCCTGGAAAAACTTTAACCCGGATATTGATGATTTGACCGGTCAGTTTAGCAAGCAGCAGATCAAACAATTTTCAATAGAAGGCACCATGAATTTCTGGAAGCAAATGCAGGAATTTAAAGCCGGAAAAAATAATTCCTGGGCAATTCGCTGGTATGCTTCTGTTTTTTTAGCGGGCGGCTTAACGTTAAATCCTTCCAAATCTTTTATCCATAACATTGGGCATGACGGCAGTGGCGTGCACTCCAACAAAGAAGACATTTACCAGGTACACGTAGCGCAGCAACCAGTCCGGTTTTTTCCTTCGGAGATTAAAGAAAGCGTAGAAGCTTACGCAGCGATCAGGCAGTTTTTAAGTAAGCGAAAGGGAAATTTGCTGCAACGTGTTAAACGCTTCATCACAAAAAAACTGGCATAAAAGAAGCATTGTTGCTTATGCTGATTTCCGGGCAGTAAGCACAATGTAAGGCGAAAGCATCTTTGTCTCGGCAGGCACGATCCGCGTAAATAATTTGCCTGCCAGCCAGATCGTCTTCGTCAAAATTTTAGCCAGGGCAGATTTAGACGATTTGTTTTCCAGCCAAACCGAAAACTTGCCGTAGTGGTTCAGTTCCACTTCCTCTAAATCCAGCTCCCTGCAAACCTTGGCAAGCAGGTCCAGCTGCATACTTTTCACGTTATGTTTATTGTAGTTATCCGGATCAAAATTTCTTTGCACCCAACCATTTATGCCCAAAAAATTAGGCAACGTAATAAAAAGCGTACCGCCTGGTTTTAAAAAAGTCAAATGTCTGGCAATGATATCTTTCGTGTCCTCAAAATGTTCGATCAATCCGCAGGAAAGCACCAGGTCGTACTGTTTTAAAGCTTTGTATTTAAACAGGTCGCCTTCAATCACGCCGATACTTTTCTCACTTAAATTGTTGGCGGTCAATACATCAACCAAAATCCCTGTGTGCACATAATAATCAAACAGCGTGGTTTCCATTGCTTCGTATTTGTTTAAATAGATGGCATAATAGCCCGGAAACCCGCCCAGCTCAATCGCTGTTTTTAACTTGTTCTTTTTAACAAGTTTTTTAAGGATGTGATGAAAAGTATAATCGGGTTTAACGGCAACAGCAAGATCTTTCTTCGATTCCCAATACTTTTTCCAGAAAGTCCTATCGGTAAGTTGGTTGCTCATTTTATGCAAAGTAAAGAAAAAGCAGGCAATCTTTTAAAGGTAAACCAGCAACAGAAAAGAAAAATATTTGAATTTGAGGGAAACAGAATGCTTCTTTTACGGCACAAATATTAGTGTATTTTTGGAGCGATGCTGAAAGTTGCCCACCTGAACACTTATGACGGAAACGGAGGTGCCGGCCGCGCGTGCCTGCGCTTAAACCTGGCTTTAAATGCACAAACAGAAATAGATTCCAAAGTAATTGTTTTTTATAAGTTCGGCCAGGACCCGGCCGTAAAAACTTTTACCCATACTTTGGCAAAACGTGCTTATGCTGCTTTTACTATCCTTGCCGAGCGCCTGCTGGCCAAACGTTATGTAAAACCGGTAAAAATCCCGTTCTCTTTCACTTGGTTCGGCCATTCGGTTGTTCGCCATCCTGACGTTGTTGCGGCGGATATTATTCATCTTCACTGGGTAAACCACAGTTTCCTCAACCCAAAGCACCTGGAAGAACTGGCAAAACTAAACAAACCGATGGTGTGGACCTTCCACGACAGCAATGCTTTTACCGGCGGATGCCACGTGCGTTATACCTGCGGCCATTTTGAAAAAGGTTGCGGCAATTGTCCGGTTCTGCTTAATGCTAATCCAAATGATATTTCCCATAAAATCTGGCAGCAAAAAAATGCGGCTTATGCTAAAATGGATTTCAGAATCATCGCGCCCAGCAGTTGGATGAAAAATTCGGTTTTAAGAAGTAGTTTGATGCAGGGAAAAGAAATCAATATCATTCCAAACACTTTAGAAACGGACATCTTTCAACCCCAAAACCAGCAGCAGGCACGTGCAAATTTGGGTTTACCGATTGATAAATTTATTTTCCTGACGGGATTTATGCCTTCTAAAAAAGATTCGCACAAAGGCGCAGTCTATCTTTTAGAAAGTTTGGAACTTTTAGCTGCTAAAAGAAGCATCCAAGCGGAAAATATAGAACTGGTAATTTTCGGAAACCGCAACACAGAAGATGTTCCGGCTTTTCCGTTTAAAACAACTTTTTTGGGAACGATCAACAAAGATGAAAAACTGGCTGCCTGTTACGCCGCAGCCGATGCTTTTTTAATTCCTTCGTTGGAAGATAATTTGCCTTATACCGTAATGGAAAGCCTGGCTTGCGGCACGCCGGTAATTGCTTTTACAACCGGCGGAATTCCGGATATGGTGCAGCATCAGTACAATGGTTTTTTGGCCGAATACCGCTCGTCTGCCAGTTTTTGCGAGGGAATGGAATGGATCATAAATTACCCGGTAAAAGAAGCATTACGGAAGAATGCGCGGGAAACTGTGATGCAAAAGTTTTCAGAAAACATTATTGCCGAAAAACATAGCAAATTGTACAAAAGTTTTTTGCCGAATGGATAAGCCGGTTTTAAGTGTAATTACCGTTGTTTTTAACAACGTAAAGGACATTGAGCGGACGATGCTTTCGGTGTTGGGTCAAACTTATGAAAGGCTTGAATATTTAGTGATTGATGGAAAATCAACAGACGGAACGGTTGAGGTTATTGAAAAGTACCGTACGCGCCTTGCTGTTTTTATCACCCAAAAAGATGCAGGGATTTATGATGCCATGAATAAAGGGCTTTCTAAAGCAACCGGCGATTACGTTGTTTTTATGAATTCGGGCGATGAGTTTTATAAAAAAGACACGGTAAAAGAAGTATTTGCAACCGCAGCCGACGCTGATATTTATTATGGCGAAACAGAAATGATCAACAGGCAATTACAAAGCCTCGGGCAGCGGCGGCATAAAGCACCAGAAAATTTTACCTGGAAAGATTTTAAATATGGCATGAGCGTAAGCCATCAGGCAATTTTTATCCGCAGAAAGCTGGTTGAGAATTATGATCTTAAATATCAGCTGAGTTCCGATATTGATTGGATTCTAACAGCAGCCAAAAAAGCACGAAAGATGGTGAACGTGCATCAATATGTCGCGAAATATTTGGTTGGTGGCATATCTAAAAAGAAACACGTGCAAAGTTTGCGGGAGCGTTTTGCCATTATGCGGAAACATTATGGTTTACTGCCTACTGTTTTTAACCACCTGATTATTGCTTTTAATCTGGGCTGGTATTGGTTGAGGAATAGGCGGACGAATGATTGAAAGATCAGTTGATTATAATTGCTCTTTCAGAGGTAATCTCTAAATAGAAATCATCCTCAGAAGACAGCTTTATCAAAGCATGCAGATGTTTTTCAAACACAAGGATCAAATCATTATTGGAAATATTTCCCAACGTAACCCTAATTAATTTTTTAGGTGTTTTGTTAATGAAATGGGAATCTTTAAAATCGGAATCTTTAGTGATTACAATAAAATCATTTTTATCAGCGTAGTTACAAATATCAGCATCAGATGTATTCCATTTCTGCAATATCTGGTTAACATGAATGGCATTACAATACGGTTGTTTATTTAAAAACTTAGATAATCCGATAGATAAGTGAACATCAATTAAAAAATTCATTCATTTACTTCTACCAGAGATCTACCCGACAATACAATTTTTGCATAAGTTAACGATGCCAGTATATCGTCCTTTTCTAATTCAGGATGATCTGTAATAATATTATCAAAAGACATTCCTGAAGCAATTAAATCGATAATTACTTCAACAGGCCAACGCATATGGCGGATACACGCTTTCCCATGACAGATATTTGAATCAATTGTAATTCTTTCAAGAACATTGCCCATTCTGTAAATTTAAGAAATACTGATTATAGTATTAGTCTTTTTTTACATCCTTTTTCTTCCTGCTCACCGCAAAAACATAGCCGCCAAAAGCAAGCACCAATAAAATAGAGCCTGCCATAGAAATACCTTCGCCGGTATAATAAGAATTCGGGTGGAAGATGAACTCGATCTTATGGTTTCCTACCGGGATTTGTGCAGCACGCAATAAATAATCAGCACGGAAATACGGTTTTTCCTGTCCGTCAAGCAGCATCTTCCAGCCTTTATCGTAATAAATTTCTGAAAATACCACAACCTGATTGGTCGTTGAACCGCTTTCGTAAACCAAATGTTCCGGCGCATAACTAACCAGTGTTATTTTGCCTGCTTCATCTATGGCGTTTTGGTTTGTATTGATGAGCGACTGGTATTTTATATCTACAATCGCTTCGTTTTTAGGGTCGAAGCTGCTGATGGCCTGCATTTCCCGATCAGCATTATCGGCAAAACGAACTTTTTTTACAAACCAGGCATGGCCGCAAGCTGTTGCGTTTGCTTTCATGCCCACAGCCTGGGTTTTTGGGTCGGCAGTAATTACATATTTGGTGTTCAGCATGTCCAGCGCATCCTGGTTTAAGCTTTTGGTAAACTGGTTTTCGATCAATTCCTGGAAACGTTTCAGTTTGGCTGCATGATAGCCGCCCAAAGTTTTATGGAAGTAGGAAGTTGAAGCATCCGAAAAAGGGTCTCTTAAAGTAAGGTCCAGAACACGGAAATCCGGGTCTGGGTCGCGCAGGATAAACTGGTCAACTTCTCTCGGAGTTCTCACTTGTAAAGCTTCATCTTTTGGTTTGAAGCTATCATCTTTTAAATAACGTTTATCTACCGACCAAAGATCAACCAGCGTAACGGTTAGAATCAATAGCGAAGTGATCTGTAAATTGATCTTTTGCTTGATAAAGGCCCATAAAACACCAAATGTGATGAGCACAAAAATTAAGGAACGGATAGCATCTGCGCGGGCAAGCGAAGCACGGTCCTGCACCAAAGCACTGTTTACGATTGTATTGGCAAAGGCACTATCGCCTTGAAAAGCCTGTGTCAGTTGGGCAATTAGCGATTCATCGGCCGTGCTGCTTTTAAAGCTAAAAAACAGTTGCGGCAACAAGGCAACCAGCAGCGTGATACCGCCGATAATGTATAAGGCCAGGAATAATTTCTTTAGGATAAAAGCTTTGTCCTTCGTTTGCCATACTTCTTTTATCGCTAAAAAAGCAAGGATCGGAAAAGCCAATTGCGTTAAAACCAGGACGGATTCGACGGCGCGGAATTTATTGTAAAGCGGGAAATAGTTGAAGAAAAGATCGGACACCAAGGAAAAATTCTTCCCAAAAGAAAGCAGCATACTCAGGATGACGGTGGCAAGTAACCACCATTTGATCCGGTTGCGAATAATCATCAGCCCAAAAACAAACAGGAAGCAAATACCTGCGCCAAAATACCAGGGACCTTCTGTAAATGGTTTTGCACCCCAATAAGTAGGTAGCTGGCCGGCAAAACCTTCTGCCTGATCTTGCGGAACACCTTTTTCTATTAAAGCTTGTGCTACTTTAGAATCCGCTTTTAAACCGCCGCCGGAACCGCCGCCATAAACATTCGGGATTAAAAACGTCATACATTCACCTACACCCTGGCTCCAGCCGTAAGCGTATTCTTTATCCAAACCGCTGCTCGCCGTACCTGTGGTTTTCTGAGAAAGGTTGGACTTGCCGCGGATAGATTCCTGCCCGTATTCGTAAGTTGTCCATAAAATGGAAGCATTGATCATCAACGCAACCAAAACAGCACTGGCCAGCCATGCCATTGATCTTAAAAATGCTGCTGTTGTTTTTAGTTTGATGGCATGGTATAATTCAATCCCAACCAAAATCAGCAGTGAAATCATTAAATAATAAGCCATCTGGATGTGGTTGGACCGGATTTCCATCGCCAGAAAAAAGGCGGTTAAAACAGCGCCCAACCAATGTTTTCCGCGTAGAGTGAGAATGATTCCGGCCAGGATCGGCGCAAAAAAAGTAATGGCATAAGCCTGGTTGGAGTGCCCGGCATGCAGCAAAATAAAATTATAAGACGAAAAAGTAAACGCAATGGCGCCGGCAGCAGCCAGCCAGGGGTTTAACCGCAGCACGCAAAACAATAAATAAGCACCGAAAAGCGATAATAAAACCGTATCAATCGGGTTGGGGAATACTGCTTTTAAGGCAGAAATTACATAAGTGGTGATGTTGGCGGGATAAAAAGCCCAAATTTGATAAGCAGGCATGCCGCCAAAAACCTGGTTTGTCCAAAGTGGTGCTTTTCCGGTTTTAGCACGTACATCCATTATTTCTTTCTGCATCCCTTGTGCCTGTACCACATCGCTTTGTACCAGCACTTTTCCCTGAAAGGCAGGTGTGAAATAAAAGAAACAGATCACTATAAATAAGCCTGCTACGGCAAAGTGAACGCCGTTTTGCTTGAACCAGTTATTCATCTGAAATTGAAAATTGTATAAGTGCCAAACCTACCTGAAATTTTATAAAAACAAGGTATAAATTTCAAGTTGGAATCACTGGTATTTATAAAACTTAAATGTGCTGAAGCAGAATTTTGAGCGGAAACAGGAAAACAAACCAGAGCCAGGTGTTTTAGCAAGGCTGTGCTTTTGTGCGAAGCAGAAAAAACACTGCTAAAAGAAGCATTAAGCTGATGCCATAAACGATGAGGTTTTTGCGGTCAAAAACTTCTATGTTTTTGCGAATGCGGTAAAAATTATAAACTGCCAATAATCCCATTGCAATCCAGAAAAATATTTTGATCTGTGTACACATAGCAAAAGTTTCAATGGCAATAACGGCAACAATATAATTGGTTACAATCAGCGAAACTGATTCAGGCGTGCCAAAATGGCGGCGGTTAAAAACTTCTTTTGGGATCATTTGCCAAAAATTATTTTTTCACTTCCTCGTATCTTACAAACTCGCCTTCGGTATCCGGAACGGCACTTTTGTAAACATCAGGCGGGATGTAATCTACTTTTACAGTGCCTTCTTTCGGCCGGCGATCAGCTTGGTTTTGTGTTGGATTGCTTTGCTGTCCCTGCGCTTTATTCACCATTCCCCGAAATAAGGCTGGCAGCAGCAAACGGCCCAGCATACGGAGCATGTACAGGATACAAATGAATATAATTAAAAAACGGATGAGCAACATGGTTTTAAAATATTGTGGTTGTAGTACAAATATAAAAGTTTAACGGGAATTATTTAAGTATCAGGTATTCATGTTCTGGTATAAAAACTGCATTCTTAGAAAAAGCATTTTGCTTTCAATAACTGTTTATGGTTATATTTGTTATACATCAGACAATTAGTTATGGATATTTTAGAAAAAATAAAGCTTTTGCCGCTTGACAAACAAAAAGAGGTAGAAGATTTCGTTGATGCTATTCTTGCAAAAAGCGAAGCTGAAAATATTGATATTGCTTCATTAATTGAATTACGCAGGAAAAATCTGGATCGTTTAAAGGGTAAAATCTGGATGGCTGATGATTTTAATGACACTCCCAAAGAATTCAATGAGTATTTGTGATGCCACTTTTATTGGACACACAAGTTGTAATTTGGTTGCAAAGCGATAGTTTTAAACTACCTCGAAATACGCTGGAAATAATACTATCAGAACCAAAATTGTATTTAAGTAAGGTTTGTGTATGGGAAATTGCTATAAAATTTAAAATAGGAAAATTAGACTTAGATCAACCAATGGAAAAGTTTGTTCAAAGCTTTTTAAGTTCTTATAAAGCCCAAGTATTAGATATTTCCCTATCACACATCTATCAAACCCAATTACTGCCCTTACATCATCGCGATCCGTTTGATCGGTTGCTGATTGCACAAGCTGTTGTTGAGCAAATCGCAATAGTTAGTTCTGACAAGTTATTCGATCAGTACGGCGTGAACAGACTCTTTTGAAAGAAGCATGATGCTTCTTTTATCACCCTAAAATTTCTCCGTCATCATTTTTTCCAAGGCAAACATTTCATCGCGTAATTTGGCTGCGCCCAGGAAATCCATTTCTTTTGCTGCTTTTAGCATCTCTTTCTTGGTATTGTCTATGGCTTTTTTCAGTTCCGGTTTGCTCATATATTGTACGATCGGGTCGGCAGCAATACTGTTTGCGGTGTCCTGTTCCACATAAGCCTGCTGCACGCCGCCTTTAAAGTCCATCACAGAAGTTTGTTCAATAATCGCTTCGCGGGATTTGCCAACTGTTCTCGGCACAATGCCATGCTCTAAATTATATTGAATCTGTTTATCCCGGCGGCGGTTGGTTTCGTCCATCGTAACCTGCATGGAATCCGTGATTTTATCGGCATACATAATTACCCGGCCGCGATCGTTCCTTGCGGCTCGGCCAATGGTTTGAATCAATGAACGTTCTGAACGTAAAAAACCTTCTTTATCCGCATCTAAGATTGCAACCAGTGAAACTTCCGGCAGATCCAGTCCTTCCCTTAACAAGTTAATCCCGATCAGCACATCAAATTCGCCCAAACGCAAACCGCGTAAAATCTCCACCCGGTCTAATGTTTTTACTTCAGAGTGAATGTAGCGGCATTTGATGTTGAGGCGATCCATGTACTTGGCCAGTTCTTCTGCCATGCGTTTGGTCAGGGTAGTTACCAAAATGCGGTCTCCCAATTTAATGGTTTGGTCCACTTCTTCCAGCAGGTCATCCACCTGGTTAATAACCGGGCGGATCTCGATCACCGGATCCAATAAACCGGTTGGCCGGATCACCTGCTCAATCACCACGCCTTCTGATTTTTCCAGTTCAAAATCCCCGGGTGTAGCGCTTACATAAATGGTTTGCGGTGCCAATCGTTCAAATTCCTGGAAGTTAAGCGGACGGTTGTCCATCGCTGCTGGCAAACGGAAGCCATACTCAACCAAAGATATTTTGCGGGAACGGTCGCCGCCATACATCGCACGTATTTGCGGAACCGTAACATGGCTTTCATCGATCACCATTAAATAATCCTGTGGAAAATAATCCAGCAAACAGAAGGGACGCATGCCTGGCTGCCTGCCATCGAAAAACCGGGAATAGTTTTCGATACCGGAGCAGTAGCCTAACTCGCGGATCATCTCCAGGTCGTAATTCACCCTTTCCTCCAAACGTTTGGCTTCCAGAAAACGGCCTTCGCCGATAAACTGCTGTTTCCGTGTTTCCAGTTCTTCCTGAATGGCCCAAACCGACTGCTGGAAACGTTCGCGCGGGGCCACGTATAAATTAGCCGGAAAAATCACCATGTTATCCATTTTCTCCAGCGTTTTTCCGTTCGTCACATCAAAAGTGCTCAGCTCTTCGATGTCATCACCATAAAAATTAATACGGTAGGCATAATCCAGGTAAGCCGGATAAATTTCCACCACATCGCCTTTTACCCGGAAAGTCCCGCGTTTAAAATCAGCCGTTGTCCTGGCGTATAAAATCTCGACCAAACGATGTAAAAAAGCATTTCTGCTGATCCTCGTCCCCACCGCAAAACGGAAAACGGAATTGGAAAAATCCTCCGGGTTTCCCATACCATAAATGCAGGAAATGGAGGAAACCACGATCACATCGCGCCGGCCAGACATCAGCGCAGAAGTAGTGCGTAAACGAAGCTTTTCAATCTCTTCATTGATCTGCAAATCCTTTTCAATGTACGTATTGGATGAAGGGATAAACGCTTCCGGCTGGTAGTAATCGTAATAAGAAACAAAATAATTTACTGCATTTTCCGGGAAAAACTGCTTGAACTCGCCGTAAAGCTGTGCGGCCAGCGTTTTGTTATGACTTAAGACCAGCGTAGGTTTCTGCGTTTGCTGGATGACATTGGCAATGGTAAAAGTTTTGCCAGAACCGGTTACGCCAAGCAATGTCTGATAATTATCACCGCTTTCCACGCCTTGCACCAACTGGCGGATAGCTTCAGGCTGATCGCCGGACGGCTGATATTGTGAGGTTAATTTGAAATCCATTAGTATGATAAAAGTATAACATTTTAAGTTGAAATGCTAAGAAATATAGCTGCTTGTTATATTTGGAATGTCAGGACTGTAAGTGGAATTTCGAAAGTTAACAAGCAGCCTTTTTAATTTTATTTTTAATTTATTTCTCATGCTTCTTTTATCACCTAAAAATCAGCAAGCCCCTGTTTTTTGTTATTGCAGATACCAAAAAGCCAACACCTGAACATTGAATAAGGAACACTAATTTTATAGTGCTAAAAGAAGCATCGTCACTGCAAATCCCTAGCTTAGTGAAGAACCTAAATATAAATTTAAACAGGGTTTATCCGTTCATTTTTTGTCAGGGACATAATGAAATACTTTTTCAAGACAGGCTTCTAAATCTTTAATGATCTCTTTTTCCCAAAACCTAAGCACTGTAAAACCTAAACCTTTTAGCTTTAATTCGTTTTCACGGTCGCGTTGCATGTTTCGTTCTATTTTTGAAATCCAGAATTCACGGTTGGCTTTAATCTTGGTTTTTTTGTTTTCCCAGTCATGCCCATGCCAAAACTCTCCGTCCACAAAAATTGCAAGTTTATATTTTCGTATCACAATATCAGGTTTACCAGGCAGTTTAGCTACGTTTAACCTGTAAAATATGCCCAGCTTAAACAAAGCTTTACGTAAAATAAGTTCCGGCTTTGTTGCTTTCCCCTTTATTTTTGCCATCAGTTTACTCCGCTGTTTGGTGGTATAAAAACCATTGGCTTCTTCAAACCGGGGCACACTGATCTTGATTTCGTAATCAGGCATTAATTGCTAATTTTTTTATCAACAAAGTTTTTATATCTTGATATTCCAAATATATTTGTAACCATGTGTAGGGTTAAAGAATAGGGTTATATGAAAGATTATTATTCGTTGTCTGAGCTTGCTGATTTATTGGGCAAAAGTAAAGAAACTTTACGGAGATGGGACAGTAAAGGAAAGCTTTCGGCGGTTAGGGAGCCCATGAGCAATTACCGGATGTACCACAAAAGCCAGCTTCAGATATTTGACGAATTACATTTTTTGTTTAATAACAACCAAACAATAAATCCCCAGAATTCCAAAAGACAATACACCGTGCTCGAATTGTTTGCAGGTGCCGGCGGGTTTGCGCTTGGGTTGGAAAAGGCAGGTTTAAAATGTATTGCATTAAATGAAATAGATAAAAATGCCGCTGAAACATTGCGACAAAACCGACCCGAATGGAATGTGATCCAAGACGATGTTAGGGACCTTTCCTTTAAACATTTAAATGGAATGCCAGATGTGGTTACGGGCGGTTTCCCTTGCCAGGCTTTTAGTTATGCCGGTAAAAAACTCGGGCTGCAAGATGCGCGGGGCACATTGTTTTACGAATTTGCCAGGATTGTTGACGAAACCAAACCTAAAATTTGTGTTGGCGAGAACGTGCGTGGTTTACTAAACCATGATAAAGGCCGTACCATAGAAGGAATGCGCAGCATTTTGGATGAAATTGGCTATCGCACACTTGATCCTAAAATCTTAAAAGCTATTTTTTACAACGTCCCCCAAAAACGCGAACGTCTGATATTGATTGGGATACGGAAAGATTTGGAAATTGATTTTGAGTTTCCAAAACCACATAAAAAAACTTATTCACTTCGTGATGCCTTGAAAAAAGGTGATTTATTTGACGCTGATGTGCCTTCGTCTCCAGGTACAACTTATCCAACACGAAAAAAGGAAATATTGGATTTAGTGCCGCCTGGAGGATACTGGCGTGATTTGCCATTGGAAATTCAAAAGGAATTTATGCAAAAAAGCTTTTATTTGGGAGGAGGAAAAACCGGTATGGCAAGAAGGACCAGCTGGGACGAGCCAAGTTTAACCTTAACCTGTAGCCCGGCATAAAAACAAACCGAGCGCTGCCATCCTGATGAAACCCGTCCGTTCACGGTTCGTGAATATGCCCGGATACAAACTTTTCCTGATGATTGGGCTTTTGCCGGTCCAGTTACCAGTCAATATAAACAAATTGGAAATGCTGTACCGGTAAACCTGGCGAAAGAAATAGGATTTTCACTTGTAAATTTTCTAAATCAGGTTGAAGAAAAGCTGACGGTTAAACCAGAGCTATTAGAGGTCAGTTCTTAAAAACCTGGTTATAAATTTGTTTTTGTAGTGTTGTCTAAATGCTCTTTCAAACTAACAACTATCATCTCAATCGTCTCAGCGATGTTTTTTATGTCTTCTTCCATAGCAACATCGGCAATTACTGTTGGAAGGGTTTGATAAACTTTTTCTAATGCTAAAGGATCGCCCGTGATCAACTCATAAACTTTTTCGCCCCAAACCCTTTTTACACTTTCAATTTGATTGAAATTCTTTTTTATCCAAATTGCTTCTCCGGTTTTTAAAGAAGAATTTGGGATAATGTTTGCCCAATAAGCAGTTGCTTTATGGTTAGCCTTGGTTATCTCCTCTAATTTGTTCCTTACATCTTTCAGACTGCCATCATTGCTTGTGTTAAATTTATTTTTGATTTCAAAGTAAATAGTTCCGTCCTCGTTAACAATATCCATCTTGTTACCAACCTTTAAATCTTTCCATCCGGCAACCCCACCAAGTATCCTTTGATGGAATTCGCCCATCTTTTGTTCAACGGATTTGTCAAGCTGTCTTAATATCTCTTTCCTTATCCATTCTTTAATCCCAATTTTCTCAATTTCGAAAACCATTTTAAAAGGATCTATCTTATTTTTAAACAACAGGCTTTTAAAAATATCATTCTTAGCAATCGATTTATCAAGAGAACTCTTTAATTCCTTTGCCTTGTTGAAAGAATTGAGCACGTACCTTACACAATCCTTATAATGCTCATCTGAAATAAATTCTACGTACATCTTCAATCCAAAAAATCAAATATAACACAAAAGGCCTGGTTGCCCAGGCCTTTAAATATCAAATGCTAATGCTAATTACTGATTGACAAACTTCTTAGAATTGATTTTTCGTTCGTTTTCATTCAGGAAGATCTTGCGCAAGCGGATACTTTGCGGCGTCACTTCAATGTATTCGTCAGCCTGGATGTATTCCATTGATTCTTCCAGGGAAAACTTAATAGCTGGTGCGATACGAACGTTGGTATCACTTCCGGAAGCACGCATATTGGTCAACTGCTTGCCTTTAGTCAGGTTGATCACCAAGTCGTTATCGCGGATGTGCTCGCCCAAAACCTGCCCTTCGTAAATATCAACGCCCGGATCAATATGGAAACGGCCGCGGTCCTGTAATTTATCTATCGCAAAAGCAGTAGTTTTACCGGTATCCATGGAAACCAAAACACCATTTAAACGGCCGGGGATATGGCCTTTCCAGGGTTCATAAGCTTTAAAACGATGTGCCATAATGGCCTCGCCGCCAGTAGCAGTCAATACATTGTTACGCAAACCAATGATACCACGTGCCGGAATATCAAATTCCAGGTGCTGCAGATCGCCTTTTGGTTCCATCACCAGCAGATCGCCTTTGCGTTGAGTTACCAATTCAATTACTTTACCGGCTACATCGCCCGGAACATCCACAATCAGGGTTTCAATCGGTTCGCACTTTTCACCATCTATTTCTTTTATGATTACCTGAGGCTGGCCAACCTGCAATTCGTAACCTTCACGGCGCATGGTTTCAATCAGCACAGATAAGTGAAGGATACCACGTCCGTAAACCAAATAGGAATCAGGGGATTCTGTTTCAATTACTTTCAATGCCAGGTTTTTCTCCATCTCTTTGTACAAACGATCGCGTAAATGGCGGGAAGTTACAAACTTGCCTTCTTTACCAAAGAACGGAGAGTTGTTGATGGTGAACAGCATGTTCATGGTAGGCTCATCAATGTGGATCACTTCCAATGCTTCCGGTTTATCAAAATCGGCAAGGGTATCGCCAATATCAAAACCATCAATACCAACTACGGCACAAATATCGCCGGAACTTACTTCGGTTGCTTTAAGCTTGCCCAAGCCTTCAAAAGTATATAGTTCTTTTACACGTGATTTTTGAATTATTCCCTCCCGTTTTACCAACGATACCGGCTGATTTTCTTTAATCGTTCCGCGGGCAACACGGCCAATGGCGATACGGCCTACGAAAGAAGAATAATCCAGCGAAGTGATCTGCATTTGCAAAGTGCCATCCTGTATCGGAGCCGGAGGAATGTTTTCCAAAATGGCATCCATCAAAGGGAAAATATTATCCGTTGGTTGTTTCCAGTCGGTACTCATCCAGCCTTGTTTGGACGAACCGTAAATTACCGGGAAATTCAGCTGATCTTCGGTTGCATCTAAATTGTAGAACAGTTCAAAGATCTGTTCGTAAACTTCTTCCGGGCGGCAGTTTTCTTTATCAACCTTGTTTACCACCACAATTGGTTTCAAACCTAAAGCCAAAGCTTTTTGTGTTACAAAACGGGTTTGCGGCATGGCACCTTCAAAAGCATCAACCAAAAGCAGTACGCCATCGGCCATTTTTAACACACGCTCTACCTCACCGCCAAAATCGGCGTGGCCGGGTGTATCTATGATATTGATCTTAACATCTTTATATCTTACGGAAACGTTTTTGGCAACGATGGTAATCCCTCGTTCACGCTCCAGGTCGTTGTTATCTAAAATCAGTTCACCGGTTTCCTGGTTGTCGCGGAAAACGGCACAACTGTGCAATATTTTGTCAACCAGGGTAGTTTTGCCATGGTCAACGTGAGCGATAATCGCAATGTTTCTTATTTTTTGCATGTAAATGCGTTACTTAAATTTGCCGCAAATATAGGCTTAATATATGATAAATTAAAGCTTTGGCAAGATATTAACAAATAGATAATCAAGAAGGGTTTGAATTTTTTAAGGGGGGTTTGAATGCTTCTTTTATCGTATGAAAAACAGCACGCCTAATTTATTTTTGATAGTGGCCCCAAATTCAAACGCAGATTTTATAGTGCTAAAAGAAGCATGGCCATCTTCAACTAAATTACATTAATGGGATAGGTTTTGAAGTATTGATCGGCAGAAAGAATTGTAAGGCCTTCAGATATAGCCTGAGCAATGAGTAAGCGGTCGAAAGGATCTTTATGATGAAAAGGCAAACCACTTAATGTATTTAGATGTAGCCCTTTTTATACAGATTATCATCCTTTGACTGAACCAAAAGAATTGTGTGAGTATTCAAGAGACACTGCATTACATATATTCTTTAAAATCTTCCAAAGGTGCATCAAAGTCATCAGCCATGTAAGTAACAAATCCTTTCAGACCTCCAAATTCGCGTTTTAACTTTGGCTTCGCCATTACCAATTCATCAGAAGAATCATTGGCCTTCTCCTCCAATAAATGATCTACCATTTTCTCTACCTGGCTTTGCAGGCTGGGCGGTAATTGTTCGAGCTTTTCTATCAATTCTGTGTTGATCATATGCGTAAAATTTATCCTGACACTAATTTACATATTTTCGTTTATTGCCCAAAAGCCCAGCATAAAAACCTGGGCATGGCTTTGGCCCAGGTTTCGGTATTGTGCCTGCCGTTTACTATTTCTACGTATTGAATATCAGTTGTACGGTCATACCCTTTACTTTCAAGTGTCCTGATCAGGTCAACCGTATCATCCATAGAATCAATAATGCCGTTTTGGTTTCGGTCGGCCATTTCATCTTTTGTTCCTGTTTGAAACCAGAATTTCAAATCAGGCCGATGCTGTTTTTGCCGGATAATCCTGTGCATCAAACGATCTTGCTCCTCGCTGTAACCCTTTGTCAAATCTTTACTTCTCCACCAAAAAGAACCGGAAAAAGCACCAACTTTATTAAACAACCCAGGATTGTTCCAGGCAATGTCCAAAGCAGATAATCCGCCTAAAGAAAATCCAGCAAAAGCAATGATTTCAAAAGTTTTCATACCAATCAACTCCTGTAGTTTGGGCAACAATTCCTGGGTGATAAAAGAAGCATAAGCGGCAGCCTTGCTTCCGCGGCCTTTAAAATCCGGCATTCCGGCAGTTCCGTATTCCTGTAAACGCTCGCCGGCATGAATGGCAGCAACCAGCGTTGGCCTAATCTGTTGGTTGAAATATAACTTTTCCAAGGTTGTTTTAAGCTGAATATTTTCGAGTTCCTGCCCATCGTTCAACAAAAGCAGGTTCATCTTTTCCAACGTATCAAACCCTTCCGGAACCAGCAGGGTACATATTACTTCACGTTTTAAAAAACCGGAATCCATCGTTAAAACTTCTTCTGTCACTGTTGTTTCCTGCTTTAATATACCGTAATACATGTAATGCTTTTTTTAAGGTGCAAATTTATAAATTAAAGCCTTTTACGTAACAAAAGCAGTATCAGGTCTTATTTTTTTTGATTTTAATTACAAAGCAACTATCTTACCAACGCAACAGACTAATAAGCATGATTGAAAATTACATACGCTGGTATTCGCACAATTTAGGGTTTGAATTGGACATGCTGGTTTTTGGCGACCGCGGCCGCCCGGTTATTTTATTCCCCACTTCTATGGGAAGGTATTATCAGAATAAAGATTTTGGGTTGATTGATGCTGCTTCATGGTTTGTAAATGAAGGATTAGTGAAGATTTACTGTCCTGATTCTATTGATACGCTTACCTGGTACAACAAAAGCATCCACCCTGCAGAACGTGCAAAAAACTACACCTGGTATGATAAAATGCTGAACGAAGAACTCGTGCCCTGGGTAACGCTGGAAACCGGCGTAAACAAAGCCGTAATGGCAGGTTGTAGTTTCGGTGGTTATCATGCAGCCAACTTTTCTTTTAAACACCCGGAAAAAGTAAGCCATTTATTTTCGATGAGCGGTGCTTTTGATATCCGCGGCCAAACGGACGGTTTTTATAACGATGATATTTACTTTAATAATCCGGTTGATTATTTGCCGGGGGACAACCAGCATGACCTATGGAACTTAAACATCATTCTGGGCACTTCTGATCATGATATTTGCCTGGAATCGAACTTAATATTATCAAAAATATTAGCCAACAAAAATATCAACCACTGGTTAGACATCAGACCAGACGCCGTGCACGACTGGCCGGTTTGGAAGCAAATGTTTCCGCATTATTTATCAACCTTATAATTTCATTTTATTCAATCTTTTATGAAGAAAATAGGTATTTTGTTTGGCAAGGAAAATAGTTTCCCCCAAGCTTTTGTTGATCGTATCAACAGTAAAAACGAAAAAGATATTAGTGCCGAATTTGTAAAAGTGGACAAGGTTTTTCAGGGCGAAGCATTGGATTATGCCGTAATTGTTGACCGTATTTCGCAGGACGTACCCTTTTACCGTTCCATGCTTAAAAACGCAGCTATTACCGGTACGGCCGTCATCAACAATCCGTTTTGGTGGAGTGCCGACGAGAAGTTTTTCAACAATGCATTGGCTTTAAAAATTGGTGTCCCGGTTCCGAAAACAGTTTTGCTGCCATCAAAAGAACACCCTGACGACACGAGCGAAGAATCTTTCCGCAACCTATCCTACCCTTACAACTGGCCGGCCATTTTTAAATATGTTGGTTTTCCGGCTTATATGAAACCGTTTGACGGCGGCGGCTGGAAAGAAGTTTACAAAATGCACAGTTCGGAAGATTTCTTCAACAAATACAACGGCACCAAGCAATACGTGATGATGCTGCAGGAAGAGATCCTTTTTACAGAATATTTCCGTTGCTATTGCATTGGCGGGAAATATGTAAAGATCATGCAGTACGAACCGCGCAACGCTTTCCACGAACGTTATATAACGGAAGGCGCTACAACCGACAAAAAATTGCTGGACACGATCAAGAAATATGTGATCCTGCTGAACCAATATCTGGGATACGATTTTAATACCGTTGAATTTGCGGTGCGCGATGGTATTCCTTACGCCATTGATTTTTGCAACCCGGCGCCTGATGCCGATGTAAACAGTGTTGGGGCAGAAAACTTTGAATGGGTGGTAGAAACGGCTGCAACTTATGCAATAGAACGCGCTAAAAAGCAAAAACCCGGTCAGGATAATTTAACCTGGGGCGAGTACGTCAAATCATCTGTAATGGGATCGCCTCTGGTAAGTGTTCAGCCTAAAACCATGGAAGCAAAAGCAAAGAAAATACAGGACTGAGAAACGGTTTAAAAATGATTTAGAGTATTTTTTGATGCTTCTTTTATGCCATAAAAATGAGTGCGGTGCTTTTGCAGAAAGCCGATTGCTAATAGCTGACAGCTTATAAGACACCGATTTTACAGGCATAAAAGAAGCATTTGGAATCAATTAAAGAAAGGAGTGCGATGAACAAGTTCACGTTGGGTGTTGAAGAAGAATTTATGGTGATCGATCCCGTTAGCCGGGAACTCATTTCACATGATCAAAAGATCGTAGAAGGTGCACAGAAGATCCATGAAGACCAGGTAAAAGCAGAAATGCACCAGGCGGTGGTAGAAGTAGGAACGCACATTTGTTATAATACAGATGAAGCACGTAAAGAAGTTTCAAAGCTTCGCCTCACTGTTGCACAACTGGCTGGCGATATGGGATTACGCATTGGCGCATCAGGCACACATCCTTTTTCGCACTGGCAGAACCAATTGATCACCGAGCATCCCCGTTATAACGAAATCGTAAACGAGTTGCAGGAAGCCGCCCGTTCTAACCTTATTTTTGGTTTGCACGTGCATGTAGGAATCCAATCGCGCGAACTGGCCATCCACATTGCCAACCAGGTGCGTTACTTTTTGCCGCATGTTTACGCCCTTTCTACCAACTCGCCGTTTTGGGTAGGCCGGAACACAGGCTATAAATCTTACCGGACCAAAGTTTTTGATAAATTCCCAAGGACCGGTATTCCGGATTATTTCAGCAGTATTGAAGAGTACGACAATTACATCAAAATGCTGGTAAAAACCAATTGTATTGACAATGCCAAAAAGATTTGGTGGGATATCCGTGTGCACCCTTTCTTTGAAACCATAGAATTCCGCATTTGCGACTGCCCGATGCTGGTAGATGAAACCATGGCTTTTACAGCACTTTTCCAGGCACTGTGCGCCAAGTTGTACAAATTGCGGCAGCAAAACATGAATTACATTACTTATACCCGTGCTTTAATCAACGAAAATAAATGGCGGGCAGCGCGCTATGGCATTGATGGCAAGCTGATAGACTTTGGCAAAGAGATAGAAGTAAACACACGTTCTTTAATTTTAGAACTGTTGGATTTTGTTGACGATGTAGTGGATGAGTTAGGCTGCCGGCAGGATTTGCAATATGTACATAAGATTTTGGAACATGGCACCGGTGCCGACAGGCAATTGGCAATATACGGGCAAAGAAATAGTTTTGAAGATGTGGTAGATTACATCACATCACAAACTTTAACAGGAATTTAGGTATAAAAGAAGCATGACAGGCATAGATAAAACAACCATAAAAGTAGCCATACTCGATCTGTACGACGGGCACCCAAACCAGGGCATGCGCTGTTTTCAGGAGATATTGGATAAATACCGGATACAAAACCAGCTTGAGCTGAGCTACGAAGTTTTTGATGTCCGCGGAAAAAACCAGGTGCCTGGGATTGATTTTGATATTTACATTTCCAGTGGCGGCCCGGGAAGTCCGTTGGACAGCGAAGGTACAGCCTGGGAAAACAATTATTTTAACCTCGTCGGCCAGCTACAGCAGCACAATGATTCCGGCCATCCGCAAAAAAAAAATGCACTGTTTGTATGTCATTCTTTTCAACTGATGTGCAGGTATTATGGTTTAGGAACGGTCAATAAAAGACATTCTACTTCTTTCGGCATTTTGCCTATTCATCAAACGGAAGCTGGCCATCAGGACCCTGTTTTTGCCGGTTTGCCCGATCCTTTTTACTCGGTTGATTCGCGCGACTGGCAGGTGGTTCAACCCAATCATGAACGTTTTGAAGAGTTGGGCGCTACACTTTTGGCCATCGAAAAAGAACGCCCCAATATTGACTTTGAACGTTGTATGATGGCGATCCGTTTTAATGAGTATTTTTTCGGCACGCAATTTCACCCGGAAGCCGATCCGGAAGGAATGCGTTTGCGCCTGCTGGAACCGCTTAAAAAAGAACAAACCGTTGCAGAACATGGCGAAAGAAAATATGATGAAATGCTGGAAAGGCTGAACGACCCGGACAAGATCATGCTCACGCAAAATACATTGATCCCGAATTTTTTAAATCAGGCCATCCTTACTTTTCAGGAAATCTAATTTCAAAATCCAATGGTTCCCTCTCTACGGAAAGCATTTAACGAACAATTTTCAGCAGAAAAATATTTGCATTTTTTAAACTGCCTGCAGCAGGATCTAAAAGAAGATATTGCTTTCCGCGTAGCCGAAACGCCGGTGTTTCTCCCTCAGGATTTAAAAAACAAACTGATACAGGCCGGAGATGAAATCTTAAAAACGCTGCTTGCGTTAGATTTTAAAGAACTGACCAACCGCGCCATCCCTGAAAAGTGGAAAGTAGCCAATGAAACCAATCATCCGCATTTTATCGCCTTTGATTTTGCTGTTTGCAAAGACGATCAGGGCGAACTAACGCCCAAATTAATCGAGTTGCAGGGCTTTCCCTCACTTTACGGCTTTCAAAGTTTTTTGGGCAGTTGTTATCAGGGTATTTTTGATTTGCCAAAAGATTGGAATATTTATTTTTCGGGCCTGAATAAAGAAACTTATTTAGCCCTTTTTAAAAGAACAATCATCGGTCCGTATCAGCCCGAAGAAGTGGTTTTGATGGATGTAGATGCATTCCGTCAAAAAACATTTGTTGATTTTCTCGTCACCCAAAAACAGCTTGACATCCCGATCGTTCCGCTGGAAGATTTAAAACAGGAAGGCAAAAAATTATACTATCTGGCAAACGGCGAAAAAATATTCATCAAAAGAATTTACAACCGGTTGATTTTTGATGAGATTGACACTGATCCTGCTATTTTTAAAAAAGTAGTTGACATCCGCAAGGACCTGGATGTGGAATGGATCACCCATCCAAACTGGTTTTACCGCATCAGTAAATTTACGATGCCTTTTTTACAAGGTGAATTTATACCTCAAACCTGGTTTTTAAACGAGCTGCCTTCCATTCCTGCCAATCTGGAAAATTATGTATTAAAACCTCTGTTTTCGTTTGCCGGGCAAGGTGTAATTATAGATGTAAAAGAAGCAGATATCCGGGCAATTGCCGATCCGGAGAACTGGATCCTTCAGGAAAAAGTAAAATATGAACCGGTTGTACAGGCACCGGACGGCGGCGTAAAATGCGAGATCAGAATTTTGTATCTTTGGCCCGAAGAAGACAAGCAGCCAACATTAGTTACTAATCTTTCCCGTTTAAGCCGTGGAAAAATGATCGGCGTACGCTACAATCAGGATTTCGACTGGGTTGGCGGAACGGTTGCTTTCTTTCAGTAATTGATATCCGTACTAATTTTACCTTTTTTTCGTTGGTAAAAGAAGTATAGCTTTTAAATAAATGGACTTCCAGCTTGTTATTGTAATCCTTATTTTCCTGGCAGCAGTTTTTTACGTTGCACGTTTAATTTACAACAGTTTAACTGTTAAAAAAAGTTGTGGCAGCAACTGCAAATGCGGTGTTGATTTTTCGAACATTAACGTCGATAAACCAATCCAATAAACGCCGGCATTCATTTTACATGCTTCTTTTATCGCCTAAAAAACGTTAAACTTCTGTGCTTTTTTTATCGGTACAAAACACAAAATTTACAGGCATAAAAGAAGCATGGATAATTTTTCAGATATAAATTTAAACATGCCTACAACTGTAACTTATTTTTATTAATGGTTGATAAACAAATTTTCCAAACGGATTCCCCTGGAAGATGGAACAGGTTTAAATGGCTTAGCCGGACAATTATTATATTTCTGATCATTAGCGGCGTTGCGGCAGCTATTACTATTTCTTCCAAACAATATCCTTTACTGCCAAACCTCATTGATATTCCTAAAAAATTAAGTCAAAAGCAATTAGAGCAGGTTAAAAAATCAAAAAAGTTTAAAGAAATTAAGTTAGATGTACGCCAAATCCACGAACTGGCGCATGACCGCCATGTGCATCAGCTTAAACATCCGAACAATAAAGACCGTTTGAACGTTGGTTTTTTCTGGCCCTGGGACCCGCAATCTTTTACTTCTTTAACAGACCATATCAATAAAATGGATATGGTAATCAGCGAATCGTTTACCATCGTTCCGGGAACAGATTCTTTAAAAGGAAAGTTAGAGCCGGAACTGACCAAATTGGTTCAGAAAAATAAAAAACCGGTAATTGCTATTATTGAAAATTTGGTTGGAGGAAACTGGGACACCAAAACTATCGGCAATATTGTAAAAAACAAACAACGCCGTGCCAAATTCATCAGCAATATCATCACTAACCTCAGTAAGTATAATATAAAAGGTGTTGATGTCCATTTTGAAAATATTCCTGACCGTAACAGCAAAAACTTCATCAGCTTTGAAAAAGAGCTTTATAACACGCTTCATGCAAAAAACTACCTGGTGATGCAGCAGGTAATGCCAGATGACGACAGCTATGATTTAACCTTTTTACAGCAGTACAACGATTACTTGATCGTGATGGCTTTTAATGATGGCCTTACCAAAAGTGATATTGCCGATCAGCATGATGTAGAAAAAATTTTAGATCATGTTTGTGCAGAAGTGCCCAGCGAAAAAATTATTTTAACTGTAGCTGCGCTGGGTTACGACTGGCCGGAAAACAGTGCCGGAACGGCACTTACTTACCAGGAAGCCATTAGTTTAGCACAGGAACACCACAGTAAGATCAGTTTTAACACAGGATCAGCTAACCTGAATTTTAATTACACCGATCTTAATCAGCTTAAACACAATGTTTACTTTACAGATGCCGCTACCAATTTTAACATCATCCGCATGGCCGATGACTGGGCAACCGGCGGCGTGGCTTTGTGGCGTTTAGGTTCAGAAGACCCGAGGATCTGGTCGTATTTTGCCAAAAACCTGTCTACAGATTCTTTGCGCAAAACAGGTATTGATACTGCGAGGCTTACCCGTGTCGGGTTAAACAACCGTATTGATTATATTGGTGATGGAGAAGTACTGGATTTAGTTTCTACCCCTACTGTCGGCCAGTTATCCTTGAAAATTGATCCAAAAACTTTTACAATATTGGATCAGCAATATATCATATTACCTACCAAATATGTGATCCGGCGCTATGGGTATTCGCCCAAAAATATAGTTTTAACTTTTGATGACGGCCCTGACCCTATATATACGCCGCAAATACTAAATATTTTAAAAAAGGAACATGTACCGGCCGCTTTTTTTGTAGTAGGAAGCATGGCAGAAAAAAACATCCCTTTACTGCGCAGGGAATTTGACGAAGGCTACGAAATTGGCAACCACACTTACCTGCACCCGGATATTTCTACCGTTAGTTTACGTCGGGTTACCTTAGAATTAAATGCTACGCGCCGACTGATTGAAGCCGTTACCGGGCGCAGTACCATTTTGTTCAGGCCGCCTTTTAATGCAGATGCAGAACCGCAAACAATTGCAGAAGTGATCCCGGTAGAACAAAGCCGTAAAGAGAATTATATCAACATTGGCGAATCCATTGACCCGAATGACTGGCGGCCGGGCATAACTGCTGATACAATTCTTGCCCGTACCATCGCCCTACGCGATAAAGGCTCGATGATTTTATTGCACGATGCCGGTGGCGATACCCGGCAGGAAACCGTAAAAGCCCTGCCCGGAATCATTCACTATTTTAAAACACATGGGTACAAATTTACTACCATTGCCCAAATTATCAGGAAATCCAAAAATGATTTAATGCCTGTAATCCATGACGATGCAACCAGCACTTTCATCGGCCACATGTACACTTTCTTCGTCCTGGGCTATTTTTACGGTAACTGGTTCCTGTTTTATGTATTTCTAATTGCTATTTTCCTGGCATTGGGCCGTATTGTTTTGGTTGGTATTTTGGCTTTAAGGCAGTTTAGTATCCATAAAAAAACGGGTAAAAAAATTGCTGCCGAAAATTTACCGGCAGTCAGCATTATTGTTCCTGGCTATAATGAAGAAGTAACGGTATTAAATACCATCAACAGCCTGTTAAAAACCAATTATCCTGTTTTTGAAATCATTTTTGTAGATGATGGTTCAAAGGACAGGACGCTCGAAATTGTTGCCAATGCTTTCAGCAATCATACGCAGGTAAAAATCTTTACCAAACCAAACGGCGGAAAGGCAACAGCCTTAAATTATGGCCTTAAAAGAAGCATGTATGATTTTGCGGTTTGTATTGATGCAGACACGCAGTTGCAAACGGACGCGGTTTACTACCTGATGACTTACTTTACCGATGAAGAAATTGGCGCCGTTGCCGGGACCGTAAAAGTAGGCAACGAAGTGAACCTGATTACACGCTGGCAATCCATCGAATACATTACTGCCCAAAATATGGACCGACGGGCTTTCGACCTGCTTAATAGCATTACGGTTGTGCCTGGCGCTATTGGCGCTTTCCGCAAAGAAGCGATTGAAGAAGCTGGTGGTTTTACTTCGGATACTTTGGCTGAGGATTGCGACCTGACGATGCGGATCCTGAAACAAGGCTACGTAATTAGAAATTGCGGTGAAGCAATTGCTTATACCGAAGCTCCTGAAACCATAGAAATGCTGGTTAAACAACGGTTCCGCTGGAGTTTTGGGGTGATGCAAAGTTTCTGGAAGCACCGAAAAACTTTATTGAACAGTAAATACCGCTATTTCGGAATGGTGGGTATGCCCAATATCCTGATCTTCCAGATTGTTTTGCCGCTGTTTTCGCCGCTGGCCGATCTGATGATGATCCTGAGTTTGTTTGGCGGGGATCCGGAGAAAATGCTGGTTTATTATCTCGTTTTTGTACTGGTGGACCTGCTGGTTGGCGTCCTGGCCTTTAAAATGGAAAAAGAAGATTACCGAAAACTTATCTACATCATTCCGCAACGTTTTATGTGGCGGCAGTTGATGTATTACGTACTTTTTAAATCCGTGCGTAAAGCATTAAAGGGGGAATTGCATGGCTGGGGAAATTTAGAACGCACCGGTACGGTTATGATACGGGAAGCAAAAGCGTAATGCTTCTTTTATCGCATAAAAATAGGTAAGCTGTCATCCTGAACTCGTTTCAGGACCCCTCAATTTCACGACGAGGGATGCCGAAAAAAATCTGGCATGACATGGATACATACTTCTTTTACCGGTATAAAATACCTGTCTGATTAGATAGCGAAATATGTCCGGCATGACAATGATATACTTCTTTTATCGCCTTAAATCTTTTCTATCAAACAAACGGCATAAGCAACCACGCCTTCTTCCCTTCCGATAAAACCCATTTGCTCGTTGGTGGTGGCTTTGATAGAAATATCTTCTTCGCTGATACTTGCAGCTTCTGCAATATGTGTTTTCATGGCCGGGATATGCGGATTGATCTTTGGCGCTTCCAAACAGATCATGGCATCAATATTACCAATGCCCCAGTTTTTTTCTTCCAGCAATTTCATTACTTCTTTTAACAGCAATAAACTGCTGATGCCGCGCCAACGTTCATCGGTGTTGGAAAAATGAAAACCAATATCGCGGAGGTTGGCGGCACCCAGCAAAGCATCGCAAATAGCATGCAGCAGAACATCGGCATCAGAATGACCGAAAGCACCGGAAGGATGTTCGAGATTAACGCCCCCCAAAACAAAAGGATGCCCTTTTTTAAGCTGATGGACATCAAACCCAAAACCAACTTTTATTTTCATGAACAGGGTTTACCTTACTTTGCTGTCATTTAGATAAATTTTTACCAAAACTGTAACCCAAAGTAAAACGTAAAGTGTTGGCCAGCGCGCTTTGCTGCTGATTAGCTACCAGATATGAAAAATCCAGGTTAAAATCCTGGTAACGAAAGCCCACGCCTAAAGTTAAGTATTTGCGGTTGCCACGATTTGGGTTTTCATAAAAATAACCGCTGCGTAAAGCAAACTGGTGGTTGTACCAGTACTCCAATCCGCCGCCAAAATTGATCTCCTTCAGTTCCCCGTTAAAACCGGCATCGCTAAAAGAACTAAAAATACCTGCAGGTACACTGGCCGTTGAGTTTCCATTGCTTGGGACCAGCAATTTATTGGCGTCCAAAGTAGCTGTTAACTCATTATAACTATCTAAAAACCAAGTATTGGCAACACCAATTTTTAAATTGGTAGGCAAAAAATAACTTTGTCCGCTTTCGGTATAACTGATCTTGGAACCAATGTTGGATATGTTCACACCAAAAGCAAACAGGTCGTCCTTCCCAAACAATTGAGTCGGGTTTTTATAGTATAAGGAAACATCGGCCGCTATAGCCTTTCCGGCTTTGGTTTGCTGCCCTTCAGAAAAGCTGCCGTTGGACAAGCTTGAATAAATGTAGCGCAAAGAAGTGCCCAAGGAAAAATTTTCGCCAAACTTACGGGCAAAAGTGGCATCAACGGCAAATTCATTGGGTGTGTAAGTGCCCTGGTCTTGCTGGTTATTGTCAACCAGTTGGATTTTACCAAGGTTAAAATATTTTAAAGAAAGGCCAATTGTATTACGGTCATCCAGTTTATGTGCATAACTGAGGTAGGACAGATTGATATCGGGCACTAAACGCCGAAGCCAGGGACTGTAAGACAAGGAAATCTGATCCTGTGTTTCGATAAAGGCGAGTTTTGACGGATTCCAGTAATTGGCGTTTTTATCTGATGCCAAAGCTACACCGGCATCACCAATGGCACCGGAACGTGCATCCGGGGAAACCGTTAAAAAAGGAACTGCGGTTAATATTGCACCAGAAGCAGAACTTCCATTGGTGTTTGTGCCGTTAACCTGGGCATCTGCATAAAAAATACTAAAACCCAAAGTTATTGTTAGTATTAAAACGCGCTTAATTATTGTATTAATTTCCATTAAACTGAAATAATAAGTTTAAAGCCAGTACTTAAATTTTTTACTTTCAAAAAAATAAAACAAACATAAAAACCGTTGTACTATGCAAATAACTTCTTTAACAAATTGCTTATTGCCAAAGCTAACTAATTTTTGATCTGCTGTAACCCTAAAGAAGTAATTTCGTTGAATATAATAATATCTGTAAAAAGATTAAATTAATGATGCTTAAATTTTTTATTGGCGTTTATACGAAATATATTAAATTTACATTCGACAGGATTTAAAAAAATGAAGAGAAATTTTATCAGCTGTGCTTTAACTGTTTTTGTGCTTGGCGGGATTTTAAGCGGTTGCAATAAAGCCAAATCCCCCAAAACCGGATGGGCTTATAATGATCGTACAAATGGCGGTTTTCAGGTTTTTGCAAAAAAACACCCTGCCCCAGGCCCGGGTTTGGTCCCTATTGAAGGCGGTACATTTGTTTTAGGCGGTTCTTTGAACGAAGACCTGCAATTTGATTACAACAATATCCGCAGAAGGGTTACGGTTGCTTCTTTTTATATGGATGAAACCGAAGTAGCAAATACCGACTGGCTGGAATATCTTTACTGGATTAAAAGAACCTACCCTCAGGACCGCGAATTGTACTACAATGCGCTTCCGGATACTTTGGTTTGGCGCCAGCCTTTATCTTACAATGAACCTTATGTGGACAATTACCTGCGGCATCCTGGTTACCAGGATTATCCGGTTGTGGGTGTAAGCTGGGATCAGGCGAATGATTATTGCGATTGGCGTACACAACGTGTGAACGAAGAAATTTTACGCGAACGTGGTATCATTACGGATTGGAAAACCATGAGCAAAAGCGGAAAAACAGGCAGTGGTGCTGCTTTTAACACTGATATTTATTTAAACGGACAATACCGCGGCAACGGGATTGACGGTAAACACATGCCAAAAGATTTGAACACGGCCGCAAAAGGAAACAACGGCAAAGCAGCTACCCGCCCTGCACGTATTGAAGACGGTGTTTTGAAACAGCCTTACCGTTTGCCTTCAGAAGCAGAATGGGAATATTCTGCCCTTGCCCTTGCCGGAAATACACAATATGAAAATATCAGTGACGGTAAAGTTTATCCCTGGAACGGGATGGGCGTGCGTTCTGCTAAAAAGAGTACACGCGGTTTAATTTTGGCCAACTTTAAACGTGGTGCCGGTGATAATATGGGTACAGGCGGTTCTTTAAATGATAAAGCCGATGTTACAGCACCTGTAAGGTCTTATCCTCCAAATGATTTTGGTTTGTATAACATGGCCGGAAATGTAGATGAGTGGACCGCAGATACTTACCGCCAGTTATCTTATGAAGATTTTGAAGATTTTAATCCTTTCCGCGGTAATATTTATACCAATAAACGATTGGCCAATCCGGATAAAGGTGTTCTTGCCAAAGATAAATATGGCCATCCGATAAAAGATCTGGCTAAAACATCTAAAAAACAAAAATGGAGTGAGCTGAACGGACAACGTGCCACAGCAGCAGAAACAAACGCAGCCAATGCAAATCCAAATTCTACCGCAGTAACAGCGGCCAATAATTCGGGCAAAGCTTTTACGCCAGATGTTCGGGGCTATGGTGATTCTGTAAACACTACTTTATATGGCAACACTACTTTGGTGAATGATCATTCTAAAGTTTATAAAGGCGGTTCCTGGAACGACCGTGCTTACTGGTTAAACCCGGCCACACGCAGGTTTATGGACGAAGAAGATGCTACGGCAGAAGTAGGTTTCCGTTGTGCAATGGGCATGATTGGTGCCGCAGAAATCAACCCGGCAAACAAACCGCATTTCCGGGTTAAAACAGCAAAATCACCAAAGAAAATCCAACTTTAAAATATTCATGATATAATTAAAAGCTTAAGAGGCCTTCATTAAAAAATGGAGGCCTTTCGCTTTTATAATCAATTCCCGATGCTTCTTTTATGCCGATAAAAGAAGTATTTCCGTAACTTCTCAGAAGCTATTTAAATTTGATTTCAGAAAATCATTATGGAAGAAAATCATTGCCGTTGGCTTTCAGCCAACGGGACAATAACAAGCAAGTAAGGGGCTTTAGCTCAAAAAAACCGGTTATACTATTTGACTAAAGCCGGTTTTTCTAATTTATACACACCATTGGCTGAAGTGGCTGTTGCACAATTCCGGCCAAAAATAGGGTTTTTCGATCTTTAACAGTCAGCAGCTTTGGCAACGGTTCATGCTAAGGTGTAAAAACTTGGCAATAGCTTTAAGCCCAGCTTTAAAAGCCACCATTAAGCTATATATGCAGCTTTTTATGTTATCTTGGACCAATCGTGGCTTATGTTTTAGCAT
>JAABUT010000179.1_pt1 | contig 116587 bp, 111 predicted proteins | sample 5559281 | NCBI WGS metagenome assembly JAABUT01 (sample SAMN10711880, study PRJNA513359) | rock metagenome | isolation source: Antarctica rocks | place: Antarctica: Victoria Land, Ricker Hills nord | collected 2016-01-04 | reverse complement strand
TGATATATGCATGATCTGTGATTGTGCTGTTTTCTCGATGTTTCGCTCAAGCTGTGCATATGCACGGCTTCAATACTTCGCTCTTGCTGTTTCTTGAGCTCATGATTAGCATATGCAGAAAGCTGAGCCGGGGTTGGAATATTTTTGAACTCATGGTTACCGTTAGCATATGCAGAAAGTTGAGTCGGGGCCGGAATCAAAAAAAAAAAGTTCCGGCCCTGGCTCAACTTTTCCAACCCCCCACCAACTGTAACCCCAAGTATTTCCTAGATTTGTCATAATCGCTATCGATCGGTAAGGGGACTCTGTAAGATACTGAAGAACCGTTTAAGATCATGACCATAGTATTGTCAGTCGCAAACAGATTAATGTCAAACAGTAATGCGCTTCAGACATTTCTTCATAACATCATCAACCTTTACTCCTACAGATCATCGCACTCGACTACTCACTCTCTTGACCTCGAGTTGGTCTTGGTGAAAGGTTCCCTGCTATGTGCAGGTCACTCTGTTCCCCCTACCGTGTAGCTTATTAGCTCGAATACGAAGGACCTGCGCCGATTTGCTGGTTTGCTCTGGTATCGCCGTTACAATTTGATTTGACAGACCAGCACCACTTGAAGCAGTATCGCTGCCGCTGCCGCTGCCGCCTGTTGGACCGCTGACGCTGCTATTTGGATGACTGCTTTCGGCTGCCAGATATACGACCAAATTTGCCACTTATGTTTTTCTCACCCCAAATTGATGATGCCTTTCTTCGGAACGTTTCAAGATAGGAGCACTCGAGACGTCTAAGACGGTAAGCTGAAGAAAAACGATCAAGCCGCATGCAACGGCTGGTCTGTTAGCGGCATATACTCGTGGTCCGTCTCGACATGCAGATATACGGCGAATAGAAGCCATCATTATTTCCCAGAAGTACGTGACTCTTTGAACTATGCTCTGATCCTATCGATAATGAGCTATATATATTACTTGTGCTCTCCGAGATTTTTCCTAAGTAACCAACGCGAAACAAATCAAGATGCGAGCAGGATGTAATATGAAAGGGAGAAAGAACCATTGTGAGAGTAAGATGAAGGCGCTATCAGATGACCAAAGACTCAAAAAAAAAAGGCTTCAACAGCATTGTATTAGGACGGCGATATAGGCTATGGTAGGCAAGGTGTTTGCTTATTTGCTACCTCTCACGTCGTTATCAACCGTTCACTCTGGGGGCAGGTCTAACATGGCGCTTTGGTGCAAATATTTTTAGCGAAACCTTTGTTGCATATATAGATAATTGACCACCACAATCCCTATCAACGCTCATCGAACCGAGTCTTGCGATTTGTCCAAAAAATTTCGACTGGCATCGCACCTTCCTGAATCATTCGATTGGATTAAATGGAGGCCGAATTATTGTGGGTAAGAGCCAAGGTGAAGAGATGCGAGGAAAATTGGATGAGCTTATACTCTAGGAACAAGAGTTACTAAGAGTATGAAGGTAATCACGTTGTTAGCAGTACAACGGTGGTAGACCATATGTCCGGGAATAAGTCGTTCCTCCTCTCTGTACTGGGACACTTGTGCTTCCATTGTGCTTGGAAACAGTTCCCCGAGAGCTCAAAAACGGAGTCGGAATCCCGAATGTCTTCAATAGCACATGATGATATGAGATGATGTGATTACGGTTTCATTATTAGGGGAATTCTCAGAGCTAGGTAAAACTCAATCTGGTTCTGAACCGCATGTGTGTACACTCAATTTCTTCATACAGTACACCCGGTACTCGAAACAGCGGCGAATCCTGAAAGCCCCATGTTGCCACAACCTTGATCGCAGTGACTTACCAAACTTCATTCAACACGTGAAACCGCAATCTCCCTCCCTAGAGCCGCTATCGTAAGCCCCAAAATTACAGTGATGGTCCGTATCCGCATAAGCCCAAGCCTGATCGCCGTAGTTGAAAGGCACAGGATCGGCATTCATGTCCCCTGCCGTCACGACCAAGACCGAAGGAAGCTGGCTGGTGACACCGACACCTTGGTGGGCTGGTGCATCGGCTGCGACGACATTCCCTACTTCGTTCTCGAATCTGATCCCTTGTCAGCAACCCATCGAAGACCAGATGTGCAGTCGAGCTGCTTACGTAAGGCTGCTCTTGTCAATACTGGCGGCTTGAGAAGCAAGAGTTGTAGCTTAGAATTAGGTAGGCCAATTTAGAACACTCTTCATTGTCGAAAATCCCGTCCTGAGTCCATAAGTGCTTTGAGACGGAGGAGCGCTATCACAGTTTGAATCATAGGTCATAACATCCCATCTTTTACTCAGGTCCCTTTTCACCTGAGAAGTATGCAATGACTTTGTATGTCTGCGTTCTGCGCGAATTGGGAACCTTTTGGATGGTGGGAAAGTCAGAACGATACCAGGCTCTGTATTGCATAGAGTAAGAGTGTTGTGCAAGTTCGAAGTTCTGCCTGCTAGTACAACCGGAATGAGGCAAAAGAATCCTAGGAGTGTAAAGGAGATGACTCTCATATTTGGTCTAGGAAATGTGTGAGTGGCTCGAATGTTGGGGAAGGTTAGGATGAATAATTGAAGAAGCTCGAAGAGGTTTTTTAGATTCTATCATTGTACATGGTATTGATCCATGATTTCTGCTCACACAAACACATACACGACGCTCATGTTGGCTGCAGTCACAAAATTGGCGAATCAAAAAAGTACTCTTCACTTCATGAAATGAAACTCGAAGCAGTAATCTCCCTGAGTACCTAGATGAAGAGTGCAAGATTTTTTTTTGGCACGGCGTAGGTATTGTACGATGCTGCGCCAAATTAACGCATATAAAAGCCAATCGTGAAGGTGTTGACCAGTGCCGCTTCTAAGATATGGCACGAGTTGTGGGACGGGAAGACGCCCATTGCAATTCTGAATGAGTGGTCTTGCATGACACAGGGCTGCAAGACTCAACAACAAGGGCGGTAAGACGGACCTGTGTGACCATCTGTTTCGTCGTTATTTATGCTGTGTTGTGAAGGTGAACATCAGAGCTTGCTATCTATCATTCGTCACTTCTATACCTCTTGTTGGGCTTTCCTACAGAAGCAGGCAGAAGAAGGCGGCACCTCTGAAATAGCTAAATCTCCAAAGTATAGTACTGACTATCACGATCATCATTATCCGACTTCTAGAAGTACCTCAGCCACGAGAAGATCCATTTCTCTCGAGGACATTCCACGAGTTTCACAACAATTTTGAAAGCTGTGCGATCGCATAGCATACCAAGAAAAGAAGAAGTCTTCTGACAGCCTTAGTAGCAGAATGATCGAAGCGATGACCGCAAGGGGAGATGGTCGTCTTTTTCGTTCGTTTCGTGTATGCCCTTTCTGCTGCGCTTATACTGACAGGCCGCCGTCACATAGGTCGCCCACCCCTAAAGTGAAAATAGGCCTGACTATTACCATATCATCGCCGATTCTCGAGTCCTTACCTTCATCGCCATTTCGCATCGTAGTCACCGCCCGCATTTTAGCCTCACCAAACACCCAATCTCCCATCACTCTAGCGACCCATCTCAATGCTCTGGGTGATACACACAATCGCTCCTTCAATAACATTGTATGCACCTCACCGAAGACGGCAACACATAAATGCATGGAGATTTGGCCGCGTGGCTGGCCTCATTATGTATGGGACCCAGATGATCTGTGAGACAGTTGGGAATTTGTGACCGTTCCAGTCGATGGAAACTTGGAAGTCCGGCACAAGGTAAGCAGAGTAGAAATTGCTGAGACGGGGCTGAATACTGGAGAGCGACGCAAAATTTCTTTGACAGATAAGTGTCTGGGCACAAGGTGAATTGGAAACGCTCGAAGGAGTCAAATTCAAGCAGTGGAGAGACGGAGAGGAGATGGAAGGAAAAGATGAGCTTGGTAGGTATACAATGGGCAAAGACCGAATGATTTGGTGTTCGTCATAGAAACCGGTTAGGTATTATGTCGGAACCGAGAAAGATAACCACGGAAGGGCTGCCTCCAGGGAATACAGGTCTAGGAGGGACATTGAGAACCTAGGAATGCTTTCCATTGGCTGGATTGATACAGTCTCGCATAAACGTGGCTAAAGGGACAATTGCATGCCAATGGCCAAATATGCAACGTTCGATGAACCGGTAAAAGGTGACGCTATCAAACCAATAGCCAATACTGGTTTAGCTCCGATATCATCCACTGCCATCAAACCTCTGCAGATCAGATCACCTTAGTAGCTCATCCAAGTAGGCCCACTCCATCGAATCCAAACCAGCCTGAAAGGAGTCTGAGCTTATGGGTAGACCATAGTTGCTGCTGATGTCGCTCAAAAAACCATGGTCACTCGGATATATATCGTTGGTCTGATGTTGTTCGCTCATTTGTGAATGAGATGGCATATGAGAGCAATCGTCCATATTCGAAGCCACGGCTGAGGCAGTCATGATAGGCCTTCTGTGGGAAAGTAGAGTTGAGATGAGACGAGGTGGCTTCAGTTTCGTCCCAGAGTGACTTTGGCTGTCGCGTGCGAATGCTGTCTCACGTGCTTCCCAAGCCTTGATGGTCATGTTTTGAATTGCAACAAACAAGGCGTTCTTCCTGTCGGTTAGCATTTCCGGGTAATGCTCGAAAAGCTGACCAAGCTGGCTCCAAGCTCTAGCCACCAAATCTCCTGTTGTGCGCTGGCGCAGTGCACTGAGCGTATATGCAAGTGCTTCCAACTGGAAATATACCTTGACATGCCATAGAAATCGTTGTGTGCTTTTGTTTGAATGGATAATGTTGGCTTCCTCGACCATCTTCAAGCAATTGGAGAAGAGCATATCCTTCTCTCTCTGTGGCATAGTCTTGAGCCCTTCCGAGTATTGTCGAGGGTGATGTGCGATGAGTCGGAACTTACAAATAGCGCACCTCGCCACACCGGCAACGAGCACGTGCAAAGGTATCATAGGATCACAGAATCTTAGAAACTTACGCTGAAGAACCCGTTCCAGTTCGTCAATGGTTTTATCTCTCTCAACAAGAAGCATCGCAATGCTACTGGAGCTGTGTTTCTCACCATCAAAAGTACCCGAGGAGTCTGAGTGTTGCATGAACCTGCCAATTTCGAGGCGAAGCATACAAAATGTCATTTCTGTTAAGCCTGTATGTTCCAATGGTGGCTCTCTCATATTCGGGCTCAAGTCACTATCGTTAATGTTCAAGTGGGGTTTTGTGTCCCACAAGTGAGCCATGACTGAGGCGCCTGAGCCAGAAAGCGCCGCACTTCGGCTGTCGAGTATTACAATCTGCCACCAGAGGCGCCTCCGCATTTCACTCTCAAATATCGATAGACCTAAGGAGGTGCCGTCGCGATGAAGACCGAGCCTCTGGCCAATCCGGACAGCAACACCGGTAATTGCCCAAAGCGAACGGTGGTCATAGAATTGACGAACCGAGAGCTTGCCTGTCAGCACGCGGTAGAGACGTAAAGCGGGAAAATGGGTTACACACCAGAAAAAGTACAAATGCTTGAAGAATTACCAAATCTGAAGACCGAAGGAAACCTGCGCTAACGAGTGCTTGCTGAGTTCCAAGGCGATACTTAGCCAACAGCGTTGACTTTGCCTCTCCAAACATACTTTCACATTCGATGGTGCTTAAGGAGGTCACTGCGAAAGTATAGATGGCGAACATTAAAGCCTCTAGCCCCTGTGGCACATGTTCTAGATCGCCAGCTGCCTCAAGAACTAGCTGCTGCATTGTGGGCGCGTGTATAATCTTGGTCAGAGGGTTGACATTGTCTAGAAAAGTTTGCCATAATCTGAAGATGTGTACGGGCTGGGGATGGAGGTCGATCAAGTTCACCGTTGGAGAAGGCGACCCAAAAAGCAACGAGGCTTCATCAACATTAGTCGAGTGGTTGGTATTTTGGGTCGATGCCAAGAATTTCTCTTCCTCAGAGGATTCAGGTAGTAACTCCTTTGGTTCTCGGAACTGAGTTTGAGAGTCAGAGTTGGCTCAATGTAACAGCGACTTGGAGCGTAGTTAAGGATGGATACATATATAAAAGCAAGAACTGATTGGGCTAACGATGCACTGTACCTCTTCGCTCAGACCGGTCCACAGATCGCTGTTTCAAGGAAGCCGTTAATTGGTGTTCAATTTCGGCGGGCTTTGATATCTGTTACTTACTTGTCAACGTATCTCAATTCCCCATGCTCCAAGATCAGTTTACCAGGTTGAAGCGTCGGAGAGACTTCCTTCTTGGTGTTTCTGCCTTCGTGAACGATGGTCTTATCAGGGACAGAACACTGTGTCGTTTCTGGGCCATCGTAACCATCGAAGTCGATACCATGACTTGTTAAGAGCTCTTCATACCGTTTCAATTTGGCCAGCAGGTCTTCATCATGGCGCTTTCTCTTCTGCCGGCGCGAAGGCGCGTGGGCGACGAAGACGCATTCGGCCTGAGATTTCTGGCAGTTGGAGCAAGGGCTGTTCCGATCACATCTCACCTTGCGCCGAGCACATCGCAGGCAAGATTGCTCTTTCGGTCTCAGGGAAATGGGTAGATCTTGCAAAGGCATGGATGGCCCGGAATTTGCTGTTGTTGACATCCTGGGAGAAGCTGCTGGTCGTGGTGAGAAATTGGAAGATCGCCGCGTGTGAATGACTAAGCGAAAATATGACGCGCGCTATCTAAACTCCGTCAGGCGCGAGCAACTCTCTTCCCTCATACAAGTAAGTGCCTCCTTGGTTTCAAACGATTGAGTATATCTGGCTACCTTTGAGATATCGTGTGAGTATTCTCCTCGCTGTACTGACTGTTAACCCAAGACCAAAGTCTGCGGTATGGCTGTACTAGTATGCAGTCAAACTCGCTTCTTGCCCTGGCCTCGGGCCCGAGATTTCAGACGGGCCCGAAACGATGGGAAGTACAAGCAATACAGGACCGCCTTGAGTGAGTTGGACCCGAAATCTGACATGGTCCGAGAAATTTCAGTGTGACGATCTTGCGGTCCATTATATTATTACTTTTCTCGATGGCGGACATTGTGCAAGTGAAATCCTCCGTAAAGGCCACATCTGGCTCTCGAGTACATATATCTCCTCGTACTCCCTTTCTCTCATTGTGTTATACCTTTCACAATCCATTAGAAGCGCCAATATTTACCTTTTGAAATTTCTACCATCACGTTCCTTAGTAGCATTATTCCGATAAAATCGCCATGAGCTCAGAAAAAGACCAACAGTCGCCTGTTGTCGACCCAGGGAAGACACCCGAAGAACTGTCTATCGAAATACCTACAGCGGCGGATGAGACGCAATACCCACCTCTCAGAGAAGTTGTGCTGGTATCGATAGCCCTGTACCTCGCTGTATTTCTCGTTGCTCTTGTTCGTCTCTCCATCTCCCTTTGCCTTGCCTTTTAGATTTGGGCTAACCAGTTCCTAGGACCGAACCATCATTGGAACAGCTGTGCCTACCATCACCGATCAGTTCCACTCTTTGGGTGATGTAGGATGGTACGGTAGCTCCTATTTGATAACTAGTTGTGCCTTTCAACTCCTCTTCGGCAAAATCTACACTTTCTACTCGCCCAAATGGGTCTTCTTGAGTGCCATTGGACTGTTCGAGATCGGGTCGGTTGTGTGCGGCGCTGCACCGAACTCCAAATCCTTTATCGTCGGGCGAGCCATCGCTGGTCTAGGTTCCGCTGGCGTCTTCTCCGGAGCTATCATCATCATCGTTTATCTTGTTCCCCTTCACAAACGACCAATATTCCAAGGCATCATTGGCGCATGCTTTGGAATAGCATCTGTCGTTGGACCGGTTCTTGGTGGAGCTTTCACAGCCAATGTGTCATGGAGATGGTGCTTCTATATTAACCTCCCAATAGGTGCTGCTACTGTTGCCATTATCTTCGTCATACTCAAGCTACCCAGTCCCGAAAAAGGCAATCAATCCCTTCGACAGCAACTCATCCAACTCGATCCACTGGGAACTTTGTTCTTCCTCCCAAGCACAGTGTGTCTCCTGTTGGCGTTGCAATGGGGCGGCTCAACTTATGCTTGGAGTGATGAACGTATCATTGCTCTGTTAGTCCTCTTCGGCGTCTTGAGCATCACCTTTGTCGCCATTCAAATATGGAAACAGGAATCAGCCACCGTCCCTCCTCGTATCATCAAACAGCGGAGCATAGCCGGCGCCGTCTGGTATTCCATTTGCATTGGGGCTTCCTTGCAGGTAATGGTTTTCACCTTACCAATCTGGTTTCAGGCTATCAAAGGTGTAAGTCCCGTCAAATCTGGAATCGACAATATCCCTCTTGTCATTGCCCTCGTCGTCGCTAGCATCTTCAGCGGAGGTCTAGTTTCTAAGCTTGGGTATTATACTCCGTTTATGATTGCGTCCTCAATTATAATGTCTGCTGGAGCTGCGCTTATCACTACGTTCAAGCAAAACACGGGTCATGCGGAGTGGATCGGCTACCAGGTTATTTACGGATTCGGTCTCGGACTTGGCATGCAGCAATCAGCCATTGGTACACAAACAGTTCTCCCAAGGCAAGATATTCCAGTTGGCGCTTCTTTGATGTTCTTTGCGCAATCGCTTGGTGGCGCTATCTTTGTATCCGTCAGCCAAAACATCTTCGACAACGACCTCGTTTCTGGGCTTGCCAAAGTGGCAGGACTAAACCCCAAGACTGTAATCACCACCGGGGCTACCAATCTCAGGGCTGTTGTAACTTCGGATCAGTTGAGCGGTGTCCTTGCAATATACAACGAGGCATTGGCGCACGCATTCGATGTGGCACTAGCAGTGTCTTGCGCGTCTATTGTTGGAGCCCTAGTAATGGAATGGAAAAGTGTCAAGAAAGCCAGGCAAGCACCTCCAGCCGAGAGAGCTTGAAGATCATGGTCTCGGTTTTCTTTTCCATCTATTTTGGGATCAAGGGCTCGAACCATTTACTAAAGGGGCGCGACTGCTTGCTCAACAATCGCGCCTTCCTTTATCAGCTTCTGGCCATCAACCGGGTTTCAGGTCCCACATCGTATAATCTTGAAACTTGCCACAACGATTTACCATTGCGACATTACTCTTCACAGAATCGGAACCAGGTTTCTTCAAGTACCGGCATGGGATTACAGAAATGGCAGTTGCATGTTGTAGCTAGAATTCTAATCCTTTCAACTCCGAAATGTACATATATATCATAGATCTAGACGATTATCCATGTCTGCTTCTTCTCTCAATATACACCTCGTCAGCAACTCACTATCTGCCTTTGCGTATAATAACTCCCACCATAATGACCTCTCAACTAGCCGACATGGCTAATTTGCAATGGCACTAGCCGTGATCCGACGGTTCCGACCGCCGCTCCTCGGTCCCCGAACATCGACGGCGACGTTCAACATCTTCTTTACCTCTGCTGTCTTTCCTTCATTCTCTTTACTATCTCTCTTATAGAAATGATTTATGTCTACTAAAGAATTGTATATCTTCATTTCCTTCCCCAGCAAATAATCCTATGTCCCCGTTGAAAGCGCCACATTCTCCAGACATTAGATTCTAGCCCTTGTTCAAGTCATCAAACCATAGAATCCATCCAAGCACTTCGCGATGATCTGAGGGAAAGGCTTCCCCTTCCAGTCATGAGATTCCTCTGCCTTCACGGCAAAGGCACCAGCGCCTCAATCTTTCAATCCCAAACCGGTAACCCCCCAATTCAGTTCCCCATCCGCCTCCTCCAGACCTCCTCAAGACCGCAACTAATCCCCCTTCTCCAGCCTCCTTCCGCCACAAACTTCCCCCAAACGCCCACACCTTCGACTTCATCGACGGCCCCTTCCCCTCCACCCCCGCCGCCGGCATCGACCTCTTCTACCCACCCCCCTTCTACTCCCTCTACGAAGGCACGTCCGCCTCCGAGATCCGCGCCGCGCACACCTGGCTCTCCGACATCCTCGCCCGCGACGGCCCCTACGATGGCGTGATGATGTTCTCGCAGGGCTGCGCGCTGGTGGCTAGTATGCTACTGTGCCACGCTGCCGAAACGCCGGAGGTGCCGCCGCCGTTCAAGTGCGCGATTTTCATTTGCGGGGGAGTGCAGCTGGCTATACTGGAGGATCTGGGCGTGGATGTCACCTCGGAGGCGCGGGAATGGGACGAGCGGTCGAAGAAGGGTTTACAGGAAATGGCCGGCACCGAGGCCATCGTGTCCCGGGGCGCGGATCGCTGGACCACGGGCCCGCACGTCAACTCCTTCGATCCCAATGCCGAGACCAAGGCTGAGGATGTGTTTGGGCTTGACTTCACGCGCATGCCCAAGGGGCTAAAGATTCGGATCCCGACGGTGCATGTGTTTGGGAGTATGGATCCGCGGTTCCCAGCGAGTACGCAGTTGGCGTGGTTTTGCGATGAGAGGGTTAGGCGGATGTTTGACCATGGGGGTGGGCATGATGTGCCGAGACGGAAAGATGTTAGTGAGGGGATTGCGGGGTTGGTGGAGTGGGCTGCGGTTATGGGAAAGAAGTTTTGAGGTAGGAAGAAATGGGGTGAGGGGGTGAAGGTTGGGATGGATGGAGTTTTAGATGGGGGAGCTTCTAGAGGGATGGTGTTTCATAGAGCGTCTAGATCTCTATTTGGCTTACTTTCAATATCGTCTCTACGTAGAGCACTAGATCTAAATTCGACTTCATTCCTTAACCTCTCCCGCTAAATTGATGGAGTCTATCATAGCAATACAGATCGATGCTTTGTTTCAGGCAAGGACACTCCTTTCTTTCACCACAGCGAAACAGATGATGCTTGAATACCTACAATTGAATGAAGAGTCTGTCGAACAATACGATATGATATATATACGCACCAGAAGAGAAGTCGTTCTTGGAGGAATGTTTATCAAGACTTCTACGTTAAAGCTTTGGAAGACTTTTCCATCCCGAACTATTCAAGAAAACTGACACTTGGACCAGGACTATCAATCTCATGAAGTCCAACTAGTAAAGTCGAGAAATACTCGTGTCATTCCAATGTCAGGTCGTACCTAGTCCTCGGTCTTGGAAAGCGATGTTGATTCGGTTCAGGTACAATGTGACCTTGTTGATGGATTTGAAGACTGGAGAGGTATAACCGGAAAAGCAGACAGATCATTGCTGCCATCGGCGGTGGAACTTCAACTCCAAGATCGTGAGCATAGATAGTTTTATAGTCTCCAACGGATCACTACCCTACCTCATCACCAACCCACAGAGCACAGCCGTTAAAAACCAGCCCTGATTCTCGGATCATCATTACGCCCCATCCCCACTCCCCTATTTCCGTCTGCGCCTAGTGCCACACTGCCCTCTCGACTTGCCAGTCGCTTCTGCCCTCTCCCCTGGCATTACCAAACACGTAAATTCGAATGTTTATCCCTCATCTTCCACGCCAGCCTTCCATTACCATTAGTGAAATCCACAAACCAGTACCGAGACACAAACGCCAAACCGACTTACATAGCGCTGTCGCTTAAGAGTATTTTTCCGTTGCAGGTAGCCATTTGGTGATTGCCTGGCGGCTTGATGGAATCTAAGCGTATTCTGCTATGGTGCTCGACCGACAGCGCTGCATGCTGTCTCGGTTTGTGCTTATACCTTATTTGCCTCTCGAAGCCGCTATGCATATCTTGTTGGCTGTAGCGGGCCCTTCTCTGCGGCGGCGAATGCATATTGGTGAGCTAGCGGAGTCGCATGAATGTTCTCGTCGATCTTTCGACAGGTCGATGCAAGCCATAAAGAAGAAAACAAAGTGGCAGATGTTGTAGCAGAGAAGACTCATTAGCTAGAATGACACCGTGGTGCCCGCAGAGCTGAACATACAACGCTAGCCAGGTGAAAGCACAGCCCACCAACTCAACGAAAGGCCTGTGATGTGTCCAATCTATAAAGGCGTGTTGCTCCGCGCAGTTGTCGAAGCTAGAGCATGTTGTTGCATTCTTTGACGGTACCCAGATCCTACCACTGCCGTCTCCAGTATAGGCGTAGTATCCATCGTGCCCAGACGTAGCGTCATTATAGTACTGTCCACTGAAGCGTTTGTGTTGCACTCACTGTAGAGGTTGAAAATTAGTATGATTGTATAGGACGCAGTTGGTGACACCTACGGGTAGCAGATCCCAAGGCACTGCTTGCCAATCCCAGTTATAGTGCTCTCTGGCATGAGGGTCTGTGGCCGTTTACCTCAACTTTCGCTGCTTCCGAACAAGCAGACATGACGTTCCATGGCCACGATCAAGGGGAGTCAACCGACTGTAACAGGACGAGGTATTGGCACGTTTGACATACTCCCACAACGCCAAAGGACTGGCCATGGCGAAACAAAGTAAAGACAGGGTTTAGAGTACTGCGTGGACCGGACACCATTTTATGACTACAGAGAACGTTAGATCACATCTTTGGCAGCAGCGTAAAAGAAGGAGAGGAGGTACATCACTCAAAGATTTAATATGTACGGGCTACCAGTAGCTAACGTTTCTTTGTCGCTGCCACCAACTTAGGTTTCAGCGGCACGTGCTTCGATGTATTCTCTTACAGCTTGGCCCCATAGCCTTGGATATCGCCCTAGGAGTTCCGTTGTGCGAGGTGTGACGTGTCTCGCTGCAGGCATCCGATGAGGTGGCTTACAGTAGGTCAAGGCAGCCATGCTTACGATTTATGCCACTGAAGAGCGACGTTCTATTGCACCGAACATCAAAGCACTGCCAACGTCTCTACAAGTCAAAAGAAGCCATCTGCGACATTGTCACTACCACCAGCGAAGCTCCATCTAATCTCCACGATTGGCCATGAGCGGCACCGAAGCTCTTGTCGTCCTTGGAATACTAGCTAACGTTTTCTCCGTCGTCGAATTCAGCAATAAGGCGATCGACCGTGTCAAAGAAGCACTTGAAAATACTCAGGACTTGCCGAAAGCGTTTCGAACCCTTCAGACTCTGGTACCCTTAGTTGTGAGCACCTTACATAAAACAGAGCAACAAGCACGTGCTAGAGAATTGGGCGAAACGACATGCAAAGCATTAGTACCAGTTATCCAGCAGTGTGGAAAGACGCTGGAAGATTTGAACGACATTTTGGACAAAGTAGTTCCTGTAGAAGGATCTTCCAGATGGAAGCGTGGTCTGAAGGCAATATCGAGCATAGTGCAAGATAAGAAGGTGGAAGAAATAGTGAAAAGCATTGAGAGTTACATAACGCTCTTAACGTACCATCATGTCGCCACAGCGCCCACTGCAGCTCAAATAACCTCACTTGTAGCGGGAATGTCATCGGCTACCATAACTGCGGCTTCAGCGCCAGCTTCTACGCGCAAGACCTATTACATGGCTCCTATTCAATGGTCCGATAACTTTACCGGCAGGGATGAGATTATGGGTACCTTGGGTACTAAGCTTTGTCAGACCGGCAGACATTCAAGAATAGCGCTAGTGGGCCTGGGTGGTGTTGGCAAGACTCGAATAGCACTTCAATTTGCGAATAATTTCAAAAGCTCCAAGGAGAATTCCGTATTTTGGGTGCATGCTGGTAATGCTGAACGGTTGAAGAAGTCATACTTCGACATTGTCAGAAAAGTAGCTATGCCAGGATGCGATGCTCCCCAGACTAATGTACTCCAGCTAGTGAAAGACTGGCTGGAGGGCGAGGAATCTGGAAGGTGGCTTCTCGTTATTGATAATGCGGACAATATGGAGATGCTCTACGGCCCTCAGTCTAGTGATCTTGCGAGCTACTTTCCTCGATCAAACAACGGATCGATACTCATGACAACAAGATACCGAAAAGTCGGTATCAAATTCGCAACTGCAAAGAACACCATATCGATACCGGTACTGTCACCAGATGAATCACATCAGTTCTTAGAAAGCAGGCTTGGTCATGAGGTGCGAGAAGACAACAACCGCAGAGAACTAGCCGAAGAGCTTGGGAATATCCCACTGGCGCTAGTACAAGCGGCTTCCTTCATCACAGAGAACCAAATCTCTGAAAGGCGAGCAGCCTATCTACAGTATCTGCCACATGCAATGGTGCTTTTGACTTGTGAACAGTTCAAAGTTGGGAAACATCCATCCGACCTTCCACTAGCATTTCAAGATTCAAGATTGACACTTGAACCTACATCGGGAGGCCCTATATGGCCTAGATCTACTGTTCTCCTCCTGTCGTTCGTGATTCGTACATTGCGCTCCAGTGGTGACCATAGCCTAGCAAGATTGACCACGCAGCGAGCTTTAGTCGTAAGTCGAGATGTACTTGGAGATCGGCACGATGTTACTCGAGATATTCTCTTGCTCATGGCTCAGAGTCTGTTCCGATCTAAAGATTACGCTGGTGCAGAAAAGGCCTTTCGTCAGCTGATCGACTGTGAATGTTTTCTTTTGGGAGACTTCCATCCTACTACGCTATCCCACACCTCGCTACTAGTTGAGACTCTTTTTCATCTCGGCCTTTTCGATGAGGCGATGCACATTCGAAACGAGATGTTGGAAAGATGCACGAAGGTACTAGGCCCATCGCTCCCGGAAAAATTAGTAATAATGAGTCGAGTAGCACGCGATCGTGCACTTCAAGGCCGCGTTGAGGAATCGGGTGCGTTGGCCATAGATACCATGAGATTTGTCGACAAAGTCGGATGGAATAAAATTCCCTGGCTATCTTTTATTGTGGATTTGTTATTGGATGCATTTTACCTTGTAAATTGCCATGCTGAGGCGGAATATGCGTGCATTCAGTTGTACACAGTCACTAGGAGCCTGAACGGAGAGAGCCATTTGCAAACACTCTATAGCTTGCGACGATTGTCGGTGACCTATAAATGGCAAAGACGCTGGGATAAGGCAGAACAACTACAAGATGACATACTGAAGAGAGGCATCAAGACACTAGGTCCGAGACACCCTATTGTTGTGAACCTCGTGCGTGACCTTTCTCACACTTACTTTTGTCAAGAACGATTTGTTGAAGCGGAGGAGCTCTGCAGCATTGTACTTAAATGTCGTCAAGAATTCCTTGATGAAAGGCACCCCGATATTATAGAGAGCATGGCTAATTTGGCTTTGATCTATGAGAGGCAAGATCGCTACGGTGAGGCGCTGGAGCTTCGCTTAAGGGCAGTTGAATATCAAAAACGAACTTTAGGAGAGACGGACTTGGACACTATTGACGGCATGGCTGGGTTGGGAATTAACTACTTCAACCAAAAGATTTATGATAAGGTGGAGGAAATAGAGGCAAAGGTGCTTGAATTTCGAAGAGAAATCCTGGGCTACGGGCATATCGATACTCGGAAGGCTATGTGGAATCTTTCTTCGACAATGCTGGTGCAGAATAAATCCGCAGATGCGGCACGTCTTGCTCATTCAACCGTTATTCTGTGCGGGGAAGCTCGTAGCGAACATCATCCGGAGTACTTGTGGTATCGGGAACTTTATCTGGCAGATTATGTAGAAGACTACGGATCTAGACAGCAGTCCCACCAAGTCAAGCGCGGAGTCAAGAGCCCCTGGGTTACACATGTCACTACCAGATTTGTAAGATGATATTTCTATGACAGTATTCACATCTAGTCCATCTAGCCTAGTTTCCACCGCAGAACCAAGATAGGGACTCTGACAGCCGTAGCAGACTCGTAGATTGAAGTAAGCAGTGCGTATCAAGACTTCTATCGACCCTCAATGGAAAAGGTTTTATATCTCGGAAACCATCCGAATATCTGTAATCGTATCTAACAGCTGCGTCTCATTTGTGTCTTTACCGAAGCTGATCACCTTCTGTCGAGCTCAGAGGTTTGTTATAACTACTATACTGAGTATATCAACTTACGCAATCTACAACGAGCGAGAATAGCAGATAGAAGTTGAAAAACAATGAGAAAGCGATAGTCGGAAGTCTCTGCTCTTCAAGTAGTGCTACCACTAGAATCTAGGCCGTTTCTTTTACGCACATAGTCTCTGTGACACTTTGACGAATTCAAGGCTTGGAGATGAGGGCCACATTGGAATGAAGAGGAATCGTCGAAGGAGGTCGACTGTTGTATTTCCACTCTTTCGTTCTTGTGTTATCGAGACTTCATCATGAATGAAAGGTGGTGAAAGAGTAAGAGAAGTACGACGATAGATCGAAGAGGTTGTTGAGGGGGATGAAGCGATCCATTTATCGACGTGATTCTTCTTTATTCGTTCATCATATCTCGTTACTCTCGATCTATAGCTTTCTAAATAACAGAGCTGGGACTCTCGTTGAGGCGAGAATGAGATAGTCATGAAGTCATAATGAGAAGTGGGTGGATGAACAGGTAAGGAGACGGGTAGATTGATAGCTAGGTGAGTAGGTAGGTAGATAGTCAAGTAGATGTGGAGGAAGAAAGGTGTTGACTGGTGAAAACCATAACTAGAAGCGTGAGCATGAAGTTAAATTACTTCAAAAACTTAGGGAGTTTTTGCCATGCACTGATCAAGTCTGCGGTATGAGTGTAGATAAGCTCCGTCCCCAAGAGGCTATTCCTAAATCTCCACATTTCCAAATCTAAAAATTTGATTTACTCTACCATTACCTCCCTTCTGTCGACATGAAACTTGAGGACGCCCTTCTTCTGGCATGCAGAGTGATGTTTAGAATGTCATCAATCTTTTCGCTCGTCAGTGGGAGCGGTGTGGGAGTCTAGCCCACATGTTACACCAAGGGAGGATCCATCGACGAGCCTAGGCTTATCTGCACGCTCATCGTCCTGGAATAACAATGCAACGGCATCAAAAAGTGGTTGAGTATCACGGCTATTTTTTCGAGAGCTTCTCAGTCCAAGAGCCACAGCATCCTACGAGTTCTATACCTACGTGTTGACAGTTCGACGCGTTGTACACTCTCCGACCTAAAGGGCGAGGAAGAGGAAACTGTTTCGTCAAATTCCGCTCTACAGTCACCAATCAAGAGATGGCGCGAAGAGAGAAGGGCAATACGAGTCGAAGCCCTCAAAAGCGGCTATATAAATCAAATGCTCTATCCTCGAAAGTGCATGAGCAGAGAAAGTATAGAGGGAAGAAACTCGTCCATGGAGAGGTAAGAATCACAAGGGATTATACTATTCACAGCCAGTCGTCTTCTTCAATCGACCTTTAAGACGGACTAATTAATGCATCTGTGGGTCCGCGGCTTTCAAATCATATGGTCGAGTGCGAACCGTAACTCGAGGACTGAAATTTGCATTTTCTGAAGCTTCTCACGATGTGAGACGATGTAACGCCTATCGGGCACACAGCGCATGAGGTCAACAGTCATGAAATTGCCAGGGTCCAGAGGCTCTCAGATGCAATATTATAGTAGTGCATTTTCGGGAGAACATGGCTATTCTACCAATCGGACAATAGGAGCTTGAAGAGCGCGGGGTTATGTCAAAATCATCGTCATCTTCAGTCCCACACATTATTACTGATCAAGCAACTGTACGCAGACTGACAACTGTACGACCCACCACCACCACCATCAACCCTCCTAAACCACCACCACGACCTCCATCGAGAATGTCACCCCCCCAATCCGGCAAATCGTTCCGCTCCCTCCTCGGGGTTCCCCCTTCCAAGCCCACCCCCTCCGACAGCGTCTTCATCATCGTCGACGCCCAAAACGAGTACGACCACGGCGCGCTCGCCATCTCCAACGTCTCCTCCTCGCGCAAGGTGCTCCATGATGTTTTAGAGAAATACAGGGGCGCCAAGGGGGACGTGGTGCATGTGGTGCATGGGACACCCGAAGGGGCGCCGGTGTTTACGCCGGGAACGGAGCTGGCGGAGGAGTTTGAGGAGTTGCAACCTAAGAGTGGGAGTGGAGAGAAGGTTCGTGGATTGGGATGCTATCTGCTGAACTTAGGCGGAGCTGTGGAGGAGAGAGGGGGTTGCTAATGGGATTTATGGCAGATGATCCACAAAGTCAAACCATGCTCCTTCTCCGACACAGAACTACACTCCCACCTTGAGAAGCTAGGAAAGAAGAAGATTGTTCTTGGCGGTAATTACCTTCCCCTTCTCTATCCTCCAAAATGCAATTAACGCTCAATAGGCTACATGGTACTCTCACTTCTCTTACCCTCAAACTACCACTCCCTCGCCAAAAACGAAACTTATACTTACCCCAGGCCCACGTCTGCATCTCTTCCACCACCCGCATAGGCGCTGAACTCGGCTACGATATCTCGATCCTGCGCGACGGGATTGGAGACAGGGATATCCCTGGGGCGAAGGCGAACGAGTTGGTTGATGTGAGTATTTCCTTTAATCTATATTTTCATCTTGGAGTGGGCTTGAAAAATGTGGGAAAAGGAAAATGGGAAGACGGCTAATTTATCTTATTCTGGGGTAGATGACGTTAGCGGAATTAGGAGACGTGGCAGCTACGATCATTGGCAGTAAGGATTTGTGAGAAGTGAATGGTTGGGGGTGGGTCGGTGATTGTGTGTATAAGAGAGGATGATAGGGAGGGTGTACATAGCACAGACGTACAAACCCAAAAGATTCTACCAAGACATCACTCTGCGTTTGGAATTCGTCTTGGAATATTCGGGATGGATATATTTTTACCATTGACTCAATGTTGCGAATTCGAGTGGAACCGAATGGCTGATGGCTCTGGGAAGGATATGGAGGGATTATTAATGGTTTTGGGGATCGATCTTGGTGGGTTTATGGGACTGGGTGAGTTTAGTCTCATGAGGGGTGTGCGAGGAGAAAAAGGGTGAGCGAATTATGAAGGAAGGCTTTATATCTGTCTCTTTCCCTGGTGCATCAACCTTTGTCTTTCGGTACTGTAGCGCCATAGAAGCCTTCTCCCGAGCGCTGCCAGAACGCTGCCATATCGCATTGTATCCCCCTTCTCCTCCCGATTGTAGATTCGCTGTCTATCCCCTTTTCTATCCTTCTCTTTTCCCTTCTGTCCGACCCGTCGTTCTAGTGGAAATCGACGTTTCCATCCAGCGGCTCGGCGATGATTTTCGGGGCGGAGCAGGTCCCTCATATCGCCCTTCTGAGCAGGCCTTATAGATCCGGCCATCGTGCTGCGAGGAAAGGAGAGAGATGCGTTTATCTTGCGTGAGCCTGGCAATGCAGTGGACGTCGACGCGTCCCTCCGGCGGCTCGGCCAATGACTCTTGAGGTGGAGCAGGTCCCTCACATTTGGCTCTACTGAACAGGCCTTGTACATTCAGCTGTTCTGCGCCTACAAACACGTTGGATTGTTTGGATTCTGTGATCTTTGCATCGAAGACGAGTTGATGAGGCCCGTTTGAAAGTCCTATGCTAAGGCTTTGATATTTCACACTTCGTTCTACATATTTAGGTTAAAACTATCTGCAATAAAAGGTTTCACACAAGCTTAAATGGTCCAAGCAAGCAGAATCCCCATTGTCGCAAAACCACAGGGACTAGGTAATTCGTTGTTTGAGCATGTTCATCAGTTCCTTAATTTGCTTCTTTAGCTCATCGTTTTGCTGCGTCTGCTGGGGCGAGTTGCTCTTTAAGCATGGATTCTTCACCACGGCTGGCGTTTGACGGAGTTTGCTGTTTCAGCAAATGCATGAACTGCTCGTTCTGTTCTCTCAGCCGGTCGATCTCCTGTTTCATTTATCTTAGGCCCTCCGATTCATTTCCAGTGCTGGCGTTCGATGGTGTTTGCAGCTTTAGCAGGAGCATGAATTGATCGTCTCGCTGCTTGAGTTCATTTTTCAATCGGTCAATCTTCTGCTGCTGCAAGCGGTTTGCTGTCATTCTTGGTTTTTTAGTTGGTGGCCCCATGGGGTCCTGAGATGCAGGAGCGCTTGTCGCCATTTCCTGTGAATCAGGTAGTTCTGATTCGTCGACACTAGCAACTGATGTGAACGAATCGCCAAGTGAGACCCCAAAGTCCAGGTCGGCTGGTATGTCATCAATGGCCGAGCAGATCAACTTGTGATGGTCCGGCATCCTTACCACGTAATGCTCAAAGGAAAAAGGGAAAGAAGATGGCTTCGAACGAGGAAGGCAGGAAAACTGCCTCCGCATGCGTCGAGCTGTATGAATCAAGTCCCAAGTCATCCGTGTTCTGACCCTTGTTGTTCAGCGACCTTTTCTTCACCACGCTTGTCACCAACCAAGCTTTTATGAGCCGTCGCTTCCTCAAGCTGCCAACCACTATTTAACCGCTGAACTCGCTCTTCTTGATTTAGCCCCAGGGAATGCCCTTCTGGCCAGACCCTGATGATTAGCTCTTGCGCTGGATCAGACCCACGAGCATCGACGGTCGACACTCATGTGCGAGAGGGATGAAGTTGGTGGGAAAAGTGACAAGAGAATCTGGTCAAAGGGCAGCCAAAAGCAGCGCCGAAGGTTGCTGGATCCGGCTGCCATTCCGCCGTCGCCTTATTTAATTCTATAAACAACAAGTGTAGGACAGGGCGAGGATCGGCATGCAAAAAGAACACCATGTGAGCCTCAATAAGTGCTACAGCACAACCAGCATTGCTCCTGCTTTCCAGAATAGCTCCAGACAGATTTTGAAGAATGTATTTTGTTGGCCAGCAAACGATTCACTGTCCGGCGAAGGGTATTATAGCTGAAGTGTTTTGGTTCTTGATTGCCATCTCTCGAATAGTACATAAAATCACTTGCTGTAGTGAGCCAGACGGCTTGCCATGCTGACAACTCATAAGGTAGCCGTCGGAGGTTTGATGAATATTCAAGTTGTTTCTTCGCATCGGCATCATCCAAGAATCCTCGCTATCAAAGAGTAACATCTACTGTAGGTTCTGCAGAAACGAGTGCAGAATTTCGGTGTGAAGCTTCAGTTCGTTTTGTTTATCGGTTACGAATTGGGTGATGAAGACGATATCTCCGTGGAATTGCGTGGGATGTAGAGTGTGCCTCAGCGATGGAAAATAATCACAGCGCGTGTAAGCAGGCGAGGAAGGGTGTTATGGCGAGTTTGCGGCCGAGAGAGTGGTGGTAGAACGGCAACGGCGACGAGTTGGTCAGGATTAGTTGGGTGTAAAGTTCGTGCTTAGTGACGATTTCGACCAGCTTGCCATTCTCGCGCTCGGTGTTGGAGGCAAGGATGCTCCAGCTGGTAGTCTCGGCACGAAGGGTGGTGGGATTTCTCCCGCTTGATAATGAGATTTTTTTGAGATCAGATCGGCGAATATGTAGCCGTAGAAGTCGTGGGTTTCGGCGGTATAGAAGGGGACCAAGGTGTCGGCAGGAGGGGTTGATAGTGGAGGGGAGGTCGCTGGCTATGGTGACAAGAGAGTTTCCTCTTTGGACAGGGATCCCCTCTGGACAACTTTGGCGCCTAGACGGGTGGGGCGTAGTTCAACCGATCCGATCAGTTGCCCCTATGGTGTTTGAGGCGATTAAGGTACGTATATTTGGATTGCGCTCTCCGCCGGCGACGAATCATGCTCCGCGTGGCGGAGGCCTCCAGGGGGTGGGGGACGTGTATAACAGGTATAGATCAACCAATTGGCTTATCCACCCCGCACTAAGTACCTAAGCGAAGAATGAGCTTAGTGCGGGGCTCGTGTGGTCGAAGATTCTGGAAAAGGAACGGACGGGGCTGGAATCCGAATCCGCATCGGGGGTGCGCTCACTCTTTCACAAGTGAGCCCCCACACTATTGTGAACAAATAAAAGATCAAAGACCAAGGCAATACAATGCCTTCTAACAAGGATAAGAAAGTAAGCTATTGAAGCATTACAAAGGTCCTTGAATCCAGCCTAACTACTTCAACAGACTGTACCCTTGGCTCCAGTGACAGTTCCTGTAAAGCCAATACATGAAAGCCTACCGTATGGAATCAAGGTCCTTGCGGAAGGCATCGATCCTGTTCTTGAGTAAAGTACATCCTGCCTATAGGTGCTTCGGACACTTACTGAACCTTTCGCAGTATCGTGGCTATCCATGGACTCAACGGACACCGGGAGAAGACTTGGACGGCAAATGACGTCAACTGGCTTCGTGACTTCCTTCCACTGGACATCCCAAATGCGCGCATTCTCACTTGGGGTTACGATGCCAATACCCATAGTACCTCCCAGATCAGTGCGCAATACCTCTACGACCATGCAAAAACCTTGGTCTCCGATCTATGTCTAAAGAGGAGATTGACAAAGGTACGAGAGCCGTGCCTGGAGAAGGATCGTCCTACTAAGGAACGGCCTAGACCCGAACGCGCCCCATCGTCTTTGTCGCTCATAGCTTGGGCGGGATAGTCGTCAAAAGCGTAGGTTGTTTTAAATTAGGCCGCAAGAAGCGAAAACGTTGACCAAAGTAGGCTTTAATTCATTCCGATGCTGCTCGGCAAGGTGCTTTGGAGGAGCACCGATCGATCAAGCTCTCGACATATGGCATCTTCTTTATGGGAACTCCGCACCAAGGCGGTAGTGGGGTACATCTCGGTGAGCTTATGCTGAAAGTGGCATCGATATTCGTGACGGCCGACGATAAGATCCTTAAGCATCTTGAGCGAGATTCTGAGTGGCTCCAACAGCAGCTTAGTCAGTATGGTCCGATCAACAGAGACTTTGTTACCAAATTCGCCTACGAGATATTCCCTACTCCGGTAGCTTTGGGAAAGACAATGATGGTCAGTAACGCTCACTCTGTTTCTGTGAAATACTGATCAAGTTCAGGTGGTACCGCAGGCTTCGGCGATCATTCCGGGTATCGCGGATGCGGAGCCCGTTGCCATCCCGGCCGATCACCTTAACATGGTCAAATTTACCTCACGTGAGGACGGTGGATACGAGAAGGTGTCAGGGCATCTGCAGTTATTAGCGGAAGAGGCACCAGGTGCTATCGGTGCGCGTTGGATCGAGCAAGATATAATTAGAAAGGGTACGAAAGCCGTCTGATAGAAATGAATAAATGAGATACATAATAACATGCTATTTACAGTCCAGTTTGGTGCTGAACAAGATTTTTCAATCTCATTCAGTCTGTCCGAAGTTCCTGAGATAGAACATTTTGTTGGTAGGGAGGAAGAACTTGCCAAGATCAAGGAAACTTTTCAAGGCGATGGGTCTCATCGCAAGACTGTACTTCTGCAAGGACTTGGCGGAATAGGCAAAACGCAGTTGGCAGTAGAGTACGTAAAACAGCAGAGAGATGCTTACCCAGCCATTTTTTGGCTAAATGGTAAGAGCGAAGACATGTTGAAGCAAAGTTTCAAGAATATGGCCAAGCGTTTATTCGACCAATTTCCATCATCAACATTACTGAGGACAGCTGCAGAATCAAAGGACGCGGATCAGGTTGCTGAGGCTATGAAACGATGGCTCTCAGTCAAAGGCAACAATCAATGGCTGATGGTTTTCGATAACGTTGATAACCCTAAACTACCTGGTATCAAGGACCCGCAGGCATACAACATCAAATCATATTTCCCAGAAGCGCATCAAGGCTTTATTCTCATCACCACAAGATCTTCTCAACTGAAGATTGGTAATATTATACCTGTGAAAAAGCTCCAGAATGTCCGGGAGAGTATTGCAATTCTAGCTCATATGTCGGATCGGCCGATTTCAGATCAGGGTAGGCGTCGAGATTAAAATTACATGTTGCATGATTAATTTGATATTAGATCCTCACGCTAGAGAGCTGGCAACAAAGCTTGATGGGCTTCCACTTGCACTTGCAACAGCAGGAGCCTATCTCAGTCAAGTCTCGACAAGTCTCGCGGATTACCTCCGTTATTACAACAGTTCATGGCTGAGGCTTCAGGAGACGAGTCCAGAACTGTCTTCGTATGAAGATCGTGCTCTATACTCCACCTGGAATATCTCATATAAGCATATACATAGCCGGAACGAATCAGCTGGGAAGTTGCTCCAGCTTTGGGCATATTTTGATAATCAAGATCTCTGGTACGCGCTTCTGGCTGGAGGAAGCAAGTGCAGTCCTGAATGGTTTTCAACTATAATCGACGATGAGTTGAACTTCAATGAGGCTATAAGATTGTTGTGTGATCACGCCTTGGTTGAATCTCACGGGGTCTCAGGTGGATACGGCATGCATAGTTGTGTTCATGCTTGGATTATGCATGTGCTCAATTCTGAAAGAGACATTTCAATGGCCAAGTTAGCATTAAATTGCGTGAGCTCAGCTATACCAGATGAGACTGTTCTTGAGTACTGGGCACTACAACGACGGCTCCTTTCACATGCAAACAGATGCTTAGAATTAGTCTTTGATGCTTCAATATTTGATTTAGAGAACAGCGATCATATTCTGGACGCTGCTCATAATCTGGGAAATCTGTACTGGAATCAAGGCAAAATGAAAGAAGCTGAAGAGATGTATCTGCGAGCACTGACAGGAAAGAAAAAGGCCTGAGGTCCTGAACATACATCGACTCTCAACACAGTCAACAATCTGGCCGTCATGTACAAGAAACGGTTGATGTTTAAAGATGCGGCAAAGCACTTTGAGCTTGTCGTGCAAGGCTATACAAAAATATTAGGCCCTGAACATTCGAAGACGGTTGAGGCCTTAGATCAATGGAAGGGCTGTAAAGATAAGTAGAGTAGTCTAACAGTAATTAATGCATGTAAAGATTCAGTGGCCAGAACGGCTAGAGATCTGATAACTAGAGACGAAGAATCATTTTCTGCACATTCGCGGTATGCCTTTTCAAAGCCATGACACACGGCAGGATCACTTTCCCGGCCATACGCTCTGGACGTTTTGCACGGAACCTCGTCATTCGGTGCGTACTTGAACAGATGCATCAACTCAACATGGTTCATGATCTTATTAGGTCTACTATATTCGTACGTTCGCTCTTCGTAGGGTTTGGCTTTATCAGAAAAAGAATTCTTTTCTCATGATATCTGAACCTTCCTACCCATGGGTTCACTCGGAATTGGGGCTCTCACGCCTCGTCTCAGTGCAGTTCTTAGAGAACAAATTGTTCTTGAGTTTCCGAAGCTAATCCGTGAGCTGGAGGTTGGTATTGACGAATGTCGAAACCCACTGACAAAGCTAGGGGATGCACGAACGACAGTGGCGGAGCAACGATTTTACCTTATGCGTATTAGTCAATTATTCAGCTCTTTGGTCAGGGCTGCCTTGGAGGGAGTCTATATCTATGACGTCTTCGGCGACGCAATGACGGCTGCGGGGTGCAGTAGGCGACTCCGCGCTGCAATTCAAAATATTCTGTCAGGACTTGCAAAGGATATGTGTTGCGAGGGACACGAACAAGAGATTATCGAGGAACCCGTTGAGAGAGAAGACCCAAGATTTGCAAAACAGATCTCCAGGTTGGACTACGTACATCATGTGCAGGAGCTTATGAAAAGGAGCAGGGGCCGTGAGTTGCCGGGGACCATTAATGCTCTGATAGTAGGAGATTTGTTCTACCAGTAGTCAAGGCCATAGAAAGAGCTTGTAGAACGCTCTAACGAGAGTATTCTACGGGCCATAAGTCTTTCCTTAGAGTCAACGCTGAGTCATATAGGAGATGATATCACAAGGGATGGGGTGCTTCGGGAGGTCTTCGAACCAGCAATGGAAAGCTGTAGGGAAATGTTAGAGAAAAAAGTCATGGAGATTATACGACCACATCAAAGCAGGGCATCCAATCACATACAACCACTACTTCACGGATACCATTCAAAAGGCTTGCCAGGAACACCAAAAGCAGAAATAAAGATTTTATCGGTCTTCACAACCCATCAAGTCCGAACACAAAGATATGAAATAGAGATATAGAATATGATAAGCCTCGTTTGAGTAGAAAGAATGTAATTGGTATGGCTGCGCGTCGTGCGAAAAGCTTTCTACCTCTTGATGGAAATGATCCTAGGAAATCAATGGTTGAGGAGTAAAAGAGCAAGTATGCAAGTGATATCGACTGGTGTTGCTGGTGCTGCTGGTGCTGCAAAGAAAAGTAGAGAGGCGGACCAGTTGTCTTTTTAATTCGCTGAGTTAGCCAGAATTTCCATATAGCCATAACCCGGTACTAGCAGTTCAGAGCCAGTTCAGTCATAAATCTCATCCGTAAGACGCCACATCTATCGCTTCATAGCTCCTGTAACTGCAAAGCCTTGAAACTGTAAACCTTCGAGCTTTCCAACCTTTCACTTCACACTGACAACCCAACCCTCGCCCTCTACCTCCCCTTTCGCATTCATCCCTCCCCAGATCACTACTCCCGCCCCATCAACATCCTTCCCCAAACCCGCACAGCCAAACCACCCTCTCGGCCCTGGATGGCTCTTTCCATCCGTCTCGAGCCCTCCTCCTTCTTCGTTGGCGACAACCTTGACCTCCGCCCATGTTTCCGCACCTGTAGCGATGCCGAGCTTGGAGCGCGTTGCATCTTTGATGCCGGCGGCGGATGTTGCGGGAAGGGGGATTTGGTAGGAGAAGGCGTCGGAGTAGAAGAGACGGTCTTCGGAGGAAGTATTCTCGGCGGAGCTTGAGGAGGCTTTCTCGCCGAGGAAGTATAACAGATACTCCCTGCCATTTCCCGTTGTCACAGGTATGAGTCCTGCTCCCTTACGCGGTCGTGGGCCAGGTGCTAGGGGATTCGTGGGGAATGTGGTAGTTTTCCATTGATCCTGTTTAGCTATGAGTGCCAGGTCGTTCTCGCCGCGCGCATCTTTGTAGGTTGAACGGATGAGGGGAAGGGAGTGGATCTCGCTACCGAGATCTGCGGAGGAGGCGGAGTTGCTGATGAGGTAGAGGGCATTATTTGCGAGGGCGAGAGATGGTGGGGAGCCCGAGGACGAAGGCGGAGAGGGAAAGACCGACCAGGTTTGGGAGGCTATCGTGAAGGCGTAGGTGTCGTTGAGGGGTTTGGAAGACGAGAAACCGCTACAGATTATCAGAGTGCCGTGCGGCTCTGTAGAAGGTGTGGGTTTGCTCAGGAGGCTGGGGAGTTTTGAAACAGTGGTTTTGATCTGCTCGGTGTAGGTCGATGTCGGAGAAGCGTTGCTACTAGAGAATGGGATTTCACTAGAGACACAGCCGTGATGGAATCTAGCTGGTGGGTGGATTTCGGAGGGAGGGTCGAGGTGGCTCCAGTGGAGACTACTTGTGTCAAAAACCCAGACGCGGCCTCTTTCTTCTAAGGGCGCCATATCCTTGCCCCTCCCGCCGTACACGTATATCTTATCCCCAACTGTACATGCTGTATGACCTGATCTTGGGCCTGGTACTTCTCCACTCTCGCCCTGCCCCAACGAGGGGACACATTTGTACTCGGGCTCGCCATCTCCCCTCGACTTCTTCGAGGGTATCCTGACGATGTGTAGCTCATCATCGGCGAGTTCTCCAGGCGACACCTCCCCACCAAAGATGTAGGCTCTTCCTGCAACGACTGTGAGGGAATGATTGAATCGAGGGAGGAAAGCCTCGCTGGTGATACGGGTGAAGGTGGCGCTCAAGGGTTGTGTGGCTTGGGCTAGACCGATGCTCGCGATAGCTGCTCCTTCAACTGTCGTAGAGACTACCTGCTCGGCGACGAGAAGACTGGCTGGGTCCATTGTATGATGTATTATACACTAAAATGTAGGAGTGATTTTTACCTCACAATGTGTTGATGTTTATGATAGAGGGGATCGCATTGTTTGGAAATTCAAATCAATCAAAGTTCCTGCCGTTATTTTGGATACCTTCTAATAACTATGTTTCAAACCTGAATACTGTCCATCAAAAAGATGAGATGATCTTGATGCTAAGATATATTGTCAAAGCACTCCAAATAAAATTTCCTTCTATTCAATTTGCCATGAAAATTCCTCATTTCCTCCTGCTCCTAGGGCTCCTCTGCCATCTGGCGTAACCAACTTCGATCCTTACACTCCCTGTTTTCTATCGTTTAGCACTCCCATCTTGGTGAGGCGAGACGTAAACTTACCGACTGGAAATAGAGTTCGGATTGGTGTACCTAGGGTACCCTGGAAGACGTCCAAAGGTTTGATTCCATTCTGCAATCACGGCTTGCAGATCCTTCGACCCGTTGGGATTCTGGTGGACACGAATGATGCTTCGGATTCTTATGACCCCTTCGGCTCGTTAGCTGCCTGGAGAGATGCTGAAATATAGTGACTTACGATTTCTCTTCGTGTGCCATTCTGTCTTCTGTTTGTCAGAAAGCCATAGAGGAGCCTCTACCGGAAACTCCTCCATCCCTAGTTCTTCGTTCCAATCTTCCTCTTCGCTATTTTGCTCTTCTTTCTCTTCCTCTCCATCGTCTCCCGAATCCACCCACCAGATCGGCTCACCGTCAACCGGATGCTCTGGGTCGACTTGTCGTAGCATAGCCACCATGGTGGGGGTTGATAAGACAGTCGTGGATGGGATATTGCCGAGGAGACATGAAGTAACATGGTGGTTGAGCAGCGCACAACTGCTTGTGAATGTTACCTCACATCTCACGCACGTCCATTTGACTGGAGGCGGAGCTCCTAGCTGTAGCAGCTGGAGAAGCTCGTGGTAAGGCTCATCTGTGAGCGAGCCTGATTGCGAATCTATCTCGCTTAGTGAACTTGTCGATCCTATTGATGAAGCGGTCATAATTCTACCGTCTGATGGTACGCTAACGGGTTCCACACCAGATGAGCTCAAGCCGATGTGGTTCTGCTCGGCCATGTTGGCTGGTGTAAAAGAAGACATTGTCAGCAGCAACTGGAAACACTTTGCTTATAGCTGAATGAGAGGAGGTGTATGCGTCGAGGGTGTGTGAGTAGAAAATCTAGAAAGCAATGTAGGTGAGGAAAATAGTTTGTTTGAGGGAGAAAAGGTCTTATCACCAAGGGCGATAAGAGACTGGTGAATGAGGTAAATTCTGTGCATGTGTGGTGCTGGCAAGCAGGAAGAGTTTAAGAGGTTATATATGGATGGTAGGAGGTGTTGGAAAATGGGTGTTGTGGGGGATCAATACCGCCAATCAAGCATTGTCGTGAACAGTAGAGTGAAGGTCGACCATGATGGCAGCTTGATAGCCTGTAGACTAGTACTTCACCAGGGGTTTGAATGATACTTAGTGCGAGGGGACGATAGTATTGATGAGCCTATCGCTTGAATCGTCGTGAATGCATCGTACATCTTAAATTGACTGTTACTGAACCCAACGAACATTTGACCTCCTGGCAATAGGTGAAGATCATCCATGCCACCATTTGTTCAGCCAGAAGTAGAGTGGTAAGGCTTTGCAGTGCTGAGTAGTTTAAGGAACCGAGCACTAAGAGGTATGGGTAAGGACAGTTCGGGCAATTGAAGGAAGATAATTCAAGTACGCAGGATATTGCAGGTAGCTTGAAAGATAACAGCGATTCGAGACATACAAACTATTGAGGCGCAAGCGAGAGAATGGTCTCGAGCTAAGACCAAGACTGAACAAGATGTATCGCAACTCTCACTGCTCAACCAGCCCTATAATTCAACAAGAATGTAGACCGCAGCTCCAACCAAAGTTTTCGACTATAGCCGAACCTCAGTTTTTGTGATCCGAATGCACCTACTAAAGGCACGCAAAGAACTCCGTAATATCGAAGATACCGTTTCCGGTTGATATTTCTTCGAGTCCGCCTACCTTCAAGTCTCCTTGCCCTCGAGACTAATTACCGTCAAGATTCGTTACTCTGGAGACCCCCTGCCTTCGAGTCTTTACAGGCCCATCTGGAAACCTCAATCCCCCATAGCTACCCCTCCCTCTATCTGTATTGGCCAATGAACCAGAAATATATCAGAGACATGTTACAAGGCGGTAGCGGGAAGAAAAGATTCAGAAGCCCCCCACCACCCACAAGACCAGCATACGATATCTGTTCGATCCATTGTCAAGAAGCGAGACAGCGCGATCGACATCGTATACAAGGCATGCAAAATCAACGAGGGAGGCAACCGAGTACAGTCTCAGTCCACTCCAGGCGGCACTAGGTAGTCTATACCGTACTGCTAGGGCACTTCTCCAACATTGGCGTTCGATCAAGGACCGGTAAGCTCGAAGTTCGGAGCACCACCACTTTTCCTCTGGTGATCTGCATAGCATACGAGCATGCTTAATGGCACATACCTGAAGTAAAGTAACACTTATGAACAATCTACCCCACCGTCAATGCCCAGACAACGAGGCTCCCCCCCGCGCTCATCACGTGGGTTGCGGTAGTGACCTAAATGCCACGCAGCATAGATGAGATGGTAGAGTCTAGGACATGACGTAGTAAAGGACGGGTCCCAGTTGATTGATCCTATTACATCAATAGGCATGGTGAAGATGAAGGAAAAGGTGCATGGATAATTTAGGTTGTGCGATCGGAGCGGTCTTTCATTCTTCCTCCCATCTTTCTCCTTTGGGTATCGCTCGAGACGTAGCGCCTCGTCCCTGGGCCACATAAGGTTTTGTTGGAATTCACTTGGAAAGTCTGTTGTTCAATATCGCCTTTGCATAACCTCGTTGTTTGCCTTGATTGATGACGAGATTCCGGCTCTCCGCAAGATCTAGAGATACTCTTGCAAAGATATATTCTACTCGTCGATGACTTGCTTACAACTCTCGACCTACTTCAGTTGTAATGCGCAAGCTTACATCCGTTTTTGGTGCACTTTGAATACTTCTCAATAAGCTTTTGAATTCTTTGATTTGTACATCATTCAGAGTAGTGGCCGTCCAATTGCTTCACTCTATACAAACGCGTTGCCTTTCTTTGGAACCTCCAGCCTGCATTTCTAATACTTCATCCCTTCTTAAGATCCTATGAGCTTCTCTTGGTCCCTCCAAATTCATTCTCAGTGTTTAATTCAGTGTACTGTTGATTACATCTCTAGCCAACAGTACCGCTAGTTCCTTCGAAATCTTACTATGAGAGTCCATTCCAACCCTATAGTAGGCTTTCATGCAAAATAGCGCCCAGAATTCGACAAGAATTTGGCACCAATTCAGTATTCGGTGAAGGTCGCGGTAAAACGGTGCGCAGGTGGCAAGGTAGGTATCAGCACTATGGCTTATGAAGATATACTTGAGACAGGACATCTAGCCTGCAGTTTCGGAGGTCCATGCCAGGCTCAATTCTGAGATACATACAAGCAATGGGAGTCGGAGTCTAATTGGTCTTGACGCCCACTCCATTAATGACCCGGTGCTTAGGGGAAAATTGTCTCTTTCGAACCTAAAGGCGCGTTCACAACCACTAGTTATGGCTGACCATATTCAGAAGTCCACCCTGCCGCTTTGCAGAAGAGTATGGCCCCCTTCTATTAAGATGATGAGGGTTCCTGAAGTGTTTCTGCAAATGACTTTTTAAGAGCCAGCCCCCCTTTCGTTCGTTTAATAAAAGGTAAGGCAGTAGGTAGGTACACGAAGTATAAGTTGTGGAGATCTGCATATCTTTGATACCCAGGCGCTGTTTAGTGAACGCTTGTTGAACGTCGCAATGTATTGCGTACGTACCACTGGTGGCTTTGTTTCCTTGAAAGATATGCTCGTTTGGCAACTCCAGAGCCAGGGAAACATTTTAGTTGTTCGATCGGTCCCTTATTCCGAGCCGGAGCTCTCATCTTCAACCTCAAAACTTTCACTTTCACACAGGACTTCCCCTAGATGTGCTTCTGTCAAAGACTCAAGCAAAGATTCGTCGATTTCGGCCATTGGTCGACACCAGACAGCTTGCCACCGCCCTTTGCATTCAATTGCATACTCGGTGCGCACAGATAATTGCAAGCCGGGAAGCGTGACGCCCGCTCTAACCTGCTTTTTGCCCCCAATCTCGAGGAAGCTCTCTTTGGATGGAGGCATTTTGCGTCTCAATCTAAGGAAATCCCCTTGGATCAAGTTCTCCTCTTCGACGTCCCGGGCCTGGAATATCCCTAAAATACCGGCTTTCGGGTCAAGAGGAGAGTCCCAAGTTAGGACAGTTATGGGATGGTCAAGACTATTTCGAACAATCACGTCAACAGCGAAAGGGACTCCAGGCTTCAGAGATGATGCAACTGGGCGGATTCTAGTTTGAAGTACCCAGGAAAGGCCCCCGACCGAGTTGTCACTGCTTGAAGACATGGCGATCAAGGGAGGTAGTGTGGTAAATGGAGGAGCTTCTGGGGATGAAGCACTGCGACAAATCCGAGAGTAAAAGCTACTTATGATTTCCGATGAATTATGCTTTCGAATATGCTTTCCGACTAATCTTGCTAAATCTAGTGAAGTGACGCCAGGCGTTTATGCAAGCGTGGCACGAAAGATCTAATCACATGATTGGGTAATATCATCTGTCAGCAACCAAAACCAGATCTCGAGGGTTGCGCATAGTCAGATCCTGAAATCTTCAACCCGCCGCAAACCACCTCCTTCCCTCACCATTGGATACTCTCCGGTCTTAGTCAACGCTTTCTGACCCTCTGAGTTGATGAGGTCACCACTCGTCGGCCAAGGTCATCTGCGTTGTCATCTGGATTACTGCTGTGCGCTGGGTCAGACTACCGAAGCAATACAACATATGTCTGAAGGCGCCCAGACGTTGATATAAGCATTTCCAGAACTAAGTTGTAATCAAGAATTTCGATTGGGAAAGAGGAGCCTCGAATAGAAGGGCTATGATACGATTTACCCCACATTGTACATCTTGACGCTCCATTGATACCATATCCAAATGCCACCTCATTCACCAACCGGCATTGCTCCTGTCAGCCGATCTGGGGCACACCAGCTGGCTCGTTACCTAAATACACATCTTCAATCGTTGGACTCGCTGGGGGCTTGGCACTCGCATAGCAAGTAAGGTGCCATACCTTAGCAAGAGCCAACTTTTGGTGCATTCCGGACTGCAACCCACAGGAGCCAATCAAGATTTTGGAAAATCACTAAAGGTAGGTACCTTAGTATGACTAGGGTAGGTTTAATCGGGCGCTAACAAGGTTGCTCAATGTCGAATTCCGGAGCAACCGATACAAGACTACCTTATGTATGTGCTCTCAGTCTGCTGAACGAGTGTGGAGTAGTTCAATAAAGGCAAGTACGTACAGAGATTTGGGTGAGCCTGTCCAGTATCTCGAAACTCTAGCTCTTCTTCGAGATTAATCATCGATCATGCTTTTCCTACTAGAAGATCATGTACGACGTCGTGCATTATGGCCATCAGCCGTTTCGGGATGCCTCTGCGGCTTGCGCAACCCCTGGTAATATTCGCCCTCGTACTACAATCTATAACATGTTTACCCTTTCTCCTCATATCAGCAATTGGCATCGCATATTTTTAATCCCACTCGGCTCCGAGGGGAACACCTACCAGTCAATCGTATGGCTGGATGTCTTATACCACGTTGGTGGCATCTCTCGTCACGTGCCCATGTTTTAGCCTGTTGGATGGCATCAAGTGAAGAGAATACCTAGGGTCGCGTTGATGGCACAGGCGCTAGAAGCCTTCTATATATACGGCGGCAGCTATCTTCCCCCTCGCCTTCTCTTCGGCCATAGAAAAGCGTGCCTACGACGTTACTGTGACGATCTCTTCTTACAACAGTGCACTGTCAAAGTTGTTATCACCAATAATGCTGCCGAGAATATTCCTATGCTGATTGCAGGGAATTCCCTTGACCCAGCACCGGGCTATAAATACCAATTGACTAACACAGCGATCGTGCAGGGAGGCTATCAGTTGTATTCATAGGCGAAGCGTTGTTCTCAGGCCTTTTTATCAAATCTATCTTCTATTACACTGGTCCAAAGCACAGCCTTGGGTTCGAAGACAAAGATTATCGATCCCAATCCCTCAAACACTATAGTGTATCTTATCCGAATACTGTAAGCAAACCAAGCAAGACCGACTTCTTTCCTTGCAGCCAGTCATACTTGCTACTTCCATGAATAACGATCAGTGGCCCTAGCATATAAATTCTCTTATCTTAATGTTTAAGATTTAAGGTAACAGATGTGGAGAACCTGATTGGGCCGCTTCAACGCGAGCCGCGTTTCCTCTTCAATGACCGACCGCGCTTGTGTATAACTGGCGCATCTCAATACCTTGTTCAATTTCATTCTTATCTTATATCAACGACTCCTAAACCAGAGTTTCTATAATTCAAGAATTGGAAACATACATACGAGCCAGAGTCAAAGCATGACTAGCCCTGCCATGAACGTTGGTGCAACATTAGTCGACTCTCTTCTAACCCACCAGTACAGCGATCCTTCCCCTAACGCAACTATCCCCTAAAAAGCCTCAATAATCCTCCACCTCAAACCCCATCCGGCATCCCCAATGCCGATGGCACGCTCATCCTTCACTGCAACTCCACGTCCTCCCCCGAGGTTATCACGCAGCTGACCGAAATTCGAGTCTCCAATCTCAAGACCGGAGCCTTCATCCTAATTTCCAGTGAACCTGAGGACAAGGAGGCGAAGTGGCTTGGCGTCGGAAATCAGATCATCTGGCTGAGAGAGGCGGAATTCGACGGGACGACTTTTTTGATTGCTGATATTAGTGACGAGGGGTTCAGGTATGTAGTCAAGTAGATCAAGAAGAATATAACCATGGCAATACAAGCCCTATCAAAACCAACGAATAATATCAGATCTGACCATCCCTCTAGCAAACACAACGCCGGCCGCATCCAAGCCCGCGCATCCACGTTCAAACTCCAAACTCTCAACGACCGCTACGGCGACATCGGCGTCGCAATCCTCTGCCTAGCCCCTATCCCCATCCCCAGCACCAACTACCTCTCGCCCTCGACCCGCAAGCCCCTCCACGAGCCAAAAAACTCATCCCCCGCCCCCCCCCGCCGCACGCTCTTCTACCTCACCCTCCGCCAAAAAGCCATGGACAACACCTTAACAAACCTGAAATACATCATCTCCCCCACCCGGCCCATGGATATCCTACGAAACACCAACCTGCAGCTCGCATCCCCTTCATCGGGTAACCCAAACGATGATTTCGGTATCTCGCCCACTGGTATCACGTTCCTTGCCAGAGGCCACGGAGGCTCTTCGGACGCGGTGCTGTACCACGTTCCGCTGACTTCGTTGACGCACGGGTCGGTTGTCAAGATTTTGCTCCCGCTCGATCCGAGGCTTGGGCTGCTTAGGACGAAGGTTTCAAGTGAGGTTGGTAGGTCTTTGGATAGGGTGAGATGAGAGGGGTGATGATAGGAGGTCAGAAGGTTCTAATGAATGTGCTAAAGTGAGTTGTGCTAATTTGTTGTTTTTTCTAGAGGGGAGGGATGTGCATGTATGTAAGAAATGAGATGTACTGGAAAAGCTACTTTTACTCTGAAGCAAAGAAAGCAAATACTCACATCTCCACCTCATATCTCCTTCTATACAGCACAAAACCCCACTTCTTAAATCCCTTATAATGTGTCAAACAACCTCTCCACCTTTCTAAAGCCTATATTCCCATCTTACGAAAACCGCCCGCGTGTTGGCGGATTAATGCATGCGGGAAGAATAAATTTGTTTATGTAACCTTTTTAGGGAAGGGCGAGTGATTGACTATGACGTGAAGGGCCGACTGTGATGCAAATAAAGAGCCAACGGTTGGGTACGTAGACTTGCTTACTCTTTGTTGTTGCAATCATGAATTGTTGTGAACGGAGAGTGGGTGAATGCTTCAGGAAGGAGACATGTAATGCTTCAAGTAGACGGGACGTGGGTGAAAGTTTTAGGAAGGAGACATGTGATGTAGAAGTTTGGAGCCTTAAAGGACGATGAGTTTGCTCGCGGATGTTTGATGAAAGAAATAACAAGTTGGAAGTTTGGCGCTTAAACTATATATATAATACATGGACTTTGCTGCTGAGAACAGCGGCAGGCAGAGAATTCATACTTCGCTTTTTAGTATATATTTAACAATGCGTATCTTTCTTGATAACACCTTCCTTGCCACTTATCCGTTATAGAATTTGAGGAGTTACAATCAGCTTCATCTTCGGCAGCGTCAGATATAATTGATCTCTACAAGTTAGTAGAAGGCGAGGAGATTAATTCAGTGCTTTACTTTACACTCCTTAATTTGCTCGAGGCGGAAGACGGTTGTGAAACAAATGTCATGAAGAGGCGAAGTATGGTAGGTTGACCACTTAAGAACACATCCCATTGCTTATAGCTAAAGAGGTTAGAACAGGCACGCTGAGCGGTCTGTAATAGATGTCGTGACCGAAAAGATCCCCAAGCAGTCCGCGTTCATTCCTCTCGTCGGAGAGCTAGCACTGTGGATACGTCCTGAGAAGATATGCGCCTAGATCCTCAACCGAGTCAGTACAAGATCCTCGATCACGAGACGCAGCAATCTTTGAGGTTTAAGAATGATTGAACGATGTAAGAACGCAAGTGTCAGAGGAGGACGTCGCACTGAAAGACACCTCAAGAGAAAGTCAGAAAGAAGATAGCGTCAAAGTCCCTGGCTGCACGTCGGATGCCTGTCTCATCAAATCAACAGAGAAAGAGTGTGTCAAAAAGACTACTCTCGGCATTGCATCCGCACCTTTGGTTTATAGAGAAAGAGATGTGTGGTATTCCAGAAATATATGATGGGTGTCTACGCATGGACACTGCTAGGAGTTGGAAACAAGAAAACTTCGTCTAGGTCTCACTTCACTCCGCCTATCCTTGCCACATGTCCTGTCGCCAGATCTATTAGGAAGCACAGCTGTATTGATCTCTAATAGCACATCTGCGCTTAAATTTGCCTACGTCATCAAGCGTTTTTTTCGGCAGTATTTCACAGGATTGCAAACGAGTTCTCCGCATTGTTCAGCTCCATAAGATCTTAGACTCGACACACATTGAGAAGGCAAGGAACGCAGCAGTCTATATCGTGAGCAGCTGTTTGGAGGCGTCGAAAGGAAGCCGCACAGTCTCAACAGGATACGGTGTACCTGTCCCATCGCCTCGCTGGGTAGATCTGCAGGCGATCTTAGCAAAGTTTGAAGAATGCTCTTGAGAGTCCGCAATATTTCCTGGGGTGTTGATAATCTGTGGATTTGGTGGCGCAATATCATTATAAGAGTGGAGCCTCCCGGTCATCGTAAAGAGAAGGCAATTAACGAAGAAGGGAGGAGAGCGCTGTTGCCATGGAGTGAGGCCCTGTTTTATACCTAGGATGGTTGGCTAGGACTTGGCCGCCGTAAAAGTCTTGCCGTGCATTAAAAGTAACTCGAGCACTTTCGAACCGAAGATTTGGAGCGTAAAGCCCGAGAGAAGCGTGATCGAGCCTTTGCCGAGAGAATAGAGCAGCAATTGGAGCTAGCGATGTTCAATATAATGGATTCCACCTGGAACAATTTCGAGCGGCTGAGGCTAGGAAGAAACACCACATTGCGAACGCCTGGAATTTGTCTTGCCCTGAGAAGAGCCGTTCATAAACACTCTTGCAGGTCAAAAGTCCGTGAAGATGGTCATCAGACAAAGCTGAAAGACTCCTTAATTTTCGGTAACACCGGCACACGGACCATCTTATGGCGTTCCCGCATATAGAACACCGAGAGCTCAAAGATGAATGGAGTGTCCGACACAGCGGCATTGGAACGGCCCGAAAAACCTATATATAATTCCTCTGGAGTCTTAGAATTAACTCCACAACAAGCTCCAAAACAGTGTTCTACCAACAGCACGAAGAACTCAAAACCAGGAACGCCGGTACTGTTGATCTCTGAAACACTGTTCCAGTCATATAGTGATCCAGGAACAGCTTGCTGTTCTGACTTATCTAAAAAATCAAGCTCAGTCTTTATGATCCTATAGGTTCGGCTCCTGGAGATCAGCTACTTAGGAATAGTGCTATCATGAGCATTCATCTGTCATCTTTCCACATATTATAAACAAGCATCTTGACGTCGCTGCATCGTCTCTTTGTGGAGCGGCACGTTGATCTTATATTTTTCGCCCCGTACGGGCTTTTCTTCAGCAAGCACCTCAAGTGGTAGAGCTACGGTTACCCAAAAACAAGAGCTTCGCCTGCTCAGAAGTACTGCTCGCCGCCAGTTGTTTTTTCAGGGTCATCCGCTTCCTGGATTTCGGCAAAGCTCTCTTTATACCTTAGCTATAATCGCGTCTACCGATTAACACCACAACGGTGCGAAATCCCATCGTGGCCAATGTAAGATTCCACATCGGGAGATGCAGGCATCTTTGCTCACGTTAGATAGAGCGGATAAGGCATACGAGCAGGAGCTCAGTATCGACATGGATAACAGCTTCAGCTGGTCGACAGCTGTTGCTGCTACCAAACTTCGTAGGGATTTATATTTACCCCCAGCACGACCAGCTCCTGAAGTCTCGGTGTACCCAGAGGAGCATCGTGCACCGTACATGGCAGACGACTGGTACGAGCAGCAAGGTTGGTATCGTCGCATGCGCAACACCCTCGACCACGTAGCAAGGATTTCGAGGAGTGTCCTTGCGATAGATGAAGCTCAGCTTGCATCAACCCGAATGGGAGAAAGCTGCAATGAGGAGGACATGATAAGACACGAGAAAGAACTGCCTGTTCGTAACACGGATGACCTCGTTGTGGATAAGAATGGGGTAATACTCGGGGTTTTCTTGAAGGCCGGGCTGTCCGTGCCTTGGTCGGACAATAAAGCCGAGGAGCTTCTCAAGATTGCTTTCGAAGCTACTTCGACTCTCACGGAGGCATACCCTCCGCCTATGCCTAAGACGGAAGACCAGCGACATATAGACCATGTTGCTGAAAGGAAGAGAATGGACGATTTGGGAAGGCCCCATGGTGTCTGGCATTTGGGAGTCCGACGGTAAGAAAGCGCCACGCTCGATCATCCATATAGCTGACTTTACAACACAAGCCCTTCTGGAAATAAGACACAAGATCCAGCAATGACTACACAGTCTTGGCCAGACACTGAAAGGGGCGAGGCAGTCACCAGATGGTTCAAGGCAATGGCACCCATCCACCAGACTGAGGCTATGATACTCTCGGTCGTAGATCCAGAGCAGTATTCTTACAATCGTGCTATCTGTGAACACTGGGCCAATGAAGGGTCGCTTGCCAACTTCAAGCGCACTGGACGGATGGCTTGGGTATACTACCCCACACTAGTCAACGCACGGGTCAATCCTCACAAGGATAAGCATGATCTACTATCAGGACTGGTCTCTATGACGTGTTGTGGAGACTTCGAGGGCGGTAACGTCGTCGTCCCAGTGCTTGGAAAGCAGTACCAGATACGAAATGGAGATATACTCCTCTTGCGAGCACCACTTCTGGATCATTGGATCTCGCCGTACGAGGGCCCCAGATACTCCTTCGTTCACGCGATCCCAGAGGATATGTGCAACCTTAAGGCCGCAATCCCCGCTCGAACTCCAGGGGAGAAAAAAGAGCACAAAAGGATCCGAAAGGAGGCAAGGGCAAAGGACGCAACGGATCCAAATAGAATAAAGTGTCCAATGTGTGCGAAACCAATGAAGAGCGAGGGTGGACTCAGGAAACACCTCGCGCCTTATGTTGGGTCTCAGCCAAAATTCGACAGGACTGGGCATCACACAACAGCAAAGGTACATGAGCATTTGCTGAATCGAGAAAGATCATTAAAGACCAACAAGAAGATGAAGCATGGCGAACGGGAGGCTGCAGATATAGAGTAGTATCTGACCCGCCCTAAGTCCAGGTTAGCGAAAGTGGGTAGAAGATGGCAAATGGGAACGGTAGGGCATGATAGAATTACAACGACACAGCGCCCTTGGGAAAGGGAGATTTCTTGGTTTTTTTCAAGGGTGTTCGGGGCTACCTAAAGTTAATTGCTTGCCATTGTTTTAGTGTCAGACACGGCAGTCGACAGTTTAAAAATCTAAAAATCGGTTTTATAAAGACGTATATCGTAAGGTTTGAGGAGATATCTGAACCGCTCGCCTGTAACATTGACTTCGAGATGAAAGTTGCTGCCTAGGCCAATAGCTGCCCAAAATGCGGTCGACTCGGGCACTGACTACTGCTGTCCTAAGGTTTGGGGGATAGCTCGTTCCGTCAGTGTCTCTTCGCTGCTCTCATACCACTATTCTATAACCAGGACACAAGCTTGAAGGTGCAAGACTAGATTTAAAGAAGGAAGTAGAAGGAAGTATAGTCTCAGCACCGCGTAATCGGCGGCTCGAGATGAGAGTAGCGGTAGAGTGTTGTAAACGCCCCAGCTAAAGTGTGAAGTCGACTCTTTCAGGGCAAGTCATGAGCAGAGCAGGGTTTCTACCGACACAGCTATGATCTTGAAACGTTGAAATGGCTGTACTGAGACCGCACAGGAAAGATTTAAGAAGGTTCAGCTGGGGGGCTGAGGTTATGATCGCGTCGTCACAAGACACTGTGGAGGTGATAATCCGGCTTTTTTCGATTATACCCTAGGCCAAGAAGGGCTAGTGTATCTAGGCATCCTTCCACTCCACCCCCAAATACTCGTATCAACATCAACGTCAAGCAAAAGTTATCACTACTCATACATAATAATGGTAAGTTGAAAAGAAAATGATGGAAGTATTTCATAGATTGCCTTTGCCTCAGGACCCGGCAAGATCATGACTAATCAGATCCCCCATGATAAGCACGTGTTTCTCCCACCAATCGACAGGTGGATTCTGATTGGTTGGACGAACCACGTGCAACATTTCCTTCGTTCACACCTTCCTTATTGATTATCAACAAACCTCCACGGCGAGGTTGAGATATTGCAATTGACAAATGCTATGCCCCCCATTTGGAGCACATCTTCAGCCATGATGCAAACATGAGAGCGACAGCCAAGTTCTCCACCATGGAGGCGTTTGACGGAGCAGATCGACCAGCTTTTCCGGTCATGACCTTTGCTCTATATAATGGCCCCGCCTTCCTTGACTCTCCAGGGCATCCGTTCGACAATCTACAGCCATGCTTCACCTCTCAGCCCTTCTCAGTGCCGCTGTTCTGACTGCTGTTGGTTCAGCCGCTGTGACACCGCGAAATGACAATGATAACCGCTACAAGTATGTAGCGGCCTTTAGTGTGGATGGCATGCACGGCAGCGATGTGGAAAAGTACGTTGCCGCCAGGCCAAAGTCTACCATTGCCGAGTTGCTTGAGAATGGGTACGAATACACAAACGCCTACACATCCGCGCCTTCGGATTCTTTCCCGGGTACTCTAGCCGTGTTCACTGGATCAGGTCCAAGAACTACTGGAGTGTGGTACGACGATGCTTGGGATCGCTCGCTCTATGCCCCGATGAGCAATTGCCAAGGTCCTCCAGGCGCTGAAAGTAGGTTGTGTCTATTCTACTGTTGCTGTGCTTTTAAGCTAATATGCTTCAGTCGCTTACACAGAAGCTCTGGACTACAACTCGTCAGAGCTCTACTCTGGTGGTATCAACCCCGCCAACCTCCCCATGAAGCTTGAGAATGGAAAATGCAACCCACTTTATCCACATTCTCGTGTTCGCGTCAACACGGTGTTCGAGATTGCACACAGCAAGGGATTGACTACGGCCTATACGGATAAGCACCCAGCTTATGATTTGGTTAGGGGACCTTCCGGCAAAGGTCTCAGCTTGGGGTATGTCGTCCACGAAACTAACTAGTGGCCACTCGATACTAACTCAACTGGCAGCTACTTCCCCGAAATCCAGGCTGCCAAGAGCAGTGTCAACGGCACAATTGAGTACGATAAGCTGCACGTCCAGGCTTTCCTTGACTGGCTTGACGGCAAAGACCCTGCACATTCCGAAGGTAGCCTTGGTGGAAAGATTCCCAATCTGTTTGGAGGAAACTTCCAATCCGGTATGTCCGCCAAATCTTGTTCAAGTATTCCCACGCTAACGTTTGACAGTCAGCGTTGCGGAAAAGCAATGCGGCTACGAAAATGCCCCCGGTAACCCCTTCACCCCCTGTCTCCTATCCGCCTTCGATTTTATCGACGCCTCGATGGCCAAGATTGTCCAGAAGTTGAAAGACAAGCACATTCACCATCAAACCCTCATAATCATCGCCTCCAAGCATGGCCAATCACCCATCAACCCAGCCTTGTACGAAAAGATAAATCCCGATCTCGTCATGAATGCAACAAAGGTAGAAATTGACCAGCAAACTTCCGACGATATTGCTCTCATCTGGCTTAAGAACCAAAAAGATACTGCTACCGCAGTCAACAACCTCAATGTCAACCGCGCCCCTTTGGAAATCAACGACATCATCTCTGGCGCTCAACTCACAGCCCAGGGTTTTGGGAACCCAGCCACCGATCCAGCAGTCCCAGATATCATCGTTTCTCCCCAAAACGGCGTCATCTACACCACCAGTACCAAAAAGATTGCCGAGCACGGTGGTCTGCACGACGATGATAGGCATGTTGCTTGTATCTTGAGCAACCCAAATCTCAAGAAGACGCAGTACCAGCAGCGAGTTAGCTCGAAGCAGGTTGCGCCGACTATCTTGACCGCATTGGGCTTGGATGTGGGGAGTCTGCAGGGGGCCAAGGCGGAAGGGACCAAGGCGCTTAGTGGGTTTGCTGGTGGGGATGATGAGGGTGAGGAATGAACGGGATGTGCAATAGATTGGAGAGGAGTGGGTTGAAGTAGCTAAGATAAAACGTGTAGAAAGATATGAAAAGCGTGTTCGAGATGGTGGATCCTCCACTATGTGAAATCCATTGAATTCTCCCCTATACAACGAATTTTTACATTGTATTTGCAATTCAAGACGATCAGATCTCAATCCCGACATGAGCTTTCGGATGTTTCGTCTGTTCAGCCTCAACCACCTCCGTCTCCACGAGACTTTTATACCGCCTCCAAACGCCGAGGTTGGGTACAGATCTCACGAAACCCATGCACAAAGCGAACACATCTCCACTCCATCAACCAGTCTTCTTACAGTAGCTTCGAAACACCCTCCCTTCGCGACCAGCGAAGACCCTAGCCTGTTCGAGGTTGGAAGTGTTGGAGGACGAGGTCATATGGGGCATTTTGGTATATGGGGTTGAAGCTGGATAGGAGTCTAAAATTCAACTAGCGGGCCCCAGCCCTATCAGCCCTATCAAGGCGGAGATTACCATCTCCCCTATTTTCAACAGGAAGTGCCATGGGGGAAAAAAGTGCGATGAATGGAGGGAGGGGAAGTGGTGGAATTTTTGGTATGGTAAATATTGAGTACGTTTTTATTGTAGGTTCCATCTCTTTCAGCCGAGTGGTGGCCTAGTCGAACCTACCTTGTGTTAATAATTCCCGGGCAGGGCGTGTGTGAACACGCTAGAAGACGGCAGGGACTGAGGTGAGGCGGTGGTGTTTGGTGGGTGAAGCGGTGGAACAAGGGAGGGGGGGGGGTTATATAGGAAAGATGTGGGAGAAAAGCGAGTGGTGAGGTCAGATGGATGCGCCGATTTGGATGGCTATGGGGGGGCGGGGGTGGTGGATGCCTGTTAAGAAAACGCATCGGCCTCCTCTTCTATTTACTCTTTCTGTTCGTTATCGAAAACTTATACTTGGATGCCACTTTCGTCTTCTCCTTATCTTTTCCCGGAGTCTGCTCCGCGCTGTTGAATGACAGCGGGGGGTTTCCTCGTAGTAAAATCGGCGTCGTGGCGCTGGGGGTTGGTGTTTCGAAGGCTTTTGGATGATGATGAGAGTTGAGAAATTTGAGTTGAAGCGAAGAGTTGAGACATCGAAGATTGATTTAGAATTGAGCTTGATGAGAGAGAAAAGGAAGAATGCTGCGATGAGACTTTGCTGATGAATAGAGCTTGATGAAAGGCTCTGTCTGACGAGCGTCAAGAAGACGAAGAAAGAGAGAAAATATTGATATGAGCTTGAAACGAAATTTTGCTCCTTGTCTTCGTGCTGCACGGACGCACGTAACAGCAAGGCTTTGATTTACCACGGTGTTCGAGCAAGTCTGGTCGGCTGCATCGATCACCTCGTCGAAGTAAGCGTTCTCTTGGCTGTGCGGCTTACTAGTCGTGGGAGGGAGCGGTTGATACTTGACTGCTTGAGTAAAAGCACATGTCTTGTTGAACATGCAGTTCAATTCTTCATTTAAACTTCAATACGAGTCATACAAGCATCCAGAATCATTGATCTTGAACTTTCAGCGACGAATCTAGATACAGCTTCACTGACTCCTTTTACTTGACTTCCATCACGTGTTACGATACCTTGAACTCTTCGGGGTAACGGCATGGGGATTTGAGAGTGTTTGGCTTCGGAGGCGTCATTTCGGTAGCGGCCAAACTAATGACAACGGTGGCTTCGAGGTCAACAGAGCCCAGACAATGTAGCAAAACTAAGTGTTGAAATATGCTATACATACCTGAATAGGATTGTTCCAAAGTGTGTTCACATTTTGGCCGATCCGTAAACTCAACACTAAACAGTAGAGACTAATATTCGAGCTGTTCTTCTTCGAAATAGTATTTCCTGTTCCAAGTCTGCTGCATTTGACCCCTTTTCGACAATTTCACTTCTTGTTCCGACTGATGTTTTCTATTCTTCTGCAATAAAAGTGCAATGGTACTTTCGATTTGCCATGGCTGATAACTACAATTGCGTCTGTTGACGAGTGGAGCTTGCTGATCTAAAGACGTTGTCATTGTCAACTCTACTCTTCTCAACCGACTTTTAGGTCTGCTGATATCTTGTGGATATCAAGCCTCAGGCTTTGAGATACGTTTCGGTATGCTTAGAAATCGAACGGGTACGAATTTACAACAAAGAACAAACCGAAGAAAGAGACAGCGGAATTGAAGCGATCGAATAGTTGAGCATGTGAGTAACGCATTTTGAAGGTAGTTGAAGCAAGCAACAAAACTAACAATGGTGGCAAGCATATCAACGAAGTGATCCTGGAATCTGGTAAGGAGTGACTTTAGTATCCAAAGCTACGGAGTTTCAGACCTACTCGGTCAAGGCCTTTGAAGGCCCATATGCCTTGATAGTATTATGTTAGCAAAGGCGTATACCAGCTCTACCCTTTCCACAGTCTTTTCCAGTAGCGAAGTGTTTTCGAATTTCCACGTGCTTGTATTTGCGGATTTTGGGCGAGAGCGAGGAGTCCTGATTAGAGTTGTCTTTAGTGTTGGAGGATGAGGGTACGGGGTGTGGCTTTTGAATATCGAAAGAAGAAATTGCTGAGAAAGTCTGGCTAGACTGCTGTCATGTCATTTGTCAGGTCAGATCCATGTCACGACTTGACGTCATATGACTTGTCATACCATCGAAATGACGGTCATTACCGATCCCTATTCCAGACCCCCCCAGAATCCAGCAACGCTCCTACGCAAGTACCGACATGAGTCATTTTCCACGTAACTGCATGCGCCTTTTCGGAAGAAGCACGACTGCGGCTACGAGCTCGCTGTTCGGAGAGAACCGCAACGTGCACGGTGAAATTTCCGCGTTGCATGAAATTCATCAACTGTTGCAGGGATGCGGTGTGCAGGGATTGTGAGGTTATTTTAACGAACATGTGTGACGCCGTATAGGGCCAGAGCTATACGCCCCTCTTCTGTGAGTGGTTCCGATGGGAGACGTTAGAGTCAGCTGTGCTTTTCTTCCTTTGAAGGTATGGAACCAATGGGGGTCTGATCTGGCGGCATGGTTCCCGGATACTGGCGCATGCAGCTGTTACACAGTAACACTGTGGAACTTCTTGGAACAATGTCCTTGAAACCCGACATGATTACTGGTTCAAATCTTCGGTTCCCGGCGAATCTGCGCTGCTGCAAAGGTATAGATGACATGCATGGAAATCGCGCTACTGTTCGCTACTGCGAGCCATTCTTTCACGATGCTGCGAGGATAATCCGAACTGTCAGATACCTGGAATTGATCTGACGAATAACATATTTTAAATGAGCTGCAGATCAACGAAGATGTGCAGCAGACATGTCGGGCGCAAGGCTTGCAAGGTGAAGCTGGGACAAGCCGAGGGGTGTCGGAATGTTCTGCATGTGGGATGAAAGGTATGGGTGTGAGTGAATTCTTGAAAACAGTGAAAGAGAGTTTGAGGTCGCAGGGTTGTGCGTCCTAGTGGTGGATGTCGGCGAAGACTCTCATGCATATGATCGTCAAGGCCTGCTCTCGACCAGCTGCGGGTCAGAATGCAGCGACGCATGCAAAGAGACTTTCGCAGATCCGCTTGACCTCGGAGGCAGCCTTATGCCATACAGGGTTTTTAGAAACTCTCAGCCCCAACAATCAGGAGATTTACACCGTGTTCAAGGGTATACTTGAAGTTCCAGCTCAGCTTCAGGAGATCTGTGCGCTAACGAGGTGCGTGCCAACGACCTATGCCCGATAGCCAACAGCTGTACGGGAAATCTGGCGGTCGAGTGGGGTGGTGGAGAATTTTGAATGTCTGCCCATCCTGGACCAACAGAGCTGAAAAAGGGGTGTAATATCAGTGTACCATAGCCACACAACCAAGCCAACACCGGCATACATCAGACCTGTCTCCCATCTCCCATCCTCCTTTTCGCTAAATGCACACCACGCACTCCCATCTCTACTCAATCATAGTAGAGCACATTCCATGTCTACAATCCTGGCTCATCCCAGCTCTTCACCACAACCTACTGCGTATGTCACGTGTGGAAGGGAACGACAGAGGATGATAGATGGCGAATCGACGATTGACGTGTGGAGAAATATAATCCGTTGTTGTATCGCATGCAATTCGAACAGGCTGACTGGTTCTACACAGTACAATCGCAAATCACAGGCACCCAGGCCACCAGGCATCTGTTCGAGCGACAAGATGCTCTCTTTGTTTAATCCTCCGAATTGAACTCCAACGATCCATTCCTCTACCACCCACTTTCGCCCACCCCGCTCAAATCCCCCATCTACCTACTTCTCATGTCTGGACCACTTACTAAGAACTTTATAGACTTTTGTCTGGCTTATTCCGATCAAGTACGGCCACAGATAATAGAACTCGGCTTCCGTCCGCTTTGCCATACATGAACTGTTGATAGGAAGCTCAGTCGATCGTAGCGAAGTCGCTAACGACCAGCGAGTCCCTTCTACTGTATGTATTTGTCGTTTTTGGGAAAATGCTCCATGAGGTTTGAGTCTGGTGTACATGTAGACGAAGCCAACAACCCCCACTCTTCCATCCCCGTCCCCTCCCATCGTCATCTCACCCACTGCACATCACTATCCATATTTCATATCGAACAAAATGATTATACGCCATGACCTTCAGTTGAACATGATTTCAACATATAAACACTAAGCAATGAGGTTTGAACGAAGCTTGCTAGGTTTAGGTGGAAATATAGCGTTGAGTTATCATGGACATATTCCACGCCAGCCGAACTTTATTATTTGGAACACTTGTTAGATGCCGTCACTTGCACGTCCCCATCCGTCCATTCCATACACCGCTCGCCCTTCTCCCAACCAATTTTCCTTGCACCACCTCCTTCCAGCTCCGCTTTCCCTCCTGCTTTCATACCCCCTCTCCTATAACAACGCTTACTCACTCATTCCTTATCAAAGAAGCTGTAAAATCATCTGAAGCACGTCGAACATACAGTTACGACGACGACGACGACGACGGTCCGAATAATATAGAAGGAGTTGAGACCAGAAACAGAGGGAGGAAATCCAGATGTTTGTAGAATGATAAATGAGCTAAAGAATAACATGTAGGAGAAATGAAGATGCAAAAATATTAGTAAGTAGAGATGCTAAGTTTAGCAGAGTTCAAACACAAAGTATATAGAAATATATCGAACCAATCTCACCATACCCTCAACCTTCAATCCCAAACAACCCCCCCAAAAACCTGCGCAACAAGCAAAAACCTCCAGCAAAGAATATTTTTGCTCTCACCAAAACAACAAGAATATAGTGTCATAAATAATCAGATATATCACACTATAAATCATCAAACCAACTCAAACCCCAATCCAAAAAAAAAACAATCATCTATCCAAATTTCTCCTCCTTAAAATCTCTACATCATGAACACCGCTACCTCGGCTGCGCTTCCAAAGAAACCCACAGACCGACATCCTCATCTTTCTCATCTGTTTGCGCCTGCTTTCTCTAATCCCTAGTTTCCCCTTCTCGAGCTCTTCATCCAATTCCCTCCCTTGTTCCTTACAACTCCTCACCTCACTACTCCTTACGTTCTCCTAACCCCTTACTTCTACAACTCCTTATTCCCCCAAAATACCAGCAGTTTATACTTAGCACATACCTGTTACCTACACACCCACACATCCACGAGCCCAACACACTCCCCCGCCCCCCAAAAAACCCCCTTCCCATCCATATATTTATTTATTTACTTCCTCGACCCCACCCCCATTACGCCCCCCCCATCGAACCACAAACTACAGTAACAGAAATACGTACCTACCTACCCACCTACCCAAAGCCTCTCCCCCCCCCACCACCACCACCACCACCACCACCAAACAAACAACAAACACCAGCTAGCTAGAATTACAGTAAAAAGCCCACAGTGCAAGTTCACTCACTGCATCCCCCCCCCAAAAACCAAAAAAAACCCCAAAAAAAAACTCTCCAACGCCCAAACCATACCTACCAGCCCAAGCAGTAACTTCCAAGAAACTGGGGACTGTGTATTTAAAGCTTCGTTGCTACTGTAGAAAGTTTTTAGGGAGAGAAGCGAGGAGAGGAGATGGGGATGGGGATGGTGGGGATGGGGATGGGGATGGGGATGGGGATGGGGATGGGGATGGGGATGGGGATGGGGATGGGGATGGGGGGAGGGGGGGGGGGGTGAGAAATGGGTTGGGATGTTGTGGGTGGGGATGTACTGTAGATTTTGGAAGAGTGGACTTGATTTGGGGGGTGGGAAGGGACGAACGAGGTGGATAGAAAAAGAAAAAAAAACAAAAAAAAAAAAAAAAAGGGGGTAGTGTATTTGATTGGAGATGTGATGAGATAGCTATATGTTCTGCATGACTGTACAGTCTTTCGTTTTGTTGTGACAGATGGAGAAATATACATTAATCAAATTTATGATGTACGCTTATTCTTCAACCCGGCTCACTCGAATCAGACGCCCCTCGAATACCCTAGACTCTCGATAATCGTCTCCACTACCTCCGCGCCACGCCGACTCCGCAATTCCTCGTCAATCTCCCTTCTTGCCTTTAGCAGCGCCTCGTATGTCTCCGACGCCAGCAGTCGTTTCAGCTTCGTTGTTTTCTCGTCCGGGTGGGATTCTTTGGATGTGGACGGTGTTTTGGGGTTTGGTGAAGAGGATTTGTGTCTGGGGGAGGGTTTGGAGGGTTGACGGCCGCGTTTGGGTGATTGAGAAGAGGATGGGTTGGGGGATTGGGAAGAGCATGGGTCGGGGGGTTCTTGTGCGGCTGGTGATGGTTGAGGCGGAGGAGGAGGTTGGGGAGATGGGGATCTGTCTCGTTTCTTTTGCTCAATGTGCTCTTTCTGCATTGGCTCGACCCAGTACTCTCGCGCATCGCTTTCACTGACGAGCGCAGGGTCCTCTTCGCTCCTGGGCTCCTGGGAGGTCTCGGAGGTTTCAGATAGGTCATTTGGCGAGAACCTACGTAGATCTGGTGGGAGAACGTCACTATCGGAACGGAGGGAGCGCTCAGGTTGCTCGGATATGCTCTTGTTTCTTAGTATCCCACTTGTGTCCGTAATAAACTCTCGTGATGCGCCGAGAGATTCTCGCGCACTCTTGACACTTCCTCGTTTTCGAACCATGACGGGATTCTTTCCATCAAGTGGAGGATCCAAACAAGTCCTTGACACCGTCTTAGAATCGAAAGGATTCGACATGATGGTGTCTTTTTCTGGGTCGCGGCTCTGTCCGCTCGAGGTAGAAGGACGCTCTCGCCCGCCTGTTTCCTCTTCCAGCTCTCCCAAAGCCTCCTTGACATTCTTTCCTTTCACACTCTTCCATTCGAGGCCCAGAGCAGCTACAAAAGCCAAGCCCGCGAGTGGAATCGCCGCAATGAATACCTTTTGCAGGGCAGTGTTGTATACGTTCAGCAGCGCGGGAAGAGCATCTGCAGGAACAAAGGACCGAAACATTGTTGCACCAGCCGAGATGACATGGTTGATATCGATGCCTGGTAGCTGTTGAGACGATGAAGCGCTAAGTAATGCGTTGTGCAATATGCTGTTGCCAACGGATACGAATATTGAACCACCAAGACTTTGGAAAGACGCTATGGCCGCAACACCAATGGGAATTTGTTCAAGGGGAAGGACGGTTTGGACGGCGATAAAACCTTGCTGAATTGACATTCCAAGGCCTGCTGCGACTAACACTTCGTATCCAATCCATTTGACAGAGGACGTATGGATTTGCAATGTGCTGATTAGTCCGCAACCAACAGTCGCGATGACGCCGCCGATGATCGCTGGAGGGGTGTAATAGCCAATCTTGGACACAAGAATACCTGTAAATAGCGATAGAAAAGCATTGGCGAGCATGTATGCTATCATATCGACACCAGATCGAATAGCGCTGGCATTTCGGATAGCCTGGAAATAAATGGGCAAGTAGTATGAATGAATCAGCATCACGCCGTAGATGAAAAAAGCAGCCACACAGCTAACAGCAACGCTGCGCTGGCCAATGATTTTCGGCGGTATCAAAGCTTCATCTCCTTTGAAACGGTTCCAGACGATGAATATAATCGCGACAACCCCTGACCCGGTGAGCAAACCGATTATCCTCGCGCTGCCCCACGCAAATCCCAATTCATTGTATTGTAGTGGTAAAAATAACATGACCGAAGCTACTAGCAGCAAAGCATTTCCCACAGGATCCAGCCGCAGGATCTTCTGTAGCAGTGGGATAAACTCAGACGTTTCCTTTTGAGGTCTGAACAGGAATATCATGGCTGCGACAGTGAAGCCTCCAACGGGAAGGTTGAAATAGAAACTAGGGTTGTCAGAGCCAGTCTAGCATGTATTTTGGAGACACCAACGCACCACCATCGCCATGTCAAACGATCCGTAAAAACCCCGCCGAGCAGAGGTCCAATAACAGCGCCAAGGCCAAACCTGTATTCAATTTATCAGTTTTCTTCTCTTACGGCAACATCCTCCCAAGTGTGAGAATGCACATACATCACCCCCACCATGCCAGTATACGCCGGTCTCTTCTGTAGCGGAACACTATGTGCAACAACCACAAACGATCCAGTGACAATCCCTGCACTCCCAAAGCCAGCAATAGCCCGACCAACTATAAGTACAATCGAATTAGGTGCAACGCCACATATGAGGCTTCCGAGTTCAAAAGTAGCCATGGCACCAAGGAAAGACCACTTGATGTCGAAGAGTGTGAATATTCGGCCATAGGTTGGTTGCAGGGCGCTGGCGGTGACGAGGTATGCGCTGCCGTACCAGCCAACGTCGGCGTAGGAGTGAAATTCATCAGTAATACGCGGAATAGCCTAGAAGTACAGTATTAGTAGAGTCATACAAGTACATTCGGATTTTATACCGTGGCCACAATGGTCCTGTCCAGCGAAACGAGAAATACAGACAAGCATATGCCAATTATGAGAAGAGCAAGTGCCAAGGAGCCTGGATATTTGCCGTCCTCTGCAGCTTTCGAGACAGTCTCATCCGGCCTGTTTTCTTCCAGATCCGGAGTGGCCATGCGTTTCATGGTCAAACCCTCGATTTTGAGAGTTCTCGAAGCCAGTGTATCCTGGGACGTGGTGACGTCTTTCTCCGGATCACCCATGTCTGAAACGGATTGACTGAACCTGGATATCGAAGTGACCTCGCTGAGGGATGTACTCCTGCTGACTTTGGCACTTGCTCGATTCGTCCTGTGTTGGATTCCCAAGCTCGAACTGCTCTTGTGGATTACTTTCTTTTCAAAATCGCCATGGCGAGACACAGGAACTTCTAAACCAGCGAAGGTGGACATGTTCAGTAACTCAAGCACGGCATCTGTATTGCTGGCGCCGTCGTCGAGGGCTACTATGGCCTTGCTCGTAAAGACGAGAACGTTGCTACCGATCGAATCGTCACTAGATCTTGATAGAGTTTTGGCGGGCAATCGGTCGCCGTCTCTTCGGGCAAGGGGTCGGCCTCAGCCTCGTCTAAGCAGGCTGTGGGGTAACCCAAAAGCACGGGGGACAGGATTGTGCTCCCTCAATAGCTGCTCACCAAGGCCTGGCCGCGTGGAATGCCATGGATCAGGTAACCGTTGACATCAGCAACGTCATAACCTTACGTGGTAACTGCTCGTTTGGGGGGGGCACCTTTCGGTATGCCAAGTTTCCCTGACATGCAAGCCACAAAGAAAAGTCAAGCAGCACGATAAGGCCGAGGCTGCAGTGGGGGATCGAGTGTTGTGAGTTTCGAGATATACGGGGACCTATTGGGGAAGAGTGTGTGAGACGAAGCGTGGATGTTGAAGACTGGCACAGGTACAGCTCTGCAGTATAGCTCATGCTCATGCATTCTGTTGGGGAAGACGGAAGCGAAACTGGGGCTTAGTTGGGCCCATTCGAGCGGGTAATGGTTGTAAGAAAATACACGGACTGTACTGTAAGGTAATCTATTCGGTGTGCACATCGAGATGCACGCATCGCCCACCACAGTGGTATTTGACATGCCTTTGCGAGGATGAATGCAGAAGAGCATGGGGTTGGGGGCCTGTTTTCCTGGGGGGGACAGAAAGGGATCAGGGTTCTCGGGGAATGCCTGATCAGGGATTTGGAAAGAAATAAGTGGAGAATGATACATGGTATTCGTCGGACAATCTCTGCTTTGGAGATTGTACTTGTGGTGAGGGCGTTAACCAATAGATAAGAAGGTCAGGTAAGGATGGAGATAAGAGGTAGCACGGGAATACGAACAGCAAGTACTGAAACTAAGGTATACCCCTGCTACTGTAATCTGTACGCACTAAGATATGCATAAAAGAAACGCCCCGAGCGGGTGCTGACAGTACGGTACAGGCGAATATAAACCTTAAACTATCCTGCAAATCTTTTGACGTCACGATGCTGTAGCTACCTACCTTATTCCGTACAGTACGCCTATTCGCTTCGAGGTACCAACATGGAAACCTCGCCTTTAGTCTCCGGCATATCGGAATCAAGGCCCGAGCGAAAGACGGATTTGACACCAATTTTGGGTATGATAATTATATTGTATTGGGGATATCAAATCTATAGTGTAACTGGTATACCTTAATGTACAACGGCTAATATGTCAATCCTAGAAGCCACCACAGGTCGCTGTGTCTCCCTAGTGCTTCTGCGTCTGCCGTGAATTCCTGTTCCAATCCTTCCAGCCCTCGAAGCAGATTGGCCAACTCCATCCCACGGGCTCGCTCGTCTTCGATCTTCCTCCACGTCCATTCTTCGGCTTCCTGTTTCTTGAGGCCGTCGGCAAACCCATCGTCTACCGGGACCGGTGGCTGCGGGAACAGACTCTGTTTAGCCGCGTCCCAGATGGCATCCGCTGCCTCGAATGCACGGAATGGCACGTCGAGGATATCGGCGGAAAGGTTGCGCTTCGTAGGCATGGGTAGAGCTTTGGTCTCCAGATGACTGTTGTCACCAGGGCGTGGTGGCAGAAGTCCAGAGGCTTGAAGCATCGTCTCGGGAGCAATCGTCAACCGCCCTTTCTTGAACACGCATTTGCTAAGCGCCGATGCGACAATGGCATCTTCTTTCCGGTCGAGTTGCTTCAACTCGCTGGTGACGCCATTTTGGCTAGGGTAGAGGGAGAATGTGCGAGGCTTGACCTTGTCCTTGCGTACAAAATGTGTGACAAGGTAGAGCCATTTTCGATCCCAGGACAGGACTCGAGTCCACATCTCGTATTGCTCATAGGGTCTTAACTCTTTCCTGAACGAGCAGCTGACCGCACCTAGTGCAACGCCAAAGTTGGTGTTGCCGCCGCCGATAATGCCATCGGGTTTGCTTTTCCTTGCTTCTTCGATTCCAACGGAGAACAGAGTACACAGCAGGTGACTGCGAGCAATGTCTAGATCGGAAAAATATGTACTATTCGATTCTGCAGAACGACCGTTAGCCGCATATCAACATTACACAAAACGTGGCGATGACTCACTATGAATGTTGTAATCGATTTCGGTTAGTGGAGCATGAGAAGCAGTGATCATGGGCTGGAACAGCTGTGCGGGTGTGGGACCAGCCCTTGACCGCTCCGACCGCAGTACAAACCGAAAGCCATTGAGAAGACGTGTCTAGAATACCGTGTCAGGACTAAGCAAGATGATCAAGAGGTTATGTACTTACATGCCATACCAGTGGGAGGTTCTTGAGGTTTCCCAGAAGCAAAAGCACAAAAAGAAGTTTCCATAACGTGGATAGAGTCAAGGCTTGTGAGAGGCTCTGCGAGAGTGACTCCCCAGCATGGGGTATATCAAAGCTGGGATACATATTGGACGAAGTAAATACCGACAACTGCTTGACGGTCCCAAGGCCAGGGGAAAGGGATTCTTATGCGTTTGGTCTATAGCAAAGTGACAGAATGGTGGTTGGTTGAAGAGAGTACGAGATAGTTGAAGGACAGGGCTCGGCTGATTAGTATGGTCAATTTCTCAATGACCAAAATCGGTCAAGCCGGATTCGGACCCCAAAACATGTCATTACTCAAGTCCGTCCCTCATACTGAATCGTGCACGAACGAGTCGCGCCGTATTGCTTGGAAATCATCATCTGATGCCGTGTTTGATCCTCCAACCAAGCATCGTTGAACGTCACGTCGAGGAGTATGATCCTGGAACACTTCGGCCAAGGGTTAAAATCGCTTACGGGAAGGATCTTCGCGTTACACCAGAATAGGTCCTTTAGGATTCGGAACTTGACTAGGCCCAGTTACTGCCAAGGGTACAATGTACCGTTAGAGTCGATGCAACCAACGGTGACCAACTAGGTTATCACAATGATCAGCGTTTTACTCCATCTGGTTAGCGGAGCAAAAACGCCGACCCAGCCAAATCTCCCTAAAGTATATCGCATCTATCTACCACCCTACAAGTCATTTGTACGCCAAGAGTGAATGTTGCAAACGTCGGATCCCAAGCCGTGCAAGACTTTCCCAGCTGAGGTTCCATACTACCTAAGATCGTAAGCCCTAACCGCTCTTCGCACTCCACAAAATTCCACCTCTGATATGACGTCCTAGCAACGATATCTATGTGGATTACCAGGCAGCTTTGCAGGCGACCTGAACGTGAAAAGTTACCATCGCTTACCCTATCCAATGATCCCGCAGCAGCGTCTCGTGTTGTTCCCAGCTGTCCTCCTGCATGGCCGCCATTTCATCACCATGCCACCATGCCTTCCCCGAGCATCAAAGTAACACCGAGAATGCACGAAATGCGTGAACCGCCGAAGCTTCGGACGATCTTTGGGTTCCGGTATCCAACCAGACAAGCCCAACAGAAGCGCCTGATCCCACTATATTACCTGAGGTATTTGGAGGCGAGTCGTATAGAATTATACCCACCAGATATGGTTTTCTCAAGGTGTGTTGCACAAGGCTCCAGCCGATGCTATAACCGCCGTTGAGAGCAAAAACACTTCTTACGCTGCTTTGCCAGAATGCCACGGTTCGGCTTCGGTCCAAGTCTAAACCTCAGCTCTCCTTATCCGTCGGCCCATCCGTGACAAAAGGCTTGAGAATCTGCTAGAGATCCGATTTGTACTAGCGGGGGATTTGCCCTGCCGTTCAATCCATCCTTTTATACCTTGACTTTTGGGTTCTGCTACAAGTTTCTCACGATTAGGTTCACATGTATGACGATCAAAATGTGGGTCCCAGTGATACGGGAAGGTTGTCTGTTTGGGACCCAATCAAACCTGGCCTCGTGAAACTGGCTGGATCGAACAATAAGCAGCCTGCACGCGTACTTGAAGAGGCTACATCGAAGCTGTTCTCTTTCCGAGCGTCGACGTAGGGGGCTATCTGCCACCAAAAAGCCACTGCCATCATGGGCGTTCTGTCACAGCATTAGGGCTTTCCTTTCGCTTGTCTAACACACTACAACCGTTGTGGCCGGATGTTTAACATGGTCCCTGCACTTTCCGGACCCTTTTATCATTCATCAAGTCCTTCTCTTCCGCTTCACGATAATTCTCAAGTCAAGCCTGTACCCATCTTATTTCTGCAAACATGTCTGTCAGCTACGGCCAAAGCCCGTTCGACCTCAAGTCAGCAGGACTGTCTCTCAGTTCACCATGGGCCTCGTTCGACAAGCTTTGGCAAGCCGTTATGGGATATCCAGCAGCGAGCTTCCGAATCAACGAGGGCAAAACACCCATGACGACGAGCAAAGAAACGGCCATTGTCATAACACTATACTACGTTATCATTCTTGGCGGTAGAGAGCTTATGCGAACACGACCGGCCTACAAACTCAACGACCTGTTTCTGATCCACAACTTTTACCTGACTGTCATCAGCGGGGCTCTCCTTGCACTCTTTGTTGAGCAGCTGATTCCATCGATTTGGAATTATGGCGTCTTTGATGCCATCTGTGGCGGTTCGGGGTGGACAAAAGAATTGACGACTTTGTATTATGTTGGTGAAACCTTCCTAGAATGGACTCCGCCGCTGACAATGTCCAGCTCAATTATCTTACGAAATATGTGGAACTGATCGACACGGTCTTTCTTGTTCTCAAGAAGAAACCATTGAGTAAGTCGTACATTGTCGGTGAAAATTTGCTCTGCTCACACGACCTAGCATTCCTTCATTGCTACCACCATGGCGCGACTGCACTTCTCTGCTACACGCAACTCATCGGCCATACCCCTGTATCTTGGGTCCCGATCACGTTGAACCTGATGGTGCATGTGGTCATGTACTGGTATTACTTCCAAAGCGCTCGGGGCATCCGCATCACCTGGAAGAAATGGATCACCCGCCTCCAGATCATCCAATTTGTCATCGACCTTGGTGGGCATCCCCGGTGTTTGATTTCCTGATTTATCCCTTGTCAAACCCGCTAATCCCCGTAATAGGCTTCGTATACTATGCGACCTACAACTACCTTGCCAGCACCTACTTCCAAACCATGCCCCACGTCGGCAAATGCGCGGGAGAGCCCTTTGCCGCTATGACCGGCTGCGCCATCCTCTCCTCGTATTTGTTTCTCTTCCTCTCCTTTTACGCAACGACGTACAAGAAATCCAGCAAGAAAGACACCCAGGTCGCCGTGACCGCGCACGCCGTCGCAGACATGGAGCACAAGCAAATCCCCACCATGGCCGAAATCGACGACTCGGCCATCACGGCGCTCAAGGCCACCAATGCCGCGCTGAAGCATGCCAGTGCCGTCGTGACCGGCTCGGAAATGCCGATGATGGGAATGAAGAATGATTGAGCGAGCGGAAGTTGAGTGCATACGTGTCGTGTGGGTGCAACGGTCGTCGGGAGCGGAGTACATGCATGATGCGTTTTATTGACATCGGAGCTTCGCGGGTCTTGCTATCGTTTTTATTTTTAGACCTCTATCTACCATGGTGGGGTCGAATAATATTTTACATTACTTTACAAAAAAAACCACAACCCCAAAACCCAGTAAAACAATCCCCCTTCCATTTACAAAACAAAAATCCTGCACATCTGACACCCCCCCCCCCCCCCTTTTCAAGCTGACAATTCTTCCCTCCCATCAAGATAAGCCAAAAACTAAAAACGCCAAAAACCCCCTAAACGGATCGCCCGACGCGCCGCAGATAAGGGTGGACGGACCGTTCCTGGCACCACCAAAAACCTTGGCACGCGCCCCCCGACCGATAAGAGAACAAAAGTTTATTTAGCGTAGTGTGGGTAGTGGGGCTAAGCTAGTAGGCGAAGGGAGAGGGAAGAGGGAAAAAACCTTATTTTGACTTCGGTGCGTGCATGCGTGCATGTCTCACGGGACGGGGGGGTGCGTGGTGGGTAGAGAAGAGGGAGAGGGTTTGATGGATAGGGTTGTAGCGGTGGGGTTTGGGGGGGGGTTGGGGTTGGGGTTGGGGTTGGGGGGGGGTGTATCATGGGTTATGGTGAAAGGTGATTTGGTGGGGCTGTGGTTTTTTTTGGCTTGGAGTGGTTTAGAGGTGGATGGATAGAACTGGGGTGCTACTGCCGGCGGTGAGTTACTGCTAATGAATGTTACTTTACGCACTTGAATCTCAAATCTCCCCAAAAATTCCTGATGAGGGAATCTGTGATGGGAGACCTCCTATACTAGGTGGGCTATACCCACAACCGCAACCATACAAATTATAGTTACCTACCAACGTGCGGAATATTATCTTCACAGCTACATCTTAGTGTAGGAGTCATGACTTTGCTTAGAGTATCTTATTGGTGAAACGTTATTTCTTGATTTTGGTGGCTCGTAACAACCAACGGATTCGCAGGGGCCGGGTGTTACACAAATCCACCCCGTCAGCCACAGCCTCTGGCTCCCGTGTATGCCCAGATGTCTTGCTTAGGCTGCCCGAAGGCATCCATCCATTGTTACATCCGAAATAAGCCTAACTTACCGCACTTCATATTCGGCCTCGATCCCCAAGATGTGTGTGTGTGGAGATATGAGGATATTTTGTTGGAGCAGGAAACAGCGCATGACCTTCTTGACACGAGATACCTGTTGGTTTATCAAAGAAGGTAGAGTGGGCACACCCGGCACTTCCCTACTCGGCGCCTATTAGTACCACTTATCTGAAATTTGAGAAGCATGATGACGATCAGCACGTACTCGACCAGATTAGGCAGAATTGGCCTAGAGGCCGAGAAATCCGTGTAAGGGAGATTCAGATGAAGGAATGAGCGTGGTGGCTTGGAACTTGCTTGAGGGCTTGTTCCGATGGCTGGCCACTGCTGCGTACTCTATTGTTAATATCGGGCCTTCTTCGATATCAAGATGTTAGAGTATAAACGACAGCCCCATTAGCAGAACCAACCGATTGTCCCTGATCAGCAACAGCATTTATGCATAGATACATAAGCGCAAAGCATGTCGGACAATTGTTCTAAACCAGCTGTTGCATGAAGCCATGAGAAGCTGTCTTTTTCGAGTAAACGTACCGTAGGTCCACCTCGTACATGCCGGCACATCTGCGCGTTGTGAGGGAATATTACCCGCCTGCATGTTTCGGGCCTTATCGTTTGTTTTTGATAATCCGAGCAAGCCATGACGGTTTGACACTTTCTTGCACGTGTGCAATGTTAGCCACCGACGTAGCAGGCGAAGTTGGGGATCTCAGGTATTTACGTTGGGGGCTTTATTCGGTGCTGACTCCGGACGTAACGATGCGTGGTGGCTTAATCGCTGGTACTTGGGAGATAGCCTAAGGTATTTTTGATATGGTTTTTTTTCGTGGTTCGAAACAGATGTAAAGTAGTGATATTCGGTATCTTGGGGTTTCTGAGCAAGGGTTTTGGTTTATATCGGTGGTATCCGCTCGTCTTCTCATCACCATCAATCTAAATTCCTTCCAATACCACAGTTCAAGAAGATCTTGCTCGTCATGGTTATCCAACTGGCGTTGGTGCCGCTTCTGCTCACCTCTTCAGTCGCTGCATTGCTTGTTTCCAGAGTCACTGATATCGCTCCCGCGGTTGCGCTTGCTTGTTCCGCTGGCATCGCTTTTTCGATCTGGCTCGTCTGGGTCTCTTACATCTTCCCATTCTACGTCTCCGAGCTCCGCAAGGTTCCCACGATCCCGGGATTCCCACTCTGGGGTCAGTTCAGCACTATCATCACCCAGGAAATCGGTGTTCCTCAACGCGACTGGCACAAGAAGCATGGCCCGATTATTCGGTATTTCTTCCCGTTCGGCGCAGAAAGGCTGTCAATTGCCGACGACGAGGCTCTCAAGCAAATGACGGTCAAGAACCCATACAACTACCCTAAACCGGACAGAGCCAAGCAATGGATGGTCAGGATTCTTGGCGAGGGTGTCTTGCTCGCAGAAGGAGATGCCCATGTACGACAAAGGAAAGCACTCACGCCTGGCTTTTCAATCCAATCTATCCGAGCGCTTGCACCAGTCTTCCAACGCAAGGCGCTTTTGCTTTCCAATTTGTGGGAAAAGGCCATGACTCGTGAAAACGTCAATGTCAAGTCTTTTGAGGTTTTGGAATGGCTGAACCGCACCACACTCGATATCATCGGGGAAGCTGGCTTTGGAACAGACCTGGACTCCCTCGAACATCCCGAAACACCCATCCGAGAGGCCTACCGGCTAGTCTTTGCTTTTGACATAAGCTCGCGAGTCTTGCACGGCCTTGCCGCCTTCATCCCACTCACCAAATACCTCCCGGCAAAGATGAACCGCGACATGCTAGCCTCCCGCAACATCATCCTTAGTAAAGCGACCGAAATCATCAAGGAGAAACAAACAGTCACACACTCAAAGGACAAAGACATTATCGCCCTCATTGTCCGCGATAACATGAAGACCACGTCCGCGTCAGGCGATAAACTCAGCTTTGAAACCATGCGTGACCAGGTTATGACCTTTCTCGGCGCCGGCCACGACACCACCGCTACCGGCGTCGCCTGGACCCTCCACCTCCTCTCCACGCACCCAGAAATCCAGCAAAAGCTCCGCGACGAGGTTAAACAGCACATGCCCGCTCTCTTCTCCCCAGCCACTCGCCATGATCCTGCCATCCTGGCAACCATGGATCCAGACCACCTCCCCTACCTTGACAACATCTGCCGCGAGTCACTGCGCTACATCCCACCCATTCCCATGACCGTCCGCCAGTCTCTTGCCGATGACACCCTAGGCGGCTATCTCGTCCCTGCCGGCACCACGGTATATGTCCACGCCAACGCTATCCACCGCCTTCCAGCTTTTTGGGGTGACAACGCCGACGTCTTCGACCCAGACCGCTGGAATGACTTAGGAGACAAATGGTCAGCCAATGCGTTTATGACGTTTCTACAGGGTCCCAGAGGATGTATTGGGAGGAAATTCGCCGAGACGGAGATGAAATGGTTATTAGTCTGTTTGGTGAGTATGTTTAGCTTTGAAAGGGACGAGGAGAGTGTAGATCCAGAAAGTCAAAAGATGTGGCGGTTGGTGCTTAGGCCGAGGGACGGAATTGTGATGAGGGCGACGAAGTTGGAGTAGATCAGTCGGTTTTCAGGCGTTGGGTCAGCTATATACACCATGTATTCACAAGCGAGGAGTAACACAGAACATTAATCAATTACCTTCCTCACAACCCAGAAGAATCTCGCCGAACTTGACCTATACCCACCTTTCACCGCCACCGCCTCCTCTAATTCGCTACCCTATCACAGTTGTTTTAGTATGACGGTTGAATCCATTAGACCATAATCATTGTTCCATTGAGAAATGTGCATGCTGGAGACAGTGGCGGAAAGCTGGGTGTTGGTAGAGACTAATTGAGTTGAGGTGGTACATAATCTCCGCACCATAGGGCTGAATATATTTACCCGCAGAGCCGCACTCCTATCCAAATTTTCAACAACAAAGAGCCACTATAGAGGATTTATTAGACCCATCATGTCCTATACTCGTGTGCTGAGCAGACATGGCTACATAGTCACATGTTTAAACTACGTGCATTATGTGTGGCGTTGGAGAGGTAGGCGGATATATGTTCCTTCTGTTGAAATATGCTATACATACCTGAATAGGATTGTTCCAAAGTGTGTTCACATTTTGGCCGGTTCGTAAACTCAACACCTTCATTCATAGCAGGCAATGGATCTTTCATCTTTTTGAATGTGTTGTGCGTTGTTGCGTGGCCCCTTCTTGTCGCATTAGTCAGACTGCTCACATGCGTGTGCTTCCTGATATATGTTTCTGGATACAGGTGTATAATTTATGGTTCATAGTCAGGCCTTGATATCTGAATATCTAACCCGAAACGTTCCTTCCTGCCCCCTTGTTCCCTATTGGCCATGTGGCCTATTTGCGTGATTTCTTGATGAGTTTGATAGTTAGTCAGGTGGCTTGAATGTTTCTTATGGTAGGCATAGAAATATCTCACTTCGTTACGCTAACAAAACGTTCTTTTTTCGGCTCGGCTTATCGCATAGCATATTGTCGTATCACCTGTGCTTTCCTGATTACAGGCAAAACCTACAAAAAGCCATTTAACCAGTCACAGTCGTACAAACAATACAGCCTCGAAAGCGTCACGTACCACCAAGTTCTACATCGTACCAGCAACCAAACCTCCTGTGAAACCCAACATGTCACAGTCGTATGCAAGTCATATCCGAGAACCTAATACCTCCATCCACAGATTATGCAACCTTCATCATCAACCTAAAACGCCACGATCGAGGTTTTCCGGGGAAATATTCTTCATGTTCTAGAATTTATGTCAAACCCTGTATGACAGCGCTTTTATAAACTTAGCCATACGCCATTAGCTCTGGAAACGCATCGGAGAGGTGGCTGGACACCCTCCACCTTGTCCAGTAATAGGGAAATACGCGCCCCTGTCACCGAACTATCCCCTGCTTGTACGACAACGCTATAAAGGCCGAACAACTCCGCTGTTGTCAATATAAGGTTAGATAACTTGCAGGATCAAGCAGATGAACATCAAGGATCCATAAAGTTTGTGCAACCCACCCTCCCCATTGTTATTGAGGAGTGACACAGCTGCAGTTCACATGAGCTTCTAATGTGGCTTCAATTGTATGTACTCCGCATGGTAAGGCGACATGCACGACTGGGGCGGAGGCGTATCCACTCTGCAATAATTGCTTCCGATCTTGCGTACTACTTCAAAGGCACTTATGGTGGCTTCATACGACAAAGGGGCTCAAGCGCTTCCTAGCCCAACAAGGAATACCATCCTTGCTTGTACTCCTACCTTTTATTTCTCTGGGCCTTGCCCTTCCTCTTTGAGTTTGACCACAAGCCCCAATGCCAAGGTGCGTATCTATACTGTTACAATACCGTACTGTAGTATCGGAAACGGTTTCGATAAGGATGATATGTTCTAGGTGGTACCTGGATGATGTCTTGTGTTCTGAATTCCACCCTCTCCTGAAATTCATCTCCGCCAATGATAAAGAAAAGCTTGTATATGCTACTTCCAGCCTTCCGGTAAACCGGATCGAGTACCACTCGAAATATATAGCATTTTCTTCCCGCACGCCAATTTCCAATCTTCATTGCACCATGTTCTTTGTAGCACTGCAGATGACAAGCTATAGCTTTTAACCCTAGTTCTGTTGTTCAGATCAAGCGGCAATGTAGTCAAAGCTGTCCATGTTTTAGAGCGAACGTTGTATGTTGGAGCGATTATGATATTCGAAGAGTAAGGCTAATGAAGGGTCGGGTGTTAAGAATACTTATCGTTCTAGACATCGAAATCCGTGTTGGCCGTTTGTGGTAGGTCACCTGACAACGCTATCGCCCACGGCATTGAGATACTGCGAGCGATGGCAAGTATCATGATAATGGTCCGAATGATCTTTATGTATCGCTTCCATGCTATCTAGAAACAAGGCCATTGTCCCAGTCGTGCGTTTTGAGCGTTGTATGTACTAGGTGTATGGTGTTATTAGTTTTTTGGTGTTTATATTTTCCAGTATAAACATCCTTTCAAGCTAACCGATAGATGGTGCAGTGGTCAAGCTTCAACACCCTGGCGCATATCAGAGTTAGAGCAATGGATTTGATGACTGCGGCGACTGCACCAACACAGATTAGAACCTCCGGTATGGCGACTACCCAGGTTCGAACTGTTTTGCTCCGGGTTTGAATTGTTTTTGACATCTCTTCTTGGCAATTTTTTGCCATTTATATCATAAGCTTGATTTTTTAGGACTTTCCTAAATCCTTACTATCTTTTGGTTGAATTTGAATCCAATTTTTGAGTTTTTGATCTTGAAGTGTCGGAAACCCACCATCATCATCGAATCTGATATCTTAGTTATAGTTATTGCCATACATCAAGTAATGCTATGCCGCAGATCTCGCCGAAGAAACAAGTCGTTCCTAAGTGACGCAAACTTGAGATTATACTAAATGAGTACCTTTCTATCTTTAGGCCCATTCCATCCCTCCCTTCTCTGTGCTCTTTCTCCTATCACTCTATGCTTCGCTTTGCAACCTTCTACACTGTATCATCTCTCACACTGCTACAGATGGCTTCAAGCGAGGATGTGCCGTGGGAACTCATGTAGGGACAATGTGGAATTGATATTGAGGGTCGATGTAGGGATCGACATGGTGATTCGAAGAACGGTCTATGGTGTTTCGCCGTGGGATTGTGACTGTGTGGACATGACACTTGGGTAGTGGAGAGTGAAAACTGGAGTGGTGGGGTAAAATTAGGAGCAGCCGGAGTTAAAGGGGTGGAGATAGGGGTGGAAATAGAAGACCGAGAATTAGAACACCAAACATTAAATAAAGAAGATTTAGAACGTAAACAAGTAAGTTAGGAAGAGGGAGATCCTGAATAAATTGGGGTGGAGAGGTAGGGGGTGAGAATTTAGCAAGGATAAGGGTCAAGAACAGCGCAGCGAAAGGTGATAGCCATTCATAACTCTATATCCCCCTTACTCATATCACTCTCACCCTTCAAGTCCCCTCGGCCTCCATACTCCTTTTTGATATTCATACCCCACTCCCGACTGTCTGCATTACATGCCCCTTGTGTGTCACCGCACCTGACTTTCTTTGTATCCTTTCATGTCTTATTTGCAGGCTTCCATAAGTTGCTAGTAGTGTCTACTCCAATCAATTTCTTACTAATGGGATATACTGATAAAGGATTACGACCCTTTGAACTAATATGAGAGAATAATCTATCGCTTTGCAGACTGTACGGCATCGTAATATGCAGTCTAAGCAAAGCTTTGTTGCGTGACCATTATCATTGCTCTTATCTATTGAGGTATGAGGGTTAGAAGAAGCATATGTGCATGTATATGTACATGGTGGAACTACAATAGAAAGCTACGAAGGTAGGAAGAAGGTGAAAACTCTGATTCTTTGCTCATCACGACGACGACGTTGACTGTGTGACTGTATCGTAGCCTAAACGAACACAGACACGATGATATTGAAGCTCCTGATGCAATAAATCAATTCTAGATGTATCGTATAGATACCGGGATCATGACCTGTTGAAGCAGCGATAGGTGTAAGTGTGTAGATTCTATGGAGGTGAAGGTTCAGCTAACTACCTTAAGCCAACAGATACCCCTGACTAACCCGATTAGGACAGGCCCTGAGCATCACGTGCAATAACAGTCCTTTTGATGCGTACCTTACTTACTGTATACCCTTCCGTTGATGGGGATCATCAAAGCCCAAGTGGGACATGATAAGATGAGATCATGGTCAGCAAGGCTGAGAATGGAAGTTACTGTTTTGAGTTGCGTTCCAAAAGGGCCTAGCCTCCTTGAGTTGGAATTCCTCTCCCACAACCTGCAGGGCTAGAGGGTTAAACAACAAAGTGAGGCTGCGCTTCGCCTTCATTCGTCCATCAAGACATAGATCTACCGTGTACGTGTTCTGAATTACATCATAACGCATAATAGCTGCAGATTACATTTTGCACGTCGAAAGGCTTATGAGATTCAATCTTCTGCTTCCTCGAAAGTAAATCATCGCATCTCGTTTGCTAGGATTCATTCAAAGCATTCAAGGTTCAATTTGCATAAAACGTTCATGTAAATGCCGAATTTTACATCAGTCCTCTTCTGCAATCCTACCGCCCTCTGTCTTCAATCTGATCGTCTTAACTCTCAACATTGTTACTGCGACTTCATCTCTTGTACAAGCCCTGGGATTCTTAATTCTGTTTTCGGCCAGTCACAGATCCTTTACCGGCGCCGTTATGACCATGTTCAGATATTGCGAGAACCTTGACTGCTGGAAATCAGTGCCTATATGCTACGACGAGCTGTGTACAGCTTGCTTCCGCTCTAACTCTTGGGCGCAGGATATCAAGATAGACTCGAATTGTGAGCTAATAGACACCAGTAATGGATCTCGCTTTCACAGCCTTTCTTATCTATCTATAGCTGACAGGAATACCATAGCAGATGACGATTGTAAGACATTCATGGTAAGCTATTACTATTACCTAGCGAACTGGATCATAAGAGAGAATCTCGCTAACTTTTCAACGCTTACCAAGGAACTGTCACATCCAATTGAGACTACATCTTCATCTTCGGCAACGAATGAAACTCTTCATATGACCGTCAACCAAAAATCTCGACGATCCGTGCGAGGCGTCTCAAGCCTTGCGGCGGCGAAGTCCTTTAACCATTATGATCCTTATTCAAGAAAACAAGAGAAGGATAAAAATAAAAGAAGCTGTATCTCGTGCTATAACAAAAGAAAGGTGACTATATCAAGTTGTTGAGGAGAGGAACGTGACTGATCAGTCCGCGGTCAGTGCGTCATTGAGGAGGAGCAGCTTTGCTGCACGCATTGCGCTGGCAAGCCGATCTATTGCAGAGGACCGATAATGGAGCCATCGATGAGTTCTGCCCGTGTGTCGCTGTCTGGGTGTGAGAATAGCTAAAGAAGAAACTAACGGCTTCTTCAAGAATCTTGGCGCAACTCGGCAATGACAAATATGGCTATACTGCACGGTCCTCTCGAGAACGCTCTGCAAAGGGGACCCATTTTTCATCTGCACGTCAGCTTAGTCGACTCTGTATTTCATATATGTTCCAATGGTGTAGAGATAACGTCAGATGCTGAAGATGTCACGCTCAAGTCCTGCCCGCTCGCGAAGGACCCATCAAGCCACGAGATATATGAGCTTGATCTGCGATGTTTGCGCGATGATAGTTCCGTCGGCACAAATACACGGCTCGAAAACTTGCTTCGTGGAATCCTACCTTTTACTGAGAGTTACAAATGGGACAATAGTTGCGTGAGATCGGATAGTCTAGCATCCTTTGAGGTATTCAGACGTTGAATATCCTTTGTTCGTGATTTGCTGACAAATTCAAGTCTAGTTGTTGCAGTTTCATTGCTTCCTTAATGCCCTTGCGTAAGTCCCAAACGTGCATACTAAGTTCAAAATTGTGGGAAGATCCTGCAGGACCATACATCATCCTCGAGTTCCAACGTCAACTTTCCCACAAATTGTGCGATCTGTTCACTCAAATTTTCGACGAATTGAAGACATTTTTGCATGATCCACGGGATAAAAAGCAATTTAAAAGACAAGTGTCAATCCTTGCCTTCAATTTGGGCCTCATTTATGAGAGCATTAAGTGTTTTGGCTATGATGTGGGACGATCGGTATACATGGTAGGTAGTGTTACTTATATCCTTCCCGACACCTCTGGCTATCTACTAGTCTCTACTCGAGGACTTTACTTTTACTATATTTGTGCTCTGTTTGGCATGCTTGGTCTTTGAACAATCAGGTTGCTAAATGATCCACAGCCTATACTTGAACATTCCAACTCAGGAGCGCCTTCGGCACTGGCACAGATCAAATTCCTTGGTAATAGCTTCGATTCAAAAGCCTTCTCCACTGGATCGAATATTTTCCCCACTGAGCTAGCTGTCTTTTGACTAACCCTCCAATCAACGGAAGAGGACTCGCACCTCAATATCACGGATAGAACGCGTACTCTGGCTGAAATCCTTACAAGCTACACCACTCCGCCAGGCGACAATGTAATTGTCGAAAGACCAAGTACATTAGAGACTATCAATTATAGGCAAATTTCATTTGAAAACACCAAGTGTGAGGTGTATGATCTACAACAGCAGATCCAAGAAGAGGAACAAAGGCATGCTGTCCGTATGTCAAAGCTGGCAGAGCTTCAACGTGATGCAAACTTGCACTTAGAAGCAAGTTGCAAATCGCACGACGACGTTCCACCACTTTCTTCCAACGACGCTCAAACCACGCAAGACGGAAACACTCTGGATCCTGAGATGGAAGACCGGCTTTTTTTCAGTCCATCAGAACTGTACCACGAGCCTATTCATGCAAAATCCCACGAACTAGAAGATCCATTTAGCGTCGGGAATACTGTCGATCTTACGACTTTTGATTCTGATCCGAAGTTTGCAATGTCCTCTGCTGACTGGTCGTTCCCAAATCAAGGGTTGGTGGAAAAGATGACAGTGTCGGCAGCTCTCTATCACATACCGCCTTACGAGATCTAGACGGAATGCTCAGGCATGTCTGATGCGTTCCTGTTCCTATACAGTCTCGATTCCGCGAACGTTCATTAGATAGCTGCAATATAGGGATGAGCGTGATTTCCTTGTTGGATCATAGTCTCGATGATTATCGACACGGACACCTAGAGCAGGCAGATAGTGCACAGATATATCATACCGCTTGACGGGGCGCTATTGACTGATCGTGGAGATTGCCTACTTGACAAAGCCCCCTGGGGAACGCGCCCGCCCAAAGGCATAAATAAGGCCTGCTCTCCCTACGCTTGCTGTTCATCATCTTCTCGATTTCGAGCGGACGAGCTCTTTTTCTCATCCACTCACTTCATAGCTCGATCTTTAGATAACGGGAGTTCTCGACGCCGCTGAGCAGCTGTTAAGCCCTTGCTTCCCTTGACGGCGGCAAGGCCTGGTGGCAGCAAGGCGGTGCTGAGGAGACCCATCAATGAATATATAAATATTTGTATTAATCGCTTGTGTACATACGAAACGGCGATCGCAGACAATAATAGAGAGTTTACAAATTAGATTCGTCAGTGAGATCTAAGTCACATATCAGGCTTTACAGACACTAAAAACGCAGACACTAAATAATATTCTAAAGTATAGCGAGGAAATTTGTGTCTGTTTATTGATTGCACTCATAGGCCGTCGAGTTCGAATATATCAACGAGTTGTCTCCTACGCGTCTTACTGGCATATGAACGCCATAGGATAGACATGGCCAACGGAGTATGATTGTCGCAGCATGCGTCTGGATAAGACTTTAGATCTCAAAGAGCGGTCACCCTGTAACTTGGATGATAACGCTAAGCATCTGAACCAGCGCAAAAGTGATTAGGAATGCGACGACACACCATAGAATCGCCTTAAAATTGTTTGGTGGAAAACAAGCGGCGGTACAGGAGTAGGATGGAGATTTTGGTGGTTGCAGATACTGGCATGTACACATCCTCCGTTTTCAGGACGGCCTAGGCGAACGAGACTGGTTTCATCATCGAAATGGCATGCTTCTCAAGGCCCATGGAGACATCCATCAACTTCGCCAGCGATCGGAGACCCACTGAGTGCTTTCGTAGTGGAGACATTTGACTTACACACAAGGCATCCTGCGAAGAAACACGAATTGAAGAACTAAGTAGCATTAGAAGGTCCCAGAGCCAACGAGTAGTTCAAAGGGAAGATAAGCATACTAGATCCACCATCATTACCCACTTATCATACTTCACTTGCGTAGGAGTTGAGTTTCATAAACAGAACGAAATTTCACAGCAAAATATGCTACAGCCAGAATATTGACTGTCGACGTAATGACATCAACATCTCTGTTGTCGTTCTTGTAGTTTAGCTGAAATTGAACCTCGTGTGAAGATAATTTGGCCATTATAAACGGGCTTTATAAGAGAAAATTCCTCGTTAGATCGCTTAATAAGAAATGTAACTAGTAATCTAAGAACTTGACGATAAAAAACAATGTAGTCGTAAGAAAATTGATTGTAAGAAAAAACGCGGAAATCAATAGACCATGTCAAGTAAGCTAACGTAGAAAGTCGATGCATCTTTGAGGTACACAAGAAGCTTAGAACAAACGAAGAATGAAGGCTTAAGTGAGAAAGTAAATTCACGTTATCAGAGATCAGCTCTTGAATGCCGTTATGAATACCGAAGCTGATAACGATCCATCTACGGATACAGCCGTTGCTCTCAAGAAATTCTTTCAAATGTTCTAAGTCCTGCCGTTCGAATTCTGCCACCTCTTGGAATTCTTTTGTTGAGGCTACTATGCCGTGCAAAATATCTGGTTGATTGGATGGTTTTCACATACCGGAGAGATCATTTCCACTGAGCTACAACATACAAAATAGCCTACTTATTCTTCGCCTCTGAAAGAATTTTCTGAGAAATTCATTGAGAAATATTGATGGAAATGAGTACTAAAGAAACAGTAGATCATCATGCAAACGATAAGAACATCAATACGAAAGATATTCCTGAGCTCAAGCGCAACGTCCTAATCTTTCAGATGAAGAATGTGCCTGCTTACTTCCATTCTGACACACTCATTGACAGCGACTTGCAAAAGCTTTTGAGCCTATGAACTAAATTCGCCCCCCTGGACTTCTGCCGCAAGCTATTTGAGGACGTGGATGAGTAATGACAGCTGACTTTCAATGTTTCTAACAGGCCCGTCAATTGTTGTCCCAGCTTGGCGTGTTTTCACAACCCTTGAGACCGAGCAACTGACGCTGCCTCAGCAAGGAACTTGGACTCGGACTCGCAATGCATTGTAGCCTCAACGGATCGCCGAAGGGAGATGAAGGTGCGCTGTATTCAATGAAGTGAGCTGAATAAGTGTTGAAGCAATAGGAGCTGCAGTAGGAGCTGCAGTAGGAGCAGGAGGAGTAGTCGTCCAATTAGGAACATAGTTCCTAATTAGGAACATAGTTGTTGCAGTGCCATTATACTGCCCGCTAGCCTGGTTGGGGCTAGCGCCAATTGCGGCACAAAACCTAGGTACCTACCTGCTGTAGAATACACACCTTTAGTCAATTATCAGATCTACACTTCATCACCGAGTACTTCGGCTGCATGACAAAGATCACACAGCACTTGTTGATCTTCAATACTACCGAAAATCGTTGAACATTTCCCTGCTTTGGCTACTGCTTGATCAATAGATAAGCTTGAACCTTTTAACTGGGACTATTTATACACGTGTTTCTGCTTTTATCTCGCATACAGAGTTTCTTTCTATTTGTTTTCCGATTGCTACCTTCTATCGTGTTATCATCAATCAGTGTGTTTAACTTGTCATTAAAACCATACTGCAAGAAAGTAGTATTCACGATGTCCTCTACCACTTCTACAGATCCACTGTCAACTACTTCCACAACCTATGGCAAGCTACGATATGTGTCTGCCGGCCACACCCCTGGGCCAATTTCACAGTGTTTCGGATTGCCTGCTATATCCGATTTTAGTGATGAGCGCATTATGCCATTACACGATATGCGCCCTCTTCCAACCGTTGATCAGCTTTCCACCGCCAAAGAGGGTACCGCACAACTCTTAACCCATGGGTTCACAGCCGTTAAACACCCCTCCATTATGCATTCGGCCCCATACACTTACGCAAGCTGGCATAATCCAGAACTTCTTCAAAAGATCTATGTCGCTGAAATCGAAGAAATGTTAAAACAGATAACAGGCGCAAAAACAATATTAACTACAACTCTCCTTTTGCGCAGCTCCGCCAAGAGCGGACAGGACGCTCTCTCCGCCAACACTGACCATGGCCAAAATAATTCAACCAAGGAAGCACAAACCGAAGCCATCAAGAAAACCCAAACCCCAATCTCGCCCCCGCAACAAGGCACCGCATTACCTAAGCTCGACTTCCCTCAAATCGTTGGTTTCTCACCCATCTTTGGCGGCATACCCCCCGCCCCCAAAGTCCACCTTGATTTCGCCCCTGTTGGTGCCCGCACCCACATCCGGCTTTTCCACCCTATTGTTACTGCCGCTTGCGCCCCTATTATTGCCGCTGAAGATCGTCTTCTTGCTGCCAACCTCCCCTCGACACCCACTACTCCACCTCCCCTGATGCCCCCCGCTGGGCGATCTACTCTGTTTGGCGCCCTATAAAAGCTATAAAACGCGATCCACTCGCTGTTGGTGATGTGCGCTCCTTTGCTGAAGAAGACTATGTTACAATTGATGTGCCAGCGCCAACCATGTGTTTAGAGGGAGGGAGAAAAGAGACACACATAATGAAGGCTTATGTGAGTAGGGGGAGGGAGGGGCATCGTTGGTGTTATGTGAGCGAGCAGAAGCCAGATGAGGTGTTGGTTATCGGGCTCTGGGATAGTGACAGGGAGGGGCATAGCGTCGGTGCAGGGGGAGCAATGCATAGTAGTGTGGAGATAGAGGGGCGGGAGGGGGAGGAGCCAAGAGAGAGCTTGGAGTTGAGATGTTTGGCAATGTGGTAAAGGGTTGATAATTGAAGTTTTTGAGGTAACACGTTACGTATGTTGCAATAGATCAAAGTACAATCTTCAACAGATTGGGATCTCAAATGTCAACAATGACTCGTACTCCTATTCTCGAACTAACAAGGAAGACGTTGAATAAATCGCTCATGCCGAAATCGCTTAGGTTGCCCTATTGGCGCCAGTCCTGATTTAGTTCCCCCCTAGGTCCTACAACTTCTACTTCAAGCGAGATCGCTGCTTCTCACATCTACATACACATCCAGAAAGCTAGATCGCTACATCAATATAAATTGATTACTTCCAACTTAAGACAAGAAGAATATAGCCATACTTTGGGAAATGACGTAGAGTCCGTAAAGAGAACTAGGCATACTGGTGGTCCCCTCTAGCTGCGTTCATCCGCAGCTCTTTGGCAAATACTTCCCTCTCTAACAGGGATGCAGTTGGCTCGACGTGAGGTGTCAGTTCAGGATTCTCTCGTTGGCACAGGAATTGCATCGTAAATGCTGCCCCGGGCGGCTCAGAGAAATCTGCTCGTCAGCCAATCAAGATCAACGAGGACGTTGGTTGTTGTCTCCAGAATCACAGTACGTAGACAAAGGATTTTTCACTCTTCATTAGGCCCACAGCCCTGGAACGACAACGTTACTAAGGATTACAGCTAGCAGATCTGGAAGAATCGAGGCCGCGGTGGAGAAACCGTTGCCGGATTTATCGCACAAAATGGCTGGAGGGGTCTGCGACGACTTTTTGTCTACATGTCTTGAATGGAAGACATTTAAAATACATTTACTCCGTGACAGTTAAGTGGGAGGAAATTAATTCATTTTTAAGCCAATTGAAGTAAGCAAAAAGAGGCAGGAGCGTGTGTCGTATTTAGAATGAGTAACTGTCAATCCTTGCGCCAATTGTCTTTCACATGGTATTCACAGTCTATTCCTGCGCTTCTGCAACCCCACTACCATGCTTCTTGCCCTTAACACTCCTCCATTCCACTGTCAATGCTCCAACAGCAGACAAACATGCCATGGCTAATGCAACGTTATACGCGTTTGTTAACGCAGAATTGTAAGCCAATAGCACAGCACTGAGATCATTTGTGGCGACAATTTTCCTAACATCAGTCGCTCCGATGTTCACCACATTAATAGGATCGAGTCCGGACACGTTGTTCAGTCCACGGACTAAAGTGTTTGTAAAAACACTCTGAGCGATAGAGATAAAGACAGCGCCACCAAGCGCCTGCGCAAAGAACATTAGAGATGCGCCGATTGGGACATCTTGTCTCGAGAGGACCGTCTGAGCTGCCATATTAGGCTGCTGCATACCTAGTCCAAGGCCTATACCAAACAAGATCTGATAGCCAATCCACTTTGAACCACCTGTATCTGGTTGGAACGTTGTCAAAAGGCCGGCGCCAGTAGACATAAGGACGGTGCTAACAATCATGAAAGGAGCGTAGTATCCTATAGCAGCAATGGCACCACCTGAAACGATACTGGCAATTACCAAGGAAAGTATCAAAGGGAGGTTCCTGATTCCAGACTCGACAGCGCTGACGCCCTTTATCGCTTGGAACCAAAGCGGTAGATAGTAGATCATTACTACCATTGAAGCGCCAAGACAGAGAGAAAAGCAAAAACCAGATGCTATACTCCGCTGCTTCATAATGCGCGGAGGGACCGTTGCAGTTTCTTGCTTCCAGGACTGGACAGCGATAAAGGCAATTAGTAGAACTCCAAAAATCACTAGCAACGTAACAATTCGTCCATCTTTCCAAGGGTATGTTGATCCTCCCCATTGGAGAGCTAGGAGGAGACACACGATACAAGGAAGGAAGCATAAACTTCCGAGAGGATCAAGCTGTAGGAACTTCTGTTTTATTGAGGTGCCAGTAGTTTCCGGACTAGGTAGTTTGAGGATGAGGACGATAATCAGGATTGTCAGGGCACCGATGGGAAGGTTTATATAAAAGCACCATCGCCTATCATAGATTAGAAGCTGTATCAAAGGCTAGGAAAGTTGTGGAAAGCCTACCATGTAACATGGTCAGTGAAGACCCCACCAAGCAATGGTCCCATAACAGATGCAACACCGTAAATTGCTCCGATGAGACCTTGGTAGATTGGTCGTTTGTGGAGTGGAACAATATACACCATAATGACGATTGCTCCCGAAAATATGCCAGAATTCCCTAAGCCCGCTATGGCGCGCCCTATTATGAAGGCGATAGAGCTCGGTGCGGTACCGCAGATAGCAGACCCCACCTCGAAGAGACCGATCGACACGAGGAAGACCCATTTTGGGTTATAGAATGTGTATATCCGTCCAAAGAGTAACTGAGAGGCACATTGGGCGAGCAGATATGCACTTCCGTACCAGCCAGTGTCCCCCAGGGAATTAAAGTCATCGGTGATGCGGGGAACAGCTGTAGCAATAATGGTCCGATCCTGCATGTTCGGTCAGTTTCGGTCCAATTCGGTTCCTTGATTATGAACCTCAAAGTGCGGAAAACCGTACGAGAGCGACTAGAAACACGCCGAGATAAAGGGCAAGCATAACTAAAGCAAGGGTGTTCCCATTCGGATAGACTGTCTGGTCTTCATGATGCTGCTCCGAGATCGAAGGTTCTTTCTTCTCATTCTCTGTTGAAAGCTTTTCTTGCTCAGCGGTAGGCAGCTCTTTGGCCATTTCGGATCACGTTCACAAATTCTTTGAATCTTACGTGCCTGTGTGTTGTTTTCGGAGCTTGAAGGACGGAGATCTTGGTTTTTGGAATTGCGCCCACCATCTTGTATATGTATATACACTGTGACTCGGACGATTGTGAGCAAATGAAATGATAGATGCCGATGAATGATGAGATCTACCTAATTGTGACGGGCCGAAGAATGCTCTTGTTTCGGACCTCAAGATGCTGCGTCACTGTGCGCGGTAGAATTCTAATCCTAACGCCGCCCGTTCTCAGCCTACCTCCGATTGGAGCTGATACATACAGCGGCAATATGGGAATTTGATTCCAGTATCGCGCTAACCCCCTTATTGCAGTTATTAAGACGTACGGGATGACTAGAAAATGTTGTTTATGGCAGCAATGACATGAGGCGGGTGTGGAATAATAACGTTTGGTAAAGATGTTGAATCGTAACTATCTAGAATGCAGCCTTCAACCATGAAGGAGGGTCTGTCACGGATGCTTTTCAATCATTGATATCTCTTGGTTGTTGAGAACTCTTGCCTATAATCCATTAGTGATTGAAACAGCTCAACAGATAGGTGGCCCTCTTTACCGACTAGTTCCTCGAGTGTACTAAGTCAGCCAAGTTTGGACGGAGACAACCTGTCCTCCAGCTTTTCCACCACCCCCCGTTGTGATATATAATGTTTTCTCCTCCTGCTTAGATCCTCGTCCAAAAATTGCCCCCGTTGGCTGTAACATTTTGAAATTAGGCTGTGCTGTGATATTTCTCTGTTTTCCTTGCAGAGTCACCTCACTCAACGCGTCCGAATGAGTCGCAATCCAGGCGTTACCTTCCCAATCCATGTCAAAATCATCGTATGCGCCAAATTCTACTCTCGCAAGTATCTCCACCTCTCCAGCTGAGCTGCCGTCAGCGTTAATCGGGACGCGGCCGTAAGACCTTTGAGCTGAGTTGAGGAAATACAGCATTTCTCCAAACACACAAAGGCCGTTGATCGCTATAGGGCTAGGAAACGCAGTTGTAGCATTTGTGAAGGAAGGGTATTGCATAGCCATACTATAGATGCCCGTGGCTACATTCAACCTCCATACGGCCCCAAGAGCTGAATCCGCGATGAGGACGATATTTGGTTCACCCTGCAAAATCGTCGCCCCATTCAGGGCAGCAGCTTCGGGAATCGCTGTGATCATTTTCACCGTTGGTTTAGCCGTCTTCATATCGACGGACCAAATGGAAAATGATCCCGGTACCGCCTGGAACGTGACACTCGACCAATTCCCAGCGACCACAGCGAACATGTCTGGGGCATATTCGGCTATACCTGTCAGACTGCTGACACCAGGGAAGCTGTACAAAAGGATTGGTGATAGTTTCCCTTTCGCATTAGGATCAAGTTCATAAAGGTTTGGTTGATTTGAAACCGTGAGAACGAGGTGGCCATTTGAGCGAGCGGCGAGATTCTCTAACGCAGCTATGCCTTTGAATTGATAGACCATCTGGACAGCAGAGGGTTGTGGAGGAGCAGCTGGAGCAAGCACATCTTGTATGCCAGGGCTGACGGGGTACTGAGGGACCAACTGACCCGTAGAGTACAAATTTGGAAGCGTCAGAACGCTGAGAGGAGCAAGAAGCAGTAAGAGGGATAATCTAAGCATTTTCAGAAAAGCTCTTAGCGGGCGGTGTGGCAAGGACAATGGTGATGGATACGACGATCTTAAGCCCAATGTAAGGATGTCTGTTAGGGTTGGTGGACGCGCGGTTCTAACATTTGGCCGGACACTCCCTCAGGACTTATACGCCGAAGTGTCCCGTCATTTTCTGGAACTGTAATACACACCTGCACCTACACCTGCACCGACACCTGCACCGACACCTGCACCGACACCTGCACTTGTTCTCGTAGGGCTAGCAAACATCGATCGATCGTCCGGCTGGCACTCCCGCTGGGTCTATTGACACCAGCGAACATCCAGCAAACCCTCTTTGGAAGCCACACCCGCTCCTCACCAGTGGTTCCAACTGCTCCGCTGAGTGTACGCTGAGCGTACACCGGCATTGCTCTGCTGCACCATGCTGCGTCTTCTCAATCTGCGCTGCTGCTGCGCTTTCTTGAGGGTCTAGGAAGACTGTGCTGCACTACTGGACAACAGCGCAGCGCATATAGTACAGCACATTGTATATTCACATAGGGGAACATCCAGGGGAATTTTACACCCAACCCATTATGAATTTCCAATTTTGAATCTCCACCACTGATCTGGTTGCTTTGCTGCGCCAAGGCCCCTATTTTAGCGCTTGGACTATGACGTTGCGCTGTGCTCCATGATGCCGCTGCTGCGAGGGTCTGCGAACACTTTGCTGCGCTGATAGGTGACAGCACAGCGCAGCGAAGCAGTTAGAAAAACCGCTGGTGATCGGGCAACTAGGCGCAGGGATATCAGACCCTGGCTCGCTTATGTTAGGATCTCTAGAAATCGCCGCGCCGATGCTGAGATCTTACCCCTTACCAGTCGTTGGAGAGTTATATTATATTAGGTCGATTCCTAACAGCGCTGGTACAATGGTGTTGTGGTTGTTTTTCTCTTCTTTACCCGGCTTGCAGTTCGTAGAGGGTTGGAATAGCCGAGCCAGGGCCGGAACCAATTCTCGGCATCGGGCCGGACTTTGTGATTAGCATGGGCCCCGAATCATTCCAGCCCGATGCAAAGCATATGCCGATGCCGAATCTACAAGTAGGGTTAAGCGAGGCCACACAAATTTAACGTGCAATTATGTTCATCACTCAAGAAAGCATCAGCTGTGCATAAGGTATGTTAATCTTATGTCAGATCGGGCCGAATTCTCTTCTTCGCTTCAGGTCCTCATCGTCATCTCCGTCTGCTCATATGTACTTTATATCATCGGCGATTCGGGAAGGCCAGCCCCGGGCGCTAGTGACGGACAATCAAGCCCGGGGCTAGACTGCGCATGTACCAGCCCTCGGGCTACAAGAGCACCGGCCAGCAACTCTAATTGCTGGGGGCTGAAATAGCAACTTTTTCAGCTTTCTGCATCATGTTAGATAAATCATTCAATGAATTAAACATCGAATAAATCATTGAAATAAATCAATGATTTGATTATCTAACTAGTTATCTAACCATCTATTTAAACGAATTGTTGACTATGTAGGGTGCTTAGTAGGGAACCATGGAGGGAGCCATGGAGGGAACCATGGAGGGTGTTTGGTAGGGAGTTTGGTAGGCGAGTAGGTAGCTGAGTTGGTAGCTGAGTTGGTAGCTGAACATGTAGGTAGGCGAGTAGGTAGGGTGGTAGGTAGGGTGATGAAAATTTCGTCGAAGCTTAGGCAAGATTTCAAGATTTTAGGCAAATTTTCAAGCAGAATTCGCTTCAAGGTTCTAATGTGACTTCTTACCAGCCCGGAGCCAGTCCGGGGCCACATTAGCAAGTCAATATTGACGGGCCGGGTCCTCGAATTGCCAATGTACATTTGATTTTAAACAACAGTATTGAGACTGCTATACAGATAGCTACGAAGTGTACTCTACTATAAGGTTTTATCATGCTTCGCTATGGACATGGTATTCGAAAGCCGCGTCTAACTTAGTACACTAGTCGCAAAGTACTGGTCTACAATTAATAAGCGCGAAGGAAGGCGAAGACTGCCATTGAGTGGCTTCAAAAGTTAACGATGACTTCACAGTAATACCGAGAGTTCAAGAAAGTAAGTCGCCGCCCCGGTAATTCTCTCCCAGGACTCGACCATATTGAAGAAACCGAAATAAGATAATACGAAAAAACCCTAACTGAAATACATGCTTTTCGCCCCCTTTGCTCCGCCGCACCCTCTGCCATTAACACGCCGTTAAATCATAAAGAAAGATTGTAAGACCGAAAATCCGAAAGAGGGAGAATCTGCAACTCCTGCAATTACCACCGCGCAAACGCCCCTTTGGAATGGCAGAACTTTCCATCGTCCGCGCCTGCCCCCTATTTTACGGGATACCGCAAGTATTACCGCCGCCGAAAATGGAAAGCCGGAAAGGAAAGAGTAGAACAGATAGGAATGAAAAGTAGACTTTACCGCTTTTACCTCGGACTACGGGGACTGTGCCTCCTCGTTCTTTTTGGTCGAGGGTCTTCTTCCTCGTCTTCGCTTGTGTCGTCGTCATCGCTTGGTTGGTCATGGGTTGGGACAACACGCCTTTCTGATGTCTCTCTCGCAGGCTCGAAAGTAGTAGGAATATCCTGAAGGCTGCCATGCCTGGACTGGTTCATATCGTCCGGGTTCTAAACCTACCAGCAGCGATGGTTTAGCGTCAAATCTCTGCGGCACAGCGTGCATCGGAAGGTTATCAGCGGTGACGTCTCTCTTGTAAATGGCTGCGGCTGCGTGCGCTGACTTGGAAGTTGAGACCTATAGCTTGGATCCACGTAGCCGAGCTCCCCACTCTGCGGTGGTCGTATACCCGGTGTTTGTGCTCCGTAAGCTGGTGAGGTGTAATATCTGGCTTCGTAAGCTTGCCGATCAAGAGGAAACGGTAATGGTGGCGTATTTGACCGGCTTGTGGATTGGTGGGTTTGGAATACATTTTCTCCTGGATATAATTCACGTCGACGTCGTTTTTGCCGAGGCTGTGGAGACCCTGGAGGACTCAATCGTGCGTACTGGTCAACATCGCGTGGTGCATAACTCAGCGTTGAATCTTGGATTTCTGACGCGGTGGTCAGCTCCCGGAACGAAGCTACCAGATTCTCTGCTCCATAACCAGAAGCCGGTCTTGAAGCAGGTCTATCTGACTCAGTAACCCGCAAATTTGGACTTGGACCGGGCTGGCTTCTTGTGACTGATTCCGCAGGTGCTTGCTTTAGATAAGCAGAACAGAAAACGCACTTGTTATGGCCACAACTGCAGGCATTAGTGCCGATAGCAATACCCTTCTGTTTGCATTTATGACATTTCCATGTTTCTGGTTCCTGTTTTGTTAGATGCCGACAGCCGCCTTTCATGCATCTCTTGTGGCGGCAATCTTTGCATTCTGTCTTCTTAGGATTCATTAGGCTCTTGCATATGTGACACTCCCATCGCGCTGTCATTTTTTACAGCTGCCAAGTGTGGATTGGCCAGTTAGGGCTTCGGAAAGAGTATAGGGATAAAGACCTACAGAAATCTCGATCCCGATAGCCACTGGGTGGAGTTTCTATCGGCGGATTGTTCCGGGGGGTGGTCGAGACCTCCGCGTTGTCAATTCCGCTAGGTAGGGATTAAGGGGGGGCCGGCGGAAGTAGGGGGCGGAGGATCTTCAGGAACCTCGATCTCGATAGCTAGGGTGTGAAGTTTCTGTATGTGGACTATTCCTAGATGGCGTTTAAACCCTCCCGTTACCGATTCCGCTAGGTAGCGGCTAGGAGGAGAAAAAGGGTGGTGGTGGTCGTAAGGCCTCAGGAAGATCGATCCCGATAGCCAGGGGGTGGAGCTTCCACTTCCGAATTGTTCAAAAGATCCGTAAAACCCTTCCCGTCGCCGATTCCGCCAGGTAGAGGTTAAGGGGGTGTTGCGCGGGGAATAGGTTGGTTTTGTAGCGCCAAAGGGGATGTTGGGTGGGGTTGTATTGGCGGAGAGATGTGGTTTGCGATGTTCTGCTGTGAGAGAAGCCAGGGGATATATATATACCCGTTGGAGGACAGTGAAAAAAGCGCTCGAGAGACGCGGGATAGGGTGAAGAAGTAATGAAGATTGAGCGTGATGCGAAGGTCGACGAGCGCAATGAATGAAAACTCACCCCACGCGAAAGTTGGGATAGCGCGAAATGGTGGTAAGTAGTAACCTTTGGATTACGGGAGCATGAATGAAGTTTGATTGATGCTGCGAATGAATATGTTGTTTTAAGAGCTCAAAACTCTCAAAAGGTAACCTGGAATCGCGGACTTGTCCGTATCCTCTCACCGTACTTGAAGAAAATCCATGGAATCGGACACATTGCCAGAGCTATAAACGCCAGTAACGAGTTCCCCCAGCCAAGCCCCAACGTCGTGTACATCTTCTGGCCGGCTAGCGGAAGTAGGGCGCCAGCGAGCGATCTGAGCAGGGCGTTGGCTGCGAGGGCCGAGGCGGCGTGTATGGTAAAGGCGTCGACGAGGTAGGTTGAGATTGGCATGAACGTGGCCAATATACCAACACCGACTGGAATTATTAGCAAAAGCAGAATGTCCTTGGATTTGGGAGGATTTACCTAATCCAGTACCAATGATGGGCACGATCCAAAAGGTATGCTTGTCAGCTGTCCAGCCGTATATGAACAACCCAATTGGGACACAGAAAGCTCCAGGTATCATTGGCGGCAAGCGATACTCGGGCTTCATCACACCGTCTTTGGACATGCGTTTGAGGATACGGTCACTAGCACCACCAAAAAGAAGCAAGCCGACAAACATTCCCAACCCAATACCCAAGTATGTTAAGCCAACTGCCCCTTGAGAGAAGTGGTACTCCTTTTCAAAGACCTCGGTAATAGTGGTGAAAAGGAGGTACAGGTAACCATACACGACAGCCATGAATGTGGACAGAGCCAGCACGATGGGAGAAAGCACCAACATCTTCATAGGTCGGAAGATGGCGATCTTGAACAGAGCTCCAGGTGTGAGGTCGGGGGCTAATTTGGATCTAAGGTTCTGATTGCCTGTTTGTTTCCTCAACCGTTTAGTCTTGCGCTCCAGAAGCGTCGGAGGATAGGTCTCGCGCAGTAAGACGAAGGCTACAAGGGTGATGGCGCCAGCCTGGCTTGTCAGCATATGTATATCTCATCTCATGTAGAAAGCCCTGTGCTCACCACGATGGCAATCAACCAAAACACCCATCGCCATCCTTTTGCCTGTGACAGGAAGCCGCCTGCGACTGGACCAACCACTGGGCCTAGGAGAGGACCCATAGCCCATAGAGCCATCATCGCACCTCTTTTCTCTTGTATGATCATATCTGCTATCGAGCCGCCGCCTAAAGTCAAAGGGGCAGATCCAAAGACCCCTTCGAGAAACCGAAAACCGATAAGCATGTTCAGATTGCTGCTGACGGCGCAGGCAATAGTAAAGATGACGAAGCTGACGTTGCATACGTGATAAACAGGAAGACGACCGTATAGCTCTGATAGTGGGGCGACGAGAAAAGGACCGAAGGCGTAGCCTAGAATGTAGACTGACACAACGAATGAGGCAAGCTGAATGTTTGTGGACTTGAACTCCGTCATCACTTCCGGGACGCCTGGAGCGAACATCGAGGATGCTAGAGGTCTGTCGCAAGCAGTCAGCTATCTGGGGCAAGCAGGTAGAGTTGGGATACTTGCGTGATGAAGGTAACCATGGAGATGATGGCGACATTACCCAGCTTCAGAGCTTCCGACCAATTGAGAGGGTTCTCGGGATCGTCTGGCCCATCCCACGAGACTATATTAGGATCCTGTGGCTCATTCACTTGTACCTCTGCTTCGGTCTGGCTGGTGGAGGAGCTCTTGTGTCCAGCCTCCAAGTCATGCACTCTACCTAGACGCTTCTCTGAATCTTGATCCTTATGTGCATTCAGTTCAGACTCATTCTGGTTCGAGGGCGTCCTCTCATTAGACCCGTTTGCTTCGGCGATCTTATCGTTGTTGTATTCATGCGCAGATGATTCCGGTACTAGCTCATCCTTGTCTATGAGGCTCTTCCCTTTATGTTCACTCGCAGGGTGCGCGATTGTTGATTGATGCGCAGGTGCCCTCGAACTTGATATGCCAGGATTCACAGGCGTCTGGTCATCGGTTGGTATGTCGGCATCGTGACCCTCGAGGAAGGCTAGCTCTTGACGTCGCTTCTCGGGGTCAATTGGTGATGGTAGCGGAGGGATGGCCAACTCTGCCATGATGGGGATCTAAGCAGTCCCGCCATTGTCAGCTCTAGATCAAGGGCCATGGTGAACAGCGCTGTAGTAGATGAGACAAAGTCATGTAACGGTAAAGATAAGTAGGCACCTTCTGACTCCTTGGTGTCGGTCGTGGGTACCTAGTACCTTATTCCGCTACCGTTGAACGCGGCCCCCGGATCCCGCGCGCTAGAAGCAGCCAGGACTGCGTGGGCTTCACAGAAATAAGAACGGTGGTTCGATTGATAACAACAGCGACATCTTCGTCGAGGTTGACAGTGGGAGGAATCCGCAGTCTTTGGATGGTTGTAGTCTGAGAACCCGACACCAAGGACTTCTTTTCCGATTGTCGCAGCGATTCCTACCGTACCATTGCCCTGCACAACATCTTGCCCTGCACGTTCCCGGGATCTTCGCCTTCCTAGTTCCGATTTTATGCAGATTAACTAACGCAGGGCACATCTCTTGCACAACTATAGGCCGAGCACCCGAAACAGTTTATTCACTCTAACCATCAACTCGATACTCCCTAAAATACACATCACCTTGACAATCCACAGGATGCTACTCTTCTCTTACCACAACCCTGTTACTACCGCAGGAAAGGACGTCGTTCTAGGTGCTCGAACGTCTCGAGAAAGTCTCATCTGCATGGATCTTCGGAGATGACCAATTAATTCTCCACCAAAACTCTACCTTACGAATACCGAATACCCTGGACTTACTCTATTGTCTCAAGAATGGCCCCTCGCGCTCCCGGCGGCTGGAAAGCGGGTCAAGAAGAGTAGCCACCATGTATCTTGCTAAGCTAGAACGACGGAAGAAAGGTCTCAGCATTGATCTAGAAAGAGATTTGTTTCAGGGGACCCGCGGGAGCTCGATAAAGCTTACTCTCTTACTGCAATTAGCGACATCTTCATTTCTTCTCTCCAACTATTCTTGCTAAGGCATCATCGCAAATCTATCATATTCAACACAGGTGCAACCGAATTGTAGGACCGTGGCTGCATTTCTCGTCAAGAAGTTTCTCGTCAGTACCGTGCCTTAATAGTAACGTTCTACCCAAGTACTTGACACCGTTAGATCTATAATAGACCCGGAAGGGTAGAAGTGACCGACGCCGGCTACGAAGGCTGTCTCTATCAGAACCGGTTGGCGCTTGGTGGCATGGATTCTCTTAAGAAGCGATGGTCACTTCGAAGCCTGAGATAGTCATAAAATGAGAATGTAAAAGAGAAGGCACCAATAGGTAATTTTGAACGAGTCCACGTCATTGAAAGTCTCATTATCTATCTCAATTCCCTTGGACTTAGATGATTGAACTCTTCTACTTCGGCACCGGAGCGTCATTCCCTGTCGTTGAAAGCTGCAACATGCGCGGACTTATTCCTTTTTCTGATGAGTACGTTTACGATGAGTTGGCCAAAGCCTCCCGCTGGAGTCAAGGCCAGGATCGAACTAAGAGTCGTAAAGGTATTGTGGGGGTCCTTGTAAGAACGGACTTCCACTCGAATTTTCAGTAAAGTAAGGGAAAGCGTCATTCTAATGGATGGTCTCTCCTAAGAGAACGAGACGGTAGGTTAACTTGATTCAGCCATTTTTACTCATCAATTCCTAAGACGTATAAAACCATAACAGTTTCACGCATACAGAGTAGTCATCAAATTCGGGAACCAGAACACGTACGAGGGTAGCAAGACGCCTCGGTTTCGACAGAATCGACTGAGCGGCTGTTATCTTTGCGGAATCCCACCGATTCATAATCAAGTCCTAGACCTCCTCTCAAGGTAACGGCTGCATATTCTGACCGAGTCGTCCCTATTGGGTTTTAACATATTCGAAAATTAGATACGTACTTTCTGATCCGAACAGCCGGCTTCATCGCCTTACCTTCCCCGGGTTCAGCAATCCTCCTCTTAAGCCTGATCTTCCCCGAACTCTTCAGTTTGGCGGCTCGACCCAGATATCAGAGGCTTTCCTTCGCTGCACTTATTTCGATTCCGGCCTCCATCTCAGGTTTGGTATCAGAGACCTTTCTATTTCGGATTATTCAACATAGGGTTCTCCTCTTCACTAGTCAGTCGCCATTAATGACTGATAAACTTCTCTCTACCGAAGCGCCGATGGATGTGTGGTGGTCTGCCCGTCAACCACTTTCCGAGGAGTTTGAGAATGTCTAGGATCGTACATCTGCTCTTTGTCTCAACCCTTTGTTGCTCGACACCTCCTTCGGATATTCTTTTGCCCTTACCAGAGGCTGTATCCCTATCTCATCTTGACAATATTTGGTTTATTCCGCCCTCGCCTATGCTTAATGAATTATTCCTTTCGGTAATTTGACGCGCTTGACGCGAGGTCTACTCCATACCTTAGCCTCCTTGAAACACAATCACTCTTCGACTTATCGCAGTTTCATGGACTTCGACTTCTAAATTGTCTTTACTATCAACCTACTGTCTTGTAACTCAGGCAAAGTAATTGAGATATCATGAGAGTTCTTTGTGATTTAATGCTGTTGGTGTACCATCACAACACAAAGGGTTGCTAAGTCATCAACACCAATATTCAAACACTAAAGTCGGCAACTGTGGTGTTGAATCTCTAAATTCAAAGGCGTCCTCTTAACAAGTTAGATATATCTACGACTATTGCATGATCCTTTAACACCAGCCTTTCGCCCTTTCCTCAATTCATACATGACCATATGTTATAAATCGTGTGCAATCTTTGGAGTCTTTGAGAATAATACCTCTGCTCTATTCTCAACATCAAACCTGATCAACCGCTACCATGGCCAAACCCAGTCTCCGCCTTATTCACGCGGCCAACAGCCCCGAAGAACTTCTCTTCCGAGCCAACGCCCATCTCAGCAAAGGCGCGCTAAAAAAAGCGCTCCAACTTTATACCAAGGTTCTCTACGAGACCTCTCCTGGTCACATCTGCGCTTTCCTGAATCGAGCGTTAGCCTACATGAGGCTTGGATATCCAGCATTAGCAGTAGTCGACGCGTATCGAGCAGGAATAGCAGCTAATGAGATGCGATCTATCAATGTCGATATTCGAGACCCTGAATTGAAGAGGGTCGCCGCAACCAGACTTGCAAGGATCGGCAAATACTTTCGCACAGAAATACTGCACGTCAATGGTAGTGCCTCTTGGACATTGCCCGAGGTTTCTAAGATTGGAAAAGGCTGGGAGACCTTACCACTCGCCAGTATTGTCATCAACAACGGTGAAGCAAAGATCAACACGAATGATCGCGCAGAACTGTGTCACGCCTTGGAAATGCGAGCAATCTTCCGGATGAGCGCTGCCCTTATGTATTGTGGTGGTGGTGCTATATCCGATGGTCTGGGCTTGATTTCGGATGCTCTGATGAGATGTGATCCTACATCAGTTGAGATATCCTGTTTCAATACCCTTGGCGGAGAAGCCATGAAATGTATTGAGTACATCATGGAAGAAGAGGAAGTGAGGAGAAAGAAATCACTGGGAAAGATGACTGGTGGGGATGACATAGCCTCGACATCGCAGCCTCCGCTAAAGGAATTGATGAAAACAAAAGTGACAATGGTACGACGAGAGGTCTATCCATGGAAGAAATTGGGAGCTTCTCCCAGTGTCACCGATGAGCTTGGCGAAATGGTTCGGCAACATACATCGAATCTTGTCGTGCCGTGTACCACTAGGCCTACCCAGGAGGGTTTGACGCCAGCTGTCGAACTACGCGCGCGTCGAGACATTTATCCTGGTGAGGAGATGCTATCGGAGACGAGTTGCTGGCATGTCACTACTAGTATCTCAAAGGTTGTCTGTCAATGCCAAGTATCACATGAAGTAACAGAAAAGAGCATTTACTACTGTAGTACATGTGCTGCAGCCTTGAAACCAGCATCGACTGACCACAACGCCAGTTGTAGCCTCTTCCTCGCAGTCTCAACGTTGTCCGCAAGCGATTCGACAAACTCTTCACCCGAAAACGACACAACCAGCGCGACCAGCGCGACCAGCGCGACCAGCTCCCCACCGCCCTCCTTACCTTCAACCGCTTCACCACACTATGGACTGGCCTCACCCCTAAGCCCAGCAGAAGAAACGCCACGCTTCAACCAAGAGTTCTTCGAAAAGCGTGGCGCTCCTATACTACACTGTTCTCCTGTATGCCGCGAGTTGGCAGAACCCTTCGCCGAGATGTGTCTCAGAACTAACATCCAGCGCAAGATATGCGAATCCTTTCCCAAACACACAGAGGACCCCCTCGCAAACGTCCACCCCCTCCATCCACGCAGCCTGTATAACCATCCCAAAGCCCAATGCATCTACGACCTTCTCCTTGTGCGTACACTCATTACCGCTTTGAATACCAACACCAATCCTCTTTGTCTACCCAGCACCAAGACTTGGAACGGCGCCTTCAATATCCCTCAGCCAAAAGACCATGCACATGATTTTGGAAACGCCAGGAGATCTCTCCCGTGGTCTTTCACCGCTAACGTGGTGCGCCCGATCCAGTACCTAAACCAGCTTTTCCAGTTCTCTTCCAAAGGCCCTAGGGATCCTTTCGAGTATCTGGAGATGTGTGATGGATGGGTTCTTAATACACTTTTGGCAAAGATTATGCAGGAGACGAGAATTGCGACGGGACCGGTGCTTGAGAAGGTGTTGGATGGGGGTGAAATGGGGGCGTGGTTGAGGAGTGTGAGAACAAATTACCAAAGCTCCGCAGGGTCTGCCATGAGCACCAATAACGAAAGCGACGGCAGTGACAGCAAGGACGCATGCGAGAATGTCTGGGTTGGCAGTATCCACCCTCTTTTCAATATGATACGAGTAGCGGACCCTTCCATAGGCGAGAAAGCAAATGTCATTGTAAAGGAGGCAGAAGGAATCACGTGTGTGGCAACTGGCTTTCCGAGGGAGGGCGAATCGTGCATCAAGGCTGGCGAGGTCATTCTGAGGCCTGCGGATGATTCGGCGGGGGGGTGGAAAGAGCATTTTTTGGAGTGGCAGTCGACAACGCACGGCAGTGAATTGAATAATAACTCACCTGAAGAATCCTCTGGCCCAAGACCTGGCAATTCAGACCTCTCAACCTCCCAACAGCAACAAAGCCAGCAGAACTTAACGACGGATAGCACCATCAAACCCACTCACATATCCCACATCACTCACAGCAGACTCGATCTCCTCAACGACACCTCAAGCAAAGGCAACCCCGTAAGCGGCGACGCCAGTAACCACCGCCAACACCAAGACGTCGGAGCAAACACCATAAAAGACGGAGATCAAGCAGCTGAACAGCATGGGGATGAGATGGAGGTTGATGGGCATGAGGCGGGCTCGGAAATGGAAGTGGATGTTAATGAGGTTGAGTATGAATCTGAGATGGGAACGGAGATGGAGAGGATGTAGGCAGGAGGGACGGAGGATAGGAGATGAGGGATGATAAGGGAGGAGGGAGGGAAACGGAGGTAAAGGGGCGGGCGGGTTGGCGCTCAAGCAGAAACTCAACTCAAACTACGCCCTCCTACCTGTTCCAAAGCTAAAACCCACATGACTTGCTAGAAGCCTCTCTCCAGTTGCCAAACTCCCCCACGAAGCCTGCCTAACAATCCCAAACCATCTAATCTTCACAAACTACACAACCCAAGCTCGAAGTCACCACACATACACCCCACCCCCCTCCTACCCTTTCTTTCCTCAAACAGATACCCACGTCCCTCCCTACTCAGATAAAAACCCCTTATTCCCCAAAAACAACTTTCCAAAACCCGCCATCCCGTCTTCTACAGAAAAATAAACTAATCTCACAGCTACTGTAGCCCTCGCTCCGGAGTACCCCTTCTGGAGGAATGCCGTGATAGTTAGGGGATTAGGCGTACGTGCGGCATGGATGGTTAGGGAGGTAGGGTGGAGGGATATAGGGGAAGCTTCATAGGTATAGTGTATGGTCGAGCGAGGAGTTGGCTTGGCGGGGCTGAATTGTTGTTTACTAGGTTGGTGCTGAGAGGGTTTCTGGTGATGGTTTTTCGGTTTGATGTGGACGCCATGGCAGATGGGGGTGGGATGTTCGATAACTCGTTGGGATGGTGTTGGTGTCAAGCTATGTATCCAAAAGCAGCAGTATCTAGTAGTTAATGCTTCATCCCTGCACTTTCCAACCCTAACCCTCGGCTACCATCCACCCACCGACCCTTCCGTTTCCCCCCACGATCTCGTCCGCTCAGATTCAGGGCGAAGGTGTCGGCGAGAGCCAAGCCCAAGTCACACGGACTCTACCAGCAGCTGGATCAGCCAGCTTGTCGAAAGCGCTGGGGCTGAGGTCGATGTCTGTGGCTTTGCATCCGACGCCTGCACCAATTGTCAGCGTCTATACGAGGAGTTGTACGAGTCATGGAGGATATTACATCGATCCACGACCTTCAGATCCACGCTCCGATTCCCATTCACCTGCGGATTGAACCGCGTAGCTCGGATCTTAAGACCGCAAAGCGGATTGGCGTTCGGATTCGAGCCCTTGGACGCTGCGTCGAAGAGGATATGGCTGACGGCGCAGATGTCGTCGCTGTCGGAGGAGGTGATGCCGCAGGCGCCGAGGGCGGGGGAGTAGTATGTGAGGTCGCCGGTGAAGGTTTTGGCGTTGGTTGGGAGGGGGAGGTCTTCGCTACTGGGGGCTGGGTGAGCGAAAAGTGGTTGGCTAGAGGAATGAGGGACGTACCCAGAGTGGCTACTTAGGCCTACGCCGAGTCCTATGGCTAGGATGACGAGGATGATAGCAGCTGCGAGGGCGCTCAGGAAGTATCGCCTGCGAAGACCGAGGTAGGTTCGGTGGGGAGGTATGGTCTTGTCTAGGAGCTCGACGGCGGTTGTTTTGAAACCCCTCGAATGCTGCTTGTCCGTGTAGATTTCCTCCATTGGTGGTATAGAGGCTTGTGTGTGATAGTTGCGTGGAACCTCCCAGTCTGGCTGCTGGCTTCCTGGTGGCATGACCGGATGCTCATCTCTAGAAGCAGCCATGACCGGGTTGCGTTATCCTCTTGCGGAGGAGTTGCTCGTACTGTGACTTGTCATTTCGAGGAAACGAGGGACAGTAGCACCGTGTTTGGAACCCGGTCACCTCGACCTAGACATTGTCGCAGGCTTACCGCCAGGGCTCTTCTGTGAGTATTCCGTACTGGAGTGTGGAGGAGCTTCAACGTTTATTGAGCCAATCAAAACCGTTGCAATCTTGAATTACGACATCAGTCACGTGCCTTGAGCCTCGGCGCCACTAACGCCTCGATCGATAGTTTAGTGCATTTGCCTCCAACAACATCCCGCAACTCTTTGTCCGCATCCAAGAACCATTCAACTTCTTCGAACAATCCTCACTGATTGGAACTGAAACTGGGACATCATATCCAGTATTCCTGGCTGTGTCTGTTCTAACCAACACCCTCTGATCACTCTCCACAATGGCCGCCCTGCGAACCTCCACATCCCGCCTTCTGGCGTCATCACGTCCCCTCTTCCGCTCCTCCATCGTTCAACGATCCTATGCCACTGTTGAGCCAATCTCCAAGTTCGCTGAAGCCACATCCGCCTCTCAAACTCCAGTCTCACCCAAGCACACCTCTACCATTGAAGAGCCTCTGAAAGACCCAGAGGCTAGAATCAAGACGTTCCACATCTATCGATGGTCACCAGATACGCCCAAAGAAAAGCCAAAGATGCAGTCTTACACCTTGGACTTGAACAAGACGGGCCCGATGATGCTGGATGCTTTGATTCGGATCAAGAACGAGGTCGACCCTACATTGACATTCCGCCGAAGCTGTAGAGAGGGAATATGTGGCAGCTGTGCAATGAACATTGACGGAGTTAATACGCTGGCCTGTCTATGTAGGTCACCATCAACACTTTCTCATTATCTCGTCTAATCAACCAAAAACAGGCCGCATTCCCACTGAAACTTCCCACGAAGCCCGCATCTACCCCCTCCCCCACACCTACGTCGTCAAAGACCTCGTCCCCGACCTCACCCATTTTTACAAACAATACAAATCCATCAAGCCTTACCTCCAACGAGATACCAAATCCGCCGACGGCCTCGAAAACCGTCAAACTCCCGAACAGCGCAAAAAACTCGACGGCCTTTACGAGTGCATCCTTTGCGCCTGCTGCTCGACGTCTTGCCCCTCGTACTGGTGGAATTCCGAGGAGTACTTGGGGCCGGCAGTACTGCTGCAATCATACCGGTGGCTAGTGGATTCGAGAGATGAGCGCACGGAGGCGAGGAAGGCGGCGTTGGATAACTCGATGAGCTTGTACCGGTGCCATACGATCTTGAACTGCTCCAGGACATGTCCCAAAGGGCTGAATCCTGGTAAGGCGATTCAGGAGATTAAGAAGGCGATGGCGTTTTCTTAGTCGTGGATAAACGATTGGTGGGAGCCCAATATGCGCAGTGGGGTGTGCGCTGTAAAGGGAGTCTAACCTTTTCTTCACGCATTTTATTTCAGAGTGTACATAGCAATTCCAACAATTCAATCCGTCAAAACCCCTTGTTCTCTCACCCTATCCACAAATACTCTATTCGATCCACTCCATCCCAACAACCACTACATCACTCATCTCAAAACATCCCCATCTCAACCCTCCCGATTCCTCAAACCAACCCCTTGATTCCCCGTCCGCCACTTAGACCACCCAGCTTATCCGTACCTGAACCCCTTCCATCTCGCATCTCGCTCTTCTCGGAGCTCTGCGATCCGCTCGAGGGAGGGGGGGTGGTGGGTTTGCGTTCGGTGTGTGTGCGGTGTGGTGGTGGTGGTGTGGAGGGTGGTTTGGGTTGGGTTGGGTGTGAGGAGGGGGGAGAGTGGAGAGGGGAGAGTGGAGAGGGGAGAGGGGAGAGTGGATGAGGGAAGGGGAATAGGGGTAGCAGAAGAAGTTATCGAGGGTCTGTGGATGAGGTGGTTGACGGGGTTACATGACCTAGGTAGTATTAAATCTTACACAGACCATGCTATCATCAACTTTGAAGCTTCTCGGCGCTTCGCCTACAAGTCGGCCACTCCTTGGCAACTGTTCTCAATTGGTGCTACGTTGCATAATCGTTTGGATTGTCATTCTAGCCGTGTTCTTGAGGGGGGGGTTGATCAAGTTTTTTCTTCTACTTCTTATTTCTTATTTCTTCTTTATGAATCGGGATTTGGATTGATTAACAAACATCGTCATGGTCGGTGATTGGTTTTTCATATGCCCCCTTTTCCTAACCCGTTCACCGTGTCTGTTAGTAGGTAGGTTCGAAGTACTGTATGTAGGTGGAGGACTTTTAGTATGTAGATATGAATGGGGAATTGGTGTGTTCTCGTGGCATTGAAAGGAGGTGGATTGCGAGTTTGGAATACCAACAATTCATCCTCTTTCTCTCCTTGCATGCAGGAATCATTCTTAGCTTCGGTATTCTCTACCCCTGCTCTTGCTCTTGCTCCACCTCCGCTAGCAGGTGTTCAAACGTGAAAGGTTAGATAGCTTGGATTTCTCATACCCTTGTCGTTTGCCGTTTTCTTGCTCCAACTCACTTGCTCCTTCTCCGGCAGGGCGCGGGACTAAAGGAATGGCGGTGGCGTGAAGGATCATGACGAGAAGGGCGTGAGCGAGGTCAGAAGGTTCGCGGTTGATGTTTCCTTCTACTTACAATAGGGGATTACAGGATAAGAACTGGAAATGGGTTGGTAGGGGGGAAAGCTTGCATTTCCACAATGGTCACCAAAGGAGACGAAGAAAAAACCGAAATTATTCGACTAAATCCGAAAAGTATCATGCCCCCATGTCATCCACATACTCCTACGCCATTACCGCCATGAAATAAAAATGGGTAAAAGCACTTTGTCCCCTTGCTACCTGGACCCCAGCAAATACCGTCTCGAACCAAAGAAATACAGCACTTTTCTGCCCTGCCAGCCCCGGCATCACCAAGCCTCCAACAGATACCGTCTCGAACCAAGGAAATTAATGCACTTTTGCACCCTCATCATCACCGAAATTCCTGCAGACATTATTTCGAATCACGGGAAGATAAAGGCATTTCTGAATCCCGGAACAAGGAACGCAAGTGTACGAGCGTGGGTTGCTGTGATTGCACTTTTTGTCGCAATTTCTGGGGGGTTTGTTCGGAAGCTGTAGGAGCTGCGCGAAGAAGGAGTAGCGGTTACTTTTTCTTACCGTCCTTTTTAGCTCGCTTCTCTCCAATATCTCCTGTAGCGTTGGCCTCGTCGCGCTCACGTTCGTCTGCCTCCCGCTTTCGTATATCTGCCTTCGTCTTATTCCGCTTACGCACACGATCTTTCTCCAGATAATCGTCTTTTCCCTCGTCTTTCATTGCCGCTCTATATCCTTGCTGATAAAGACGGTCCTGCTCTTTCTGCTCCACGGTCTTATTATCACGCCTACGCTTATTTTCTAGCATCCTGTCTTCTTCACGCTGCGGGTATCCTGTTCGTTGCGAAGCTAGTGTTGAAGATGTCTCCGGCCATGGTTGCGGGCTTAGGTTGGGATGTTGAGGCCTGACTTCCGATGGAGCCCACCCTAATTCTCCATAACGCGGTGCACGTGGTAAAGTATTGGGTAGCATGGGTTCCCCATAAACCGGTGGTGGAGCTCGATAAGCGGAAGATGGGTAAAGGGTAGCCTGGTTAGATGCTTGAGCATGGTGGTGCGTGCGTTGCTGTCTATTTGGCGGCGTCGGAACGTTTGTACTTTCAATCGGGTGCGGAGTTGGTGTAGTAAATGGCATAGCTATCCCACGAGGTGGCTGCCTAGGTGGACTGGCTGTTGAAGAAGCGGACGATGAAGCAGATCCACTTAAATACTTGGACTCTCCAGAACCAGTTGGCATACTGATCCCGGCCGGTTTTGATCTCCGAGAAGTGCCAGTTGAATATGCGGACGATGCACTGGGCCGAGTGTCATGCCTGGGTCCGCCAGAAGTAGCTGTCATTTCTAGACTTCTCATTCCTTCCGTTACTTGTCCCACGCAGGCGCAGTGCATTGTTCTTGCATCATTCATGCTATAGCACAAAGGACATAACCAATCCCCCGGCGTGTCCGTCATTGTAGGACGATGGTCGAATTCGGGAGTTACTGATTGAGAGGGGGTGTTAAGGCGCTTGGGTTATCCACTCCACAAATGAATATGAGGGAGATGCTAAGGCTTGCCAGCTGTTCCTCCCGTCAGCAAGCGTTACGGAAAGGAGGTAGAGACTTCCGACCTGTCTGTTCCGCCAGCGAGGACTGGTCCGCGAGCATCTAGGCCCCGTGGCCAGCGGCTCGCTGCCCGAGGCTGTGAGGAGGATCGAGGAGCTTCCGTATTCGCGAGAAGCTTTGTTTGAGATTGGAATAGACAACGGCCGCTCGGGGATCTGGTGGTTTGTGACGCGTAATGAAACTTTGATGTATTTTTATAATGGAGAAAGCCGATTGTACGTTCTGTTGTGGTGAGAGAAAGGAATAGCGAGCGAAGGTACCCATTATATACCCATAGCCATGATGTTCCCAGCATTATAATATTGACATTGATTAACGAATTATGGTAATGAAGAGTAGGATGAAGCAGAAATTAATAAAGACACCCAATGAGAAGTAACCTTAAAGGCATTGATGCAGCAAGTCTTGTTGGGAATTGACTTCATGGCGCTCTTGGTAAAGCTGTAGAAGAGGAGATATTCGCTTTCGCCATCACAATGGCTCTCTATTGAGGTTTCCGTAGTTCTTCACTATCACTCCGCCCCCTCACGATCGCTTCTTATTGGCTACATTTGACTCTTTGCATCAAGACTGTATCGGGAATAGTGAATTATTCGAGAAGCCAAAGCTTGTTGAAGAAGTAGAGAAAACCCAACAGAAAGCGATCGTGAAGGGGCGGCGCGACAGCAGAAAGAAAACCGAGGAAATATCAATTACTTCTTCATAGCTACCGCTCTCGGTTGTTCTTGTAGCTTCTTTGAGAAGCTGATAGCGTTATCGATAGACTGAATCGCATGGTGAAGTACTCGTATCTTATAAAGCAATATTCCCTCATTAATTAGGAAAAATGTCGACCCGTTGGCACTTCTCCGTATTCATTGCATCCAGTACCACTTACCTAGCAGCGAATGACCCCAACACATTCGCACCTCATACCCAGGAGCCCCAAATAAGGAAGCCACCTCACAAGAACAAGCCACTGCGACAATGAACCAAACGCGACGTAGCTCTCTAAAACACATTTCACCCAACTTGCATACAAGAAGGAACAATACAGACTGGTGAGATGCGGCGTCATACTGTATCCGTTCAAAATCCCTTGTGGCTGCAGTATAAAGTAAGGTAGGTAAGGTAGGAAGCAATCTCGAAGGAGATAGGCTAAGACTTCACTAGCGTAAACCAGCCCTATGGCGCCGAGAACCAGAGGCTTTCCGGGTGTGAGATACAAAGGTCAGACCAACTTGTCTTGTTGGTCTAGAGGTTGCAACCGATAAGTACTACACGTACTGTTGCGCCGGCCACCCGAGATCAAGTAAGACGGGAGCGAGGGCGAGGGCGACGAGGCTGTGTGCGGCTGCGTGGATGATTTGGATGGCGGAGGAGTATGAGGGGGATTTAAGTGCATCTGTGTGTAGAGGGAGAGGGATGAGATATGATGCTCTTAGAAAAGAGCCTGAGAATTGGTAATGCGAGCTATAGGATGCGCTACCTCATCCCTCATCGCCTGAAGTAGGCACTAGGTATGCTGCTAAACTAAAGTACAAGAAACGCGATCGTGATAGTAAAACTAGATGACTGTAACATCTCGCGCGTAGAGGTACCTGAAATCCCTCGGTTATTGGAATAGGAAGAGGTATTCATACAGACTGCGGACTCCAAGATGGTTACACATAAGCCAAGAGGTTTCCTTGTGGAGAAGCTTTGTTTCGTCTGGCTGAAATATGCCCTCCGGAAGTCTGCGAATTAGATTACTTCGCTGTTGCTGTGGCAGAACTAGTTGTGAAAGTGTTGGAAACTGGGTATCCGTACAAGGCCTTCTTCAGAATCCCTCGTGGGTCGTCTCCTGGGATTATTACCCTCCCCCTTGAATACTCCACCTTCATCTCCTCGCTTAGAAAAACGCCATACGCCCTCACTTCCTGCTGCCGGCCATCTCACTAGCCTCCTCTTCCTCGTCCTCCTCTACCAAGGCCGGTGTTCTCCTCTCATTCCTCCTCTTCGGTCTCCTCATCCGACTCCGCGAGACATTACTCGCACTATCATCCGGGACAATCTCGCTCATGCCATCATCAATCCCATCGTCCGTCTCGCTATCCCACCCGGCTCCCCCTCCGAACCCACTTGCCGGCGTACCCAGTCTAGCATCAAGATTACAACTCCCTCTACGGGCTTGACCCGCTATTGATAGCCCAGCGCCGCGTTCCCGAAGCTGGCGGCGGACGGTTTCGGCTTTGCAGTGTAGAGCCTCGAAGGCGTCTTCGAGGGCTTCCATGCCAAGGTAGATTTCACGTTCCACTTCGGCAAGGACGGCGATTTCGGTTTCTTCGTCCATGGCTACTGGTGCGCCTATAGCGGCAGGGGTAGGCCCGCGAGAAAAAGGAGTGGTACCTCGGGAGAAGGGAGTGGTTCCTCGCGAGGGGACGGTTGCTGGGGTAGGCCCTCGGGAGGCTTGGCGAGAGATTGGATGGGTGGGGGCAGTATCATCGGCGCCGCTACGAAGGAAACCATCAAAGCGGCCGGACGTAAGGATTTCCCATTCACCATTGCTGATGGCGGCGAGGGTAGCAAGGATGTTGTGGAGGGACGTGTTGGTTAGGAGATACATTGCCGATTCAGGATCTCGGGGAACATTTGCTAATCGATACAGGCGTTGAATGGCAAGACCGGTTTTCTCGAGCAATTCGGATTTTGGTGCGATAAGCGGGGTGGATGCACGAGAAGCAGGTCTACTGGGTGCGACACCGAGTAAGTGTGAGAAAAATGGCCGTTGCTCTGGCAGAAGCCGAGTGAGCATCGCGAAGATGAGTGTCTCATCGTCAATGTCTTGCGGAGGACTGGCCGGATTATCTGGTTGACATGCAAGCCAACGGTCAACCGACTGCTTGGTTTTCTTTGATTGTCGAACGTAGTGGTCACGATACTCCTCTGGTACGTCAATGTCCAACTTCTGCATTGGCGGCTTATGCTCCTCAACTGAAATGCCGAGTCCGAGTTGGGAAGAGTCGAGGGTAAAGGCTGGCCATGGTGGTAGTTCTTGCCGCCCACATACATACTCCAGGATCTCACCCCAACTAACACCCCTCTCATCCTCGGCCTCGCTTGTAACAGGTTTCGATTCGCACACGATGCATGTGCATGTTTCTGATGATATGTCCCGGGCAAATACTGCCTCCAGTCGGTCAAGTAAGCGACGGGCAATAGAGCGATAACCAGTAGCTACTGCAAGCGATCCATTTCGTGAGATGACATTGGTGTAGTCGTCTAGTAGATGGTTGAAAGGGGCGAAGAACCTGTCAACTTGTAATGCTATTGGTGGAGGAATATTCTGCGACGGCTGGATTGGTTGTCCTGTGCCTAACAACGTTCTCGGAATGTTCTGTGACAGACCTCCGTTGAGCATCAAGTAGTCGACCTTTGGTGCTGCATAGGGCAGCATCGGAGGTGGTGGAGGAGGTGGCGGCATTGGAGATTCCTGATAAGGCCCTGTGTAGCCCGTCATTCCATCACTTACAAAGGCCGGTGTTTCTTTCCTGCTAGGTGGGAATTGTGGCTCTATAAGCGTTGGTGTTCTAGGTGAAGAGTCCGGGTCTGTAGTGGAATCGCCATCGGCATGAGAAAGAGCTGGTTGCTGCAAGTTTGGTTGATTTGGCGCAATGGAGGTAGCGTCGGAATCGATGGTAGATGTAGTGGGAGTTTCCGTCTCGGTCATAGAGGACTGTTCAGATGAGGCTGATTTTTGGAGGTCTGTCGTTGAAAAACTGTCCTCGACAGTTACTGGCTTTGGCTTCAACTTGGAAGGCGTGCTGGGCTTGGAGCGTTTCGAAGAGGGTGTGGACCTGTCTTCGTCCTTTACAGAATCCCGCTGGCTGGTCTTCGACTTCGAACTTTGTGAGTGGCGATCCGATTTTCTATCGCTTACTATCTCAGAACCTCCTCTCCCTAGCCTCCTCTTCAACTCTTCGGCAGCCTTTTGTAGATCGGTTTTCTTGCGATCGCTCTTGGGTCTGTCAAGCTTCGTCGCATGGATCTTGGGCCTTTGCTCCATTGTAGTCTCAGGTGGACTGGGAGGGGCCTCCACAGTAGTCACAGGTGCACTTCCATCGCTATGTATAACCTTACTCCTGTCGAGATCTGTCGGATCTGGGGTGTAGTAGCTCACTGGTCTAGGGTTGGCGACATTTTCTCGGCTCCCGATAGCTTCCTTGCTATGTGCTTTTGAGAAAGATGGATATGGTAGACTTGTCTTACTTCCGTTCGGTGAACTAGAGGAAACTCGTCGTTCCAATTCAGGTATAGGAAGTGAAGACTTGCGTATAGCTAGGGGGGGCGGACTGTGGCTGCAGCTGCGCTCTGGAGTCGCCATCGTTTTAACCTGGTCCTTTGACGACGACTTTCGAGATGATCTTGAGGATCTGTGGCGTGGTTTGTCCTTTGATCTTGGGGTGTCCCCATCACGATCTCTCTCCTTCTCGCGGACTTTCGAAGGCATATTGGAAGCGCTGAGTTGGTTGGACGGGCGGGTAAGGTGAAGTGGGGTAGTTGGAGCTCTCTCACCTGCGAAGGATCGATATTAGGGTAACAAAAGCAAGAAATTGAGCAGCTCTAAAATGGTGCTATTGAGGGTACACTTCTGTACAAGAGCATAGTCATCCTCAAGGTTAAGCTCACTGCTGTCGCAGAGCTGTCTGGCTCAGAGTCGGAAGTGAACGAAGCGTGCCGGCCGATGAGCTATTAAACTTTAATTCTGTGAAGGCCTTCAGACACGTGGGAAACGTAAGGACTCAAGGAGAGAACAAATGATATATATTCATAGAATTGAAAGGCTTTGCAAGGGGGTTTACAGTGGGTGCATGAGTTGTCGTATGTTGGATCTATGGCGCTAATTTTGCGCTTTCGACTTTACGCGATCACCGTAATTCCCTTTTCATCCATCAACTCCGCACTGGTCATTGCTTCTAGATTTCATCCTCTCAGAAGTCGGCTTCGAATACGCTGGTCTACAGTCTGGCACAGCACTACTGCTACAGAAGCCGACAGTTCAGTAGTACTTCTGATACACTCTCAGTGAGCTAAGGCTTATGTCATCCGAAGTGGAGGAGTATATAACTCAAGAGCAATGAGGTCGTTCCTCTTGTATTCCTCCAAGTATATACGATTCGAAAGGCACTACTGCAGTCAGGATATGGAACGTTCCTCTTTGAGTGACATGTCTACTCCGTAGTGCCCCACAATCTTTATGTATGCAATTATGCAGGTGAGCCTTGGGCACCTGCGCAGCTATTGGTGTATTATTCTTATTGGTCGTTTTCATAAGACTTGCACTACGTAGTATGTCTCCACCACATTGATACCAGGTTTATCCAATGCAGATTCTCATACATCTAACGTCTGAAAGGAGCGTTGTATGCTGCATGCCCCGAAGTTACTTCTGGTTGCGCGGTTAGCATGGGGGTTGGCCATGGCCGCTGAGGCCATCAAGTTGGCCACGTTGACACCCCAGACCCGCTAGCCTGGTCATTGGAAGATAGCTTCGCCTATCGAGCTTGTTCGCGGTGTAGGGCAGAACCATGTAGTGTTCCTAGGGATAGCTTCCTACCAGTTGCTCGTGTGGTAGAGCGGTAAGAAGCACCACCGTGGTTCTGGCCACAGCGGTTACCACGATCATAGTCCCCTAGAAGAGGCCTAGAGAACGCATCCCACGTGGGGAGCTAGAAGCTGAAGCCTGTTGGCAAGATTCGTTCAGAACGCCACTATAAGAACAACGTCTATTTCAAAAGCCAAATTCCCAAACAATAACGCACAAATTGAATTGCTATGGAGTGAAGGATGTGGGTGTACCAGGGCCAAGTATTCCAGTGGTAGAAGTCCAATGGTTTTTGACAGTAAGCCAAGGATCTTGCGTTGTAAAACCCAAGCCGGTGATAAATATATACCTAGCCGGGAAGTTTGTACTTAAAACTTTTCTATCTCAGAAGAAAACAGATCCAGCTGTGCTTGTCTTAGAAAGAAATGTCGAGGATATAAGGACGAAGTATCCAATGGAACAGATTTAATGAGGAAAGACTTAGATATATATCCGGGGCGAGCCGACAAAAGAAGAAGGTCAGCACGAATAGATGTGCAGGGACAGGTGTCAGATCGGATGTGTTGAACGGGGAGATATAAGTCAATAGAATTAGTATGACCACCCAGTACTTCTGATTGGCCGAAGGCCATGACACCACACCAGTCATATACCAACACCCCGGAGGAGTTTTGACACCGCAGCTCTCCAGCTTTTGAGACGCAGGCACCTGCTGTAGAGGATTTTGTCCAGGTACGCCTAGGGTCCCACACGTACACAGTAAGTGGAGGTCTGGTAGGTACAGCGATCACATGGTGTTGAATCGTTAGCGTTGTCCTCCTGCATCATTTTGATGGACCACCAGAGAAAAGGACTGCAGCACCACCGATGGTCCCTACATACGGATCTGGAATGCATGCTTTTAGTACGTCAACAGCTCCTTCTTTGACCGTCTTCCAGCTGGTCGTGCCAACACTTGTTGTATCAACCGCCCTTGAATGGAGGCTCATGAGAGCGAAGTTGCAGGTTTCTGAAGCCCAATGCCAGAGTCAGCTAGGAGCATCCTGCGTTACCAGACAGTGTAAACCGTCGTGTTTTCTGACTGTACTTTATTACTGGGATATCTGTATCACAGGATCACCGAATTTTCTGAACGCCCGGCCACCCATGATTGGCGTCTTGTCATAATTGTTGCTCGACGAAGTGGCGCAGGTTACATTTCCTGCCGATGGAAGGGCCGAGAGGAGGCTATAGCAGTCTTCAAAGAACGGTTTGTCGTAATGGTCTCTGTTGCACTTAACATCGGCGGACTTGATGGCGCGGATAAAGGGAATGAATTTTGATGGCGTTAGTCGACATCACATAAGAAAGGTCATGGCTTTAAGACCTCGAAGAGGAAGTGACTCGATGCCTGGGAGCTAATACTTCCCTCCTCGATTGAGTGACCACTTAGCTTTAATGACGACAGCTGGGCATCGAATTATTCGATTTACGAGCTTTGAAGTAGGCTAAAGGGTGCGGAAACGTCGTCAGTACGAATCGCTGGTTTAGATAACGGTTTGTTCTGTATCTTGCTTCCAGCTAGAAATTTCACCACTGTCACGATATAATTTCAAGAGCTCTAAATGCTGTTCGGAGTACACATCACTGCAGCGTCGCATACGTCGTTGTTGGACAGACTGAGTCATCTTGCAGTATGTTTCACCCATGGAAGACGCACGTCGTTCATGAACACGAACGCGTACTATTCGGATATGCCACCTCTTTCACGAAGTTCCTCGACTACGTGTTTGAGCAGTACTCTCATGACGAGTGGTGGCACGGCGTTCCCAATATGTCTTTCAATTTCAAACTGACCAAATATATGAGTTAGCGGAAATCCTTGAAGACAGGCCAATTCTCGGAGAGTATGGGGTCTCTTCCATTGTAGTGCCAGACTCTTGAGTCGGTACGTATTGTAGACGCCAGCGGCTTGTTTCCATCGTACGGTTCTCGATTTCTTGTAACCGTGGGGTTCTGGGGCATAATATGGTTCGCACATCCATCCGGGATATTATCAATTGTGTCCTTGACTGTTGCTAATGGCCTGAGACCAGACTTGGTCCCATGAGTGGGTGAAGGAAAAGACGGCAGAGCTTCTCCAGGACTTTACATTGCTTTTAGGCAAGGCGAATCACGTAGCAATGTCTACACACCTTGAAGCGAGAATGATAAGACGCGTCCGCTCTTGAGGGAGCCCATACTCCTCAAATTACAGCAATTTCCGGCGGATACTAAATCCAAGACGGGTGAACTGCCGTACGACTTCATCGTAATGTTCTTGGTTTCTTTTGATTACTAGGATTCCGGGTGTTTGCTCAAGCGTGACAATTCTAGGCCTAGCCACTGATAAGATACCACCTAACGTCATGGAAGTAGCGATTTTGGTTTTGTTTTTATCCGGGTTAGGCGTAGTATTGGCTGAGGAGAACGCCTGGCAAGGAGGAGATAGATGCAAAATATCCACTTCGAAGCGACTATCGTGCTTTTTGATGAAGTCCGTCGCACCTAGCAGAACAGCCGCATGCGGAAAATCGGCTCTGTAAGCCTCGAATGCGTGGAAGCTCGAATCAAAGCCCCATTGAACTGCAAGATTTGCCATTGCCGCACTGCGGGACGCACCACCCGCGCCACAGAAGGCATCTCCAAACGTATAAGTACTGCTGAAGCATTCTCTGGTGGCTTGGGGGTCCCCGCGCGAGCTGGGTCTTTGCTTCTTGTTGCTTGACCTCAATTTATCAAGGCCAAGCCCGGGTAAGTCCTCATCATGGTTGTCAATGTTTTCGTTGCTCGACCTCGGCAAGCCTGCTGGTTTCCTACTTTACTTACGCCAATGTTCGCTGGGGTTGTTGTCGTCAATCTGATACTTTGCTTTTTCATCGCACTCGTCCTTTCTGAGTCGAATAATTGCTGCCCACTCATTGTCCGGAGAGTAGAACTGAACATTAGCCGACAGTCTTGCCCTTCTATCTTTTTTAACACAGCAGATATATTTCCATTTACAGATCAACAAAGGTTGATCTTGTATAGGACCTAATTCAGACAGGAAATCCTTCGTTCTAATAATCTGAGAAGGATCGTTCTGATTTATTAATATCAGTCGTCGTCTTCGAACGAGCTCCGATCGTGGTATCTCTTCTACGCATTGCTTGCTAGGGTCTTGAAGATCTGGGTCCCTCGTGTGCATGATCCAGCAAACGTCGTTGGGCGAATCCCCGGACAAGCCCCTTATTTTAGCCGTAGAGCAGAATCTCCACCCTCTGATGCTGTTCTCTCACTCCGGTATGCCAGTTATCCGCAGAAAGTCTCCATCATTTAGTTCCACAGTGTCACCAGTCTTCAAACTTCGGCCCCGAGTCCCATCGTTTACGATTTCTCCACAAGAAGTAGCGGCTTTAGGTCTCGACGTGGCAGATTTCCATCGGACTTGGAACGCGTAGCAAACACTTATCTCATCGCCTGTAGAGCATCCCACCTTGGGTCTTTCCCTAAGATCTAGCAACCTGAAAGCTATTCGGTGACGAGTGACATTGAGCCCCAAGAACTTGAGCATTCTATGCAGCTATCTTGGCTGTGTCATCAGCGAAACATAAAGAAACCAGCCTAAAGTCAGGTTCCCAAGCCCGCTATTTAGGTTGTCTGTTTACGTGGCGTTCTAGACGAGATCCATTCTTTTTTATTGCTGCACTGTTTCTAAAGACAATAAGGCTTTAGCGCAGGACGACATGCAAAAGTACCATTTTGACGCGTAGTATCTTGTCATCAAGATCTACCTGCCTACCCCTTGCATGTACATAATGTACATGCAAACGCAAGTCAATTATGTGATGGTACCACTTGCCTGCGGAGAGTCGATAATCAGAAGAAGGAATCTTTCATGATTGACCAATATTCCCGAGCGCAATGTGTTATAAGTCGCTCTCTGTTTCTTGCTGTTGTATTTGATAACTGATCTAGCAGTACTGAGTTAGTCACTTTCGTTGTATTAATACTAGTGTGGTATCAAAGTCTTAGACGAGACTTTACGTACTGTGGTAACTGGTCATACCTATCCCACCACGACCATTTATTTTCGCACTTTAGTCCTCAGTGTGAAGCCTGGCCGAAGCTTCAACTTAAGACCAGAATGCTTTGCGTCTTTTCCCAGCTGCCACATCTCCTTGACAGAAGTGGCTTCAAACTCTCTAATCCTTTCACGAAAGCTGCTACACCTGAGACAAAGAGCAAACCATCACCCACTAGCGACTCGAGGCTTGAGAGTCTACCTACGGAGATCGTACAACATATCGAGCTTTCTCACTTTAGACTTGGTAATATCTGTGATACTCTGTAGGAAATCTCTATTACTGATTGTGGGTAATGGATCCTGGGAGACTTTGCGGGTCGAGCCTGGACACAAGAAAGCTTCTTACTCTCTTTGTAGAGAGATCTTGCTAGCTTCGCGTTCTGTTACCAATGCGAGAGAATCCATCGGGCCAACCTGCAAGAGATGCGTTCTTCATGAAAATATAGCCTGGAGCGCACCCGAGCCGACAACCATGTTTCATTCATACCTCGATTTGACTTGAGATTCCAATATCTTTAGATAATTATGAAGCTCTACTCTTTAGGCCAACCGGACAGCAGTTATCTGAATTCTTCGTTTTCACGCCCATACCTCTAATTTCGAACTTCCGGTCCCACGGTTTTACAGTTCTGCGCGGATCACCGAAAACAACCCCATCCTAAAATTTGATTGGCGAATTGTGCTGTGTCCTAATCATGGGTTCAAAAAAGTCATGAATTACTGTCCTGCGGTCTGCCGGCGTTGGAAAAGCTTGCTGGACAACGACCCTTTATCGCGCAACATACACTGCCGGCTGTCTCACGGACAAGGCCACTGCTGTGCCGAATGCGGTGGGCTAAGACAATGCCGATAATGCTTTACTGAGTTTATGATGAACTGTTTGGAATCTAGCTGGGTGAACGGACGGAGACAATTCAACATTACGGTGTGGAAGGATTTTGGTCCATGCGATACACCTTTTGACCCTCAGTGGCGCTATCAAACTATACCTATCCATGGTCTTACTTTGGACTCCCAAACCAAGGTTAATTTCTTGCCCGGAAGCATTCGACACGCATTCGAAACAATGCGAAATTGATGGTAGCTCAATCGAACGGTCGTCAGAGCACATCTCCCTATGCAGGTTGGAAGTGGTGAGTTTCCATAACTAACACGTACTTCTTAAGACCTCTTCTATTTTGTGCTGTGCACTATCCATTCATAGACATGTAGTCTACAAGCTTTAGCAACATCTGCGAGTCTTCGAAGAACTTCGTATCGCTACCGATTCCCTTTTGTGGAACAAAATTATTCGCACCAAAATTGGGCTCTGCTCAACGTTGACTTCCTGACCGGCCCGTCTAGGGTGGGAACCAATTTCGGATTCACAACCCGATTTCATGACCCTTCTATCTGGCGGATGATGGGCAAGTGAAGACATAGATGTATATCCGGCTTTGAAGGAATCTAGCTGAGGTGTTTCGGCGGAGAATTGGACGGAGGGCTTACCGCTGAGCTACAAAATGCTGATCAGTGGTGGAGATAGAGTAGGTCCTATTCATAAACCCACTAGGTAGTTACCCACATGTGGTGAACCCACTCAACTGATGGTACTCTTTGTAAGAATAGTTGATTCTAAGGTAATCTAGGTACCTTACCTTACGACGCTTGTCTACAGTGTAGACTAATGCATGTGTAAATCTCATTTCTTTTATAGAGATCACATCATTTCTTTCTGCATGATTCAGAGCTGTTGTTTCAAATATGCTATGAGAGAGTTCTCGATGACTGGAAAGATCTTGTGCGACGCGCTCTTAGATCGAAACTGAGGTCTGAACGGCGAGCTATATATGAAGACTTTGACGATAGCGAGGGAACTTCAGTGAAGCAGCAGAAGGCGTGGTATCTTCGAGCGCAGGGTCGAAGCGAGTGCACCAGGCATAACTGATAGGTCAATAATCGAAGAACTCTGAATAGCTTCGTTTTTGTCGAGGTAATCAGAATGTCGAGGTTCAGTAGTAAAATTTGGTGGGGGGCGCGACAAATGTAATGCCAAGGATCTGCATATTCTACGCTAATAACCGAAAACCGATACGGCAAAACCGAATCCCCAATTGGACTCCTGAATCTACAAAGCAAATCATATATACGCCAGGATTGTAGAAAGGATGTTTGTAGAAGGTAAGAGTATACTGATAGACTATCAGATTATCTGATATCACAACAAACCTGCCTGAGATATGTATCAAATTTAGCGTAGTTTTAGTAGGAGTCGAGATTCGCGGTATCGCTTTTGTTGCTACCCGATAGGACTAAGGTCCGTTACCGTAGAGGTAAACATGAGCTTTTACTTTCAACTCATAAGGGTTAAACCAATTCCCCAAGAGGACTCTTTGACTATACTTCCGACCAGTCGAGGATGGATCACGAGACCTGACTTTCGCAGTCCCCCACCTTGATGCGCCCTGCTTGCTGCAAAGATGACGGCCAACCAGCCATTATGACTCGTAGCCTTGCATCTCAGTCACCGACGTTTGCACCACGAACCTAGGGCGAAAGTTGCAGAACACAAAACACCTGGAAGAAGTGATATGTGATCCATCATTCGATCATGAAAGAGGACCTTTCTGCGCTGGCTCTGCCTCTAGCCTCAGTCCTGGGGTTTCAGCCAGTATCATCAGATCCTTTCGAAAAACCTGATCAGCGAAAGAAACTCTACAAGCTTCTAGATGGACATGGGGCAGTGGAGATGCGCCGAGAAAATCATCTCACTTTCACCAAGACGTTGTCTTGGGCCAACACGTACAAGGTTGTTGATTCCCGTCACATCTGTTGCGATAAACAGGACGCGCCACATTTAGGCACAACACTTGAGCTTTCGCCATTACACATCATTTCTGTACCTTACGCTAACGCTTTCTCTCGAACTCTACACCACCCAAAATGTATGAGTCCTAGGCTTTACAGCTAAGCCGTAAATCCTACACAGATGCTGCAACGGTTTTTTTGTATTGCTACCCATCGCTACATGTAGGGTACCAGAGGTGAGTATATTTGACTTGACCTATATAAATTCTCGCAACCTATCTCTAACAGTATGCCTAGCATTCGCGATTCCAAATCCAAGCGGCCCATCAACCCGAATATCTCGAAACAATTCTACAACTTAGCTGTCTAAATGGCAAATAAGAATCATGACCATATTATCGATGCATTAGTCAACCATGTCACCTTACCACCACGACTTCCATTTCGAGACGATCTCAAAGGTGGAGATATTGAACGAGCTCTCGTACAGCGGCTGGCGAGGCATGCTCGAGCTTTTAGAGATAGCCTCGATGCACAACACTACAAGAGTTGGAGCCTGATATGCCACGCACTGGATCAATTTATGAAGCTGCATAGCAGCAATAGTAGCTATCTTAACAAGGAAACCCTTGAACATGCCTTTATTGAGCTTTCTAACTCCAACTCTGCGAACGACATCCTGATCCTGCATATTGCGACTCAGAACGCCGGTCTCATTATTCGCAAAGAGAAAACTAATGAATACATTTTCGAGGCCTTTGAGGCTTCACCTCGAGCCGCAGATGTGCTCGCCTCTAAGTCAGCGCTGCAATGGGACTTTCCCAGCCGCGCAGTTGCTATCTCGCAGGAGACATTTGAAGATCCAGACTTTCAACAGCACATTGCCAGATTCCTAGAACAGGCTAGTATTGAGAATGTCAAAGACTTTTCAGCGACCACGTTAAAGGCTGGCTCTAATGCCTTTGAGAGCCGGGATACCGCCAACCCAGCCTTGATCGGTCAACTGTTGATGGCGTTGCTAGAGGCCAACGGGCGGGCACATGTTTCGACGATTACACGGAAGCGAGTGCGCGATGATGTGTGCTGGGGTGACGGAGCCGAAAATCCATGGCGCCGTTGCCCGGCTTGGCTAGTGCTGCGTATAGGGATGCAGCGATCTCTATGTCTGCTACTTGGCGGTGACGCTGGGGTTCTCCACTACAAAATCTTTATAGCCTACTTCATTGCAAAACTTTGCAACGAAATGAGCGATGCCGAGCCCATCCGAGCAGAGTACCTAGCTCATGCAAGAGCTAAGGTTGCTCGCCGCTTAGCAAAACTAAAAACCCTTAGACAGACAGCGCCACTTGGACTTTTGAAGAACATGGACGAGATCTTGTCCAAGTTTGACAAGGAGCTCGCAAAGACGCTTCAGGTCGTAAATGAAAAACTCGCAGCTGCATGGGCTGACATCAGACGGTGGTCCCAGAAGCGAATTCCTCGCTTGCCGACACGCGCTGAAGATGACAGTCTTGTTATTTCGCTAGCTAATAGTTGTGAGCACTTGCAGCAGCTTTGTCGACAATCTTTGCCGTATCAGCAGTCGCAACGGAACGTAAATCGTGCTTCCTACCTGAACACCTACTCTACAGTTACGAACGGGATTTTTGATGTTGGTCATTATCTTGATCTTGCTGAGGTTGAGTCTGAGGTCGAGGCTGGAATGTGGGCTCCATCCTCTCAGCCAGCTACGGATGAGCAATGCATCCAGTTAGTAAATAAGATACACGAATACCAAGAGACGGCACTATCTGCATATCACCTGAATCCGGAACAATCGTCTCTGATGATATTGACAATCATGGAGCTTTGGATCTCGCTAGATTTGATGGCCTTGCAACTGTACCCTTTGCTTTCCGAATACGAGACTGGGATTCCGACTGAAATCCTTCACGTCCTGCAACTTTCTCGGGTTTCAGATCTGCGTCGTCTGCGAACGGTGGAGGATCATCTCAGATGTCGGTATAGATCTGCAAATCACTCGCTACCATTTGCCTTTGGTGATCCTTCAAAGACTTGCTTTGCGGTGCGATATTTTGATCAGAGCGAAACAATGAGACGGCTCTTGAAAAGGATTACCACTGACGGTGATGAAGCAAGAGAGCTGAAGGAGATGGAATGGGAGTCTAAAAGTGCACAATACGAGGGTCTGCTCAAGAAGGCTGCCGAGCAAACTTGCCTTTATACGCTGAAGGAGAACAGATTGGGAGAGACTTACCGCGTGCACAACAGGCGCCACTGCGAGAAATGTTCCCTTGAAGGCGCCGCTGCGAACATCAGAATAGCTGTCGACGAATATCCGCTCCCAGAAAATGAGAATACTGCAAAGGCAGCAGTCTTCGAGCTCCTTTGCCCCCGCGTGTTTGCCGCATGGCGTGATTCCACCTGGAACATCCTCAGTAAGCTAGGTCGTGAACCTTCATTGGCGACCGGATCTCTCCCTCCACTCATTTTGGATTACTCAGGACTACGTGACTACGGCAGTCGCGAGCCTCGTGCCATCACACTTGCGTCAACAACTAAGTCGTTTCTGAAAACCCACTACAGGCTCGTGCCTTTTCCCGTACTCCTCGCAAAGGTGTGTTTACCTAATGGTTTACGACTTGGGCTGTATGATCAAAAACAGAAGATTTGGACCGCGAGACAGACTACGCTACCCAGCTTCGCACGTCATTGTACTTCTTCGTTACCTTCAAGATCAATCTTTTCCTCACTTGGGTCAATCCTAAGAGCCGCAAGCGACAATGCCGGCCGTTCTGCGAATGAAATCGTAGCAAGTCAGATGGACTCTCCAAGTATGTTGACGCAGTTCGAATATGTAGGCTTCCAGGAAATGGTGCTCGGGACAAAGCTTCGATGGGTTCAACTGCTAAGAGAATTGGCTTCGCCTAACATCAATTTTGGCACTCCAGCCACCGTAGCACTTGTCTCGCAGCTAGCTTTACAAGCTGGAGGCTATTGGAAGGATAGTACGTTACGTATCAGTCATTGGGTATTCCGTGACGATCATTTCTGCTTTGCCTTCCTCAGGCAGATCAGAATGCGCCTTGAGGCTATCAAAACAAATTGGCGCGAATCTCAGACTCTGGAATGTCTAATCACACTGACACAACAAGTATGGGAACTTGGAGCGTCAACCGATGCAACAGACCAAGCATCGAGTGTACTAAAGGATATCCGTGCGACCACTCTTGCTTGGACGAGATCGCTTCGGCAAGAGATCCTCAACGCCAAGGACGGCAAAATAGCTCAAATGAGATCAAGGAATGCATTGTTCGCTGCCTTCTTATTTCGGCGAACGTACGTTCTGGAGATCAATGACCAATCTGACAAATTGAGCCCCGAGACGCTTGCAGATTTCATTGAATGCTCTATGATATTAGACGATAACATGCCTGAAGATGGATCTGGTCGAATAGCAAAATTGCCCTTACCTTTGCGCAATATGTTTGTCCGTGATCTCAAAGGTGTACATCGCTTAAGAATTAAACTGCGTCAGTCAGTTCTATCAATGGGTACAGCAGTCGATTGCGCTATGAACAGGATCTGGCCAGCGGCAGCAGAGGCACCACAGAGAGCATTTACTGCGTGGGAGTTCCTACCATCTCCGTACGAACAGTGGATATCAGCACAATCTGTTGCAACTGATGGTATGCGATCGCAGGAATTTCATTATAACATCATTGATGGTAGTTTGCTTATCGACCGTCAAAAGCTGAGTAGACTGCCAGAAGAATACACCAAAGGTGGGTTCTTCCAGCAACTTCTTGGGGAACGTCTCTACTTTACCCGTCCATCACCAATGCCCGGCATGAAATATGTGCTTGCAGCTCTTGTCGAGGGCAACCAAGTTCATTTTGGGGTTCGAGGTGAATCGACGTTTATGCGAGCCGTATACGGTTTCCAGACGTTAGAGTTAATACCACCTGGCGTTTTCCACGGACAATTCTCTACAGAAAACCCAGATCTTCCCATGGCGTTAATCAACCATCACTTTCACTGGCTGGATCTTGGCTCAGGTACACTTACAATCAGACCAGAAGCTAGTATGTGGCGTCAGAAGTATCGCGACTGGAATATTGATATATGGAATAGCTATGGGTCGCGTCGTACTAGCCGTCTTGTGGATGTGCGTAGTTCAATATTCCAGCGCATCGCCAATATTATCGAACCATTCGAGCTGCGAAGCCGAATGATTGTTTACCAACCAGAAAAGTGGGGCCTCTCGGTACAATTGCCAAACCTTGAAATGTCATTCTTCGTCAATCGACAAGGCTTACTACAATCGGGGGAGTTGCGCGCCGTGATAGATGATGACCAGGACGCCGGTACGCTTTACGGACTTGACAGTAAGCTTATTTTACGCAGCGTCAGCAATCCCCGGGAACGGAGCATCATAGTTGCCATGGGACCGACAGAAATCCGGCGATACTTGGGCCATGTTCGTGCTTTCAGTAACCATTCGGGGTTCTATTGTCGCTTTTCAATAAACACTATCCTTAACCGACTTGAATGCCCGCCGGAGCCCCGGGTCGTATACATGAAGGCCTATTGCCATGCGATTACATCATTCGTCTTGCCAGATCCGTTGACGGGTAAGACTGGCACCGAAGAGGCCTTGTATAGTCTGTCCTGTGGTACTGCACAACCCTGGGCGCCCGTCGACGAAGAAGCATACCGTTGGCTTTCACGCATCGGGGCCCTATCGCCCAAAAGAGCATATTATCCGCATTCTTTGAAAGTGCAGCAGCGAGTTCTATGGTTGGAAAATCTGGCATACCCAGCACAAGATGAGAGACTCTACCCAGCTGTCGCACAGATTTTAGCTCAGTGTAGGCAGCTATACCGCTTCAACCCTGGGGCTGGAGAGCCACCTAGTGACGATTCTAGAGGCGATAACCATTTAATCCAACGTGCAACTGTGCGTAATAACGTCTACCGTTGCAGTAGTTCGAGTCGCAATATGGCAAGGTCCTCGGATATGTTGTATCTTGCGCGAGACCAAATCTCTTCAGTTAAACGGGCCGATGCCTTCAAAACTGCCAAGATAATCAGAGGATGGTCTCCCAATATTCACGTTGCAGCAGATCTTGCTGGTATACTGGAACACTGGCCTCTTATTCAAGGTTACCAGGAGAATGACCCCTTCCAGCCATACTTGTTGGATGAGCTCATAAACCTTAATGCTGCTTTACGCTGGGGCTCGCTATTTAACTACTGTCAAAAACTCTCTCGGGAGCAAAATATGTATGGAGCGATGTTCTTTTTTACGATCATTGCTTTTGGAGGCAAAGTAGATATGACCATTGTCAGGACGCTTATGGCGTTCACGATCGTAAAAGATTTTCAGTCGCTTTCCATACCAAAGTGGGACAACTTCACTCATTTCAGTACAAATACCACGCCCACAGCCAATTACCTCGTACAGCTCATGGGCCCAGCAGTGATTCCTTATCCACCGGACGAGCGAAGCCTGTTGGGAGGAATATCCTTGAATTACAAACAGCAAAGAGCGCTTGAAGCGGCACAAACTCAGTATGAACAATCGGCCAAGGATATCCGCCAGACGCTTGCTAAGGAAATGCTCCGCAATTGGCCTTGCGAGACCCCGTCTGTACAATTGACTATAGAGTGCCATTCCGTCGATCTAGAGCGCGCAGTGATCCTCGTACGCCCTGAATGGCTTCAATTCTTCAAAAACTATGAGCTCTGGAGGCATCTAATGGATGTTCAACAAATTCTCAATACTTGCGATCCCACCAATAATATCCGTAGTCCAGAGACTGAGATGACCAACAAAAAACTGTATCCCGTCCTGGCCGTTGCCAGGTCTATACCAACAATGCAAGATGTAATTGATAACGCAGAGGCATTGCTCAAGATGCATCCTGTCGGTCGAAAGTTGAAAATAATTCCTTCGGCAGAGCTTACTAGTCAGGACCTCGGAAGGTCGCTTATGTCACAAGCCAATACAGGCACCGACGATGCTCCAATCCTGTCAAGCGTTAAGACTACTAGTCTAAACGAAACAGATAAACTGCATTCTCAACTACAGGAGCTCCAGGAAATTGTCAGTCCACTGCTACATAGCGAAAACTCTGTTAGACGTGTTTATGGTGAGCATTTGGCATATAGCCTCCTTGCTCTAACGAATTTAGATGCGCGGAAACCCCCCCCACAAATTTCCATAGACCGGAAACGCCTTGCAACTACTCTGTCGTCGTGCCAGGACGAAGTATACACTCACTTCGACATGATCTGCACGACGTTGAATCAGCATCCAGCCTTCGCCTGGCTTAGCCGCGGAGGTCTTTGGCCAAACCTTACGCCTTCAACTCTACTTGAGACTCTTGGTAGTAACTCTAATGTCAAGTCCTTTGGAATTCTCAAAGAAGCCATTATAGCTTACGCAAGGCAGCTTACTAGATGGCAGCGACTCTTAAGGATCGAAGCGGCGGACAGAAACCATAATAACGCACAGCTTTGGGAACTTTTCGACAATGAAGGTCATTGCGAATGGAATCCAAAGGATTATCCTGATTGGCTCCTTCTCGAAATCGAAAACAATATACTCATCCGTACCGACCAATGCATAGTTGCTAAAGCGATGATTACTCCAGAGTCCGGCTCGAATTCTGTCCTCCAGATGAACATGGGCCAAGGGAAATCGAGCGTCATTATCCCAATGATCGCGGCCATGCTTGCAGACAGGAAGCAGCTCTTTCGAGTAATCGTGCCAAAACCTTTGCTACTTCAAATGGCGCAGCTACTTCAGGCCCGACTTGGAGGGCTTCTCAGCCGCACAGTCAAGCATGTACCATTCTCTCGAAGAACTTCGACTTCAAAAGATAGTATAACAGCATACCTGGACTTACATCGGGAGACCCTAAAAGAACAAGGTGTCATCCTAGCTTTACCAGAACATCTACTGTCGTTCAAGCTTAGTGGTCTTCAGAGGCTCTCCAGTGGGAAAATTAAAGAAGCAGCTTTCATGATGCAGGTGCAATCGTGGCTCGTATCAAAATTCCGGGATGTCTTGGATGAGTGCGATTACAGCCTTGCAGTCAAGACGCAGCTTGTGTACCCTTCCGGTGCGCAGAGTATGATTGACGGACACCCACATCGATGGAAGGTTGTCCAAGCCATCTTGCGACTTGTCAAAGGAACCGTAGAGCAATTACAGCGGGAATACTCACGGGGTATCGAGATTACTATCTCAGGCGGCACCGGAAGATTCCCGGCGATACACTTCTCTCAAGACCTTATCAAGGAGACTCTAATAGAGCGCATAACGGAAAGTGTGTGCAGGGGTGAAGGCGGGATCTTGCCCATCAACGACTGTACAAAAGAGGAGCTCAAAGCTGTTGCGAACCTGCTGGAAAAACCTCGTTTCTCTAAGGATGAAATCCTAAGTGTTTCAAATGTTTTCAAAAACCGTCCAGCGGCTAGGCAAGACGTTCTTCTTCTGCGTGGCTTACTTGTGTATCGAATCCTGCTCATGGCTTTAAATAAACGATGGAATGTCCAATACGGCTTACACCCAAACCGAGACCCAGTAGCGGTACCCTATCAAGCCAAAGGCGTTCCTTCTGATCAAGCGGAGTTTGGGCATCCAGACGTCGCCATTCTACTGACTTGCTTGAGCTTCTACTACTCAGGTTTGGAGGAGATTCAGTTTGAGAAAACGCTCCGACACGTCTTGAAGTCTGATGACCCAGCCCTAGATTACGACCGATGGGTACAAGAAGCCAAAACTCTCCCCGACTCGGTGCGTACGTGGGCGGCGATCAATGTCGATGACGAGATTCAACGAAAGGAGCTGTGGGATCATCTACGCTACAATATGATTGTGATTGATTGCTTTCTCAACAATTTCGTCTTCCCATATCATGCTAAGACGTTTGAACGAAAGCTCGTTAGCTCCGCCTGGGATATACCCTTGCCGCCTTCAAATATGTCGGCGGTGTCCAACAATCATTCAAACGCTCGATTGCCTTTGGTAGAGAAGTCGTTAATCAAAAGCTCGACTTCCATGACGACAGGCTTTAGTGGCACAAATGATAATCGAACCTTGTTACCCTTAAACATTGAGCAACGAGATCTAGCTGGGCTCGCTCATACCAACGCTGAGGTTTTAACGTATCTTTTGCAGCCGAGGAACAGGTTCTACGTCCTCGCTGCGGATAACCAAGGTAGGAGGTTGACTGAATACTTGTTCCTCCATTTAGTCTTCAAGCACAGCATCCGTATGATACTCGACGCCGGAGCACAAATTCTCGAACTTGACAATCAGGATTTAGTGAAAACCTGGCTTACCGTAGACACCAAAGCGGAGGCAGCTGTGTTTTTCGACAAGGAAGACAAGGCTCGAGTTCTGTTTAGGGATGGCCGCTCGCAACCTTTGGTGGGTTCGCATTTCAACGATAATCTTGAAGCTTGCTTGGTTTATCTTGATGAGGCTCACACAAGAGGCACCGATTTGAAAATGCCAGCAACGGCAGTAGCCGCGCTCACACTTGGCCCTGGCCAGACTAAAGATCACACTGTACAAGGTAAGCCCTTCGTCTCTACTTCACTTTTAACCTCTATCCTCCACACACATCACCAGGCGGACACCCCCGGCCAACTATTGGACCAATGGTAACTTGAATGAGAGAAGTCGAGATTTATAAGTTACATATGTTCCTTCCCCCAATTTCATTATCGGAAGAGCCTCGTACTTGAACCCCATGCTATTTCAAGAAAAAACTTGGTCTATTTGCGACTCTACATAGTTCTACAGAGACCGTTGTTCTTTACTAACTTTCCATCAGCTGCTATGCGGTTACGGCTATTGGCAACTCAGCAAACCGTCGTTTTCTTTGCTCCCCCTGAAGTCCACCAGAGCATTGTCAATGTGCGAGGCAAAGGCTCCAGTGATACAATCGACTCTCACGACGTGATTTCCTGGTTGTTGGAACAGTCATGCCGCACCATCGAGCAGATACAGCCTCTGTACATCTCGCAAGGCCTTGATTTTTGCCAAAGAACATCTTCTGCAATTTCAAACTCCAACGGCGCCACTGACGTCGAGCATCGTAATCGCTATTTAAAGGTCATTGAACAGCCGGAGCACTACACGTTGGAGCATCTGTATGCGCCTCGGAAAAAGACCAAAGCATCTCCAGCTGCCTCTACCGACGTGCCTCTACTAGCCATATATGTGGACCAACTCAATTACATGAGGGACAACCTCTGTGAGACTACCGAAACGGTACAAGCACTCGCCCACCAGGAAGTCGAGCAAGAGCGTGAAGTGGCAATTGAGGTGGAGACGATACGAGAACTGAAGAAGCCCCCACCAGCGAACGCTCTTAAGCATCTCTCTCTACACGAAGATCTTATCCATTTCGCCAAACGTGGTCAGATACGTTCTCGTACAGGTGCATACGAGCACGTTTTCCTAGCAATGCGACGTACAGGTGTTGGCATACGTCTTGGAATCAATGGCAACGCAGCTCTAACAAATCTATTTGTCACCTCTGACTTCATGGGCACAATCCAAATTTCCCACGGACAGCCAAGAGACGAATACCTCCGCCCAGTGCAATGGATCCTCTGGAGCGCGGTCTCACAAGCCGCAATCATCATCAGTCCCCATGAAGCCGAAGCCCTGCTTGACGATATCCGTGACGCCAAGACTCGCTGCACGCATCTGATCAGCTACGCTGCACCTGTCACCAGGAACATGCTTGCCTTTGACACCCTCAAGTTCTACAGCGTCCCATCTCTCCCCTCGACCTGGCAAGCTCCCCACTGGCTGGTCCGGGACCTCGGCATCTTCGCCGGCCGTCTCTACTTCGACTACGCCAACTACCCACCCATCTGCGAGCGGCTCGGCCTACCACCGCCTGATGCTTCGTCCTCGGCAGTGGCGAACTTGTGGGACGAACTACCGTTTGCCGACGACGGAAAAGTTGAACATCGCAACGAAACTGAAGTCTTCACCAAGGCGCCGCTGGAGTTCATGCAGCAGTGGCTGTCGGTCAGGAGAAAGGGGCAGGATTTTTCGCAGACACCGATGGGGTTTGTGTGTAGTGGGAAGGAGGTGAGGGAGGATGCGGTGTTTTTCGCTGGTTGAAGCGAAGGTATTGGAGGCGTAGCACACGCCTGGGGTTCTGGGGATGAGTGGAGTAACTTGAGAGAT
>JAABUT010000178.1_pt1 | contig 116662 bp, 114 predicted proteins | sample 5559281 | NCBI WGS metagenome assembly JAABUT01 (sample SAMN10711880, study PRJNA513359) | rock metagenome | isolation source: Antarctica rocks | place: Antarctica: Victoria Land, Ricker Hills nord | collected 2016-01-04 | reverse complement strand
TGCCATCGTTTTGCTGATATGTTGAAGAATTACACGTTGGTAGCAATAAAATATGAAATGTGAATTTTCAGCCCTATAGGGCTGTCCCACTGCTAGGTTTAGCCCAGTGCTAGGTGAACCCTTCTACCCACTATGAAATAGGGGTAAGCGGCGGGACCGAGGGTAGGTACTTGAGTGATTTTGAACCTCTCTCTAGACGCAGCAACTGTAGCTCCAATGAGCAGGCGGCAGCAGCCAAACATCTTCAATATATGGCATCATGGTGGTTTTACTTGATCTTGATGAGGATGGATGTGATCCACACGCTGGTCATAGAGAACCCGCCGGATTTGCTTCTTCTCGATTACACTTCGACAGCTCGGTGACAACAACTGCCAAGTCTACGGAAACCGAGACTGAAAGACCGAATCCTAATATCAATGGCTTCTCTGCCGCCTTGGGGTGCTATCCGTGGGTTCCCAAAGATGTGCTTCCTATCGACAAAAGCTAATCCCAACATCTGCAGCATTGTCTCCCAACTTGCCCATTGTATCGACCTGAACACCCTCCATGCCCTTTCTCAAACCTGCCGCCAAATTCGCGCCAATCTCCTGCAATACCGAGAGCAGCTAGTACGACAGACACTTCGCTGTTCAAAAGAAGAACTCAATGCCCGCATTGTTTCCAGAAAAACCGACAACACAAAATGGAACATTCTCGGCGGAATCAACCTGCTTACTAGCGGTAAAGTCAGTCCATGTGCCCGAGATATGGTCAGCGACTGCCGCTCCTGTGGTCAGATCATATGCCGAGTAATCCTCCAACCATAGGGCCCCTCCCAAACCCTTACGGCCTAACCTCAAGCACAGAATTGCACCCATAAGCCGCCCTCACCTTCGGCCCTTCCTCACCGTCTTCGCCGCCTCTGCACCTCCTGCCTCGCCGCCCCAGCCTCCCATCTCACCACCCGCGCTCCTTGTACCTGCGTTACAGCCATATACCTCTGCCAACCCTGTGGCACGCCACTAGCCACAGGTGATACCACCTACAAGCGCGTTTGGACATGGCGGACGCTATACAGTAAGCTTGGCACGGGTATTGGTGAAGGCAACGAAGGCGTGAAATGTTGGCGGGGGGAGCAGTGTCTAGCTGCCGAGTTTGTGGAAGTGGAAGTGGAGTGCTCTTCTGCGGAGGAGGAAGAAGAGTGTGGTTACTGGAGGCAGGAGGTCGAAGGAATCGGAGGAGTTGTTAGGAAAAAGGTCAGGAGGAGGTCGAAAGTGGGGGCCCCGGTGAGGGAATGGGAAGATGAGAGGGAAGGGGCGGACGAGATATTGGGAAGGGAGAAGAGGGGAAGAGAGCGGGCGTGGTGTGGGTGGTGTGGGAGGGTGGTTTTGGGAGGATGTGATTTGGAAGAAGGGGCTGAATGTTGGAAAGCGAGCGGTGTGTGTGAGTGAAAATCCTAGATTGGTGTTGCTGACTTTAGATGCGAAAACGTTTAATGAGAAATGATGATCGATATTGGTTCCCTTTACACCTTTGTGGAAGTGGCCATCTATGAGGCTACAACTCTACCAACTCGCATCACTTCAGTGGACGTCGCACCAAATTTCTATTACGCTTCAGTCCTTCTCCTTAACTCTTTCACTTGGCTTTATGTTAAACGAAGCATATGCGGAATCCGGATAAGGACGGTACCCACACCTATACATAGAAGTCCATTGCCTCTGGTATCTCTTCTCTCTGTCGCGCCAATTCAACAGTTGGAGTTTCAAAAACCGTCGGATATCAAGGCAAGTATGTTTTAAACAACTCGCCCAGCTTTCTCTTCACAAGCGACATGCGAGAACTACCAAATCGCGAGTTTGTTATTTTCATTTTCCGACTTATAGACCCGCCTGGCGCGGCTCCAAGGGAAGCTCCCATCAAAAAGCAGCCCTCTACATATTTCCTGTACAGCCGCAACGCGCCCACCAGCCCTTTGAATCCTCACCTCCCTCAACCTCAACCCTACGGACACCCATCAGCTGCCAAATTTGCATCACCAACCACCACAAACACTCCACTCCAGCCACTACCTCCTCATCATGCTCCTCCCCCACCTCCTTCCCTTCGCCCACCTCGCCCCCCGAAACACTATCATCGAATGCTTCGCACCGAGCCTCCACTCCCAATCCCCCCTGCACCCCATCAACGTCGCCGCCTGCATCGAAACCGCCACCCTCCTCCACGGCGACAAGTGGAAAGCGCCCATGATGTTCTCGCGTTCCCCCACCGTCGGCTTCCAAGTCCCGCACGAGTTCTCTGGCCTCAACTCCTGCAACATTAACATCGACGTGCGCAGCGAGGGCGATGAGGTCATGATGACGCTAAGCGAGGTTGCCCGCATCGCGGTCGGGATCGCGTCCGTATGCAGCAATCAGCCGCAGTTGGGCGGCAGGACCTGGGTGCCGGATGAGGGGGAGGCGGCGGGGAAGTTTATGATCCTCGTGCACGGGGTGGAGTGGCCGGCGGGCCGGGTGGGACCGGGGAATGGGACGGGGGCGGTGGCGGGTAGCAACGAGGTAGTTGATGGTGAGGGGGCGAAGTTGAGACTGGGGGTGGTGGGAAATGGGACGGGGTGGGGGACGGCGAGGAGATGGGAGGGTGGGGTCGAGGGGGGTCGGAGCGGTAGGGAGGGGGGTGGGGGATGAAGTATGAGGATGAAGAACGACAGGGTGGGGACTAATGAGAGTCGGTGTCCCTTATTCTATAGCCTCGATACTCTTGCCAATAACCTTTATGTTCCCTGTCCCATATCCCTCAAACATGCCCCTCTGCTCTTTCGCTTCCGATGGTGACGGAGAAGCAAGGGGAGGATGAGTGCTGTGGTCTCAGATCGGTTTTCACGAGGAGAGGGAGGGAATCGGGGGATGAGCTACTATTGAAACATCCTCCCTCTCCCCTCCCCCCACCGCTCCTATCCTTTCAAGCCTTTACATACTAAAAAACCAAACCCGAACAAGCAATTGCTGTGGCAAGTAGTTCAAAGAGGTCTGAGACACAAGAGAGCGCAATACAAAAGCTGGTTTTCGAATGAGAAGAGGAAAGGAAAGGAAAGGAAAGGAAAGGGGATAGGAAGGATTGTAACGCTAGCACTAGAGAGTCGGGGGGGGGGGGTTATCACGATGTGTAAAGAGCGTGATATGAAGCTCCACGAAACGATCCCACAGCCTACCTTACTCCAGTCACAACCAAAGTATATCTATCCAGACCCAAAAAGGACCGGTGGGTCTGAAAAATATATATATATATATTCAAGAGGCACGTATCAAACTAATTGAGAATGAAGATTACGCCGAGAATTTGGCCATAGAGCCCAGCCCGGTTATCTCAACTTCGCTAGGCCAAAATGCACCCCAATCCCCTCTTGTTCCAGGCCCGATCTCAACGCTTCCAACACCGGATGCTATTATCCCCTTTACCAACTGAATATTCGTACAAAAACCTAATGCGTGAAAGATCTCTAGAGTTATTTCTGGTCCAAGTCCTGCGCCAAATCCTTTATGCGTAACCTCCATGCAACCCAAAACCGGTTCCTCATTACCCAATACAACCGTTACCTTTCACAACCCCATTTCAGCGCATGTCATACACTCCCCGCGCGCCTTGACGGCCTCCCAATCAGGTCCAGGCTTGGTAGTTCTATCGAGTCTTTACGCTCCAGTTCGGCCTTGTCGGGCGGCATCTCCAAGGCCTCAATATCGCTCGAGTCGTTTCGCATTTCAGGGCTGCTGCGTGCTTTCGACACACCGTCGCCCTCACGTAAAGCCTCCAAATCTTCAGCCGAATTCCGCACTTGCGGGTGCGGAGGGAAGTATTTCGACAGCAGGGAGCTAAATGCAAGCTGTTTGCTGGAATTACGGGTGAAGAGCGAGCGCCAGACGGGCGCGCAGCCAACGATGATGACGAGGTTTTGCTCGGTCATTAGCCAGATAGAGACGGCGGTGAGGTTATCTGCTGGTGAATTAGTAGATGGGGAGGTGAGAGTTGTTAGGACATCTGGTGGACTTACAGGAGGGATCGGTTCGGTCTAGGATTTTCGAGTTTTCGACGGTTTTGATTATTGAGGCTACCATGGCTCTGGAAAGTGTTAGCTGCGTTATGTTCATGGATGGGTGTATGTTTGCGAAAGAGACTTACAGCAGGCCGAAGCTTAGGACTCCCATTAAGACGAGTTTGATCTTAGGTTTTAGGGAAAGGTGCCATACGATGATGATCGGAAGAACAACATAGGTAAAATCGATGACAGTACAGATAGCTAGATAGGCCCTGGTCAGAGGACACCCCGGAAATAGATCATCAAAGAAACTGACATTGGAAAACACTAGCAATAGCCAGCTCGATATTAGGATCCCAGCATGAGCGCCCTGGCGCAGGGCCCCATAAGGCATTGATTGGCCTGCATTGCGCGCCCCATACAATCAGGAGCGTAAGAGCTGCCGTTGCTTGCAGAGCGGTCATCAAGTAGAGATACCATCGAAACCAAATCTTGGCGCTAAACAGGCGCCAGAGTAGGATAGCAGCAGAGATTCTTGCAATAGACGTCGATAGAACACCCGGAATTTCGAATAGACAACTCCATCTGGCATACTCCATGATCTCTTGAGGCGAGAGGGTGCTGATGTGTCGGCCAAGGCCCCAGTAGACCATTGCGGTCAGGAATGATTGGCCAAGTAATTGGAGTAGCTGTTTACATGGTCAGAGAGGTCCTTCTAAGAAGCAGAAGAAATGGTTCCATAGATCTCGTTCCTTCGTTTTTGATATACTCAGGGAAACGTGGACGGATCGCGGAAGAAAAGTTTGACGGGTACATACCACAGCAACAAGCATCGTCCAATCCTCAACTCCAACATTCTTCGTCACATTGACGCGCGCAAAAAAGCGTACAGCTATTGCAATCAACACAAGACCGATTTCCATCCAGGTTATTCCAAGGATCATGGGCCCGTTATCGTACGGCATATTCCCAAGCAGCACTACTTGAGAGTTGGCTAAGAAAAACGGTTGCAAGATTGAAGAAAGACATTGATATACATCCTCCTGGCCTATGTTCCTCAGCCTTGACTGCAGGGCTTATCTGCATGCTTCAGGGTCGTTCCAATCTCTTTTTACCATGCCGCCAGCAGGCGGCCTTTCGGTTTCCTTGCAGCATTGACGTGGGTGGAGAACACATGGACATGTGTGACATGGTAAGCAACCATGACTGAATAACGTGGTGTGGGGTCGAGATGGGGGCGTAATCTATCTCGAAAGCTAACATCGATCGGTAAAGCCTTTCTTTCCTTTTTCATGGAGTTTTCGCAGTAGCTCGGTCTAGTCTTATGTGTATCATTTTGCTTGCGACACCAAAATGTCTGGTAGTGTCGAGACGACGTTTTCCATTGTTATAATTAAAGTGTGTTCAAGGCTCACGATATCACGACTGAGCGCATTGAGATTATCGAACATATACAGCATACCTTAGCTTCGTAGAGTCTAGCCCAGTGAGTGTACAGTAATCCTCAGGGGTTGCCTTCAACTCAATCTTGCCGATAATTGCAAGAAGGGAGGTTGACGCGAGCCTGGTATGTTTCCTCCAGACCCCTCCTGTCCATACCACCCTCATCGTCGGACCCACAGATATTCAAGCACCTGCTCTTATTGGTAAGGTTCATCGTCATTATTTCGCCTCGAGATCAAGATTCGTCCAAGTATTGCCAATCAGTCGAACGATCTAAAGTTTCGTGCTTTGTACGACATCATATGGTCGTTACTGACTCGAGAATTGAGGCCAGACCATGCTTTGCTATGATTGGAGATCGGAGGTGGTGGTGGGGGCGAAAGCGAAGAAAAGTCCAGCTCCGTCGGTAGATGACGGTGACTTGCTTTAGCTTGCAGCATCACGCACTTTGGTCCCCGAGGTCGCCTTGATGGCGGCGGTCTGTCGCATCATGTCCAGGCTTCTAACGTATCAGAATCTCAGCCAAAAGTCGGAATTAGAAAATCGTATCACGTACTATAACAGCCGTTTGATGTACAGCGCGTTCCTTCCCTAAGGAGCCGTTCCTCCCTCCGGAAGGGCGGCCTTCCCTTTGTTTTTGTTTGGCTGAACCCTAACTGCGAGTTCATTGACCACCCATAGATCCTTCATGTGGCCTGCTGGTCAGCTATTTCTTCGCAACACCTAAAACCATCACGACATCGTTGCAAAGGTGTACCTTCTCGGCGTTATTATGAGTGAGCGCTTCTTGTATTGTCAACTGAAAAAAACGAGAGTTTAGGAGCATAGCAATTAGTTGAAAAAGCAAAGCAGACCAATTCTTTCGCTCATAGGCATGTGCTTGCATTTGCGGGAAACAAATTGAGCTGAAGCCCCCGTGTTTTCGCACCTGGAAAATCGATGGTGACAGGGTGTGCCAGGACATCAGAGTGGTCTGAAAACACAGATGGATAAGCGAACGTGCATGCCAAGAATTACCTTCGGCTTAGTGTGGAATCCCAGACATACATACTGTAGCTGCACAACGGACATTGTCGCTCAAGATATAAAGACAAAAGCCTTTCTCACTTGTGTGGTAGGTGGCTGAGCAAAGGTTAACTCATCATGACACCGAGTATCGTTGTCAACGTATGCCACCGCCAGCCAACCCGTTCAGCTATTGCTGACACATTACACCCAGTCTATGATAACAGCCTCCGATATATAAAACGATCCTTTGTGGGTGCTCAAATGAGAGTGGCTGCAACTGAGTCAGCCTCTGTACGAATCTTCGGTTTATGACTGTGCTTACATACTGACATGCAATTGCTGCTGGAAGCTTGCTCTTGGACAATCTGATTGGATAAAGATATGGGACGTAGATATAATGCGGTATCCTCATAACGTGGGCAATACCGATATTTGTCACGGGCAGTAGAACATGGGTATTATCAGAATCAGCCTGGAGGAGCGTCATGTCGAGGAGAACCGCAGACGCACGACAAAAGGACATTATTTTCTCATGGCACGATTATATGACCACCGTTTCTATCAATTAGTAAGTGTAATTCGCGAGTAACAAGACCCTCTTTGCCAGCCACAGTATAATCATTGCCATTAGAAGCGATGTATGAGTTAAAGCATTTGAGTAGCATCTTGCCTTGAATAGCATGTCTATTGTTTAGTGTTCGCCTTCCGGAGCAGAAGAAAATCTCACCGTTTACTAGTAGGTATCACACTAAATTCGCCACTAACAATGATCCATACATATTTGGTGAAGATGGAAAACACAAGATCTGGGCCTGCCAGTAAATGGGCTAACATTACCAGAAGGTAAGAAAACGCCGAAGCATGCGAACCTATAGATTAACGATGTATTGAAGGATCGTTGGCTGCTGACTGCGAAGTGGCGCCGGGGAATGCTATTAAGAACAACCGCGATGTAAGAAGGATTTTGAAACACGTAAAAACGCCGTATGGCTGACCAAGTTTGCCCGTCGGAATGAAAGGAAGTTTTCGAAGCGAGAGGCGGGTTCTTAATGGGAGGTTATCCAAGCGAATATCCTTTGCAGTGAAGGGTCGTCTTGTAGGTAGTACCCGGCTTGTTGGTCCGCCATCCGTAAATCGTTGAAAACTCTCTCGTTTGTTACCGCAGCCAGCTCCTGGATATGCAGCGTTAGTGAGGCCCTTTCTTAGCCGACTGAACTTGCCTACCGTCCTCAGGGCCTGATCTGTACGTTGTAATGCAACTGTGTGACCTTGGTGCGGGTTTTGCCCTTGGAGAACGGCATGACGCCCATTAACCCATCGCATAGCCGCCAATGCTCGCAGATGGATCTTTTTTGCTTGGAACCGCCGCGCGCTGGCGTCCAGGAGCACTCTGTGGGAAAGTTTTAGTCTTTTGTATCATAAGGAGCAGAACGCTCTGTACCGTTGCAATTGTCGTTTCTCCTGCTCTCCAGGAGCGCTGGGGACGTGTAACAGGTCCGCTACATAGTCTGCGGCAAGAACGGCGTGGCCCTCGGCGCGACACTGACGCAGTATCTCGTAGCCCTCTTCAAACCAATCATCCGAAGGTGCGTTCACTTGCAACTCGGAGATGCCGCGTTGAAGGATATGAAACCCATTCATCACCTCGGCGACCCTCATTGCTCGTGCCTCGTTGACTTGAGACTTTGTCAGTGGATACTATCGGTGATTGTACCTAGATCTGGAGTAGACTCACGTCCGTCAGCCATTAGTTTGGTCTTTCTTCGGGCAGCTATTAAATTAGGCATCCCAGGACCTCTGCGATTGACGTTTACCCCCCGAAACCGCCCGTCGACGCTCCTTTGTATAAATCATGACGCTCGTATAAGGAGAGAAGTCAAGGGGAAACTGATCTCACTTGTGCATTGTCCAACCGTTCCTATCCATCTAAGGGGTTGAGCAATGATTGGTCCAGCAACTATTAACAGCCGCAATTGCGGGTGTGATATGAGTGACAGCATCATATCGTTGCGAGAAAACTGGAATGCTCAATGCTTATGGATGTTGACAATGCAAGCTGGAAGTCATCAATATCTGTGCAGAAATGGAAAGGCTCAAACTCAGCGCATGCAGGTTCCTGGGCCAGCTAAACTGGAACGGACTATAGTTAGTCCACCCAGCGAACCTAAAATCAAAACCACATGGCACGAGGCGCAGCTGAAGAAAAACAACACGTCTCATTGGATGACCAACCTACTGTCGCCACGCCAAATTCATGTTTAATCGCGTGAAGTTGCTGTGTCGTTTCGGGTTATTATGTTTAGGCGGCTTTAAGACGTCAAGCCACAAAGAGACTGCGCCTATTCGGACAAATTCGGCTAGTGGAGGCTGAAGGGAAGGTGCCTGGGGATACTGAGGTCCCATTCGTCGATGCCTTCGTTACTGCGAACCCATGAGAAGCTGGATGGCTCGCATGGCGTCAGTTGCCGAATCCGCGACCGTAGAATTGGATGGCTAAGGTATCCATGCTAAGAGTCAGAAGCGTCTTACTCACCTAACACCTGTTTCTTTGCACGTTCTCGTACCAAACACCACACCGCTAGTCCTTCTCACTGATTGCTTGTAACCTCTCTTCAATCTCATCCTCAGTGAATGCTCTAAACCCAGGATCCGACCCCTCCTTGCCGCCAACGTTTGGTCCACCAACGATTCCGACCTCTAACTCACCCTTTTTGAAGTCCACGCTAAGCACGGTGCTCAGGGTTGATATGCCGAGTTCCACCACGTCTTCCCAGCTCCCCTCGGCGCACTCCTTGTTCTTCAGTTTCTTTTCCAAGTGGTTCAATGCTTCCTGCTGTTTCGGACCTGATGCAGTCGCTTTGTACCCAACATAGTATCCTGCAGGATCGCATTTGTATAATTGGGGGCCAAATTCGGAGTCAACTGAAATAAGCGTTGTCGCCACACCCAACGGACGCATGTAGGCCTTTTCGTGTCAGTGGTTGCAATAATTCCTGAAACAACACTCACCCTTTGAGTGTAAACCTGGTTGATGTTGGCCAATCTCTTCGCCAGAACATCGCATGGCATCTCGTATCCATTCTTGTACCTAAACTCCGCCGCTTCGCCTCTTGCTCTCATGACCGAAGCTCGAGCATCCGCTATCGATCCAGTAATGACGCAGCCCACAGAGGAAGAGAGCTTGAAAATGTGGGAGACAGACGACGGGTCGATTAACTTGTCCTGAAATTGAATTTTTGTCAAATTTGGATCTAGGAATAAGGCAATAGTAGGATGACCACTAACCGGAACTTTCTTTTGGGATAGAACAACAGCACAATTCTTACCACGGACGCCGACAGATGTAATATTTGCAGCTGTGATTGCTTTGAAGGCATATTCTGTAGAAACCTGGCCGTAAGCTATGGGCTTTGGACAGATTGAGAAGTCAAAGGCAATCGTGTCCGCTTTGCAACGAAGACCCAGGTCTAATCCACATACCAACTTGATACAGCCTTCCTTGATCAGAAAAGATCGTTATATGCCTATCGAAACCGGCGCTACCTAGATGTTGAAACGGTCAGCTCTAGCTCTGGTGGCCGGAAGCTTGGTCCATCTACTGACCTGACATCTTGAGAAGCTCAGGAGAGAATCAAAGCTTTTTCCGAGTGTCTAGACCCCTTGATCAAGGCAAGAAGATTAGTGTTATGGATGATTGCAAGGTCGTAGGGTTTCGTGCTGCTACTTGCTACCACTGCTGGTTATTACGCGTATTCGAAGGGCAAGCTAGGCTTAGCTAGCTGCCTGGATCGGAAGTTGCCGCGAGAGCTCCGCGACTCAAAATTTCGAGATTCGATTGATTTCATAGCACATGTCCCTAAGCAGCTATGTGTTCGGAAAATACAGATCGTCCGTCGGGCACCTGGTTGTAACTTCCAGTGACGCTCTACCAGCTGTTCAAGCTCATCATCCTCTGCTCTTAATCTACCAGACTCAAAATGAGATACAACTTCTATTCCAAAAGCGGAGACCCTCCAATATCGAAAACCAAGGCCACCACTCTTACCGCTTATCCACGAAGGCTAAGGACACCAAGCAAGATCACAATGATGGCTCCATCCTATGTCCTACGGTCACACACGGCCCATGGCTTCCGCCAGTGGCCCGTCAGCCAGTAGCCAGTCTCGAAAAGCAACCTCAGCAGATCCCAAAGATACAACCTCAAACCCCACAGGTTGTGTCAACAATCGCATCTCAGGGCCAGGCTCCGTTGACTGACGATGGTAAACAACCATGGTGCGTACAAAGGTGGAATCATTTGAATAGGTTCCGTCGAAAACATAGGGACTTTAAGGACCATAGAAGGAAATATTTGAGGATGAGAGGTTCCTGGTCGCAAGACTGGCAAGAACCGCTCGAGCTGCTCAAACGGTACTACAGCGCCAAAGAGGAAGAGAAAGTGGTGGCACAAGTTATTGCGGGACATCCTCGGGCGTCTTGGTCCTCTTGGTCCAACTCCCGAAAGCCCCTTCGCCAGATAGGGGTAGATCGAATTCCCGAACCTCTTGACTGGTCTGTTGTCACCTTTGCAAAGTATGTCGAGGATCTTGAAACGTCTAGGGTGGATCGATTGGTGCAACGTCAAATCTATGGTAAGGGAAAATCACATGTCACAGCCGTTGCAACTATGTTCGAATCACTTTTCCAAGACGAAAGCATGAAGGGGCTTCTCAATGCGAGGGCATGCAATGTCGCCCTAGTTTTCTTCTATAGGCACGGCATGATCGTAAAAGCGCGGGCTCTCTATACTCGTATGGAGAATCTTCATATGCAGATCGAGCCAGAGACTTTTAATATCATACTATGCGGTTCCGCCGCCGAAAAAGACCTCTATAATTACACATACAACCTACGACACATGATCAAAAGGAAACTCAGCCTCACCTCGAGGACATGGTCAAGTCTCTTAATGGCCGTCGACTCGAGCGAGGCGAGAGCCACAATCGTAAATGAGATGCGAGCAAGGAAACTACTAGATAGATTCTCTACTATGAGGGATGTAGTTGATCTAACGATTCGCGACGAAGTAGCCAGCCACCTTGATCGCAGTAACGAGATGAGCACCTTTTTCCAAGGCATGGATAGCCGTTATGCGCCAGGATGGCTCACAGTGTCAGGAGCCAACATAGTCTTGGACGAAGTTGGCATGCGGCAATCCGCTTTGGAAGCTTTTGAGCTGCTGAAGGAAATAAGAAAGCGAGTGCCTCGACTGGGTAATGTGGCTTTAAACACCCTTCTCACCCATTGCCGCCAACTTAGGGCTCACGATCTCGCTATCGACGTAATAGAATATTTCGAGACTAAGCAAGGCACAAGCCTCGGGCAGAAAGAGTATGGATCGCTCTTCAGGCAGGCTTGGAGAAGCCGCTTGTACAACTTCTGTAGGGTGATCTGGAGATCTGCCTGTATGGATGCTGCCGTGACCTTTGCGATGCAGAGGCTTGTCATGGAAAGCCTGACCTTTGAGAACCCCGAGTGTTCAAACTCCCAGCCTAGGAATAGAGCGGATATTTGGAAGAACGCTGCCGGAAAGGTGATTGTGGGTGTTGGCATAGCTACAAAGGAAGATAAACCAGACGAGGTTCAGCACCCAGGCTCGAATGCCCCTACCACTGTGCAAGACTTAGGCGATAACACAGAAACCCTTTCAGCTCATCTTGAGCAACTCATGGACGACACGAATGCGCCGAGGCCAAGACTAGAAACTCTAAGATCCGCAAAAGCTCTCGTGGATAATGACTTCGTCGCCTATAAGAAGTATCGCAAGGAGAGGACTCTAATACCTCTACTCCGCGAGGCTTTGGCAATGGATCAGGAATGGACAAAGCTCAATTGGAGAGAAAGGTCCACCCCATTCAAGTGCCGCAACGCTATTGCTGTAAAAGAAAGAACGATGGGTCCGGCACACCCAACGTTGGTGCGCAGATTAACATATACCCCGGATAGTTGAGATTTTCCCTGTATATATAATGGATGCACTTTTGCTCCGAGGTCGTCTCTAGGAATGAATTGTATAACAAGGACAACCTAGATAATCAAATACCCCTACTTTTACTATGAATGACCGAACAATCGTATAAAATGAAGAGTACTGCGATCGAATAAAAAGCCACGACCGCAAACAGTACTGGATCAAAGCAGTATAGGGCCAAAGCACCGAAAAACACCCCAGCTCCAGGTCGGCTCTACACTTCAAAAACCCCCAGCAGGAAAGAAACCGAAAGCCTTTCTAGCGCTAGCAACACCATAACCCAGAACCCCCCGCCCCCAAAATCCAGCCCACCATAAAATCCCATAAGCCATACAAATAATCCCACAAGTTAATACACTCTCAAAGAATCCCCCCTCACCCAACCCACCACTCCCCCCCTCCTTCCCCTCATTCACCCCCCTGCCCCCTCTTCTTCCCCTTGGGAATATCCTTCATATGCACCGCCCGGCGATGCGCCTTCAAATGATCAGAGCGCGTAAACCCAAACTCACCGACGCGCCCGCACCACTTCTCGGGGCAGTCGTAGCGCCGCGCGTCTTCGGGGAAGTGCGTGGTTGAGTGGCGGGCCAGGTCGTAGGAGCGGGCGAATTGGCGGCGGCAGGCAGGGTGGAGGCAGTGGTAGGGGGTTGCTTTGGGTGTGGTGGTGATAGGGGCGGGGGGATTGGGACTGTTGGGGGGGTGGGAGGTTAGTTGGGTTGCTCGGGGGTCGGGCGGGGATTGATGGTGAAGGAAGGGTGGTGGAGGAAAGGAAAGGGAAAACAGTAGGAGAGGAAACAAAAGGGGGATTGGGAGACGGAGTAAGCGGGGACAACAGTATGTGGCATGGCTGAAACCCTTTCCTGGATGGATAGAAGCCGAGAATCGAAGGCGCGGAAGAAACATGTGTACGCGAGAAGAAAAGAAAAGGGAAGGTGTGTCCTACTTCGAAGTCTTGCTAGATTTGTCATGATGGGACGGGGAAGAGGGAGGATTTTCGGCGATCGTGGGGAAGTAGCTTGGTTGGCCACTTTGTTGGTAGGAGGTCAATGGAGAGTATTCAGGAGATCCGCCGTAGGAGGAAGACGAGCCTGAGTGTCGTCGGTTGGAGTACCCAGAGTCGTTGGAACTACGAGAGCTATTGCTCTGCTGGGAGAGGTTTGGAACCATGGAGGTACTGCGATAGGCCTGGGCATAGGTGTTGGCGTATGGGTTTTGTGTTGGGTATCCTTGAGGATAGGAAGGGTAGCTGAGCTGTACCTCGATGTAAGTCCGACGGCCTAGGTTCCATGACCAAGATGGGATAGCTCACGGGTTGGGTTCCGTAGTGGGAAGACATTTCTTCTGTTTGAGGTAGCCTGTCGCTGTATGTGGTGTGTCCTGATAATCCACAAATTGTAGTCTAGATAAAATCTAAAACTGATTCAAGTTAGTTTGATAACGAGAGTGTTGTAGGAGTTGGGCTCACGCTTTATATTGGAGGCGAAACAATGGTACAAAATTGAAGAAGCTTGGAAAGTTGCTTTTAATTTTGAGACGACATGCTACACAGCCGGTTCGTCTTATGTACCTTGGGAGAATGGGCGGCTCTCACGCTTCACTTATTGGTATTCCCTCTTAAATATCGTGCTTGAATACGCAAGAATTGCTAGAACTTGGGAACACATGTTCACGTGAGATGGCCGGTCCAATAGTGTCGCGACAGTTCTTCGCCGGGGAAATGAAAGATCGCGGGGAGGGCTGCCGAGGAAGATAAATATCAGATCATGAAATATGCGTAGAACAAAGTCAAGATTGCGTGGTCTGCATACATCGCCTCATGAAATAAGAGGTGATGCAGAACTCAGGCAGGAAATCATAGTATAGCGAACGGTGGTGGCCAATGGAGCACATGGCGAAGGGGACAGGATTGGAAGCCCTGGGACGGTACGGGCCGCCAAGGTCCACAAGCCTGTCTCATAATCCATCTCACATGCAATGCGTGGAAGGCGAGAGTCGGTCGGGTCAGGTTGAATCCAGACCATGGCTGTGTGAGCTGCGCTTGCAGACCTGGACATCTGGGATCGAGGTTTCCAGCACTGTGAGCAAGGTACTAGGGGTACTGGATCTGTCGGGTCATAGACCCATAGCAACAAGGTTGGGATGACATAGCCAACCACATGTCCTGTTCTAGCGAAAGACGGAAGACATCTGGAGTAACTGATCTTGTATTGCGGGCTGTGAACCCAGAAGGCACCAATAGACGGAACTCTCAATGTTCAGTTGATACTGGCCATGGAGCCAGCCAATTGCATTGCGATCCCAAGAAAGAGGTGGTGTGCAGTCTGCGGTACCATCAACGTTGGACCGTTGTAAGAGTTTCGGCAATTCTGATGTTGAGTCGCGCCATCAGGCAATAAACGAGGCACGTGACAACTACTTGTGACGGTCAGCCTCAAAGATAGCCTTATTTCTTCGAACAAAGAACAGGATCTCTTTACGACAATGTGCAAACACAGTAAATCGCTCATAGAAGCCAGCCAATGCCAAGCGAAGCGTTGCTCAACCGCCTTCACCGGCTTTCCTGTTGCTGTCCAGCTCTCTTGCAATGCAGATAGTTCATGGAGGTACAGTAGATGGGGCGCAGCATGGCGCCCGGTGGAAGGACTGGTTACATCTCAGCAAATAATCCATCTTAGAGGAGATCACGGAGAGGCTCACCGAAGGTACTTCAACTCGTAGACATCCCGTGTGCTGTCTTGTGTCGTAGACGGGGCCGGGCAGTGAGCACTGCGGCATTGCGACTCTAAAGTCTGGACGCCCAGGACGACAGCAGGCAAACCGCCGGGCAGACCACCACTCTTATCCAGCTTTACCAACATGCACGTGGTTGTGTCATTTCATCATCGATCAGGAAAAGAAGGCTGGCGGTGGACGTATTGCGGTTAGCGTAGGTGCCGGATTGCCTCGTCGCGCCTCGCCAGAGCACACCGACACGAGGCTGAAGGCACACTTCACACGAATATCCAAGGCTCCTTGGCTTAGCGAAAGTCTGCGCCTTGCAACGGGGCAGAAGTGCATTAGTTGGAAAACAGCCATGATCTGTCAGTCTACCGCGTTGACGAGAGTGTATCGAATGGTCAAAAGCTCCCAGAAGTTCTCGTCGACGGGGTTTAGAAACATGGTATTCAATTGATTGAATGACCAAAAATAATAATAATTCGAGATTTCAAGACTAATGAAACGAATGTTCATGTTGATCGTTACCAACCATGCTGCGCGAAGTGCTTGAGAAACTTTCCGTAAGAGGCTATCAGGCTGAACACTCCAGCCTGACGACTAGAGTTGATTGAGTTGCAGATACGAGTGGTCCCTTATGAACGGTCAGAGTAAGGCAGTACTCAATACCAAAATCTCAACTGACAGCGCTCGAACATCCGCGGGTCGTCCACTTTCTAGATTAGTTGGTTAGCTTCATGGTTAGCATGCAAAACTTCCATGAAGCTGCAATGTCAATAAGGTGGGAAATTGTGAGTGAAGAAGCTCGACCACTCGAGTCGGACGAGTGAAGAGTTGCAACATTATTCTACTTCTGAAATAGTATTGCGGGCAATGCTTGCTATCAGATACCTGATAGTCTGCAGTGGAGCCACCTGCCATACCTGCCCGTGTATTTATCCTTAATACCGAAACACCACACCATTTATAGGTCGTCCTCGAGGAATTTGTAAGCAAACTTGAAATCTGCTTTTCGACGGTTCATCCTAAACATCCGAAAGACTTGTTAGTAAATTATCCAATTTGTTGTGATACACTTCAAATTAAGGTTCTAGTAGCCAAGTCTCTTACCATGTACTCTCGTAGTCGAAGAATCGATACGTTCCTTGTTCGTACTCTTCTGTTATCGTTTTTGGCTCTTCGTGCCGTTGGAACCATGTTTGGTACTGCTTATGGAAACGCCAGCTTTGGCTCTTGAGTGACTTTGCTGCCATGTATTGCTGGTAGGTGTTCTGGCGATAGTAGAAAATGTAGAACAGCGTATCGGTGTCAATCTTACTGTATAGACTAGGATCGTCTATCGTCATGAAAGGTTCCTGTGGGTAATACCGTGGTGTTTTGTAACTTGTTTGCGGCCTATAGTGCCGAGGCTTTTCGGCATCCAAATAATCAGGACAAGTGGCATGCGATGCACTTAGTAGCCGCTGAACAGATGGCGAAGGAGTAGATGGTGCACGGCTCTTCGTTGCCTCAAAAGATTGTATTAGGTCTTGAAGCCCGGGAGGTAGATAATAGACTGATTCGTCTTCTTCAGGCTCCGTCTGCGTAGTGCCGTTCGGTTGTTCTGAAGCAGGTTTTTCTTGGACTAGGGAGTCGCTTTGAGGTTCTTCTGCCCCGGGTACAACTGGCTCATTCGTCGAAGGCTGAGCAGGTGGCGGCATGCTCGAGCTTGAAGGTATCGGTACACGTTCCGTAAACTTGGGCGATGCTGGATTTTCCTGAGTAGTGTTCGCGGCTATTGATGTACTCAATTGGCTTGGTGGAGGGGATTTTGGAGGTGGCAGATTGGAATTGGAGATATCTGCGCTAACTGCTACAGGTTCTGCAGCTTTTGGCGCAGGAGTATGACCGACACTTGTTGGCAGGGATGGCACAGCGCTGGGAGATGTTGTAGCACTGCTTTTTGGACCCGGCGTTGGAGGGAGAGTAGATAGACCAGTATTTGCACTCAAGGCTGGCGTTACTGATGCTCCTGGTGGCGGCGGTAGTGGTGCTATACCAACAGCACTCTTGTCGCTGGCTGCTGCCGCTGCTGCAGCAGAAGCGTACTTCAAGGTCTCACCTGGCGCTCGAGTCGGCAAAGGCGCTGGCTTCATGTTAGTGTTCGAGCTACCATTGGCAACGCTAGCTAGAGGAGTATGTAGTGTCGCGAGGGCAGGTAATGGTGACTTGAGCTGATTGGATGGTCTCCTCGCGGCTGATACTTGGGGTTCTGAAATTGACGATGACTTCGGTTTGCTGGGGCCTACACTAGAAATTCGACCGTCTGCCGTTTCTGGCATATCGTCTTGTATTGATTGGGTATCCTGTGACGAGACTCTGTCGTTGTCGTTGTTCATCCCAAAGACACCCTCGTCCTCTTCTAGATTCAGATCATCGTAGATTGTGTCGTCTTCCATAAATTCAACCGTTTGATTCTCTTCTACGTAGTATTTGATACTTTCCTCCAGATCATGAACCTGATCTGTGTCGACGTTTCCATTCTCCAATGACCGTAGAAGTAATTCTAGCTTCCCTTGATGCCACTTATGTCGTTCTGTTAGTCTGCCTATTTCGGCAAGTCGATCTGCCTTTCCGGTGTCCTTTTTCCCCTTCTTGACAGTAGCCTGTAAAGCTTCTTCCTCTGCTTCCAGTCTCTCAATCTGCCGCTCCAGCTCTTCCACCATATTTGACAGGAATTGGCAGACTTCTAGCTTTTCCTTTTCCTTCGGATCTAGCTTTGCGGCAGCCGACAACCCCCCCTTGGAAAACGCCTTCGTCTTCATCTCTTTCTCAACCGCTTTGAACTTTTCCATTTGCTACATCAACATCGAGTATCAGCATCTAACCTTCCCTTGTCTTCAAGCCGCACATACGTTCTCGATGGACTTCCGCTGCTCCATAAGCGGCTTTTTGTCCTTGATCTCATTGCCTGCCGCCCAGGTCTTTATCTGGTCTCGATGCCGTTGGAGCTTCTTGATCTCCCGCTTGAGGGCATCCTCAAGCTTCTCTTTCTGTGATGCATTCGTAGTTTGTTGGATCTTGTCGAAAATAGTCTCAAAAGCTTGTATACCCTCGGCGACCTTCTTGAAGGTCTTGTCGATCTCTTGCTGTAGTTTTCGTTGAGCCATAATGTGTGAGTCGGTAGTGAGGATGGGAATGAGGCTGCCGTCCCATTCAGTTTGGAGGGGTAGTTGTCGGTATGACACTGTCGACTGAGTATCTTGATTGGGTTGCAAGTTGATCGCGGAACCAGTGATGTTGCTTGCAAGATATGCACGAAGCAATTGTGGTTGATGTAGAATGCGAGAGGCTACAAACACCTACCACCGTTACGCTTTGGAGCCGTAACTGGACCCGTCGACACAATATGACGAAGCGCGTAGGGGACCCCTGTAGAGTCGCCAATTTCGCGCTTTGCCAAGGCCTGCCTTTGTGTCACCAACAGTTTCTTTCCTCCACCAAATTGGCAAATATACGTTGTAGAAGAAGAGGACGGCGAGTAGGGTTTCGAGGTCAATCGCCACTGATCATGAGTCCAAAGCCGGTGAGGAGAATAGACTTGCCATTCTAGCTTACAATTATCAGCTCTTAGGACGTTAAGCTTCAACTGATTGAGCTCGTCTTCTATCACATCTTAAGACAGAAGTAGCTTTTGTTTATTTTCTCCATATACTACTCGTGTCATCACTATACTATACAGTTCACCCAGATGCACCGGGTCTATATACATTCATACGTACTATCATGAAAGGTACTCTTGGAACATCGCTCTTTTCTTATTCAACTTCTCTAATATTGATAGCCATACTCCAACGCGTTGCGTCGGCTTCTGTCACCGTTGACACTCATTTGATCTCATCAATAGGAAAGGGTATACTGGTTTTTGCCGCCGTCGCTCCCGATGACACCACCAAAGAGGTGGAATCAATGGCCGCAAAAGTTCTGAAGCTCAAAATGTGGCCAGATGAAGGTGGTTCAACGGTACGATCATGTTTGATATCCAGCATGTACATTACTAAGTTGACGGAACAAAGTGGAAGCACAGTGTACAAGATATCAAAGGAGAGGTACTATGTGGTGAGTTAGATATCAGATATGAGCAAGAAGCAACCGGGTTCTCATATGCTGGGCAGTCTCTCAATTTACACTATTAGCTTCGACCAAGAAAGGTTCCAAGCCCGACTTTCACGGAGCAGCAGGCGGTGAAAAAGCCAGAGAACTATACGACCGGTTCTTTGACAAAGTGAAGGAACTTCATGAGCCGGAAAAGGTCAAGAACGGTGTGTTCCAAGCGATGATGCAGGGTACTCGACCTCCTCCAATCCTTTAAACTTCGTTACTGATGTACTTAGTTGATTTACGAAACGACGGGCCAGTGAGTGTTGATTACCGTAGCCACGGCGCTGAAGTATTGCGATTGATTCATTAATCGTGGGCGAACTACCATCTTTTACTGATTCTGTTTTGTCTAGGTCACTCTTGAGATACAAACCAATCCACCCAAGGAGCAAGAGAAAAAGAAGGACACCGAGGCTGATGACAGTGACAAGCCTACTAAGGAATTCCAGATGCCTCCGGAATTGTTAGAATAAAAAGATTCGATTAGATATGTTGCACCTCGCCATGGTGCGGGGATTTGTACGATGGTCATACCCTAGCTATACATCTCTTCATGCCTTCTTATGTAGCGTAATAGCCCCCAAGTAGTCTGATGTTCATCTTCCATCAGATCAGACAACGATGTAAATTGTTATAGATTTAAGGTACCTTACCATACCGGTGCAGATGCGAATTGCTTCACATTGGTTCATCCTACATGTCGCTAGCTCAAAGCGGTAAGATTCTAGGGCTTTCGATCAGATTGAGGCTAAAGGCGTTCCGAACCGCCTACCAACCGCCGTGGGCAAGCCATTTATTCATCGAACTCAAGACCATAAGCCTTCTACTGATACGCTGCTTCTCGTTTATTTAGTATTTTCGACATCATGGCTTCTGACACCAAAGGTAAAGGCAACGCTGATGGTAAACCATTTGTCACACACTAATGCTTTTCCAGCCCGCAGCCGCGTATTTATGGAAATACAGGTGAGCTTTATATGGATAAGGAAAATTCCATGCAGGCCCTAACAAGTGTAGATTGGAAAGAAAAAGGAAGGGCGAGTGACATTTGAACTGGTAAGCCTACCGTCAAGGATCTCGCCTTTTTGTTGTTGGAACTACGTTGATTTCATACTGACTGGTTCCAGTATGATGATGGTGAGTATTCAAAATTCAACTCGAAAATATTGAGGAATATAAGCTTAGATTTTCGTAGTTGTTCCTAAGACTGCAGAGAACTTTCGTGCCCTATGTACGGGCGAAAAAGGCGTTGGCAAGATGGGCAAACCATTGAGCTACAAAGGTTGATCAAAGTCCACCAGCTCACTATAAGTAGATAAGTATTTCAGCTGACAAGCTTTCAGGATCTACTTTCCATCGCGTGATCAAAGGCTTTATGATCCAAGGTGGAGACTTCACAGCCGGCAATGGGACTGGTGGAGAATCGATCTACGGTGAAAAGTTTGAGGATGAGAACTTCGAGATAAAGCATGAAAAACCGTTCATGCTCTCCATGGCCAACTCTGGACCTGGGACTAATGGCTCCCAATTCTTCGTGACAACTGTTCCAACGCCCCACCTGGATGGAAAGCATGTCGTATTTGGCGAGGTCTTGACGGGAAAGAGTATTATTCGTAAAGTCGAGAACCTCGCAACGCAGGCCGACAAACCACAGCCAGATGTCACAATCACAAACTGCGGTGAACTATCTAGCAACGAATCGGTCTCAGAAGCAAAGGTTGTCGACAGCACCGGCGACCCGTATGAAGACTTCCCGGAGGATCAAGGCAAAGACCTAAAAGGTCAAGAAATCGTCAAGATAGCCAACGAATTGAAAAACTTTGGCAACAAGGCCTTCAAATCCGGGGATCTGGACCTTGCCCTTGACAAGTACCAAAAAGGTTTACGCTACCTAAACGAGTATCCCGAAGTCACAGACAACGATGCCCCAGAGCTCGCCAAAGAACTAACCTCCATCCGCTTCTCGTTGCACTCAAACTCAGCATTGCTCCAGATCAAGCTAAAGCAATTTGGGGAAGCTCAGAAGAGCGCAAGCAATGCGTTGGACCTGTCGAGGATCCCGGAAGCGGACCGGGCGAAAGCTTACTACCGGAGAGGTTTGGCAAATGAGGGACTAAAGAACGACGAAGAGGCCACGAAGGATTTTGAGAGCGCGCTGAAATTGGCTCCAGGTGACGCGGCTATCACGAAGGAGTTGGGGATTGTGAAAAAGAAGGCTGCGGAACAGGCTAAAAAGGAGAAGGCAGCGTACAAGAAATTCTTTGATTGAAACTGAAAGTCTGGCGTTGCTCGAACCTCAACGGAGTTCAAGCATAGAGATTAGCCTTAGAAAAGAGTTTTTCTGTAGCCCCTTGCTGTAAATTCTAGATTCTTTGGTTCCACAATATATATGTACAGTTGGAGCACGCTTGGACGCCACCAATATATGCCGCAACAATACAATTGAAGTCACCCTTTGGATACAGATAGTCACACAAGATGCTGCCCGTTCGCCCATGATGCACAATGGTGTCCACCTCTCTAAAGTAACCGAACGATACTCCACTCCACAAGGGTGGGCCGTTTCCGCCGATGTGGTTCAAGCCTTGAACCTCAAATCACACCCTCTCCGCACCCGAATACTGAGGTTTGAACCTGCCTTGGCTAGAATCAGCATCACCATGCCGTAATTAACCAATCACTGAACCGTTCCCCCTATTCATCCCTCCCCCAAAGCTCTCTCCTCCTCGTCCTATCCTCCCTGGCATGCCTCCTTCTCATCCCCCACTTGCCCTTAATATCCTCCAGTACCTTCTTCTGCTGCACCAACCTCTCCTCGCTCGCCTGACAGATAAGCCCCACAAAAAACTGGCTACAGTCATATTTTTCCGCCAGCTTTTTCCTCGTCCAAGTAAACGGATCCGAACCCCTCAGCTCTCTTATCTCCTCGATCTCCTTCTCGCGCAAGTGGTACTTCTTCTCGTATGGCTTGCGGATAGGGGGAGGTAAGTGCCGGTCGGGCTGCTCATAGGGGCTCGCGTGAGAGTGAGATTGGGCGAGGAGTTGGCGGCGGGGATCGTTGGGAGGGAGGAAGGCGGCAGGAGTGTGAAAGACCGAGGGGGAAGAGGAAGGAGGGTTGAAGACGATATGGTCTTGGACGTTGAAGCGGGAGATGGAAGAGGTGAAGGACGGGTCGGGTTTTGTTCGGAGTCTTTTTGTTGTACGGCGCGCCGAAGACTCATGCCTCCGGGTAACTTGTGATGTTGAGCTCAATAGTGATGGGAGGAGGAATGGCAGGTTGTTGGCAAGGGGCCGCCGAGGGACAATGGTATTCATGTTGTTGCTCGAACTCGGTGGAGCTGGCTCATTAGTTCACGGGGAAAAAAGATAGAAGCTCACGACCGTCCTCTGTAGATTGTTCGGGCAGGACGGCGTCAAGATTAGCCCTTCACCCCTGCCCACGCTATATCTGAGTAGTGAGTACTGAGCAAGCGACAGTGTGTCAAAATACCCCTGCAATAAGCGTCACTCTGCTCCATAGACCCTGATCTCTTAGCTGCTCCATCAGGTGCCCTGAGTGAGACGTGGCCGCACAACCTCAGCCAGCATCCGTGCCATCAGTAAACTTTAGCATATGCTTGTTTTGGCTATTCCAGCCCCAATTCGGACACCTCAGACAGCGCTACATGTTTGGGTTATAGTGATCCGCGCGTGACCATGCGCTCAAGTTGATGTTCATATATTCCCCCTTTGCTAATGAGACATACGTCAATACGGTAGAACTCCGGTCTGAGGTAAGCGGCTCCTTTCTTCCCTATGCATCAATTCGAATATATACCTGCGCTTCTCTATCCCGCTCCATTTATCCATCAAGTGTCAAGCGGGGTTGAACTTTGGTTGAGTGCTTACGGCTACATAGATCCCATCACATTGGTAGAACCAGAAGTTGAGGCCTACGTGGGAAACAGCGGTACAATGTCAGCAAGACAAAAAGATCTTATAAAGGAAACTGGGGATGAGCCTGGCTCGCGGATTTCCTCGGTACCTTTGCTTGGAGAAGGCTTCCAGGAAACCCCTAATCTCGCATCAAGTCGAGCGACAAAGCCTGATGGCGAGCAAGTGACTCTCGAAAGCTCGGAGTTGGATTCAAAGACAAGTAAGCGCAGGTTCTGGGGTCTGGGCAAGAAAAAGGAGGATGACAAGCTCAAGAAGAAGCGGGAAGCAGCTTTGGCGAATGCATCTCCTGCAATTGCAGCTACAACCAGCACCATGAGACCTTCGTCACCGATGCATTCTCCACGAATGGCCAGTGTCGTCTCATCCGATCCTACTTCACATCCGTACGGCTCCCCTTCTTCTCCAGGGCGGAATCTACCTTCCTCACCCCATATACCCTCTCCAGCCTCTTCGCAGATATTTGAACGCAACGTCCAAGAAGATGGGCTGTACTCGTCCGCTTCGCCAGCAATCCCAGCGCATATCACTACTGAAAACCACATCCCCCCAGTCCTAGATTCTGCCTCGGCGGCTATCACGGATGATCACTTAAATCCGGACAATGTGGAGATTGTTATGCACTCCGCACACCAGCCAGCAGCGGTAACAGTCACTGGAACAGGGACAAGCGAGGCCGCAGGAACCTCTTGGCAAGATGACCTTGTGGATCATCCAGACAAAGATGATGCGGCTTCGAATTACGGCGCTTTAGATGCCAACGACGTCCGCCGGCTCAGCTTCATTTCCTTCGCTGATGTCATGCACGCAGAACATGCAGAAGGTTACACCGGTAGCCGGGACCGTGACTCGATCCACTTAGCCGGCGTTCCAAGCATTGGCGCTCCTTTGGCCCCATTCAGGCGTTCGCCGTCTCCTGTACGCTCACCCGTCTCTTCTCACGGCTTGGGTGGCTCCCCTGTAATGAGTGGATCGGTCTCTTCCAAAGGACTAGAGACTTCTCCGAATCGAGGCGCCCATGGTCCGGGAAGCCCTTTCTCGGGCCACAGTCCTCCAACAGGCGGCGAACTGACTATCGAGACTATGAGGCAAGCATTGAGAAAAACCGGCAGCGGAGATTTGAGTGGTGCAAGAAGCCAGCCTATGAGTGCAGTTGGTGGGGATGAGGGCGCCGTAGAACATCCGTTCAAATGAATGCTCAACCCTTTCACGAGCGGACGTCGCAATTGGGGAGAATATTCGTTATTATTAGATACTATTGGTGGCCTGTGCGTACCTACTTTATCTGGACTTTGCATTGTTGGGGGGGGGAAGGGGGATGTTTGTTCTTCGCTTGCCATATTCCCGCGATATCTATGAAAGCGATTGTCTCACGTTAACATTACGTAAAGATCTTATTATATATATTAACGGCTGCACTATCTCCGTACAGATTTAAGTAAAACGGTACAGCGACCACCGGCGGCTTGTTTGAAGCATATGAAGCAAGGCGCAAACAATACACCACAGTAAACGGCAGTATAATCCCCAGTACCTGGATATGGGGGCCAGGACGAAACTCATGCAAGTCGCCGGTGCAGGTGGAAATAACTCCGGTTACAAGTCTCTGCACAGACGGCCCTACAGCGCTGGAAGTAACGCGAAGGCTTGCCGATTGAAGAGCGTGGTGTGAAGATAGCCCCGTGTAGATTCGTAGCCAAGGAATCTGTGCCTATCAGATATACTTGGACCCGTACATATATGCAAGTGACAAAACACCAACAAAGAGGCGGCGGAATGATGGATGATAGATGATACCTTGGATGATGATTGATTCATAGCGAATTGTTTCAGGAAGGCAGATCTGCAAGTTCCTCGGTCCGCTGCTGGCTGTTGGCTGCTGCCCTGCCACTGCCCTGCACAGTCGTTCCGTCCGCCAATGGACTGCTGTGCCTAGTGCTGTAGGGAAAGACATCCGAAATACTTCAAGCTGCCTCCCTGCCTTCCTGCCTTCCTGCCTTTGCGACTCGGAGTGCTGGAAAGCAAGAGCACTTGGACTCACGCAACTTGTGGGTAACGGCTATCCCTGCAAACACAATGGGCCGCGGCTTGGTACTACGTTGACAGCTTCCTTTACTGGTAAGCTAATCTTACGTACATGTACGGATTGAAGTCTACCAGGCTCGTACCCAAGCTTCTATGCAACTGACTGACTGTTGCCGGAAATTTGGGCAGTACAGGTGGCACTTGCAAATCTGTTGAATTCCGCAGGTACTACAACGTCCGGTCAGCCCAGGCATACCTTTGAGCTTCTGCGCCTAACACCTGAGCGCTCCTGCCCCCCCTCCCCCCCTGCTCCTATGGTAACAACATACCCGCATCCAAGAAACCGTTGGCTCAATTGTCGTCCCCACTAGGCTCCATGAGACCCCCTACGAATGCAATCAGCAAGTCTGTGAGACAAGCACACAGAACGTGGGCAAGGCGGAGAGAAGGGTAGACAGATGGACAAGAACACAGTGGAGGCACGGCTGGAGAGTAGGCGACGAAACGGGCATAAGCGTCACTCTGGAGTTTACGGAAGCAGTGGTCGCCAGTCTGGCCAGATATGGAAGGGTGACAAGGCATCTTCGGGAGACAGAAACGGCCCGATTCATCCTAATGATATCACACAAACTGTGCGGGCCGTCACTCCAGACCTTCCTTTGGGCACGGACATTCCCAGACCAGCGTCAGCTCTAGGAGTATGGTCAACCTCCAGGGGTACGTCGCCTCGGCGCGCTGTACGTCGCAATCTACGTCAAACGTCAGATACCACTCCCCAAACCAGAGATGTCACACCAAATCCTGGCTCTGAAGTACTGGTTCCCTCCATTGCAGACCTGAAAGTAGCCCACCAACGGCCAAGGACCCGGACCCTGGAGGAGCGTTTTCGGGACAAGTCCCCTCCGTTGCCCTTGAAGCATCGACACCGTGTGGGCTCATTGCAAGCTACTACTGCCAGGGACTTCGTTGAAGACACTTCTTCTATAGGCTTTCCATCAATAATACCTTCGCCACCGCTAGAATCGGAGTCCCAATCGAACCGACGGCGACTTGCCAAACCACCGCCTCGGCCGTTGTCGCCGATTAGAAACTCTTCCACGGCAAAACGCAGTTTACCCCAATCTTCCCCAGCGACAGATGCAACCAAGATTCTGAACCTGATGAAAATCACCTGTGGCAGAATGGCTGGTGTAATCTCCTTTCGAACGTCAAGTGCGGGCTCTTGGTCTTCCGGATATTGTGCTATCAACGTGGGACCAGGTAGTCTCATTTATCAAACCATCAAAGGAGATGTTTCACATGCAAAGACGCTGATCTCGGATCTGCGAGGGTGCCAAGTTCGAACACTGTATGATGGAGGGACTCGATCAACATTTCTTGATGTCTCCCCCCGTGGTGCAACGACAGGCATTCACCTCCGTCCGCATGTGCCAGAAGCTTTCGATTCTTGGTTAGCTGCTTTGCTTTGCTGGCAACCTATACGACCTAAAGGCGTTCAGAACAAGATGACGAAACCACAGGAACCTATGATAAGCGAACGAAGGCTTGGGGATCGTCGACGCAATTCCGCAATCATATCGCCTAAAGACGCAGCCATCATCAAAGTTGGCAAGATCAAAATGTGGAACAAGTATGCTCGGTCCGACACGAGCACACCGTTAAGTAGTAGCAGAGGCTCTACACACAACTTGACCAGGCCGAATCCTTGGCAAAGGGTATCGTGTACGCTACAGGAGAATGGGCACTTCAAGCTCTTCACGGAATCAGATGTTAGTCTCTTAAGTATGATTTCTCTCTCTACACTGTCTAGGTGCTCCATACAGAGATTGGATCCCTCAGTGTTGGACGACGAGTTTTCTCTTGCAATTTATCCACAATATACATCAACTACCAATTCACTGCCTGCTCAGGGTACGGTCTATCTATCCATGGAGTCACGAGTGCTTTTCGAGGTCTGGTTCGTGCTTTTGAGGGCATTTACTGTTCCAGACTTATATGGTCCAGAGCAAATACCAACAGATCCGAAACTTGGTCAGGCCAAATCTGGCAATGACACGTCTACCATCTCAGTCGCCGATATGTTTAGAGTGGAAAGAATGCTATCTCTGCGCATAACGGAAGCCAAGCTGTACACTACCATGGGCAAGCATTCCCGAGGATCCGGTTCAAACACTCACCACAAGAGTTCAGCTAGAAGAGAGTCCATTCCGGGCAACTACTATGCTGAGGTGAGACTAGATGGAGAGATAAGAGCTAAGACAGCAGTCAAGACAGAAACCAGTAATCCGTTCTGGCGCGAGGAATTTGACTTTACCGATCTACCTCCAGTTCTGTCAAGTGCTTCAATTCACTTAAGAACGCGGAACCCTGGGCAAATAGACTGGACGCTTATACCGGACAGCGCCGTAGACCACGTACACGAAGATATCAACCCCCTTTCTATTAGTGGCAATATCGAGCTCTCACCGTTAGATTTGACATACGGCAAGGTCGACCTCCGGCTCGATGATCTCGAAAGAGCTACAGATACGGAGAGATGGTGGCCAGTACCTAATGACACTGACGATGTTGTTGGCGAGATACTCATGAAAGTCCGCATAGAAGAACTAGTCGTGCTAGCAGGCCAGGATTATGCCCCTTTGTCGGAACTCCTTCATGCCTTTTCAAATGGGCTGACCAATCAGATCGCTCAAAGGGCTCATGCAGAGTTGCGAAGACTCTCAGAAATACTGCTCAACATTTTCCAGGTCTCCGCCCAGGCAAGCGACTGGATCATGTCGCTCGTGGAGGACGAGATTGACAATATCCACAAGGAGTCCCCTATATCCAGATTTCGGTATGGACACCGAATAGCTTCGAACGACTCGGTCGAATCTGGTATTGAACGAGAAGTGCTTGTTCGCGATCTGGGCAAATCAGCAACTATCGAAGCCAATCTGCTCTTCCGAGGCAACTCGCTTTTGACAAAGGCCCTTGACCTTCATATGCGGCGCTTGGGGAAGGAGTATTTAGAAGAAACACTGAATGAGAGAATGAGGGATATCAACGAAAGCGACCCTGAATGTGAGGTCGACCCTAATCGTGTCCACAACACTGAGGACTTGGAACGAAATTGGCGAAACCTTATTGCTCTCACGGAGACAGTATGGAAAGCGATAGCCGCCTCCGCTTCTCGATGCCCTTCAGAGCTGCGTATGATTTTCCGGCACATCCGTGCCTGTGCTGAAGATCGTTACGGCGATTTTCTTCGAACAGTGACCTACAGCAGCGTCTCAGGCTTTCTCTTCCTACGCTTCTTTTGTCCCGCAGTCCTGAACCCTAAGCTGTTTGACTTGCTTAAAGGTTAGTCCACTCGTGGAAATCATAATCTCGTTTCCATCAAATCACATGGAGCGCTAACCCATGTGTAGACCACCCTCGTCCTCGCGCTCAAAGAACCCTGACGTTGATCACCAAAGCTCTTCAAACGCTTGCCAACCTTACGACGTTCGGCAGTAAAGAGCCATGGATGGAGCCTATGAATATTTTCCTAACCACTCATCGCCAAGAGTTCCGAGACTTCGTTGACACAATATGCGCCATTAGTCCTGACCACGCAACATCCGTAATTCCGCCTTCATACGCCACGCCCATTACCATATTACACCGACTACCCCCAACCAGCCGGGAAGGATTTCCAAGCCTACCATACTTAATTGATCAAGCCAGGGAGTGTGCTGCACTAGTAAATGTTTGGCTCGACGGTAGTCATGAAACAGAGAATACTGGGGCCACGAGCGAAGAACTATTCAAGTTCGATTCTTTGTGCCATGAATTGCGACAGAAGACGAAGGATTGTCTCAATCGTGCTGAACAGGCAGAACGACCGAATGGGACCTTGACACCGAAGTGGGAAGAGCTGGTTGAGCAAATGGGACGGAAGGCGAGAATCAGGAATGAGACTGGCCACAGCTCGCCTGGTACACCGACAATTGAGGGAAGCATGCAATCGGAGAACACCAGCACAGCGAGTTTAGATAATGGTTACTTCCACCCAAATTCCATACATCAAGGCTCACATAGATACGCCACGTCGGCGCCCTCGACTGCAGGATCTGCAAAGGCTGAGGATATCAGATCGCGCAACGAAGACGACCACGAATTTCCAGGCGAACACTCTGATACCCCTCCAGGCTCGTCATCTTCAGTGTGGGAACCGGGCAACCAAGCACCAGGAGCCGAAACGCCCACAACGCCCGAACCTGATGACTTACTCGGCGATGCAACCCTAGGCTCGAGCATGTACAGTCTAGATGCCCTCCACAAGCACACCAACTCAGCCGGTGCCCCACCCCGAGCCCCGCGCCACCACAGGAAATCCCCTGGTAGGAAAGGTGCGTACAGCATTTCCGGGCAGCGGGTTGAGGTGGTTCCTGCGGCACATAGGAGAAGTCCTGTGATGAATAGAGATGGACCAACGCCGGGGAAGAGTTTGTATCGGCTGCAGACGAATTCTGAGCGGAGGGTAGATCCGGCAGGGGTGGCGCCAAGTAGTCCGCCTAGTAGGGAGGGAAAGGGGGGAAAGCTGAGGTTTGGAGATTTGGGCGGTGTGTTTAAGAGGAAGGGGAGGGAGCGGGAGGAGAGGTGTTGACTAACCGTCGATGTGCCAGAGGCGGTCAAGGGCGATGAGCCGAGGATCTTGCAGCGGAAGGTGAAGCGGACGGAATATATGGCGGAAAAGGGAAAGGGTAATTGCGTCGCTAAACCGGTCGTTGCAACATTGTCGGCGTCTGATGTCGATTGACTGGGAATATGAGACACAGGGTTGGGCGACTTCGGGGAAATCCCTAGTCGGTTACAGGGAATAGGGAAGAATATAAGTAGGGCAAGGAAGTGAGATGGAACTGTACGATGCACGAGCATGACGGTGTCACGAACGTTTTTATTCGTTTTCTTGCAGTCTTAGCGGGCTTTTTGCTGTTCAGAGAATTGTTAATTTGTGCGAGGGTGCATTTTTCAGGCTGGGGGGTTGCTAAAAGGAAGCTTTGCGTTTTTATCTTTGTTATCATTGTTTGCCGGATGGGGTGAGAGTGGGGTGGGGGGTTAGATGGTTAGAGGATATGTGTTAGGGGGGTTTGGACTGGTTGGGTGGGAGGGGGTTTAGCTCGGTATCGATTAGGGTGGACTGTTCTCCCTCCGCTGTGACTAGAGGCAAGGCTCCTTTATGAGATTATTTGCTGGTCGCTGTGGGTAGGGTAGGGTAGGGTAGGGTAGGATGGGGTTGGGGGTTTTTAGAAAGGTAGCTAGAAGGGTAGAGAAAGAGAAAGAAAAAAATGTCAGAGTTATACAATAACCCGTTTCATCCAACCCTTTGGTTAGGCATTGCTCTCGAAACCCCGGAATTCCCACATACGAATTTTCCTTTAACAGCTCTCCCAACCGCCTGGCTATAACAGCAGTCCCACATCCTATTTCACGATCGTTTCGGCTTTGAAAAGATAAAAGGATATCATAGTTCCTACAACTTTGGCGTTTGGTTGTGGAGGTGAGGAAGCTTCGACGCTTATAAGGAAGGGCTTTGGAGGTGGGAGATTGGGCTCTGTTTGGAAATACTGTAGATGGGGGAGGAGGAGGGGCGGGAGACTGGGGTAAGTTTTCGATGATCTTTCCTTTGAATTTTTATCTCAGCGATCAATCTCCTCGTCTTTCCTGTCTCGTCCCCCGGTCCATCGCACCATCATCGTCTCCGCTACAAGCTACAGATTCGCCCTTTTCTCTTCTCCCATATCCCATCCGGCCGATCCCAACGCATCTCCTCCGCCCCCAAATCGCTCACACCATCTCCTCCTCCGCCACATAGTGCAAATACGCGCCCAATAGCTTTGTTCCCTCTATATAATTCCGCCGGTCCAACTTCTCGTTGATCGAATGCGCCGCGTCCGTCGAGCTGCCCATTGGCAATAGCAGCACGTTCTTCCCAGTCGCCTGCTCAAATGTGATGGTTACGGGGATGCTGCCGCCCTCGCGGGTCAGGTCGGGCTTCACGCCGAAGACTTGTTCGACAGCGCGGGAGGCGGCGGTGAAGTTCCAGTGCCGAGGGGAGGCGACCCACCAGGGGCCGGAGTGTTGCAGGGAGACGGCGAGGGTGTTTTTGCTGTGGAGCTTTTGGAATTCGCTTTTGATGTGTTTGAAGACGGCTTCGTCGACTTTTTCGCTGACCATGTCTGGGACGGTCCGGATGCTGAATTTGCCCACGACCTTGGCTGGGATTACCGTCTTCCCCCCTGGCGCACTGAATGCACCTTCAATTCCGTGAACGCTGAGTGATGGGTATCGCCACCTCGCCATTAGGGTTTCCTCTTTCGAGGCGTGGATGCCTGTTTTGCTGCCCAGGGATTCATAGAGGTTGTCCATGGTGTAGCTGATATCGCCGTAGAGTTTCTTCTCCTCGTCCGTCATGGGCGCCACCATCTCTGCTATCCCAGGGATCTGGATCTTCCCATCCGTGTCGACTAGCTTGCCGAGAACGCGCACGAGATCCGTCATGGGTTCCTGAGCGGTGCCCCCGAAGACGCCACTATGGAGATCTTGTCCCGGCCCGGCAATGGAGACGGAGTAGTAATTGCACCCACGGAGGCCGTAGGTGAGACACGGCTTTTCAGTACCAAGCCAGTAGTTGTCGCTGATGCAGACGGCGTCTGCTTTTTCAAAAAAGCCGCCAGCTTTTGCTTCTTTCTCGATAAATTCGTCGAGGCCTTCGCTGCCGCATTCTTCCATGCCCTCGAAACACATGAGCAGATTCACCGGTAGCCCTACCCCGGCTTCCTTGTGCGCTTGCAACACATTCAGCCAGCCTAGCACGGGGCCCTTGTCGTCCGTGCTTCCCCGGCCATACATGCGTCCCTTTTGATCGATACTCAAAGAGAAGGGTTCGGTGGCCCAGCCGTCTTCTTTCAGCGCAGGCTGTACATCGTAGTGGCCGTAGACGAGAACGGTGCGTTTGTTCTCAGAGGAACCGTGGCGAGCGACGATGACAGGGGGTAGCTGGAGGTGTGGTTTCCCTGGTTGGGGGCCTAGAGGGCGGGATTCGACATGGACGCCTAGGGAAGTGAGTTCGGAGACGAGGAATTCGGACATCTTTTTTGAAGGGGGGGTTTAGTGAAGGAAAATCTCGAGGGGTAGGACAGGCGAACTTTGACAACATCTTGACGGCGGTCTTCATCTGCGGAGACGGAGGGGATGGCGACGGCTTTGCGAAGGCCTGTGAGTTGGGTTAGTGGGGTGGAAAGTGGGGGGCGGAATGGATGGGACTTGCGTTCAATGAAAAAGTCGGAGAGGTTGTCAACTCTGTACAGAACGCATCCTGGTCAGAGATAAAGCCCTTGTACCTCCCAGGTCAGCACTGAGGAGCCAGGATTGCTTACATCTTGAAATAGCTATCTAGCTGAGGCGCCATTGTACGAGCTGTTGTGAGACCGCGTGCTCTTGAATGTGAAGCTGGCTTTCGGCAGCTTATGGAGCGCCCCTTGAGCAGAGGAGTAGGTTGGGTTCGTGAAAACAACAATGAGGTTGATCGACTGGGAGCACGGATGATGGCGCAGTTATGGACCTGATGGCGGGGCACGCGGGGCATCGGCATCAGGGGCATTGGGTTTGGGAATGGAAGATCTGCGTTCAAGCACGGAACTAGCCTACACGGAACAGCACCAATCCTGAGCGGAATTTGGTGGAGAATGCCAGGCGTCAGGGGAAATTCCTACGCCTGGAATCCTAGCAACCGCTAGAATAGTGGACATAGATAGAATAGAAGTAATATTGCGGCTTTTTGTAAGAGCCTGTAGCTGGCCAACGCCAAATAGTGCGTAGTGGCAATCCAACGTCAAAAATGATATGGCAGGAAAGCCAAAAAGATAATCCATATACGCCCCCCCACCCCCTGAGTTGGCATTTCCATACCCCCGAACTCCAAAGACTCCTTCAATATACAGCCAGGCATAGAATGAAACTATTTATTAGGGTGTTCTTGCTGCGTTCGCGTCCGAGAACGGTCCCTCTTTCTTCCGACTGGCTAGGCTTCCTACGTTGCCTTGCGCACTGACACTTCCAAGCCCTCCATGCCTAGGCTCTCTGCTTGCACGTCGAGTGGCCTCTTCGATAATCTGATTCAAGCTCCCGGATCTAGTGTGCCTTTGTTGACGAGCATCGGCTATTCCGAGACGATCGATTCTATCCGGGGTCGAGCTTGAGGATGGTTGTAAAGGTGAATGTCTTAGGTCTGGTGCAGAGGAAGGAGACCGGAACCCAACACTCCCAGCCGAACTTCCCCATGATTGAGACTTGAGCCGGTCATGGCCCATCAGGCTCTGCTCAGCTGGCGATTCAGCGTCTTCATCGCTGGAGGCATCGTCGAAAGTTGAAGAGTCACCATTATGTCGATGTGGATCAAGTGTAGAGACGCGGCGCTGTAAAGGTGCCAATGAACCTTGTGTGGCTTCACTGTTACTCGGACTGGGGTTGTTGCGGGGAGCGGGAATGCTAAGCGGAGACGGGATGGCGGTGGTGGTGGCTTTGAGGGCATTATTGGACTGACTTCTAGTCACAGTAACAGCCCTGGGTACGCCCAAACGGGCAACCATAGGTCCACTGGGATTGCGACGTATCGAGCCGTGTCTTTGATAATCAATTGAAGGAACAGGGGGCGTTACAGATCTTGGTGTATCGATAGGACTATTCTTCCCACTTGATTTAACGCTGACGGCAACTGCCTGGGCGCGAGTCGCGGTTTGAGCTGGAATGGGATTAATTACAGCATTATGCTGATAGTTCGTGGTCGCCACGCTGCTTCTTGTCATACTTGGGGCCATGCTGGAGCGGGCAAAGGAGCTCCGACCCTCATCTGTGTAGCCAGAGTATCTTGAGTCGCGCAGGTCGCTCGGCATGAAGAAGTGCTGATCCTGGCCAAGTTGGGGAGTGGTGGCGGTCGAATTCGAGGGCGACGCTGCCGGGATAGGTGGAACAGGCGGCACTAAACGATCTGGCGATGCGTCTACGGATCGGTTGGTAACCCCAGGTATATAGGCAATTTGTATTATGTTCGATGCTCGTGTGAGGACAGTCGAGGCTATCGAGCCTACCGTATGAGTGGATGCTCTTGCATCTCTTTGCATTGCAAACTCTTCTCCGGTTTTCTCCATGCCCGTCCCGCCTTCAGGCCAGCCATTTTCATCAAACTGCTCCCGTCGTTTCTTAATACAGAATCGCCAAACCAGATATGTAATGATCACTACTAGTGCGATTCCACCAATGACACCTCCAGCAATGGGACCGGCGGGTGATGCTCTTGGAGCTGGAGGTGATGTGGTTGACGTTGTAGCTCCAATCTTGGTACATTGAGTTTGCGGACAGGAATCACAAGATTTGGTGGTAAGTGTGCAAACTTCATCGGAGGCACAACTCGGGCATGATGGACGGTCATTACCACAGTCAAGGCAACGGCGGAAGAGATGCCGGGCGGATATCTCGAGCCCTGTTCCTCACTGTTAACAAAGATGTGATTGATGGGACGTGGTCAGCTTACTAAACGGCGAGAAACCCATCGTCGTGCAGCGCAGAAAAGGCCGTCTGAAGAATCAGATTGAGAGAACTGTCTGCTCGAATTATGGTAAAGGCAAAGTGCCCAAGTTCCCAAACAGCACTCTAAAGGAAGGGTTGTTTTGTGAAGTATTTCCAGATGTCACGGCGCAGATGGTAAGAAAGAGTAGAACAAAGGCAGTTCCAAAGGACGGTATTGGTTGATTAATGGTACAGCGTCGAATAGGAGGCAGTTGGCCCCGATAATCGAACAAAGGATTTCGAGTCGCGCAGAAAAACAAGGTTCCTGGATCCGACGACAATTGGCGCCCTCGGTGGGACTTCGTAAACGAATGGACTATCGAGCCTCCTATCGTGGCATACGGTACCCACAAAGTCTCTTTCGAGCCAGTTGCATGAAGCGCATCGGCGTGTTTCTGCGAGGTTGTACGGAAGTAAATGAAATCGGCTCGGGCGCATAAACCGATCGTGCAGGGGCAGCCGAATGGGACGGGTCAGTGATGTGGATCAGAAGCCAGTCTTGGCATGGCCTTCGAGGAGTTGCAGATTGTTCTTTTCGTAAGTATTAATATTGAATTGGTAAACGACGAGGTGGAGGTATGCCGGTGAAACTGCGAAGGTGGTGGGACGAGGAAGGCCGATAGTTGGCGGGTGATGGTGGTACGGAGGGACTTTTGAGGGACGGATGAGGAGCAGCGGGGCTAGTACGGATGTAGAATAGTTCTATGTACCTAGCGCAGGAGAAGGAGAAAAGAAAGAGACTTTTGAGGAGGGACTAGGATACTGTATGGTGATTGGTCAAGTATCGAGATTACTAATCCGGTTTCCGGTTTCGCTCGGTTGTGAAAGCTTGTTCGGCTTGCTATCCGAAATTGGACACCAGTTGGCAGTGTCACGTGTGTGCAGGTGTATTGTTTTACCGTTTTACGCCTTCCTGCTTCTATCATACCTCCACATGCACCTATCCGCGGCTTGTTCTCTTGCACTGTTGCACACGGAACGATTGAAACCGCTCCCACCGCAAAGTAGATATGATTTCTCCACTGTAGAATATGTGAGTGTGAGGGATGCGTGGATCCACCATCCACCGACGACTTCTACCAAGCAGCCGTTTGGTAGCTAGCATACCAGACAACTGGCTCTCTCTCAATCATTAGTCTCGTACGACGTCTGATGAAAATGGGCATAACCTAGAAGTTGCCACGAAGCTTTCTTCTGCTGATTATCAAATCGGGGCCATGGTGTACTCATGCCCCCTCGGCCCGCTGATTCTTTAATCTGCTAGCTAAGAATCTATCAGTAGTCATAATGGAAGGGTCGGAAGCTGTTGAAGCCTTGAAGGCATTGTTGTAAATTGTTCTCGATACGAGGGACGTAGAATTCTCAGCTCACTACGGAGTAGTCACTACGAATAGAGTGTTTCTATTCTGGGTGCACAAGGGCGCCACATCATTGGGGGAATTACGACTACCTACGGGCTACGGCACCTCCGCAGCAGGGCTGTAAAAATGAAGAACAATATGTTGACTTTAAATATGATATACTTTTCAATGTTGAACATTTAGAATCCATTGAAAGACACCCCGAGTCAACGGAAGGCTACACAAGGTACTGTGTTGTCTATTTCACTGGATCCGGTGCTGCTGATCTCTCCCGCTCGCGGTGTAAGCTTGGCAGCGTTGGCGTGTGTTGAAACAAAGAAACCCCTGAACTCTCAGATGAGCCAACCCTCGCGAAGTTTCTTGTATACACGGTAAAAGGACGCCCACAGACCAGTGTAATTCCTACATAAACAGCCCTGGCGGCTTCAACAATCCTCTAGCGTTGTGCAACTTTGGTGTCTTCTGATAAACCAGCACCTTCGTCCTCCATCTAACTCCAGCGCACACTTAAAGAAAGCTGTCGAAACGGTCTCTTGACTATACTTCCCCCTAGAGAGGTGTTCTGCCTAGAACATCCAGCAACAACATGGCGTACCAAGGTGTTGGCGGACCTGATGGTTACGGGGATGACCATCGCCTCCATGCCCTACCAGGCAGTGTTTGTCCCCCTTTCCGTCAGTCCGATGACTTGACCGTAACTGATTTCCATCCAACAGCAATATCACTTGCCCCCACACAATGGAGAAGGGTCTGACGATGAAGCCGAGAGCGCTCTTTTGCACCACAATCAGGGTGGACCTTTCAGCGGACCTTTCGACGAGTCTCATACTCTTGTTGGAACACCTCCGGTTAGACCAAATTCAAGCTATAGCTTGACCGAATCCTATGTCGGGGACGGTCGAGGAACAGCACCGCCATACAGCGGACCTGGGCATTTCGAGGAAGATCAGTACGATGGCTCGTCTCTTCGGGATCCTCAAGCAGCTTTTGGCGTACCTGGACGAGCACCGTCACCGTACGCCAGGAGTGAGACCAGCTCAACAGAAGCGTGGCGGCAGAGACAAGCGCCTGCTGGAAGCAATCTACGGCGCTATGCTACTCGTAAAGTCAAACTCGTTCAGGGTTCCGTCCTAAGTGTCGATTACCCCGTACCCAGCGCTATTCAAAACGCCATTCAGGCAAAGTATCGAAGTGATCTGGAGGGTGGCAGCGAAGAGTTTACACACATGAGATGTACGAGATCTACTGGGCCGGCTTTTGGAGGACCACAGCTGACTGTGTATAGATACCGCGGCTACTTGTGACCCCAATGACTTTACGCTCAGAAACGGTTACAACCTTCGTCCAGCAATGTACAATCGACACACCGAACTTCTCATTGCCATTACATACTATAACGAAGATAAGGTGCTGACTGCTCGTACACTGCATGGTGTTATGCAGAATGTCCGAGACATTGTGAACATCAAGAGGACAGAATTCTGGAACAAAGGTGGACCCGCTTGGCAGAAGATTGTTGTATGTCTAGTATTTGATGGGATCGACCCTTGTGACAAAGACACACTCGACGTACTGGCAACAATTGGGATATACCAAGATGGCGTGATGAAGAAAGACGTAGATGGCAAAGAAACTGTGGCCCACATTGTGAGTGGGTAGATTTGTGTTCTAGATAACCAGGAGCTGATCTACGCTAGTTTGAATATACAACGCAACTCTCCGTTACAGCTAACCAGATGCTTGTTCGCCCATTGGATGATGGTCCAAGCACTCTTCCACCTGTACAGATGATATTCTGTCTCAAGCAGAAGAACAGCAAGAAGATCAACTCGCATCGATGGCTCTTCAATGCATTTGGCCTCATTTTGAACCCCGAAGTTTGCATTCTGCTTGATGCGGGGACGAAACCCGGTCCCAAGTCTCTGCTTGCACTGTGGGAGGCCTTTTACAACGACAAAGACCTTGGCGGAGCTTGCGGCGAAATCCATGCTATGCTGGGCAAGGGTTGGAGAAATCTCATCAATCCGCTGGTCGCGGCTCAAAATTTTGAGTACAAGATCAGTAACATTCTGGACAAGCCTTTGGAGAGTTCCTTCGGATATGTTAGTGTGCTACCCGGGGCCTTCTCCGCCTACAGATTCCGTGCTATCATGGGAAGACCTCTAGATCAGTATTTCCACGGTGATCACACAGCATCTGCGTTAAACAAAGGAAAGGGTATCGAGACTATGAACATCTTCAAGAAGAACATGTTCTTGGCTGAAGACAGGATCCTATGTTTCGAATTGGTTGCTAAAGCAGGGGCAAAGTGGCACCTAACGTACGTCAAGGCCTCCAAGGGTGAAACCGACGTTCCTGAGGGCGCACCTGAATTCATTGGCCAGCGTCGACGATGGCTCAATGGTTCCTTTGCGGCTAGTATATATTCTCTCATGCACTTTGGGAGAATGTACAAGAGTAGCCACAACATCCTCCGTATGTTCTTCTTCCACCTTCAATTGATTTATAACATGGCTACTGTGCTCCTCGCTTGGTTTTCTCTAGGTAAGCAACCGTAGTCCCAGATGTGAAATGTGAGGAATTGACCGATTCTGACAGCGGCCTTTTGGCTCACTACAACGGTAATCATGGACCTCGTAGGTCAAAAAGGGTCACCGGCGAACGGTGGCCGAGCGTGGCCGTTTGGCGACACTGCTACTCCAATAGTCAACACGGTGCTCCAGTATCTTTACCTGGCTTTTGTCCTTCTCCAATTCATTCTTGCTCTCGGTAATCGACCTAAAGGGTGAGTACTCCACTCCGTTTCCATCGAAGTATGCACGCTAATGGTGGTGAAAGCTCCCGGTCGACCTACATTGTATCCTTTGTCGTATTTGGTCTCATTCAGACCTACTTGATCGTCCTGTCGATGTTTCTTGTTGTCAGAGCTCTGACTGGCAAAGGCAGTGGGGAGACCTCCATCGACGTGAAGCACGGCGCCGACCTGTTTTTCAAGACTTTCTTCTCTTCCACAAGCTCTGGTATCATACTTATCGCTCTGGCAGCTACATTCGGATTGTACTTTGTGGCTTCATTTATGTATCTCGACCCGTGGCATATGTTCACCTCTTTCCCGCAGTACCTGTTAATCATGTCTTCCTATGTCAACATCCTCAACGTTTATGCCTTCTGCAACTGGCACGATGTTTCATGGGGCACCAAAGGCTCCGACAAGGCAGACGCCCTACCCTCAGCGCAAGTCACGAAAGCAGCGGATGGAAAAGCAGCTGTTATAGAAGAGCCAGACAAACCGCAAGCCGATATTGATCAGCAGTTCGAAGTCACGGTCAAACGTGCTTTGCTGCCATTCCAGGAACCAAAGGTGGAAGAAAAGAAGACTCTGGAGGACTCGTACAAGAGCTTCAGAACCCGACTAGTATTATCGTGGATTTTCTCAAACGCCGGTCTTGCTGTGGTCATAACCCAAGATTCTTTTGATAAATTTGGTCTTACGGTAAATACTCTTACGAGATTGTTGTATAGGGCACACTAACTATTTTCTAGAGCGGCGCGTCATCAAGGACTGCACATTTCTTTCAGGCGTTGCTTTGGGCCACAGCTGGATTGGCACTTGTGCGCTTTATTGGGTGCTGTTGGTTCTTGGGCAAATCGGGCATCCTAGCATGTTTCGCTCGGAGATAAATGAAGAGGGCTTGGGGCGCCCTGGTAGCTTGTCTTGTCTATGTTGCCGTACAGGCATTCATTTAGCGTTTGTACATCTGTCTGTCCTGGGCGTTGAGTCAAGTTCACATTGGTTATGTGGGTGACTTGAGTATCTTTGAGATCAGATCCCTTAGAAAAGTCTTAGCAAGAATGCATCCACCTATCTCTGTTGCAGAAGTGCGCAAATGATGTGGACGTATCGTAACCCAGATCAGTAGTGATAACCTGAGTCACACATGTCGCGTGGCAACTTGCCTGTTCTGATTTCAATTTCGAGCCTTCCATATCTTTATTACTACATTCGATCGGACAAGACGACCTGGCCTTACAAACTGTGAACGTATCTTTGCTCTTGATCTACTCGCATAATTGAGACAACTTTAGAATTCGTGTCAACTGATTGCCCATACATACCTCGACCTTCACCCTTGGACCTTCTCCTTCTCTTTGCGCAACAGCCCAGGCTGTTCAGAGAACAAGGTGTTAGGATGTTAAAGATATGGTCTATGGTAAGCCAGCCCCCTAATGTTATTGAGTCGCTCATTTGCGTCCTCGAGGCTTACATCAAGCTGACCATCAACTACAGAAACAGAAGCAGGCCGCCGCCGCGAACGCTGAAGGCGGGCAAAAGAAGAAGAAAGTCACAGCGGCCCAACTACGAGTCCAGAAGGGTATGGCTGCCATCGTCCTTCGAACACCAAGAACCGCCCAAAGACCCTTACGCTGACTCTCAACCAACTCTATCAGATCTATCGGAGCTGTCCTTAGGCGGTACTATGCGAACCCACTTCCCAAACCCTGACGACATCCTAAACTTCACGCTTACGATTGAGCCGGATGAGGGCATGTATAAGGGAGGGGCGTTCCATTTCAACTTCGCCATCAACCAGAACTTCCCACATGATCCGCCGAAGGTTAAGTGCATACAGAAGATATATCACCCAAACATTGACTTGGAAGGGAACGTCTGTCTAAATATCTTGAGGGAGGATTGGAAACCTGTGCTGAATCTTAACGCTGTCATTGTTGGTTTGCAGGTAAGGCTCTGGCCCATAAGATTGGTCATGATAGTCAGACTTCTAAGGACTTCACCACGGTATGAGCTGCCCAAGCAAAAACTAATGCTAACGCGTTGATCTACATAGTTCCTATTTCTTGAGCCAAATGCCTCCGATCCCCTGAATAAAGACGCCGCTGAAGACTTGAGATGTAACAGAGAAGGCTTCAAAAGGAATGTTCGTACATCTATGAGTGGAGGTTCATTCAAGGGAGAGAGCTACGAGCGTGTGATGAAATGATGGACTGATTGTAGGACTCCATTGGCGTTCGAGCGTTGTATATCATGGCGTCCAAGCGGCATATGTGTTTTTTTGGAAGTCCAGCTTTAGATGAGCAGGAGGCCTGGTCATGAGTGTCACAGGAATTTCAATGGGCGTAGATACTAGATCTTGAGGTTGATCAATATACGTTCTATGCTTCTCTGTACTTGTCTTACCAATAAATCGTTCTCAACGACTAGAGAAGTTAGGCCCGGCCTTAAAATCCGGAGCGGCGTTCAGCCCTACACCGTTGCGGGTGAACTTATCTACCTTCAAGGTTCGGGAACATTGCATGATTGCTCGTTTCATTGAGTGAAAAGCAGGTTGAAGAATGCAATTAGGGTGATACCTGCTAAGCTACCGACCTATTGACTCAGTCAAGAACATGTCCTCAACCTTCTCCACGGTTGAAAAGCACGTCCCAGCATGGAAGAAGCTAGGGCTCACGCTCAAGAATGCCAAAGACGAGCCGGCCATTGTGAATGTTCATGTAGGCCAGGCTCTTTCCAAAAACAACAAGACGAAACTTCTCATCAAGGACCGTGCTGAGCAAACCACAATTTCTCCGCCGTTCGCAAATCCGGCAAAGAAGTCCAAGAAATCCTCATCAAAACCAAGCAAGTCTACAGTCACGGCTACCCAAGATACTACTTTACCAGCCTCAGCTCCCCGAGAAAACAGCGTCTCACCTTTAGCTCCACGAAAAATCCCCCTTCAAAAACCCAAATCCGTCTCCTTTGCCCCTCAAACCAAAACCGAAGACGCCGACAGCACCAAAGACCTTTACAACAACTGGCTTACCACTCAACTCGCCTCTGATCCATCTTTCGACCCCTCAAAGACTGGTAGCCCAGCTCTCAAATCCATCAGTCCTGCCTCAGTCTCAGACCCCACCGCCACCGTTACTCCCATCTCCAACAAAGATTCCATAAAGAAACGCAAGAAATCTAAATCAACTCTCCTCTCACAACCCTCCAAAGCGCCCTCAAACTCAGCCCCTGCTGAAGCTTCAACCTTGAACAAAGCTACACTAGAATACCTGCAAACCTACCACGCCAACCGCGCTGAGTGGAAATTCTCCAAGATCCGCCAAACACACCTCCTCCGCTCTCTCTTCCCTCTTTCCCAAAAACCCAGCCTCATCCCATCATCCCACCTACCAGCGCTGCACGCATATCTCTCCGGCTTACAGGGGCAATCCGCGCGTTCACGCCTACGCGCACAAGCCCTAGCGATTAGGGACGAGGACGAGAAGTGGCTAAACAACGATATGGAGGCGGTAGAAAGCAGAGAACGGAGGAAGGAGGAGTATATGAGGGAAGTGGAGAGGGTTAAGGAGTTGCTCAAGGGAGTAGAGGACGAGAGGGAGGATAGGGAGAAGGTGGCGAGTAAAAATTGGTGGGAGAAGGTGCAGAGGAGGAGGATGGCGGAGGCGGTGCTTTGGAGCGTGGGTGAGCGGGGCGAGCCAGGGGAAGAGGAAAGCCGAAAGGAGCAACTTGGAAAGGGGCAAGAGATCACGGGTAACCAGGTGAGAACTATAGGTGGATGCACAGGAGAGAAACGTCCCGCGGGCAAGAACGGCAAGCAGAAAAGAAAGCGTAAGAGAAGGACAACAGGCGTGCCGGATGATGCCAGCAGTAGCTCCAGCAGTAGCTCCAGCAGCGGCAGCAGCAGTAGCGGCGACGACGACAGCGACCAAGAGGAAACGTCGAAGGGAAAGGCAACGGACGATAGTGACACGTCGAGTTCGGAGGAGAGTTCAAGCTCAGGTTCGGAGAGCGTGGACGGTGGTGGAAGTGGGTCTGGGGGTGAGTTGGATATCGGGAGTTCCGGGAGTGGGAGCGGGAGCAGGAGTGAAAGCGATAGCGATAGCGGGACTAATAGCGGAAGCGGTTAACAAGGGGATATTTCGACGTCAACCGTTTCAAAACTTGTCTAAAACTGATAGGTTCCTCCGCAAGCCCTGCAATCTACATTAGTGGCACGGTTCGGAAAGTCCCAATTGGCCGCTTATGGAAGGGACGTGGTGTGCTGATATACCATTAATCAGTCCCTCACTACCATTTCCTGGAAACTCCATCACAAACCCCCTCATACAAACAAACATCGTGGGTATCATCTCACTTCCCCCTTTCCTCCTCCTTCCCCGCCATCCCCCCCCATTCCCCCGGCCAGCTTCTCCCCCGGCGTCCTCCTGTCCCCGCCCCCCCTCTCCCTCTTCCTCTTCTTTGGAACATAAACATCATTAAAATTCATCACCACGCCCAGAAACTTCATATCCACATCTGGCTGCGCGCTCAAATCCCCTAGCAGCACACTGACCTTAGCTCTGAAATCTGTTGAGAGGTCTTTCAGCCTCGTGCGTAAGGTGGGCAGCATCTGGTCGTCTCCGCTGTTGGCGGTGGCGGCGATACCAATGGGAATGGGGAAGGGGGAGTCGGTACGGGTTTGGGGCTCTTTGGTGTTGGTGGGGAGGGGAAAGGGAGACGTGGCCCGCTCATCGTCGAGGTCCTTTTCTGAAAGACCCCATTTCCCCTGCGCGGTGCGGGTTTCGATTTTAGCGGCGAGTTCCTGGCGGCGGGTGAACTCAGCGACCGAGAAGGAGTAGAGGCCGTCGACGGCTTCTCTGTAGGCGAGCATTATTTTTAGGATATGGTGCAGCTGGCTCGTGAAGCTGTCTTCTCTAGTCCCAGTGGTGCTAGAGCGGGCGGAACCGAGCAGGCCCTTGTGGGTGATGGATCTGAGATATTTGGTGTGCGCATCGATGAGATCGTCGAGGGTGCAGTCCGGTTTTGTAATGGCGGCTTGGAGCTGGTCCCAGGAGGCTTCGATGACTTCGAATAGGATGTAGTATTGGAGTTGGTTGACAAAGTGGATCATTTCGGCGATGCAACATCTTGCTAATTTCCAGTCGCGACTTATTTTGTCATCAACTCTAGCGAGGACGCCTCTGGCACCGGTCATGCAGCGGCGCCATGTGCTGCCGAGGGCGAACTCGACGCGCTTGATGCGCCAGAGGAATTGGAAAACTTTGAGGTACTGGCGGCTTGCCCAAGGGGTTATAATGACATCGACTGGGGCGTCAACTTTGTAGTCCAAGGTGAAGACGTCCCAGCCAACCTCACCGTTGCTGAGGGCAAGAAGTCGAGCATCAAGGCGTAGTAGGACGTCTGGGGAATCGTATTGAGCGTTCGAGCCACGAATGGCGTGTTCGAGCTGGGCGGTAAGGGTGTGCCGGTATTGAGTACCAGCAGGTCTATCTAAGTTCGAGGCGAGCGATTCCATAAGCAGGGCAATGAAGTCGCCTTGACCGAGCAGAAGGTATTTCTTCAATGCGCGGAGATGCTCGAAGAGTTGGAATTTATCATCCATGAGGTGGATGAGACGGGCCATAGTGGCCGTGTAAGCTTTATCGATGGACGTCTCAAGTGTAGCGGTATCACCATATTGAAGTTCTCTGGATGCCTCTTTGCAGTAAGCTTCGACCCAAGCAGAATCACCGCAGCCATAACGGATAAAGTTTAAGCTTTTCCCAATAAGAAAGACCTTTCTCGCAAATTCCCCAGTGATAATACTCGGGATCATTTCCTTGTCTAATTTATACTTGTCTTCCCACACGCTGGTGGCTGGTGCCCTTCGAGGGTCTGCGTCCTTTTCCGTGATGCTGTGAGGGTCCTGTTCAATGACAAAAAATTCGTGGTAAGGATCAGACAGTTCGCCGTCATAGATCCACTGCCGTAGCATGTCATAGAAAGGTTTGGTGACATGGACCAGCATGCGCTCTGCAAAAGCACCAACAAAGGGATCACCATGGGATGTTGAGAACGAATGAATCATTGAGATCAGTTGGCCGCCCTTTCTACCTGTAAGATGTCAGCAGTTGCATTTTGAGATCCGATATATCAGAGCTTCATGTACTCTTCGCCTCCTCTGTCATAAGGCTCATCAGTCGCAGTCCCATCGTAGCTTCCCTGGTCCACACAACGGATTTCTTAAGCGTCACACCAGCCTTACCAATCCCCCCTCGAGACTCATTGGGACCCATAGATGCGGTTGCGCGCCGGATTTCCCCCTCCAGTATGGCGATTAACCCAAGATAAGAACGCAGCTCACCGCCAATCGTAGATCGTAGACTTTGGCCGATCAAGCCCTCATCTTTTGACTCTATATAATCCGAGAGGCTGCGATAGAGCAAGGATGGCTCTGCTAAAGTATGCAGGAGAGAGATTAGAGGTAGCGGCAGAGCAGGTGGAAGGGTAAGAGACGCGCGAGAGGTAAAGGGCAAACAGGTCGATGAGAGGCCTTGAAGAGTAAAAGGGAGGTCACGTAAGAGGGCAGACTCGGTTGGCTTCTCAGGATTCCCCCGGTCTACGTCTGATCCTGCTACCTCACGTGCTTTATTGTCACCTTCGTTTTGAGCAAGGCTTCTCCGTTCCGTTTGACCACTACCTTCAGCCTTGCTTTCTGGGCGATTATCTCGCGTAGGCAACCTTGCCAACCCAGCAGACGAGAAAGCATCGTCAAAAGCTGGTAGCTGATCGCCATTTTGCTGTGGTCCTGATCTTGCAGTCCCCTCTCTTTGTGGCAATTGGCCTACATCAGACCTAGCAATGGCCGAACTTAAAGATGCGACGTCTCCAGTGCCAGAGTCTGCTATTTTGTATAGTAAGAACAATATTGCCCATTTTTGGGCTACCACAGGTTGAAGGAGCAGCCGGGAGTAGAGATTGGAGAATTTAAGGGCTTTGTCCGGAGAGCCATGATCGTGCAGCACTTAGATTCATCAGCTTGAAGAAGTCGCAATCATGCCAATCGCCTACGCTTTTTCTTTATAAGATCAGAGGCATGGTTGACATCAGACACCACGTCAGGCTCTCCTCGGCTATATAGCACATTAGTGAAATTGTTTTTAGTCTTTCGAACGTTTACGTGCCTGTTAATGACACCCTTTGCCCATCCTAAAGCATTGTTGCGTCTCTTATCTGTTGTAGCTTTGTCTTCTTCGGAGGAGCAGAGGACGAGATTATCGATGAGGGATGACAACGCGCTATTCACACGTTGACTTGTTGCATCACCCATATGGGCATTCTTTAAAAAGCAGCAAAAGGATTTGATGCGCGGGTGTGAAGAGTTGACGTGTCGTGGGGAAACGCGGCGAGATTCCGCTTTTATCGATTCCGCCGCAGATTCCGCTGGCGCACTTCGCTTTTAGGAACCTCAATCTCCAGCATTTCCTTATCGTATTGATTTGACTACAACACACGCTTTTCTGCGATGAAAGAATGATTAATCTCTTCAAATAGCAATGGAGGCATCGCATGAGAACCTGTGTCTGCCGCAATGGCTTTCTGTTACGGGACAAGCTCTTGAGCTTGGACTCGAATCAGGCTTTCGAGGTCGATCTACTTGGCCATAAATGGTGGACATATGTACTCACATCACTGCAGGTCAATGCATCTCTATTAAGTCCTATGTGAAGCTAAACCAGCTCGGCGAAGGAAGTGCGTATCCCATACTGTTTACAGTAATTGAGCAACAAATTTACTCATCTCAGCCTACGGCGTCGTTTACCGCGCCAGAAGTCGGGAGACATCAAAGGTTGTTGCGCTCAAGCAAGTCCGGATATCCCATGAAGAACGGCAGAATGGAGTTCCAATTACCGCCCTACGCGAAATCTCTATCCTTCGTTCTCTGAAGCATGACAACATTGTCAACGTCCTGGATGTAGCCGTGGGGGACACAGCAATGGATGAGATATACATGGTCATGGAGTATGCTGAGCAGGTTGGTGATAATTGAATCTTTATAAGACTATTGGCGCACCTAGCTGGCTTGTTTTTCCTTCACCTATGGGTGGAGGAAGTGCCGTTTGTCTCGAGATTCTAGGACTTGGCAAACCTCCTTGATGAGCTGCAAGTCAAGTTCACTATAAGTCAAGGTTCGCTATTCAACATAATTTCCGCCGAAACATTATAAGCTGATATAGGAGGCAGTCAAATGCCTTTTTCGGCAACTTCTCGAAGGCCTGGATTACCTCCACAAAAGCGACATCGTTCATCGGTATGGCTTGTCTTAGTCATGAAATGGAGAAACGGAGAAATGGAAAATCAAACGTTAACACCTAGCAATTAGTGACGTGAAGATGCAGAATATACTCTTGACCGCAAATGGGGTTCTTAAGCTTGGTCAGTTGCGCAATACTAGATGTGGAAACCTTTCGCTTATGCGTGACAGCCGATTTTGGCATGGCTCGAGCATACAGCCCTCGACCGTTGACCCCGGGAGTAGTTACAATATGGTATCGAGCACCAGAGCTGCTACTTGGTACCAAGTACTATACACCGTCTGTGGATTTGTGGTCGGCAGGACTTGTATTGGCCGAACTGTTACAAAGTGCTCCGTGCCTTACTGGAGAAACGCCCATTGATCAGTTGTCGCTCATTGTGAAACTTCTTGGTTCCCCCATGCCTGATGACTTGGCGACACTGTCAGCAATGGGATGCCCTAAGCTTATCAGGTGGCGTAGGGAGTCTTTAGCACCAGGACGACCTGATAACCTTGAGCGCCGATTCCTAGCTGAGACGACCCTGGAGACTGTCAACGTTTTGAAGGGTCTATTGAAGTGGGACCCTCAAGCTCGATGGACTGCTGCGGAGACATTGGGGAGAGGCAAAAGCAGATATGCCGCAATGGCAGATAAATGGTGGGGTGAAAGCCCTCGGGCCATCAACAAAGACTTATTGCCCACTTACCCCGAAGTTAGGAATGGTGTTGCGGTGAGAGACATGGAGCATCGCGCCCAAGTGGGGGTAGTAGACCCAGGAGAACCCAAAGGTGTGGTAGAGGAAAGCGCAGTTGGTTATGTGTTCGATTTCGAAGGTCAGAGTGGTGTACGGAGGCCGGCAAAGAGACCTCGTGCGGGTTGATGGGGAGACTAGAAAAAGCTTTGATGCAGCAGGTACTGGCGGTCTGAAAAGCAAGATTTGATATTGGCCGCCAGATCTGCCCTATCCAAATCATACTCCTGCCCGTGATCACGATTGTTCCATTCCACTGATAACGATGCCTCCTTTATCGTCAATGCAACTATCTCTGCATGTCATCAAGCGATACCAACGACCGTCATCTGATCTACGACGGCGTCCTTGGAAAGCCCAGGCTTTGATCACGCACACAACATCCTGCCAATCGCAAACATCCGACGACACTCCTAGTCTCCTTTCGTAGCTTCGTCGCACAATCGTGATCTGTATATTTGATGACAAGTAAAGAATCTTGGCGGTGCACAGTCCCCTTGAACATGAGTGATGAGTCTCGGAGAATCCTTAGCGGGGTGCGGTATGGCAGCATGTTCCTCGCTTCCAAGTGTTCGACTGTCTGCCTCCGATCCTCCACGCACCACTCACTCATTTCCCCATATTGCGGGGACCGTACAAGGGGAATTGCATTCCAGCTTGGGGAGGTTACATTGTTACACAGCTTGAGCATATGATCCATTCATTCACAGTTTGAGGGTTTGAGATTCACGCTGCCGCCGCAGCATATTGAGGGGCGGAACTCGTCACTACAAGAATACTCAATCACCAGCCACAAAGTAGTGGAAGCTTCAACAACATGACTCGGCGCATCGTCTACAGCGCTGCCTTGCTGGTGTTTCTCGTCGGTAAGCTTCTACTTTATCTTACTATACGAGAGCTTTGGCAGAAGAAAGCTAACAAGAGCCCCGCAGCGTGTGCTATGACCTTGACCAGCATCATAACACCCAGATGGATCAGCTGGAACAGTGAAACGGTATTCAACCTCCTATCCATTCTGTGGAAGCTATCCTTTCTCAATCCAAGATCCTCGCTAAAATCCCCATGCTCTGACAGCCCAGCGGCGAACACATCCACTATACCTATGGCCTCCACAAACGCTGTTCCTCCCTCACGCACACTTGCGAATCCTTCCCACAGCCAGCAGATTGTCACAAGGATCGCTTTTTTTGCTCCATGTGGCGCTCTGTCGGCTTTCTGATGTCATTTGCTGTAGTTGGTGAGGGTGGAACGCTGATAGCGTACATTGTGGTTCTTGGGGGCGGAAAGCAAAAGAGGGAAAGTGGGTGGAAGATATTGAGCGGGATGCTGTTCTTGGTGGGGGTAATACAGTGTACTGGGATGGCTTTGGTCGTGAGTGGTACCTCCCAGTAGATTATGGACAGGGGAGATGCGGGATATCGGTGAGGGGTTGTGTAGCTGATGATGTGGGGTGCTTTAGGCATACCTTTACGACAACGACGACCGCTTCTTCCCTGGCTGGGAACTAGATACCTCCTGGATCCTATGCACTGCCAGTTGGAGCATCATGGTGCTCTTGGCTGGTGGGATTGCCGCCGCCGCGTTACTGCTACCCTCGGAAGAGGGCTATGAGCTGATACCCAATCACGATCGGGAAGAATGGGAGTCATGAGCATTCGCATGATCTCGAAGGGGCACAACTTGGACGGATACTCAGCAAATACGCACCCATGGTGTGAATGAGCAGCACGCCGAGCCTCACGAAGGCCTACGGCGTTTGAATCAATGAAAGATGTCTCTTACGAGGCATTGTCATGGAGGAATGTTGATAATGGAGGATTGAGTTTCTTTTTCCGCATTGCCGGTGCGATTATTTACGGAGATCTCTGCTTTTATGCTGGCAAGGCGTTATACATGGGAGTGGCTTTTTTTCTCTTGAGCTTCTTTCGATAGCCGAAATCTAGGGATTTTCATTGCTTTCCCAACGCGTTTTGCAATTCCCGCTGTCGTACGTACGGTCATCTACGAAATTGGGAAAGAAGGAGAATCCAGTCATCTTCTTTTTCCCGCATATGCAGCCAGCTGGATCCAAGATAGCCGTCTTCAATCGTGAACACTTTGCCCCTTTTTGCGAGATGACATTTGCAGCCACATCTACTTTCTATCCCAGGGCATCGAAGCCTTGTATTTTCTTTTCCTGACGTTGTCCTTTGATTTAAATTTAATGCAACCAACCTAGCCCCCAAGAAGCCAGGTCTCACCTTAAACACCCATGCTACATATGCAAGACGAAATCTCTCCCATCGCCCAATCCACATCAAACCCCCATATCCTCTACCCATTACCCCCCAGCCTCTCCGTCCACGCCCACCTCGTCCTCTTCGCCTTGAGCAAAGCATATGCCAGTAACCGATACACAACGACACAAACCCCCAACGCCACAAGATTCAGCCCAGCATCCGTCTCCAGATTATACAACCTCAGCGCATCCTCCCCCGTCTCCACCGGACATCTTCCACTTGGCAGTTTCTGAAACTCCGTGCACGTAAACACCACCCCGCGCAGCGTATACGGCGCCAAATTCCCCAAACTCCACTTGATCGGACTGAGATGATTCCACGCCTGCAAAAACGTAGGGATATTCAGGCTCATAACGCCGCCCATCACAGTAGCGACACTGAGCAAGACAGAAGTGAGGTTGACGGCGAAACCGGTGTGCGAGACGAGGGTGTTGAAGACGATGCCAACGCTCTCGCCGCAGGAGACGATGGCGAAGCAGTTGAAGGCGACGATGAAGAAGAGGCTTGCGGAGCGCGGGAGGCCGGCGGCGAGGACGGTGAGGATGGCGAATAGGAGGGAGGTGAGGAGCTCGAAGGGGAGCTCGGCGGCGGTGTATTGGATGAAAAAGGCTTCGACGCTGTAGGCGCCGTCATCGTGTTCGCGGTAGAAGACTGGATGGGTTGCTTAGATGGGGTATTTGGAGGATGGTCAATTTGATGTTTACGTACCTTGCTTTTCATCCGGGTAGACGGCGACATTTTGAAGCATGCCGACGAAATACAAAGCGGCGAATTCTTGGATAAAGCCTAGCCGGGTTTGCACGCTGTAATAGTCGTGCTTGAGAGGTGCGAAGAAGAGTGTTAGAATGATGGAAAAGCCCAGGACTTGGGTTGTGCGTGCGACGATGGAAGGAGGGTTGCGGCGGAAGTTAATGAAGCTGCGATGGAGGAGTAGAGGGAAGGCGATGCGGAATGGTGTCATTGCGCGAGCAAGACTGCCGAGTTGGGCCGGGGTGTCAATATGGGAGGTTGAGCGGACGATGTCGGGCTGAGTCTTATCCCAATCCATAATTAAGGAGCGGACTTTCTCTCTGCTGGCAGCTTCCTTGGTGGAGTGTTGGAGATCAACAGTGATGAGGTCCAGGGCAAAATCGGCGGGGTTTGTTGCGGTAGGGCATTCGTGGCCTAGAGAGGCAAAATGGGGGAGCATGAGGGAGCCATTACCGGCGTAGGCAGGAGAGCCGCCTCGGGCGAGGAGAAGAACGTTGCCAAAGTGCTTGAACAAATCGGACCGCGATTGATGGATAGTGAGGATCAAGGTTCGCCCTTCTTCTGCCAGCCCCTTTAGAACGTCGATAATCGACGACGCCGTGAATGCATCGAGGCCGGAGGTAGGCTCATCCAAGAGTAGGATCCGCGGATCTGTCAATATTTGCGTGGCTATTGTGACACGGCGCTTTTCGCCGCCACTGATACCCTTGACCAACTCGCTACCGACTAAATTATCTGCACAGTCGCGCAGTCCCAGCTTCAGTAGTACAGATTCTGCTCGTTGTATCTTCTCCTCTTTCGACATATGGGTAGGTAGTCGGAGCCCAGCTGCGAATCGGAGATTCTCTCTTACAGTGAGGTACGGGAGGAGGGAGTCGTCATCCTGGCAAACATAGGAACAGATCGAGCGAATCACGCCCTCGGAAGGAACTGCGCCATTGAAGAACATGTCCCCATCTGTTTCGTATTTAGTTGATATGGAATTGTGAAGACGTCGAGCCATTAGGTTGAGTAGTGAAGTTTTGCCGCTCTGATGATTGTCAGTAATTGAACGGGAAATACGATAGCGAGAAAGGAAGCATACTCCTGAAGGCCCCATGATAACATTCAACAAACCTGGTTCAAACCTGGTATTGATGGGTTTTAGAACCGAGACTTTCGTCGCTTTCTTGAAGAAAAGCTTGCGCTTCTGAATATCGAGGCTGTAGTTATGGAGTCTGATGTCCACTGTCCGTACTTCTTCCAACGAACGAGCTATCAAGTTCTCCTTTCCAGCAGATTGATCTACCTCGGTCTTCCGGGCTCGCGAAATGCTCATTTCAACTTTCCAAAACTGCAGGATAAGAGCAGCTCCGAGGTAAAAGGTAATCACAAATGCTAAGAGAATGATGATCGGTCTAATAATCCAATTGGAAGGAAAACCAAGAGACTCCATGATATAAGCCCCAGTGTATTGTTTACAAGCCGGGTTCGCGGTACCACCAGAGACTGGACAATCATAGAGCTGACCTGCAGGATCTGAAGTATGACCGACGAACTCATTAGCTGCCAACGCCCCAAAAGCATAGAAAACGTAGGCTGTCCACTTTTAGCCGAAGCTGTCAGCATCCCACTTAAACAAGCAGAAGAGTATCATACACACCTTGAACCATCGAACGTATACGGGTATCTGATTCGACTGAACGAAATATCCACAAGCCAAGCTCTGAATGGTATACGCCATATTCGCAATTAACGATGCCCCGGCAAAATTTCTGGAAAAGGCCACGCATAATGTAGCGAGTGTGACAGCTATATATTGACTGAGAAGCGTGACGGCAAAGAAAGTAAAGAATTGACTTGCAAGTGGTCGGAAGCCCGCCATGAAGTAGTATACAACGGAAAAGATGAGCGGAACAGGAATGTCTTCAATGAATACACGTGCCAGCCTGCGGCTGATCAGGAACGCGGGAACATCAACCACGCCCTCACCATATTCTCGATCAAAGAGTTGAATATCGATAGTAAGCCGATAGGTTTCAAAGAGTAGGATAAGGTACCCTTGAAACGAAGCAGCAGTGTAGAGTGCTCCTTCTCTGCTGCGTATGCCTTGCAGACTCCCATCCAGGTGGAGGAATATCCAGCCGGTTATTATGGCCATGCTCGTAGCTTCTAACAAAGAACCGGCCATTCCCATAGGATCTCTGTACGTCACTTTTACCGTCCGTCCGGTCAGCACCTTCACCTGCCGCATTAACGCAGACTTCTGGCTTTTTGACTTGACATTGGCAAGGTCATCCACAAGACTTCTATCTTTCTCATTGACATCGTGGAGAATGCGACATTCCGAATCTCGCCATGCTTGTTTCATGCTTTCAACCCGCGTAGAAGACGTTGCCTCGAGCACGGTAGACCGACTATCGACGGCTGCCAGGTCAACCAAATGCTCTGCAGGATTAACGAAAGCTGGGAGACCATGACCCAAATCGTCAAAATAGGGTAGACACTCGCTAAGCGGGCCACTGTATACCGGCGACCCTTCTGACAACAATATGAGACGGTCGAATAGGCCCCATATTTCAGACCTTGGCTGATGTATCGTAACAACAATCGTCCGACCCTTCGCTGCCAGCGTTTTCAAAGTTCGTATCAGCTGGAAGGCACTAGTAGCATCAAGACCTGTTGTGACCTCATCAAGGAACAGGACTGAAGGATTTGCCAGCATTTGCACACCCAAGCTTGTCCGTCGTTTCTCACCACCAGAACAACCTTTGTGAACGTTGTTCCCAATTCTAGTATTTGCACATTCTTTCAAGCCAAGCTCAAGGATCACTTCTTCCACCACTCGATATCTTTCTTCCGTAGAAGTGGACGAGGGAAGTCGCAGCTCCGCAGCGTAGAAGAGAGTCTCGCGAACAGTCAAGGTAGGCAACAAAACGTCTTGTTGCATAACGTAGGCGCTTCGAATGCTTGTTATCTTTGGATTTCCGTTATACAAGATATCTCCAGTGATTTTCAGCCTCCCGCCACCCATCCTGTAGGCTAATGTGTTTAACAACGTTGTCTTCCCACTCCCACTGCTACCTAGTATGGCCGTCAGGCTCCCACTCGGCATAGTTGCGCTCACTCCGTTAAGGATTGTTTTGAACTCCTTCTGTTTCTCGGCCTTTCTCCTTCCAAAAGACGTCTTCAAGGCTGCAATCCCGTTTGGCGAAACGTCAATATTGACGGACAGATTCCTGACGCTGACATTGACAGCATCCACAGCACGGAAAGAAAGGTCATTCGCCGTGGCGTCGAGGTTGAGACTCCTCGCCGGAGATGTATGCTCAGTTGGCGGCGACGCCGAGTCGCTCTCGAGCTCAATCTCTTTACTCATTTTTGCTGCAGGCGCAATGGAACCAACAAATATCCCTACACGATCGAATGAGGTGGTGGAATCAGACCAGCACGCTCGAAGCGTGCCATGACAGTGGGCAGACGAAGTGAAGTATCAGGGGGAACTTTCATACTGGTACATGAGGGAGAAAAGCCTTGAAAGCAATTCTGAGAGCTTTGAATACCTACCTCTCTACCCATAGCTCTATTTTCCATGACAGCCACAGTCGGGAACATTGAGATCCGAGGTACTCTCTAGCAGATCAACCTTACTTCTAGACTACTGTACAAGCGAGATCTGCCTAATTAGCCTAAACTTGCCACACACTCCAAAAACTCCACGAGGGGCAGATCGACGCTCGATGCTCCGAGTCCAAATCCAACCGCCATGGCTCCCTCACGAGTCTCCCCTTCACCAAACACCCTGGAACTTGCTTCGGGCTTGACCCCAGAGCAATTAGCCACTTACGACACAGATGGCTACCTCATTATCCCCTCCGCCCTCTCCCCCACCACCGTCTCCGCCCTCCTCGCCGAAACAAACCACCTCCTCACCACCTTCCCCCTAGAAACCCACCCTCTCACCAAATTTTCCACCGGTGAAACTAGCTCCCACGTCGGCGACGACTACTTCCTAACCTCCGGCGACAAAATTCGCTTCTTCTTCGAAGAAGCTGCCTTCGACCCCGCCACCTCCGCCCTCGTAAAACCCAAAGAGCGCGCTATAAACAAGATAGGACACTACTTGCATGCTCTTTCGCCCCCATTCCGAGAGGCGACACTCACACCTCTGCATGCGGGGATTGCGCGCTCGCTTGGTTTCAAGGACCCGAGAGTGCTGCAGAGCATGGTGATTTGCAAGCAGCCCGAGATCGGGGGCGCGGTGCCGCCGCATCAGGACAGCACATTCTTGTACACGGATCCGCCAAGTGCGGTTGGGTTTTGGATTGCGCTGGAGGATGCAACGCGGGAGAATGGGTGTCTGAGTTTTGCAAAGGGTTCGCATAAGAGGGCGCCGGTGAAGAGCAGGTTTGTGAGGAAGGAGGGTGGGGGAACAGAGTTTGCGGAGGTGGAGGGGCGGAGCTTCCCTAAGGGGATGGAGTTGGAGGAGGAAGGGGAGGAGGAGGAGGTTTATACAATTGGGGATGTAGAGGCGGGGACGCTGGTGCTGATTCATGGGAACTTGCTACATAAAAGTAAGAAGAACTTGAGCGGGAAAAGTAGGTTTATATATACTTTCCATGTCATTGACGGAGAGAGTGTGTACGATGAGAGAAACTGGCTGCAGCCGCCAGAAAAGGGCTTCACGAGGTTATATCCGAATTGACTTTGCGATATATGTGAGGTCCACGGGCTCACGGAAGTCACTGCTCAAAGACCTCTTGTTCCAGATGGAGTTGCTGTCACGTCGAGATGTACAGTATTTATCATAATATTTACAGGTATTTTTAACACATTTGACACGCTATAGTACTCTATTCACCACTCAGCGTCAAAGAAACAACCCTTGGTCTTGAGATCATATTCCAAATCGTCAATTCCCAGGCCCGCTGGCTTTCCATCGATCTCCGCATAAAATGACATATCCTTTAACCCCGTCCAGTCTGCGGCGCCCTCCTCCACTAGATCAACTTTCATCATTCTTTGCGCAGTTCCGCTGCCTGGCCCGGTGATCGTTACCCTCTTCGTGACTTGATTGTTAGCAGATGTTTCATTGGGCAGTGCTCCTGCGGCCTTTGTCCCGGTCATGAAGACCGTGCAGGCGGACTGAGGAAGTGTTTCAGCTTGAAGGCATGAAAGGGCGATGGAGCGGAGCGAGAAAGAGATGAACGGAGCAGAGGGGATTGCAATACTTCTGAGAGGGGCACCGGCTGGGGAAGTCATGCAATTGGGAGGAGAAATTGAATCGGACTGATTCGTTAGGGCGAAAGATGTGTAATTAAGGCCTCGATAGATCTTCGACATTTGATGGCTGAGGTGTGGAGAATCGTACTGCGCCATTAGAGATCGCATTAGTAGGGGAATTCTGGAAAAAGAGGTTTGGGCATGGGGGTCAGACATACATTTGCGAGTATATGTGTAGTTGATGTTGTGTTCGCAAAGCACATGACGGTGTGGAGGCTGCCATTGGGTGGGCGCGGCGGAGAATAGGGCCCTTGCGTAGGAAAGACCGTATAGTGTGTTCGAGATGGAAGATGACTCATGGAGCCCAAATTTGTGAGATTTAGTGCTTGGCTTGTGTTGGCATAAGGGGGACCGGCGGAATCCGGATGGGTAGCTGGAGGTGTAGTCACAGTTATATTCGATGAAGTAATAGGGGCCGGGGGCAAGATTGAAGTTGTGGGAAGGACCGAGCTCTGGGGGTTGATTGGTGGTGAATCAGATACTGAAGGCATTGAAGAAGCTGGAGGGATGGCCGGGATTGAAGGTTTTGTGGAAGAGGAAACGAACACCGTTGCTGGAGACGCAGAAGCGTTTTGTGGAGGGCTTTGCGATGATGACGTTTGGCCTATATAGCTCTGATTGAGAGAACTCTGCAGCGAAACTTGCTGCGACGGTGTTGCAGTGCTACTACCACTTGTAGCCAAAGTTGTAGGAAAGTTGATAGAGTAGCTAGGGGTTGAAGGACGGGATTCTTGTCCACGAGAAAAGGTCTCGCGTGATATGGTGCTCCCTGGCCCGGCGTCCGATGCAGGTTGTAGGGGAGCGAAGGATGTAGGTTTGAAATGGCTAAGTGTTGATCCTCCCACAATCTCCGGGAACTCTGTGCTACCAGCAAGGTTGTCATTACTGGTGGGAGTGGGCGTCTCCGAGTTCACTGTTGGCAAATTTGTTTGTAGAGATGGGCTTGTCTTGATCTTGGTTCGACAGGGTCTCGAGGAGGTTGAAGAATTCATATCTGTACCGATGTGAATTGTATTTGCGGGCTCTGATATTGTACTATCAAACGACTGAATATTAGTTGGAAGCATTGGAACGCTCATTGTAGGCATAGATGGAATTCTAGATCCAGTGATAAAGGTTGGGCCCGGTGGATAATTTGAGAACAAAGCTGGCTGCAGGCTAATATTGTGCGTAGAAGAAGCTTGGTCAACTGAATGATAATCGGACCTGCTAGTGGTGACAAGCAAAGGAATTGAAATTTTTGAAGACGACGTCCTAGGACTCGGCAATGCTTCCAAGCCCGATTTAAGAGCTGAGTTGTGGCCCGAAAAAGTGATCAAGGGCGAGGGCAACGTCTGACCCCCAACTTTACTCGAACTTGGGTAACTTAGGTAGTCAGTGGCAGTTACTGTGACAAAGATAGTGGCTGTCTGCAATTGCGGACAACTACATTCTGGTTCTGGCGTGCTCTCCGGCATCGGTTCTGAGCAGCTTGTTACGGTCACTGTGGTTTTTGAGCTGCTTAAGCTTATATTCCACACTTGACCGTGGTGCGAGGTGTTTCTGAAAGGAGTCGCACTCCCCGTCTTCGATTCTCTGAAGGCCCTGCCACCGGAGCTTGCGCTGTTCACATTACCATGACATAAAGTTCTGTTCAATTGAGCTGCAGGGGGTGGAGCGGGAAATAGCGTGGGCTTGCTGGAGGTTGAAGGATTCAACAGAAAAGCAGAATGGACCTGCATCAAGGAAACAGCAGCGTTGGGTGTATTAGAAGTTGGCCTTCTGGTTTTTTGATTGGTGTTCAGGTTTGGGGCCGTCATGGCAGGCAAAGGAAGGTGGACTGCTAGCAGGAGTGAAATGAGAGTCAATAGCATCATCAAAGGACACCAGAGGCATTAAATATCGCAAGGAAGAAATCGAAAAGAGGTGAAAAGAGTGAGAAGACTGTGAAAGGACTAGGAACCATTGAGAAAGATTTCTTCAAGGAAGAAATTCGACACCCCCTTCAGCAAGCATGCAGCAGGAGCATGTCATTGTTATCTCCACAGATGACCCTTCATGACGGCTTTGGTCATGCTGGTTTTAGCAGCCGTGTTTTATGTTCTCCTCGCGCGCGTATCATCAATATTCCATCTATCGAGGGTTTCGAGCTTCTTAGAAGAGAGGCACAGTCTCATGGAACCGGGCATGAGTCTTGGATGCAGGGGAAACTCGCTGTGCGTTGCTGAGCCGGAAGAGTTGACGCTTGGAGCGCATGATCGTAAAGTGAGAAGCGCAGGAGCAACACCCATATCCGCCGCCGCCGGACCGCCGGTGTCAGTGGAAAGCGTCCGGGAGCCACCGCTCGTGTTTACATAATCAGTCATCTCATAGGTTCTTGAATCATTCACGACACTATTCCTGGAAAGAGATGTCTCAACTTAGTTGGTGCAAGAATCAGCTATTAGTTACATATAGGCATGTTGACTTGCGTCTAGCCAAGGTGCAAAATAGCAGACTTGAGACTGCATCAAGAAACGGACGCCATGGTCAGGCACCTAGACAGAGATCAAACCATGCTACTACCACTGGACCCAGAGCCACCCAATGGAATCCCACAGAGAGTATTGGGCCCAGTCTCATGAACTAGTGCGCAGAAGCACGCTCCAGTTGAGCCGCACAGGTGTTGTTGCTCCAGCCCAGGGTAAGGTCATCCATGTACCAGTTGACGGGCTTCCCACCAACAGTTGCGAGAAATTGGACACCTGACAAGCTCCGAAAGTCTCCTGGAAATTCCACAAATCCCAAATTGCAATTGACCAACCCTGGGCACGCCGGCTGAGTAACAGTCTGAGAGACGTGCGGATTAGGGGAGGTGTGGATATATCCATTGATCGTAATAGTACAATCCGCATGTCCAACGTTATCGCAGCCTAGGTACGCAGAGTATGCATCAATCCAGTAGGCGCTTTCAGAAGCTCTGGGCCCAGCCCCAATTTCTCCAGGCAATTGCAGGCCAGCATCCGGAGACACGGTCAACTCGGTCCTATTGTAGTTCCTATAAACAGCCAGCTGTGGTGGAGAGATAGGTGGGAATGGATCACTAGGTGGAGGAACGTATCCGAAACCTGCCTCAAAGAAGAGTTTGTTGTATGGATTCAAGATGGGTGGAATGTCGGTGTCGGTCGGACCCGTGGAGAAATGTGGTAGGTCATCGAACTAGATTCCGTCAGAATGAGTAACGGCAAACTTTGGCGACAAAGCCATACGTTGATTGTGAAACCAGCAGTCTGTGTGCCACAGGAATTTGTGGCTGTAGCAGCTGTGCTCGTGGCAGTAGTTGTGTTAGAATACGAAGTATGCGAAATCGATTGGGACGGAGCTGGCAAGCTGGGCTCGACGATCGGAATACTAGTTGAGAACACTGAACTGCGGACTGGAGTCAAACTCCAGGGATAGATAGGAAGTGTCGTCGTTGGAACTAATTCAAGAACGTCAATACCGTGTCAGATCAGTTACCTGACTTAGTTCGTCTCACCTAACGTGAGAGTGTCCGATACCACAACCGTTGGTGCAGCAGGTCCAGAGAAGGATGATTGCCAGGGGTAAACAGGAACCATCGAGCTCGACCTCACTGGGATTTTGTCAATTGCGTCTTTGAACAGTTGATGACCTGGAGTAGCTTACCAGATGAGACTATGCTAGAAGTGGTCAATGGCGTTTCCGGTCCAGAGCGAGCTGAGGTTGAAGCACTGCTACCCTGGTAATTATTGGTCCAAGAGACAATCACACCATCTATTGTAGCCTCAACCACTGCTCCAAATTGTCGTGCATGCTTGTGCTTAGTGAGACTTATGGATGGAGACGAAGCCGGTATAGTAAGTGCTGATCCTGGAAGAGGCAAGCGCGTTTCGCCATCGAGACCCATCTTGTAAAACTCTGACTTGACCACACGATTTTCGCCTTCGGAAACCTTGACTGTCTTGAAAGTCGTGTAAGTTACGTTCCAGCCACTGGATCCGAGTCCTGAAAAGATCTTTGCAGAGGCAACACCGGAAGGCATAGACTCGGTGAGGGTCTCGGTATGTATAAGCGAAACCTCTGTGGTCGTGTAACTCGTGGTAGGTGTATCGCTCGCGGTTGGCTCAAGCCCTTCATCCGAGACAGGTGAGCTCTCTGGAACCGGTACAAGCGTAACAACAGATGTACTAGTGACCAGGCTGTCCGTGGATGGTGGTGCTCTGCCACCAAACCAAGACGTGACACCATTGTTTACATTGAAGGAGTACGGACCTTGATCTGCGACCACTAGCGCTGAGTTGGCTTCATCGATGCTGATAACACTTGTGAGAGTCGTGTAAACAGTGGATGTCATGGTATCCGTTGAGGTAACTGATACATCTGCTGCATTGGTCGAGACGGATCCAGAGCTAGCAATGGAGCTTGACGCTGCAACGGTAATGGTGAAGGTCTCTGTAACTGGAGAACCTGGCACGGTGGTGTAGACCGTTGAGATGCTGCCACACGCGGTTTCCGGCCTATTACACACCAGTAAGTACTTGCTTTTACACTACGTAACCCTGAAAACTATTCCGAAATCGAAAGACAACTTCCTGGCTGCGCGAGATCTTGGATGTTTAAGGCCCACTGCCGGCGGCAATAAATTGGAATACTCGTCCCAGTGCTTCGTTGGCTTAGGAAAGAGCCCAGATGCCTTGATATCTCTGGCCAGAAGATGGCACAGCAATGTGTGCTCCTTCCAGAAAGAACACATTGGTGTATTTCTGTCGATCATCAATCGGCCAGGGACTGGTAGACTTACTCTGCGTATGCAACGGTTGCGGCAAGGCCGAGCATGGGCACCACCTTAGATAAATGCATGGCTGACGAAGTGCGTTGTGGTAGCAAAAGATTGGAGTAAGATGGAATCAATTGGATGGCCGGCAGTTGTGCAGGCTAGAACGAGTGGCTTAACTGTAAGGTGCAGATAAAAGAATGTGGAGTGGTACCGGGGTGAAAGAGTGTAAAGGTGAATGTGGAGTGGTGTTTTGGGTGTTGATATTTGAAAGTCGCACTAAGGTGTTAGTAGGGTTCTATACTTTACACCTTTCCAACGGCTATGCATTCACTTCCATGCTCCTTAGGAACCCATGGATCGAGGATACCTTAAGGCTGCAGTAAGTGAATCCTGCAGCCATCCGCCATGGTAGTCTACCTTGTGCAACGGACTGAGATCGAAGATTCAGCCAGTGGTACAATATCGCCCTCCACTTGAGGCCCATGCATGACCTTCATTGGCGATGGCTGGGTATCAGAAATTTTTAGTGTATGATTGAAGAAGAGAATACATTAGTCTACAGTCCATGACCTCGTGAAAGAATAATGTCCGTTTACCAATAACCTACCTGACTTGATAATAGATTCACGCCGAGCTTTGAGCTTAGGTACGTTTGACTATACGCTGTCACTGAACTGATCGACGCTTCAGGACAAGGGCTGACAGGAAATATCCCGACATAGCAGATTCTATGAAATATTGCTTTTTCTCTCTCGACGCTACCGGATCGGGCTGTGTGGCTCAAAATCGTGGGTTTTTATAATTATCACATCGGCCCTGGGTCTACATCATGATAAAAGCCATGTCTGACCACAAAGGGACGGGTACAGTCTGATTATCGTATGCAGAACGGTCTGGGGCTCGGCGTGTGGTTCGGTCCATATTCACCTCTGTGATAGGTAGTACAACGACAACCACCGAGCATCAACGATCCGGTATCTGACCATCTATAAACAAATTTCGTTGTCAGTGATTGAGTCGCTAAGTGTTATATCTGTTTGAGCCTTGAAAGATTATTTACCTAATTGGAACTGATACGAGACTTCAATACCCTTGTGAAATCGATCGAATTCCAGAGGCTGGGAGGCGAACCAAGGGCCGGTCGGTTTCTTGATCACGCGATAAAAGGCAATGTAGAAGAGCTGTTGTTACGGCTATTGAAGACAAAGACTTCCGCTTTCTGTCAAGCAAAGCAAGTTGTAGTACCAATAGGTAGAACTCGTTCCATTTCCGAGCCAAATTCAGAAAAAGCCTAGAGCTCTACTTCTTTCTGATGCCTTTTCCGCAAAATCAGCCGGTATAGAAAGCTTTCCACATTATTCTTTTACAAAGCAGCGGCGACGTTGGGTTGTGATCCATTTTTAGGCTCATTTTTTATGGTCAGTCTTGTGGGGAATGTGTTTAAAGTCGTATCTGGGTTTAACAAGGCCAGAGACTTTGATGCCAGAATCTTCGAAAATACAAAGAGACCTCCAAGCGTGTTGAAGCTTCTCAATGGCACTTTAAAGATAGCCAGCTTGTCCCACAACCCGAGTTTGCAGAAGCTAAAATAACAGTCAAGTTGATCGTCCGCCATTAAGCCAAAGCTGTCATATGCAAGTGCAGGTCCAAGCCATACCATTTAAGAAGAACCCCGAATTCGTCGAAGGTGTAATGTGACCGGCAATACAAAGCGCAGTAATATACCCAAGAAAGTTGTGTGGAGGGTGGAAAACGTAGGATACAAACTTGTTGTTTAGATTCACTGTTAAAGCTGGTCGAGACTGAGTATCACCGAGCGTTGCCAATCCGCTCCAATGGAACTGTGAGGAAGAAAAGTCTTTGGTAGCTGTCCACATGTCCAATCATCGTTGCACGGCGTTCGATTTTGCTTGGTGGTGATTATTTCTGACGCCTCTCCACCTCCACAGATTGAATGGGAGGGATATTGAATTTTGCCCATCGAAGTATTCTTTCTTCGTGCACGACTTACGTAGAGGTGTTTCATGACACCATCGCATCGCTTGCCTCAGTGGCTGTGTATCCTGCCCCAGTACAAGTTAGTCGCTGCCCAAGGTATGATAGGACACGCTAGATGTTGTATCTATGTTTTACTGGTTTTTTGCTTGCTGTGGTGTCAGAACAGAGGAAGCTGAGCGCCGGATACTAAGATCTTACCAGTCATCGAAAGTGGTGTGCAACTAAACGAATGGTAATTTGCTAAGTGTAAGTACCTGACAACTGGCGGCCAAGAGCAATGTAAAGCCATATGATCAGACAGGAAGCGCAAGAATATGGAGGTATTATCTACTTGGAACACTGCGTTGAGCTCGAATTGCGGGAGGTCGAAACGTCTCTGTCGACCTCTCGGTACCACATACCATCTCCCAATCGGAAGCTTACCGCTCCCCAGAACAGCCACAAGATCTGGTATACCAGCCTTGCTCTGCCCGATACGCTTTAATTAGACATTGGCTGGCGGTTCCCCAAGGCAACTGCACAGAGATGTCACACTGCATTACAGGCCGACTACCGATTCTTCTAAGCGACCAATTCTGATGCACTGGCACGACTGGCTCTCCCATCAGTATTATTATTCAATAGCGCTCATCTAACTTTCATAACGTTACTTCAACCCCTGATCTCAACGCACATAAATGCTAATGCATGATAGACGCTTCTGCGCTTAATTCCATCCCTGGGTCAATGTCCATATACTCACGACTATCGATCATTATGCGTTTGAAAGCATTGTCTTACTTTCCTTGCGAGAACACTGCATAATCTGCAGACCCCAGCTTTGGCACCCATACTCTCGGCATATCTTTCCCAGATCTGTAGCCGTATGCAAAGATCTGTTGCTTTCTGCCTGGCACAAGCCATTAGATTGTCGCTAAGCATGAGAACAGCGAACGACAAGAACCAAGACCGAGATTTCAACTGGTTATCTGAACGTAGTCTTCACAATATTTGAAGGATCGAAAATCTCTTTAAAGGCTTCGTGATCGCCTGGTCCGCCCTTGCAATTGTCTGCTGCCGTGGTCTCGACTGCAAACACAATGTTGTCGAAGACACCCTGGAATTCTGGTTCAGAAAAAAGAACGTCTTTCCACATACGTGCCACCTGTCTCACTGGGTTACGAAAGCTGGGGCCCACCCCAAAAGCACCCATACACAAGTCTGTGTGGTGCCACGCTGCCGCAATCCTTAGCACTGTTCGCATTTTTTCTTTCATCAACTCCTTCTCTTGCTCGAATGAATAATTCTCGCCGGACTCGTCGAGCTTCGGTCGTCTGACTGGTGCGACAGAGATGATGGGCAAGGACTTGAAGTCCTTCCAGACAGAGTATCCCTTATCACTCGTGGAGCGGAAAATCACTGTTCATGCAATTAGATGGAGACAAGCTCAATGGATCATGAGCTTGAAGTGCGACGCACCAACATGAGGTGAATAGATCCCGCCCGTTGTTTGGAGGGGATAGTGAGGGCTATGTGTAGGAGATTTTGACGGTGTGGTGAGAGCGTGTACGAGATTCGACCGGCGGCAAAGACATTCTTCAGGCGCTATAAGTCCAGATTCCCAATCACCTCCAGCACGCTTTTCGTTTGCCATATTGACGACGGGGATCCGCTCTCCTCCTTTGCCACTTTCGGCCGCACATTCATCGGCATTATTTCTAGCATTGTAATCATACCAATCCAATGCCACATCGACCGGGTCACCGTCAATAACCGCGATACGGAGCTTCCTTGGCATTCCATTTGGACTTTCACGGTTCGCTCGAAGTTTCGACGAATCGGAATATAGATAGGATCGGGCCGGAAATTGAGGGAGTCTCTGTTCTATGTACGGAATATATTTTCTCTTTGCTTCTGCAGCAACATCGGACGGCTTCAACTTTGCTTGAGGCATACTGACAGTAGGTTATATAATCGAACGCGGTGGGTAAGTTGTAGGGCTCGAAGCTGAGTGGTGTCAAAAAGCAAAGAAGAAGTCGAGGCAAAAGCAAGCGGGAGGAAAGCGTGACTTTATCATGTTAATGAGCTTTCTTGCATGTCGAACACATAAGAGAGTCAGGTAGATCGAGACAGCATGCCGCTGTTATAACGAGTGCTGTCAGACTCGTAAGTTGTAATCTGACAGCTGGTCTAACAACCCGGCCTATCCAGTGTCTGGACAGGTGATGGGGTTTCTCGGACTCGGCTCATCAGACATGGGAGATATAAGCCTTTTCCGCCAACATTTCAGTTGCGGTGGGAAGACTCTGCGCCTAGATCCTCCGGTGTAGACAGCCACGAATGGAGCACGGTCGAATCACGGGGCACGCCTTGAACGACACCGCATGGGACATTGTTTCTGGAAGCGTGGGAAGACTAAGGAAGACAGATCTAGTTGGGATCTGTGTGGCTGTAAGGTGCATGATCTGTCCATTCTCAAGATCGCGCTATCCTTTCAACCTTTTCAATTCGCCGTCTCAGATCGTGGACCCCTTTTATGCGCTAATCGGTCTAAGCGCATCTCGGCCGTCAAGTCCCATTACCTTACGGACGATGTACTTTACGCTTTACCTTACTCCCATACGGTACGTGAGAAACTAAGGTACGGGAAGTACGAGTGCGGATTTACACGGTAGAGACTAGAGAGACATTTGCTGGATCGTGCAGAGTGGGTCTCTCTTGGAATAGGCCGGTCCAGTCAGATATCAGTTATCACTTACCTTCACATTCGGCCATTGAGGTATGGCTGTACAACCCACCCGTGCATCCCCAGAACCAGGTTAGGCGGTATTGAATGTATGGCTTGGGATCAGCTAGTGTCACTCAACCAGGTCGGCTGGGCGGGCTACATGCGAGGTTTTTCCGACAGGGCAGAAGGGGAGAAGAATGATGGAAGGATGATCGCAACTGTGTACCTAATTTAATGTTGCACAATACTGCCGTTGGAATGTGGGAGCGAGGAGCCGGCGGCCATGCAGCCAGTGGGCGTCGCTTGACATAGATTGTACAGTAGAGAGGAATAATCTTTCAGCACCACTACCTACTAGAGTCAGTCAGTAGTAATCGTAGAACATTCGCCGGCGCCCGTCAGAGACACGTCCAAGTCTTGCTCTCTGTGGCTTTGATAATAAATGCACCACGGATGGTGCCATTGCTACGGACATCGTAGGCGCAAAGCCTTATGGTGATACTCTCGGTAGACGTGTATGTGTACCTGCGGGCGGCTTTCGTGTGCTACACTATGTAGTACCTTGCCGTTATGACTCCTCGAAGTGCCGACTTGACCCTACTCCGCGGATACTTGGGAGGCGTCTATTTTACGTAAGCAAGCTTGCTTAGGTTTTGTACTATTCTAAGGTAAACATTCCGACAAAGCAAAACAAACGCAAGGTAACACGATCCATCACCAAGTACGCTGCCACCTGCCTAGGTAGTCATGATATGGCGGTCCATCCGTCTATTAAGCCATCTATCAGGATGTACGATCCCCAGCCGGATGTGGTTGCGACACTCGTCGTCTGCCTTGCGAGCTTCCAATCGAAGCATAGCTAATGTACTGGCTATTGCTCCGTCGGCCGCGGACAATCAGGTAACAGCATTTGGATCTGTGCGAACCGTCCGGAAGCAGAAACACCGTGCTTTTGTTGAGGTCGGAGATGGCTCTACAGTTCATACGTTGCAAGCCATACTTGAGCCTCCACAGGCCGAAGGGTATGTTTTGCTCCACCACGCCCATTCTTTTGCCTCTGACTAATGTACACCTCCAGTCTCGGCACAGGCACTTCGGTAGCTATCAGCGGTACATGGCAGCCTTCGCCACCGGGAAAAGAACAAAGATTTGAACTAAAGGCAGAGGATGTCCGAATAATCGGCTCAGCTGATGCAGAAGTCAGTCCTTACCTTGAGAGCATTATACACATGTGAAAAACCTGTTTCAGCTGATCTGGGAAAGCTGAAAACATTACGGTCTACAGAATTATCCGATGCAAAAGAAGTTTCATAGCGCCGAATACCTCCGGAGTATTCCACATCTTAGATTACGGACGCCGTTGAATGCGCTGCTTGCGCGTCTCAGGTCTGAGTGTGATTTGTTCCTTTCACAGTTTTTCCATGATAGGGAATTCGTCCGGTTGCAACCACCAATCATTACCTCATCCGACTGCGAGGGGGCTGGCGATGTTTTCACCATATCTCCTCGTCCAATGTCGCCACATCCGAGCGGCGTTGATGGGGAACAATTTTTCCGAGACCCGAAGTTCTTGACAGTTTCTTCTCAGCTTCACCTCGAAGCTTTCGTCCATGAGCACCAGAAGGTCTGGACTTTGTCTCCAACTTTCCGTGCGGAACGAAGTGATACTCCTCGCCATGTGAGTGAGTTTTGGATGCTGGAGGCAGAGATACGGACTGAAAGTCTGCAAGATGTCATGGATATGGTTGAGGTTATGATTCGTTCTCTTGTCATGAAACTATCAGACTCAGGGCTTTATGAGCAATTTATGTCTATCAAAAACCGAGGAGAAACCGAGGAGGATGGGAACTCCTATCCCGTTCCTGGCATGATCCATGGGCGATGGGATGGGTTGAAGCAAAAACCATGGCCTCGTATCACCTACGAAGAAGCATTGCACCGACTCCATAATGCTGCTCTATCGAATCCGTCGATTTTTCAGTATAAGCCCTCTTGGGACTCGGGTTTGCAACTAGAACACGAGAAATTTATTGCGGCAGACATTGGGCGTGGAAGTCCTGTTTTTGTAACGCATTACCCCCGAGACATCAAGCCGTTCTACATGCTCCCGTCCAAGGCATGTCACATCGATGTCCCACCCACTGGTAAACGAGACACTGCCGCGTGTTTCGACCTTTTGTTACCTGAGATGTGTGAGGTGGTTGGCGGGTCTTTGCGTGAGCATCGCCTCCACGATTTGATTCACTCCATGCACCAACACGGCCTTATATCATCTACTGGAGGTAAAACGATCCAGGAAAACGAGCAGCTACGCGCATCTCCATCGATGGAAGCCGGTAGCCTTGACTGGTATGTTGACCTCCGTCGATACGGAAGTGTTCCCCATGGTGGGTTTGGGCTCGGGTTCGATCGGTTATTGGGTTATCTTGCCGGTATCCGCAATATAAAAGATGTTATTCCTTGGCCTCGATATTATGGGCGCTGCGACTGCTGACCGGTCGATGGGGGTTCTACTATCACAACCGCCACGATATGTTTGGTGGTGGGGAAGGTATGAATGGCAATCCGACACAGTTTTTCGAGGCTGTGATACGTGAACCTTAGCCAGCTATCTACCATTTGCTTTCGGTAGGGCTATGGTCCGTGAAACGATCTTTCTACTTCCTATCATGCTATGCACTCTTCTCTCTCACAAGCACCTTAGGGGAAGGTCGACCACCGTCTAAGATGTACCACTGTCGAGCCTGAACTCTCAAAAGAGAACCGCAAACTCGTAAGACTCACGTGATGCGGATGTGCTTGGGCCTCTCTCCCCCTCCTCCGACTCCGGGTTCACTGGTTTATGCATACCCTAGCGTACCAAAGCTTGGCGCACTTTAAACCGAAGCCTCCCCAATGGGGCAAGTGTTCAAGGTAGAGTTTGACAGCATCAACTATCAAGGTATCTCCAACCATGGGACTCTCGTATTTAATGTTCTTGATCCCGACTTCTCTTCCAACATCCCTGCTGTTGCTTCTGCTTTGAGACGATGTGCAGGTGTAGGGATTACACATTAAGAACTTGTAGTGATGATGATATCCAGTGGAAAACCAGCAACCACAAAGCAATGCTATCGCCCAAGCCTTCGCGACCGAGGATTTCTTTTCCTGTGTAGCATACACAGTAAATTTATCATTGTCGATGGAGCCTGCCAATGAATGTTGTTCGATTGGTCATCCACGCTTGGCATCGGTCATTGGAACTGTCATGGTCCGCACGTCCCCGTTCTGGAGCATTTCTCCTTGTTCCTTGATGCGGCGCATGCAGGGAAAAGGTGTGTCAGATCGGAATTAGTCGTCGGTCGATCCCACCAGCTGACGGGGCTGACACTGTTGATGCTTGGACATCGATTCCAACTGATGGGCATCTCTGCGAATAACGTCTGTTGTGAAGGCACGCGGCACACGAGTCCATCCACTGCGAGTTAGTGTACGTAGCTAGTAGTAACAGCAACGTTGGTGTTGGCGTGCAGGCTTGACGGCTACCGTTTCACACCTATGTATTCCGTACTACGTATCGAACACGAAAAGAGGCTGACTGAGGGCCCATCCCTGGACACTGATGACATTTGGATGTTTGCAGATGCGAGACTCGCATATACGTGGCTGTGATTGGTCGGAGACGGGCCTTGGCGGGGATTCGCGGCCGAGTCCAGAGCCTTTTGGAGCGATGAGATTAGAGTTCGTGGCGCAATTTACGCTTATAATCGGACAAGCATTCGCAAAAAGAGTTCCTGTCGTCAAGCCTACCAGTACGGAATACAGGGAGTACCTTACCTTTCCTTCTTTAATCAAGGTAACAGGAATAACAAATCACAATACCGGATTTAAAGCAGTGGGATTTCCGAATTGGTTATATTATTTTAACACAATAGGCAAATGGGGATATCTTGATCCATGTTATTTCCACGCCGGAAAAAGAAAAGCCCTTGGGGAGTACATATGTACTTTTCGATGTCGATCGGTGGCCCAATATTGAGGTGACATCAATTCAAGCTTGATTAAAGATCTGGATAAGGGCGAGCAAGCCAAAGCTTAAAGTACCTTATTTACCACCTTACCGTACAGCCCAATTTCCATTTTTCCATGTCAGGTGTTTCCGAAAGTCAATAAGAATATATGGATAATCCATGAAATGTCAAAGGACACTTTTTCCTATGCCATGGGTATGTGTGTGTATGTGTGTGTGTGTGTGAGTGAGTTATGTATGTGCCGCATGAAACTGACTTTCAATCATCCAACTGTAGCCTGGGTTTGTCCCCCAATTAAGGCAAGCGATACCACGATTATCATTCTCCCTCCTCGTCCACCTCCTTGGCCCCCCTCAAACGTCACTTTCATCGCTCCAACCAACCTTAATTCCTTGATAACACGTTCCCCCCCGTCTCACCCTGACGGCTCACCGACTTCTTTGCCACGAGCCGCTGTCTCTGGAACGCGCCCAAAACATTTGCGGTACTGCTTGCGCTCTCCTCTTCAATAGCGTTCAGCAAGCGGCTTCTGCCTATCCGGTAACTCCGCTGCCACTGGCTGCATCCTACAACTGTAAGATCATCATTGTTAGACGCACTCAATACCCGGTTGTCCAACTGAGACATGAGCTCATTTGCAATATTGTGGTAAGTCCAAGAGTTCCGTGTGTATGACCTCTATGGTCAACTATGCGTATCTTCCATAAAAATACAGACTGCTGTATTACCATAGATCTGGTCTGATCGTGATTGTATCATCCAAGAATACAGGATCGATGCTACTTCACTTGTGTGAATCAACAGAACCCAAGTCCTACTACCTATAGTACTGACTTGGATTTAATTCGGCGACTGTAATGCCTCCACACTTGTCTTCACTATGTACGATTCACCTTTTCCTAACGGTATAGCTGACAACGGTTCCAGAAGCCATCTTCAGAAACACTGTCCTGACGCAGTGCCGCGAATCTCACTCCAAGCTTGCTACTTGTTGATGGCCTGCAGGTTTGTTTGAGAGTCAGGCGTGATCTCAGTACCGCCTGTCTGGACACAAACAAACGTCCTATTCAGGATCTGAAGATGGACACTTACAATGGTCATGTGCGAACGCCGGCGGATGCCATCGTTCTATTCGAAGCGTGCCGCTTGGGTCTCCTTCCCCGTGTTCAGCGACGACTCTCGGAGAAGGAGCGTCAGTCAATCAAATCTGGGTCTGTGTTCGTTTGGGACGAAAGGGAAGCAGGCATGAGAAGGTGGACCGATGGCAAATCATGGAGCGCCAGCAGGGTATCAGGAAGCTTTCTTACATATCGAGAAATGGAGGGAAAACGTGGCGGCAACGGTTTCGCTCCACCACTCGCCGCATCAAGAGGTCAAGGGAAAACTCCGGACAGTACACGCGGCAGCGATTCAGATCTAGAAATGGCCGGCGAAGACGGGCCTGACGGTTATCGGTATAAACCCGATGGGCTAATGAAGCAATCATTCAGCATTACAACATCACAAGGGAACCACCTACACCTCATCAGTTATTATGCTCGTTCACATCCAACCGCACAAGGGCTAAACAACCCTACAAGCGATCCAAATTTACGCCACATTCGCCCGGCAAAGGGCATGTATCCCGAGTCAACGGTGCACGAGCAACAAAATATTCCCGCCGTGACAAGAGCGCCAATGGTAAGTGCCCCATACTCGACTGTGCCTCACATGGCAGGATATGCTCGCTCAGGGCCTCCCCAACACCCCATGAGCTATGCCCAGCCTGGCTATGGCTGGACCTCCCAGCCCCAAATGCAAGCGCAACATCATGGATATGGTTATCAATACACGTCCAACGGCGGTCCACCTCCACCAAGCAACGGCCACTCGCCTCTTTTTCACGTACAGCCAGCTCACACGCCGCTGTCGCAGCTCCAAGCTTATGCCCAGTATGATCGATCCCCTGCACCTCCTTCGCCCGCCGAAAATCTCCCCCCGCCTCCGTCACAGCACCACCGAAATTCCCATTCTGGGAGCGGAATGCAGCAATATAATCAGAACCCCTCGCCGGGCGTAGCGCAGGCCGTAATGAATGCCCAGCAGCAGACCCAAGCACGGAACCCTTCGTCAACACCGCCGATGTCCAAGATAGACCCCCGACTGATGGCTCCATCGCCATTGACCCAAAACAACACTCAGTCTAGATCGCCTTCTCCTCCGCCGTCGAAGCAAGATACTTCAAACGGTACAACGCCAACTCAAGGCAACGGCGCCAGCACGATTCCAAGCATTGGTTCTCTGATGAATGGCTCATCAGCCGACAAAGCAGATGCCCAGAGTGAGGTGAGCAATCGATCCAGTAGTAGAAGTCCAGGCGGGACTAAAAAAGAAGATGGACCAAAGGACATCCCAAACGATAAGCTCGGATTCGGCGAAGACATGAGGGCGCTGAGGGTGTTGGATCGGGCTTTCAAGACCTGAGGGCTTTCGGGGGGATCACGGGATTTCTGGGAAGCAGATGTCGGGAGAGTCTTGTGAAGGAGGAGCCGGCGGTTAGTCAATGGCAAGTAAACTGCACGATTACCCGTCAAGGCTTTGTTCATGACGCATATGTTGTATGAGAAGGTTATGGCATGTGATAGGGGGCTTATTCTGCGTCTCTTGGAGGATCCTGTTTGCACCTTTAGCGGGAGGAATTGATTAGGGCCATCAGCAAAATAGCGGCTGACTGGAGGAGGTAACCACTAGATTGTCAAATACCGAACCATGTACCCTAATGCCAGACTTTTACATTATCAACCCCAGTACCTCTGTCCAATATGTACAGCCCGAACTGGAAACATCGATTCCCCTTACTCCGTAGCGCGTATCGTGGAGAATTTCCCCCAACCCTTCCTAAACTCCATGTTCCAATGCATAATGTACATTGTGTTTACGCTCCTCGACAGAGCACCCAGATAACATCACCTTCAGTCGCTTTTCCCCGATCTCACCCGTTTCCTGCTCCCCCAGAACTCAAGCATCACGACGGCTTCCGTTGCAATCCCGGCGGCGCAATACATTCCGGCACTCCCTTTGCTCCCTCCGCCTTTAGCCGCTCCAGCGTTTGCTTCTTGCTGTACTCCATTACTCTTCGCTGCTTGAAATACGTCACCTAAACCCTCACACACATCAGCACACTTTTTCCCACTCACCTCCCCTTCCCCACCAAACCACAACCCACCCTCGCTCCCAAACCAAAAACCCTCCACCGACTTACCCAACTACTAGCACACTCCCTCTCCAACCCCTTCCCCTCCTCCCCACACATCTTCTCCGCCGCATCTTTGTCTTTGATGCTGTCGACGATCTGGTGTTTGTCCAGGCAGGCAAAGAACGCGTCGCGCGCTTGCCAGCAGTGGGCGCGGCGGTCGCGGTTCGGGGCTTCGAAGGCGCCGTCGGGGGAGGGGGTTGGAGGGGGTGGGGAGGTTTGCGGGGGGGTGGTGAAGAGGCCCATTTTGGGGGGCGAAAGGGGGTGGTGTGATGGGGCAGCGGGGGGGGCTTTGTTGGTGGGGACGGTTGGTGGAACCGTGGTCAAAGGTATGGAGGAAATTGACTTGGTGGGCTCAAGTGTCGGAAAAGTCTTTGGATAGGAATGGAATCAGAGGAAAGCGAAGCTAGAGGAGTACCCTTCGCACTAGCGCGGCTCGGGATCATCCGACTCGTCCGCCGATGCTTTGGAAACTTTTGCAGGCATCACTTGACAAAGCTTCATCACACAACAATGCCCCATCCAACCACCAAATTTCCTCTTCCAGCATTCCACCGCACTGCACTCGCCCTGCAAATGCTGCTTCAATAACCCCCCCCCTTCCCATCCCCCTAGGACCCACAATGCGCCCCCGTCCCCCCTACGCCGGCACCCTCTCCCCCCTCAAAATCCTCCGGCAGATCCTGCTGCTGCAAGCGGCATACTACGGCGGCGCGGTGGTGCTGATCCTGTTCACGGTGCTGGTGGCTGGGAGGCCGTTTTCGCTGGAGGTGGTGCTGAGCTGGCGGAGCGTGAGGGGGGATACGGCGGTGGGGTGGATGTTGGGGGGGTGTTGGGCGTTGGATGGGATGGTGGGGTAAGTTTGGAGTTTTATTTGTTCTGGGACGGGACCCTGCGATGCCGCTGCGCAGGTTATGTCAATGGTACTTGTTTCCGTCAAGGCTGTTTTGGTCGTGTGTTTGGTCTATTCGCTGGGATTCTTGTTCGCCAGCAAGCCGGATTTGCACGTCTCCGGCTTGTTTTGGTGCTTGTCGTACTGCAATTCCTTCATCTTTGAGAAATGGCATAGAGCTTGCTAGAATTGCATAGTCAGTTTCGAGCTATGGCTAACATTCGACCCTCGCAGTGCCATCTTCCTCCTCCTTCTCGTCGCCCGCTCAAAACTCGTCCTTGATTTCGTCCTCACAACTCATTTTATCCATCTCATCGTCACCTCGCTCTACACAAGATCATTCCCTACGAATCGCCTCTGGTGGGCTCTGCAGATTTTTAGTATCGGTTTTATGACTACGCTGGGCATATGGAGCTGTCAGTGGCGGGAGTTGCGGCCTATAAACTTTGGGAGAGGTACAGGAGGTAGGGATAGCGAGGCCCAGAATACTCGGGAATTGGAAGGAGGACCCGAAGATGGGGATGTGGGGTACGGGCGGGGAAGAGGTGGGAGAGGGAGGGATGGGGGTGGGGTGTATGAGATGGTTGGGATGAATGAAGGATCTAAAAGTAAAGGTAGGGGGTAGGAATGGCCAAGGGAGAAAATTCCAAGTGTGAAAATATCTGAAGAACCTTTCTTGGAGATACCCACGAAGTCAAGGATGAGGAACTGAAGCTATATGTCTAAGAAGCCGGAGGCTACCTTATTGAAAGAGCGAGCACCGCTACGATGACGGATCAGGGGGAAACACCCGGTTGCCGTCGACCGAACGGCAGATAATGCCGGCATTGCTTCTACCAGCCCAGGATATCGTCCCCGAGGCTTTCCCAAGGTCCACTTCTTTTGGAGGCAGACTCCGATGCGCTGATCGCGTGTCAGTTGTAATCAATGGAAGAGATGTCTCGAGAGGACATACCTGAACTATGTATCATTACCCGAGGAATTGCCGGCATCTCCTTTGCAATGTTCAGAGCTTGGCGTGTTTACTAGGTTGAGTTTGGACGGAAGGGCGGCCTCGAGATTTGCGTCCTGGATTGGTTTCTGAAGCTGCGATATTGCATCGGCAAGGTTGTACCAAGTTCGATGATGGCGATGTGCGTGATGCTGATGCAATGAGTGCAAGCCTGTGTGTCTTACCGGCTGCGCTGAGATTGGGGAGACAGTGAAAAGGAGGCAAATCAGGAGGAGACTGTTCGATAGATACATGGCGCTCTTTCGATCATCCAGCCCGCGCTGCAGGTCGAGAGAAGAGATATTGAAGACCACTTTAAAGAAATATCCAGGCCTGCATCCGCATAACGTTCATGCCCGCATGGCTGGTGTAAGAATGCGTAAGCCCTAGCCCTAAGACATTAGACATTAGGAATGTAAACTGGGAGGAAAGCAAGCAGCATCGCTTTTAAACCCAAGTCACGCTTACAGTATGGATCAATGCGCGTGAGAAAACAAGATGGGAGCAGTCACTTGCTGCATTCGCCTCAGAGACTTGAAGCGTGCCTGAAACAAACTTCCGTTCCTTCAGAAGCTTGAAACATGCTTGATCCGCAGGTGAAGAGCACAAATCGGAAAGTGATCTTTTGCACGATTGACAACCGCATCAATGGCCCGACCATGACCGTTCTGATAGTCGCCATGCCTTGAAGAAGGTTGGAGAAATGGCCGACGAGCCGTCCTACATCGACTATGAGGCTTTCCTCGACCCAGACTTCTCCCCCACGTCTTTCGCCAATTCGCTCGTCATAGCGACTAACAATCCTTCTGACACGCCCTTAGATCTCTCAACACCTCTCTCTAGAGTCTTGTTTGATATACAAGAGATCGACACCCACATTGATACTTTGACTACAAAGTCCGCGTTACCACTGCTAACACACACCAAAGGCCAAGCAGATGCCGGCCAGCGCATTGTCAGTGAGGTCGAAGCTCAAATTGCTTCCCTGACGGATGGCTACCAAAGACTCAAGAATGAAGTCATCCAGCGCTACGAAGCTGCCAATGAAGTCCGCATCGCCGTAGAGCGACTGTGGCAGACGGTGAAGATTGGCCGCGCCGTCGGACGATGTCTCCTTCTTGGCCGCCAACTCGAAGGTCAGATGGCAGAGGTGGGCGGTGGAACCGCCACGAAGAAGGAGGACCACAAAGCCATGATACGGGCCTCTCATATCCTCCTGGCCATCCGCCAGCTTCTCTCTGCCTCCGGCCCTGATGAAGAAGGCGAGCACCTCTCCCGTGTGGATCTTGTCACCAACCTTCAAAGCTCGCTGCTCAACCCTTCGGACAGCGCCCTCCGCAATCGCTCCCAGCAAATTATTCGCGAGTTCTCTTTGTCGTCTCTCGCTACTGCCGGTGGCCCGACTACATACGCCCAGTCCGAGGAAACCAAATCAAGAACGACCTCCGCGCTCCTCACACTCGAGGCCCTCTCCCCTCAGCTGCTGCTTTCTGCTTTGCAGTCGTATCTCCGTACTTCCATTACCTCGTCCCTCGCCTCCATCGCCCGCTCCTTGACCGCCCTTCCCACTCTTGAACGCACCCTTCTCGAAGTCTCGGCCCGCTGCCAGAACATCGTCGCCCTCGAATCTCTGCTGGAAACCGTCAAACCCCCCGTGCATACCGCCATCGACTCTCCTTCCACAATGTCAGAGAGTGCTGAGCAATCACCCAATCTACTACAGCCACTTCTGGCAGCCTTGGATACCTCGTCCCTCCCCTCCTACTTCTGGCGTAGTCTGGCGGAAGGACTGGCCGGGCGGGTATCGGACTTCGTGGCGCGGGGAGGGGCTGGTGCGAGGACGCTAAGGAGTCAGAGGGACAAGATAAGGGAAAGTATGAGGGAGTGCGTGTTCAGAGGAAGTCAGGGGCCAGGGGGAATGAAAGGGCGAGAAGGCGCGTGGGAGAGGGAGGCGGCGGTTATGGTGGGGAGTGTTGTGGGAGCACTGGGGAGGTGAGCAGAAGCTATACAACGGCAGGCGGCTCTTTGTAACCATAATCGAGCGTTTGTCTGGCATGGACATTTATCCAGCAAATGACAAGATCCGATACTCTATTCAATTACAACCGCATGACTGGCCTTTTTAAATACCTTCTACTGCATTATTCTAGTTGTTCTTTAGATCATAGATCATAGTATCGATCATATTTATACATTTTTTTAAAAAAATTCTTCGTATTTTTTTTATATGTTCTGCTGAAGCTTTATCATGAAGTTTAAGAAATTCAGATGCAGATGGATATTTACATAGATTTACAGTTATATTTTACAAAACTTCATCAGACAAGAGTAAAACAAACTATCCTTAAACTACATTAAGTTGATTCTAGTTCTTTCTGGTCCTTCTTTAGCAGGAGCATCTGAGTTCGTTGATAACTTCATCCAAGATAACAAGCATAGAGGTTGAATACCGATGTACTGTACCGGGCCTGGCCCGTATTAGTTTGGTTCTAAATACATATGGGGAAAACAGGATCATCGGACTTTGGGGTTAAGGGCTTCAAGATCACATGATTTCGAGACACCTTAGGCGGGCGATCATTGAATCATGGACGATCCTTAGCCGTAGATCCCCGAAGCTTGGCCGTCAATCCAACCACGAAAGAAGCCTAGAAGGGCTGTGGGATCTGGATCTGGAAAGTGGCGGCGCTTATCTGTTATCGATTGTAGATGGTTCCCTCGGTTGGGGGCCATTAGAAAGCGGGGCAACAATCTCGATCATGGGTAAAAGGACTGTAGGATGAGGCTGTGAAAGTTGACCGCAAGAGGGCGAAACCGAGTCGCTGTATCAGTCGTGCGGTCAGGGGAGGTTTCTCCAGAGTGAGGCTACTGGTATTCTAGGCAGAAAACAACCAGCGGAGATGCATCCGCGAAACAACGGCGTGGTAATGGTCAAATCTTTTGACTCAGCGACCAAAGTCCTTTCCATGTGCCCTTGAGACGACGAAAAGGTACCAAGCAATACCTATGTACCTGACAGCCATCCTTACAGGCTCGCGAGGCGAACCAACCCCCCATATGCGTCTCCGTGACCCGAGTTGCCGCTGATTTGCATTTCCTCAGCTGAGGACGATTCCCCTCCATCCCCCCATCCCGCGGCTCACACCAAGAGACGCCCTGGTGTGAAAAAAGATCCGACGACGTATCACAGTTCTTACTGTTGTTGTTGTTGCGCCCGCCCTGCCTTAGTAGTATAATACTCTTCATGCGCGAGGAGCAGACGAGCAGTCTCTCTCCAGACTTGCCGTCAGCATGTGATTGCGACCACCAAGGCAACCAAAGTCTCCACTGCTACTGTAGTAGTGGTTGAAGAGGGAAAGGGTAAGGGTAAGGTAGGTACTTACTTTGCACTATTGTTACCCTGAGTAATCGGGCAATGTCCGTAAATGAAGCCTCGTAAGCCCTTCGCTTTCGCATCAGGCTCGTAAGGTCGGCCTACATTTATCTGGCCCTTGGTTCTAGCTGGGCTTCCCCCCCCCTGTGCTACCTAAGGTATCTAGTCTACCTAGTCGGTCAATTTGGAGGAGATCCTTTATGCACGCACTTGCGAACAGCCCCGCTATGTAAGGTAAGACGTAGGTCTCTCATCCACACACTCTTCACACTCGATGTTTCATCATATCACCGACATCTGGCCATCCCAGTCTTCGTCCTGTCACTGGCATTCTGATCAGTCTCACTTGTATTAACATGTTTTAGCGTCTGTTCTTCATCATCTCATCCCACTTTTTGTCTGGCTTATCGGGCCTCTCCACTGTTCCTGAGCCCCCCGCCATCTCGGCGTATCAGGGCAAGTCTCCTCAACTACGGCTGAAGAGGATACTTACCAGGGAACCCCCATTCGGAATCAGCGTCGCAATTTCTGCTCTAGCCGCCTGGACCACTACTTACTTCCAACTGTACTTGACGTGCTCATGGATGCTCTACATCTGGCCGTTAACCTAACGAACTGATGCATGACGACGCCGACCTTCGACCAATCCCGAGGCTGCGCATTGTCCCTTGACATCTGCCGGCCCAAGGCACCCCGTTGTTACATCTCACCGCAAGTCTGTTTATCGGCCTCGCCATGACGACCGCCTTTCATTCAGTAAACGTAGGTCTAGGGCTAAACGACTTCTCGAACGAGGCGACGTCTCCCACAACTCCTCGAGCGCTTCCTACCACCGCAGATCGCTCCCACATCGTTTCATCGACTGAAGGGTCGGCACTTACTACACCTACAAGGCTCAGCTTCGCCGGTGTTGAGGGCCAGCGACCTTTACCGAGGTCACCTTTCAGCAACTCCTTTCCGTCATCCCAACTTCAACCTACCAGCAAGATACAGCGAGAGGAGTTACGTCGTGGGAACTCGGACCGGTCCATACAAACTGTGGGATCGCAGGACGTAGACATGGATGATTCGGACGATGGAGATGGAGATGGAGGCTCGGACGGCGAAAGTATAGATGGCGAGACAGGCAGGCCAATGAAGAAGAAAAAAGGACAAAGATTCTTCTGTACCGACTTTCCCCCATGCAGTTTGAGCTTTACGAGGAGTGAACACCTTGCCAGGCATATTCGGTAGGTTGTGGGATACCCGCGACAGGTGAACCTTGCTAAACAACTCCAGGAAACACACCGGGGAACGGCCTTTCCAATGTCATTGCTCCCGAAGGTTTTCCCGACTTGATAACCTGCGTCAGCACGCGCAGACGGTGCACGTCAATGAAGAAATCCCTGGAGATTCTCTCGCAGCTACTGGCACTCGCTTCCAACGGCAGATTCGGACGGACCGCGTACGGCCAGGAAGCGGCAGATCGCGGGCATCAACAGCAAGCAGTCAAGGGAGCCATGGTAGGGGCCACAGCCGGAATTTATCGACCTCCAGTATCGGATCCACGACATCTACCATAAGCAGAGACGATGGCCGAAGAAGGCCGCCACCTCTAATGATGGCAAGCGACCCAAATTCACGGACTAGGTTGAGTTTAGATATCACAAGGATTCAGCCATCGACTCCACCTAGTCAGTATACGCAGTTGAGAGAAAACTCAGGAGACATCAGCACGCCTACGTCAACAACCTACTCCAACGGTCCAAATAGTCCTGGATATGGCTCGTCAATAGGATCTCCAGTGTCTGCCGCGTCGCGTGGTATGAGTCTCTGGGGCGGCACCCCAACTCATGGTCGGAGGCTCTCTGTGCCATCGGGGGTCAATCCTTTCCAGTCACCACATGGTAGCACCTTTCCACCTCCTTACCTCAGTCCTCTAGCTCCTTCAAATTCATCAGCTCTGTCGAGCAACAGCAATATGTACGGCAGTCCTACAAGCTCCACGTACTCCTTCACACGCCGCGACTCTGCACTAGCTGCTGAAGCCGAGTGGAGAAGACGTACGTGGCATCCAAGCACATATTCGAATTACTCTCGTCCAGCGACTAGTGGACTTAGCTACTACCAAAGTGCCGATGCGCCCCAGCCAGCTTTTGCTCCGCAGGCTACTCAGGCGGCTAGTCAGTCACAGCGACTACCAGGCATTGAAACATTTGACCAGATCTCTCATCGTCCTGCAACGCCTGCACGAGGTTCAAGTCCGATGCAAGTCGATTCTCCAAGCAGACCGCCCGTTTACCCGGGACCTTCAGTGCAGAACACCTCTGGGCCCAATGATAGGAGGGGCCATGCTTCGTGGGACATGTCGCTTCACCAAAATCTAACAAGACTCGACATAGCAGCATATGGCACGTCGCCGAACAAGGACGCCGGTATATGGGGCCAGCAAACATTAGCGGATATTCAGGATGCTGCTGCTAAACCTTCGCCTTCTAAGACGCATCAAGCTCCTGGCGCAGTTCCAGTCATCCATCAGGAATCTCAAAAGCGTCCAGCGGAATCTTCGTACCTGTTGCCCACAACACCAAACAGGAGTAAGCGGCACGGATGGTACGCTGGGCCTCCACCAGCCGCTCAACAAGTCCAGCTCCAACAGCGACGGTCACCCGAAGACTCCAGCAGTAGCGACGGAGTACCGACACCATTGTTCTCCGCACCCGAGTATCATCCTTCGATTGTACATAGTAATGGTTATATCGAATCTAACTATACAGCAGCTGCCGCAGCTCAACAGGTATGTGCCGCCCTAAGGCTTGTTGGTAAATCAATGCTGACATTCCTGCACTAGAACTATACCAATCAAGGTCAAGCTCCCTCGGCTTACCCCTTGGTATCTGAAGCTAGTGCTCTGGCAGCTTCCCAGCATACTACACCAAAGCAAAACGATATGAGTGGTCTTGAAGTTCTTGTCGCCGTGGCAACTAGTAGTGAAAAGGCTTCTACAGCTCCAACCCACTAGTACACCGAATTCTCTTCGAAACTGTGTGTAACTTTACTTACTCGGAGGATTGAATTGTGAATGAAGAAGAGGGATGGTTGGCATGGCTGCACTGATGATTTATGATGTGACGAGCTCTACGGTGCAAGAACTCTGTCATGGCTGCATATGAGATACCCATGAAAGAAGCGCAGAAGAGTTGCTGTTTTAAGTTATCGGAGGCCTAGCGGGAGTTCTTGGAAGGTTTTTTGAGTTGCAACGATGGCCTCCTTCCTTTGGTGTCGGTATTGTCTTTTGGTACTTCACGATCTTTACATGGGCAGGCTTGGCTTTTGGCGATGCTTTTGCGGATACCACTGAGTGATTTTGGCGGCGATGCAGCATTCGGTCTTGCATGGTGCTGGCGGACGGGCTTGATCCTGATACATGCTTCTGGGCTCTCGTTGACCACCTCTTCTACGTACTTACTGAATATCCGCTCCACTCCAATATATCGTGCTTGGCATTCATCCTTCGTGGCATCGTGCCTCTCTCGCAGGTTTAGCATTTCGCATAGCATGAAAATGGGTTATGGTAGCTGGGCATGAGGTTAGTTAGTGAATGAGAGCTATCCACCAGAGAATTTGAAATTACGAAACCCTAAATGGATACCCACAAATGATACATATACGGAATATCATATGTATCGTTCTACGTGACTTCCAGATCTAGAACGTAAAGCATGCAGCGACCCGAAAGGGATTTTGAACTTGCTCATGACTCGCACGAAGCCGGGTCCCGCGCTCGCCACCCAATCAATGAACGAGCGCAACTTGCAAAAAGACGTCATCCGAACAATTGCATGAATCCCATGTCAGGTGGCACCAAAGAGATGGTTGTTGCTCCCTATCGTGCCAGGTATACGATATATGTAACACCCGCTTCACTGCCGTTGCTTCTTCCTACATTCATTCTGTCGCAATTAAATAATTCCATTGCTTCCGTTGACTATTGCGACTTCCCTTTTCGGATGAATCGAATTTCGGAACTACTGGATTGAGATAGCGAAGGCACTGACGTGGAAATTGCCCCTCATCTTTGCACCCAAAAAAAAAGAAAAAAAGAAAGAGAACGATTTACATACAAGAAGACAACAAGGTCATTGTCGTAGGCTTCTTTATCTACCAGGGGGAAGTTGCATTGCATGTGTGCCATTGTCTTGTATATATGCTGTTCTCTCTCGACCACTAATATCTCGCACATCTCTCCACGTTCTCCGCTGCTGCTCCCACTGAGCGTTTTCCAATCAAGAGATTCAGTTCCCGCAATATGCAACTTTGATTACCGCGCCGTTTCCTTATTTACACTGTAAGGCTCACTCAGCTTATATCGGTGGATTAAAATCTCTATTCATTGCGCTCATGGACGATATGGCTTCTTCGGCCTGCAACGTCGACAAGCCCAGCAATTTCATCAGTCACGAACCACCTCCACTACAGCCTCTACGCTCTTCACGCAAGCGCTCAAGCCCTATAATGATGGCAGCTTCACCGCCAGTGACTCATGCTACTCCGAGAGCAAGTCAGACACTTACGCCCCCCCTGACGCCATCGAGACCACCATACAGAAGAGCTTCTGCAAGTGCAGATGCTCTCTCGTTCAGCAGCACAAGTCTTTATGACGTACCCGACCGGAGACCGCGCATAACAAAAATGGACACAGAAGAATCTCAGCAAGCGCAAAATGGTCAAGGGAAAGAGCCTTCCTGGGAAGAAACAACACCACGACCACCAACCAAAATGTACCAGCTCATAGATTCCACCTCTGGCTACGAAGAGTACGGCCGCGGCGTTTGGAGTATCGTCTACCGTGCCCTCGAATGCTCCAAACCAGAAACTCCCCCACCGGCCCTCCTCACCCCTCCAACCTCCCCAATCATCACCTCCACCCCTCCCGACAACGTCCAAAGCGTTCTAGCAATCAAAGCTCCATCTCGCCGTGACGCGCATAAGGTCCTTGACTTCGAAGCCCGCATCCTCACATACTTGCACGCCTCCCCCGTCGCAAAGAATCATCTCGTTCCTTTCCACGGCTACGATGGACCCGCTCACTGCATACTTATGAGTCCCGTACCGCTGAGTCTGGAGTCGCGTGCCAAAACAGCAGCTGAAACGGCACGTGCGAATTTCTCTACGAGAACAATGTTCGACCCCGTCATCGGCACTTCTCAATGGGCTCATCTTGCCACCCACCTAATCGATGGGCTTCATTTTCTCCACTCCAAATCCTGCATCCACGGCGATATCAAACCCGCCAACATCCTGCTCCAGCCTTCTCCCAACCCTGACAGCCCAGATGCCTATACCCCTCTTTACGCCGATTTCTCTTCCTCCTCTGTCACCTCCTCTATTACTTCTCCGGAGCAAGTGTCAGCCATTACAGCAGCCTACGCCTCCCCAGAATTACTCCTCTCCCTCTCTAACGGCCAGGCCTTCATAACCCCGGCTTCGGACATCTACGCTCTTGCTGTAACATTGATAATATCTGCAACTGGGGAAAGCCCGTATGCAGGGGCAAAAATGGAAGTGCAGAAGTTGAGCATGTGCAGGGAAGGGAAGCCGCTGGAATTTGCGAGAAACGGGGAACAGGGGTCTCGGATCTTGAAGAATAGGGAGGTGAGCAAGGCTCTTGAAGGGGCAGTCAAGGGGTCTGAGACAAGATGGACCGTAGCGGAATGGAAAGAAGAGGCGGGGAAAGCGCTCAATGGTTGGATGTCGCCCGCGAATACGCTGTCGAATTTGTAAAGGTTGGCTCTGGCGTCTTCAAACCTTAACCCTAGGGAGTAAAATTACGTCTTGAAAGGAGGTCAAGGAAACTAGATTTTCGATTCCATGGGGTATCGATAGTATTTCCCACAAAATCTCTCGAGGAAACGGACCTCTAAACAAAAACGGCACGAAACGAATATGTGTAAATTTACCGGATCAGCATAGCGATGGAGTTTGGCGCATTACGAATAAGAATGGTCTGAATAGGTTGAAGGGACCTTCAAAGAAGGACCGATATATTCCGGTCAAGCGGGTTTTCCTCGATGATTTTTTAAGATGCGTTTGTCAATATAGATACCCTGGCGCTGATGAGCTGGCGTAGAATTACCACTATTTTAACCCATTTCTTCAAACTCCCGGCTCCCAACCTTTCTCTTCCTCTACTCCACCTTTTTTTCCCCCTCTCAAGCCATACTTCCCCCCTTCTCGCCCCACCCTAAGAACTTCCCAAACCCCAAACGCAGATTCCTCCCAACCGCTCACTCCCCATATCATCCCAGATCCCCCGCCCCTCCCCTTCACCGCCCACCCCTCGGTTCGAACCCCACCTCCTTGACGCTCTCGCCGTCGAAAGGGATTTTTATGATTCGGTTTGAGTGCGGAGGCGGTGTACATGGAAGCAGAGGGCTCACAGGTGATGGGCGTGAGTGTGCGGGGAGATTGAGGGAGGGGTTAGGGGTGGATTGGGGTGGATTGGGGTGAGGAGGATGTGAGGGGAGGTGGTGATGGTGATGGTGATGGTGATGGGGGGGGTGGGACACGAGAAAAAAATCGAAAAACAGACTTCTTTTTACCCGCAGATCAAAGTAAGGGCACACACATCTCTTTTTTTGGATTGGTGGAAAAAAATAAGATTTGATTTGATTTGATTTGAATTCATACACCCTTGTGACATCGGTTTAGGTCCGACCCATGGGGGAAACTATGCTATGTGTATCGAACGGACAAAACCCTCTGAGGGAGAAAATCGCTCGCCGACTACACGATGACTTCACGTCGTCGAAACAATGAATTTGAAACAATGTTATCAATAATGAACCTATAGCTTCTATTCAGCGCGTGACGCTCGAGTAAACTCTTAATAAGTGTCTATACTGTTTGATTATGACGCATCGTCTTTGTTCTGCTCTTCATTGACGATATTCTATACAAACGATGTTTCGATTTTCGATCTTCGATCGCGAACGTCAAAGACAATTTCTTTGCACTCGTGATGCTCATGATTGTAATGTCGAAAACTGTGTTCTCTTGCTCAATGATTGTCATTCATTGAGCAGAGAAATACTTGATGAAAGAGAGATGCGCACGATGAAGAGATAGAGTGTGATTGTACTGAATAATTCTTTCCTTCTCTTGATTTGACTTGTGTCACGTAGACGTTGAATGAATTGTTAGTATAGACGTGCGATCGCAATCGTTCGATGATTGACTCTGATCGATAGAAGAGAATGCGTTCTGATCGTTCTTCTGCGCTCTCGATTTTTCACGTAGATAGATGTATGACTTGACGTCAAGTAAAGAAGATGAACTCAAGCCTTCTCAGTATATCAGCGTGATCGACGAGTCACTACTTCTTCGAGCACTGTAGTCACGACTCTCAGACTGAGATCGACTATTCTATCTGATATCTTTTCATCAATTACTCGACGACACTGTCGATGTGATGAAGACGTTTCAGTATATCGACGTGATCGACGAATCGCAAATTCTTTGATCACTTGTAGTCACGACTTTCATACTGAGACCGACTTTTTCACTAGATATCTTTTCATCTCTTACTGACATCGACATGTCATTAATCTTCTTCGTAGATCGATTGTGACTGTTAGGAAAGATGCTGTCGCGTAGGTGAAAACTCTGCACGATCGACTTTTCTGTTCACGCAACGTTCTAACATCGTTCAAATTGCGTCGAATTGAGATCTCTTGACTCTTCTGACTTCTATTCGGACACAGAATAGAATCAAAAGGTTCGTAGCCGACATCACGTACAGGTGAATCTCGTTGCCAGCCTAAGAAGTACATGTATCAAATATTTTTGATTCTTTTTAAAAAATGTTTTTGTTTTTACATTTGAGCAAATGATTTGCTTTTCTAATCTGGACATTTTTCTAACTACATGGTACATGGTACATAGTACAACAATGCTATCTATAACGAAATGAAGTTTTTTTTTTTTCGCTAGCTTCTGGTATCTCGATGAAAGTATGTACATACATACAACAACAACAACGGCTGCCTGGTTTGCGGGCTTGTGTGCTGTGGTTGAGAATGGCTGTGGTGGTGGTGGGGGATATGGGTAACTTTTAAGGGGGTTGGGTTTTGGGGATTTCTTTGGAGGAGGGGTGGTGGTGATGGGGGGGTGGTGGGGTGGTGTGGTGTGGTGTGGTGATTAGGAAGATATTTGGGAGAAGTGGAGGGGGATGATAAGAGGGGGATGGAGGGGATGGGAGGACCTGTGGGTGGGTTTGGTGTGGGTTTGGGGAGATGGGTCGGGGATATCACGCTATGGAAGCGGTTGGGTGTTTGATACATCTACCTAGATTTGACGAGGCGGATGGGGGGCGGGGAGGTGGAGTGTTGAGCGGAGTGGATGAGGAGGGCGAGGTGCGTATTTAGTTTTCTTCTGGTGTCCAATCATCCGGTATCATGGTGCTTGTCTGGCTTTCCTGTAGATGATAGGTGTATCTCCTGGAATTCTGCGCTGGGAGGACGTCTCGACAAACGGGTTTTCTTGTTCAACCAAAGGCTTCATGGGCGTCACGTGCGGGGGGGTGCAAATAGCGCCAGGGATGTGATGTATGATCTTTAGCTTTGTTGCAGTTCCCTCTCTTAGCAGTGTATGGCTGTTTGACCTAAGAACTTTTCGGGATCGGACTAAAAAAGAACTAGGCGTCGTAATTAGGGAACGAATAAAACCGTTTTTTCTACAAAAAACGTGTATAATACCTCTTAGCGGCTTTTTTGCTTCGCTTTTTTGGCTTTTTATTATCTAAGCATACAAGGGTCATTAATTGGAGGATTACCCTGCTGTCGCCACCTCGCTGTCGTCCGTTCTACTAGCTAATCTGCTTGCAGATCCCTATCTCTCTACCTTCAGCAATGCCTCCGCAACGTGGCGGTAGGCCTTTGAATCAGCTCGTCGTCGATAACTTCCAGCAGATAATCATATCTGAAAGGCTTGCTACTATTCAGTGCCGTCACTGTCATAAGATCATGGCCTCAGAAGCTACACGTCAGCACTCACAGAACATTGAAGTCGATGAGAAGGAGCTATGTGAAATGGAGGATAGACTATTGCAGGAGGAAATTGCTATGACCAGGCTAAATCCTTCGAGCGAGAACATCGTCAACGAGTATTTGAATAGCATCGACGGCTAGGTGCTTTTGAAGCTTTCTTTACATGATGAAGGGGTTCCGAAAGGGGTCAACCGGTCAATCTGCAGGCAAATTTACCCCCTCTATTAATTTGCTACTATAAATATAACCCCTGTGTTTAAAACCTCGATCAAAAAGCATGTTTAAAACATGCTTTGAGCTAGCCTAAAGGAGTTGGTCAAAAAACATGTTTTAAACAGATTCGCACCCTAGTCGTAATGATGCAAAGGCTGCACCGTTCTTGGTGAGGTGAGCCTGGCGGATAGCCGTTGAATCCCCGAAATTCGTATGGATACTATCTTTCATAGAGTCTGCTGGGATCTTTGCACTCTGCGGATTTACTCGTCCTCCAGGGAGTTAAACTCTAGCGTACGGGAGCAAAGCGCTGTATTCTTCACGCCGCTCCAACGATTTATTATGACAGCTCTGGAGTTAATTGCTTACGAATAAGCGTAAAAGGTGGAGAAAGCTTCGTAGAATTTGAAGTAAGCTTCATCTTAAGTAAAGAATCATCTTGATCAATTGATTGATTAATTGTGATGTAAAAGCGTTGAGTAAGATACTGTCTCCAGAGCGGCCATAGTACCTAAATGGTTAGAGCGGCGTGGAGAAACTAACGTATTGCTCCCGCACGCTATGTATTAACTCCCTGGTAGACCAAGTAGATGCTTCGACTTGCTAAGACTGGTGCCTTGAGCTGAGCTCCTAAGACTTGGCGTTTGTGACATATGGCTATGGGTGATCGCAATGACGGGAGGATACTACACTTTCAGGATGCGCTTGGAGACTGAAGAGTCCCGGAAACGGAGTCTTGCTGGTTAGGTGCCTGGAAGACATGGGCGAGCGCGTGAGGTTTCCATTAAGAGTGATGCGGTATGCAGGCTGAGGGCCTATTTGTGTTTTAATTGGTATGACGTGAAGTCATAGAATATTTAATTGAGCATGTTGTAACGCGAGTGGTACAGAACGACCATATATATCTCCCATGTCCGTGGTTCCGGGTCGCAAGCTGAGGATCAGTAAAGCTGCCGAGGAGATACTTCTCTGTCGTGACGAGACAAGGCGGTTGGCAAGGTAAGATGGTCATCGGACCATGTTCATAAGGTTGCGGCTTGATACGGTTCGGAGGAGAATTGTAGTATCGAGACGGGGAAAGCAACAGACGTCCGAACGGAACTTTCCCGAAGTATTACCAGATGAAAGGGTTAAGAAGGGTCAAAGCAACGGCAGTTTCTGTTGAAGAGTTGCCTGGATTCTCTTTCAAGGCGGTTCCCTTTTTGCTGGATCTTCCTTCCGGAACATTCGTAGAATTCATTGGTCGAGCATAGTCTATCTAGATAGATCGATAGCCCACAAACTCGAAAAGAACGACGATCTTTCCTACAGTCTCTACAGAAATCCCGGCATTTCCCAAGGCCGTGCCATTAGTGACTAGTACATTTCCGGATGATCGTGTTGAACGTCGGACTCCTGCAGCCATGACATGTGAATCTCCCAGGGTCCTTGGATCGAGTCGTACATGTGATCACAGCGTCTGGGGAAAGTTTAACAGAAGTAGGCGATTAAGGCCGAAGAAGTGGGAGGGACGGGCACAATGGCTCCCAATTGTGATTCAGCCTCGCTAAACGGGAGATCCAGAAACCTGGTTATTGTTTCCACAACCGTGGCCTCGGGTCGGTAGCCGTGGGATCGGGGCTTTCTACGGATTTCTTCAGGGAGCTGCCTTGACAGATACTTCATAACATGCGTCCAAGTCCTAACGCCGTGGTCTTGGGACAATCGCTGAGAGATCGGCGACTGCTATCCAGCTTCAGGGGAAGAGCACTGTAATTGTTGGTGATCGACATTGTTCATCCTTGCTTTAGGGATAAGAGGCATCTGCACGAGACGATGCTCCAGGATCTAGTGGTCAACGATCTCCCATAGGCCTGCCATCTCTATCCTCCAGTTTCCGGCGCGTACTCAGGGCATACTAGCACGGCTGCGTGTGAAGGGCGAACAGGTGGGCCCATCCAGGTACGTCTACTTCGTAAGCCTGTTGCCAGTGCCATGGGCTCGGGAGGGCCGATCCTTGAAAAGTGGGACAAGCATAAGGCTTGATCGCTGCATGATTCGCTGATTTCAACTGGGGTCTCAACCGGCGTAATCACATTTCAAAGAAAGCCGTTTCTTGCCGCACCTGAAGCTCCACTGTGAAGTTCAATAGGGTCCTACGCATCATGAGTGGGAACACAAATTTTCAGCCGCTCCCTGTTTCGACTTGGAAAGCCAGAAATGCGGTAAGCGACCGAGTAACGTGCGAGATACGAGTGCGACGTTCAAAGCATTGCCCTTCTGGAGGGGAATAATAATAAGGTGGGATTGGAAAATTGTAGGCTGAACCGCTAATGCAGGATACTCGTAATCTTTCCGACGCCCTGCTTTGCTTGAGAGCCCGCAGGACTGGTAACTTTGGATGCCGCAACGGGCACTCCAAAAGCTCCCACACTACCGGGCCTTCCAGCGAGATCCATTTGGGGCACAAAGTTTTGTGGGTCAACGTCAGAGTCTGTTCTATAACTCAATATCAGCACTTGCCGCCGTTAGTAGGAAACTTAATGGTTGAGACGATGGTGGAAGTGCCGCGAATCCCCACACTCTTCTTCCACCGGAGAATACCTGATTCGTAGAGGATCCTCCGTGCTTTTTGGATTTTGTGTCAGCTCCCCTTCGAATATGGGTAGGTGTGGTGATTACACTGCATGTGTCTCCCACTCGCAAACCACCGCTCCTCGTCGCTGACCCTGTTGGATGACAGGTGCTAATGCAATGAGCGATTACTTCTTGGCGCTTAGATCAATGCAAGTGTCCAAACCGATGAAGATACTTTAGCAAGATGCTGCTTAGACTATCCGCTTCAGGGGTTCCGTCCAGGTCCACGCAGAGCTCTCAGAGAGGGGCCAATCTTTCGGAATCGACCTTCCGTAAATGCCTGGCTCTCGAAACCTTACAGTTCGTCTAGTATAAGGAATTGATCCGCGAAATACCAGTAAAACCTGGGCCATCTGCTGCCGTATTATTATACAGTATCATCTTTGAAGTTGCTACCTCCTCTCCCCTTTTACTCACCGATTCTGGGATCTTTGTCTATAAGCTGCGTGCTAGGACCAGAGAACCGAGATCTTCACTGTAGTGTCAAGACTTGAGCAGGCAAGACGCTAGAATTTCGTGATTGCTCCAAGCGCACAGATCTTAGAACCCCGTTCTTTACTATCAAACAGTCTAGGAATGGCAGACCACAACAGAGATCCATTCCAGGGCAGTGACACAGACGACCAAAACAGAACCAGTTCCGAGCCAACTCGGAAGACTGATACGCGGGACAGCACGTGGACGACAGGGATAAATGACTCAGAGGTGCCGCATGCTGGTGGCTCTGATGTTCGTACGCCCGCACAGGCCCACGACGTGTCAACACTGCAACAAGCAGAATTGGAAGGAGGTAATACGGAAGACAACGAACCTGGGTTATCGGAAAAGGGGGAGACAATCGTTCGGTCGGAAGACACAGGAGTAAGAGTATCAGGAACATCCGAATCGTCTGAGTACAAGATTATCCCAGTAAGCCAACATTTAAGATGATTTTTTGTGTGTAGATAATTCCTGCTTATAGTTCACTCAGTCAGATGCGCCTTTACCCATCCTGTATGCATCGCACGTCGTCCTTTCCGAGAACCTATTAGCGTTTCGAAGGAGCATGCACGACCCAGAGTCCTTCCGTACTTGGGGTTATGAGCTGTTTGGCTCGCTTGCTATACCGTCTTCGGAGTCGCCATTAGAGCGGTTTCTGACCCAGAATTGGATAGAAGACGCCAACAATCTGCATGCCCGGATCCACATGAGAGATCTCGAGGTAAGCTGGGAGGGGCTGTCCATCGAAGAATCTCGTCGAATGATGGCTAGGGCTTTAGTCCGGCAAACCACAGAGAACGCAAGGCGGGCTCCATCCAGCGATGCATCGGCCATCCTCGAACAGGAACCGCCGTCGGATGATGAAGCGCCCATGCAGTGATCCACTCTTTCCCAAATGGCCGATCCTGGGACAGAACCCAGGCTCTGTACTAGCAGTCTCCCATAAGGAGATGAATGTGCAAAAGGGAATGAACCATTTCTTATTTTGTCAGAGTACGAGAGAAAAGCGGGAATATTTTGATATCATCTTTTCATTGAGTTCTCTTGGACCAAGCTTTCTATAGCGCGATTGAAAATCAACAGATATTGCCCGGCCATGAAGACCTACCTCAAAAGGACTCGAGCTTAGGTACGAATCTTGCTCTTTATGATAATGAAGATAGGGGGTCTCCACACCTAGAAATAAGATAGCTTCCTTAAAATCTTTCTTAGTCTTCAGGCATGAAAACGGAAACACTCGCACGTCAAGTAGAAGGAGATTCGACTTAGCTCGAAAACTGCCACGAATATTTGCCAGAGAGATATCCATGGAAGGCGATCCCTGGCTGAGTGCAATATCCATGCTTGGTTCAAGCCTCGGAATCTTCTCTTCGTCGGGTATGAAGGCAGAGTCCTGTTGAGCTGTCTCTCATAACATAGAGGCTGAGTTCTGAAAGCTCCAGTATATACCATAGGCAGGAGCTTATAAAGGCTTATCAGGGGGCTAACGTCGTAGCTGTTCCTCTGTTGTTAGCCATATAGATACCTGATATACATAGTTTAATATTATAACATGCAGGGAACCCTTGGGAAACTGCTATCTTTCGAATAAGGAAGCTTTCAGAAAACGTCAATAAAGAGCTATATTCGCATTTGCGCAGAGCGCAGAGCACAAGCAGGGGTTTGAAATATGTCGATTAGTCCAAGGCTAGAAGCCTTAAAAGTAGCATTGTGTCCTTTTAACCCAGACCCCATATGCCCCCTCTGAGTGTGGTAATAATTCTTATGAGAAGCCTTCTGGAATTCAGCAGCTTCTTTCTCGCTTTCCTTCCAGATAGTAAGACTGTTACATAGAGTTCGCCCAAAGTGTTAGTAGTCATATCTCTCGACACTGTAGTAGGAACCGGATAGCAATGGCGGACCCCAAGTAGTGGAAAATGCTCATCTATGGACACTGGCAGACAGAGAGTGGCCAATATATTGCGAATGTTTCCAAGTGATTGCCTACTTCACCCCTAACTCCTGTAAGGCATAATTCAAGTCAATTTCCAAGATAACAACATTATGACATAGAGGACTGAAGAATCAATAGGCGTGCATCATCAAGCACTAAACCTATAAAGTCGTCCACCGTCAGGAATGTAATCTCAAACGCAGATGAATGTCTGGAGGTTGTCTATGCCCACTCATTGTTGATCAAGTTGGGGCCGGCCGAGTCTTATCAGCTCATAAACAACGAACGCGAAAGTACACTCCATACAGCCACTGTCTCGAGGTCACTGGTGACCGAGACGGCTCAGTATCGGGTCCCATATTGAGGACATATCTTCCGTTTACCATGTGGAGCCCTGCATTCCGGATTGATGACGAATGCTGAAGAAGTTCTGAGAATGCCAAGGGCCGGATAAGCTTCGATGGCCTTTTCCCGAACAAGGTTGATATGAATCCACTCATTGCATGGTCACCACGCAACTCGAAATTCTCATTCTGGGCCTCAAGACGGAATTGATTGTCTATACACGATCGAGCTGACTATTGCTGTATTTGTCACTCCAGTGCTCTCATGCCGATGATCTTCATCGAACTATGTTCGGGGATGCCTTATTTCTATTGGTTGTGCTTCGCTCTGCAAACGTTATGTTCTTTCGTTGTATGTTATTTGGAGACGACTTCTCGGTGCCGAGAAGTCCCAGCCCTAAGGTAGCTGAAGATACGTCGTCAGCAAATCTTCATAGGTAGGCGCGCTGTCAGGCATCCTGCTACAGCTTGATTGGTCAGAGGAGATTGCAGTTGCAGCTGTTGGCGGGGCTGACCGGAACCCTAAATCACTTGGCCCTGGTGTAGCGCACCGCTCATGGGCTTTCCCATGGAGTCGAAGTGATTAGATTTCAACAGGCAGACCATCTCTCCACGACATCGCTCTTTGAGGTGGTCCGAAAGGAATCTTCCCGGCGTCTTCACCGTTGATCCTTGGCGATGATTGTTTGACCGGAGATGCTCGAAAAATCCGTACGAATAAACGCTCGGATTCTTCAGTCTGGGCCCTTGATGCAGCATTGTCCGAGATGTATGGCTTTTGCGGAGGACTTCTATGCCTGCTGGTGCACTGTGTCAGTGTGTTGCCGGTCTGCGCCCAGAGTACCGTCTTAGTGGAGCGGGCGACCGCGTCTCCCTCAGCGTCACCCACACCTATCTCTTTCTCTCCGGCACAGAATTGGTTCGTTGAAAGCCCACTGGAATTTGTATTGGTGATCTGTGTCGCTAACAATGTGATGAAGGGATGGTCCGGATGGTCCATGGTCCACTTTCACGGTTCGAGTAGGCACGCCAGCACAGGATGTCCGTGTGCTTATTTCGACAGCCAGCGAGGATACGTGGGTCATTCTACCTCAAGGCTGTCTTCAGGGCGACACTGCTTGTCCTGATGCGCGTGGACAGCTATTCAATCCCAATGTCTCATCGACTTGGGCGCAAGTGGGTTACTACGAATTGTTCACCGAGCAGAATTTGGGTATTCCAGGCAATGGACTTTTTGGAAACGACACTTTGGGCCTAGGAATTCAAGGGAGCGGTGGACCCACCCTGGAGAATCAAGTGATTGGGGGCATTGGCACCCAAGATTTCTACATTGGCATGTTTGGAGTAAACCCTAAGCCAACAAATTTTTCGGGACTCGGAGCGGAAGGCCAACCCAGTTTTATCACGTCCTTAAGGAATCAGTCTTTGATCCCGAGTGTAAGCTTCGGGTATACAGCCGGAGCTCAATACCGTGAGTCTGTCGTTATACAGTCTCCTACTCTTTTGGCCTAATGTTAGTAGGTCTAAAATCCGTACTCGGGAGCTTGACCCTCGGGGGTTACGACCAGTCACGCTTTGCACCAAATCCTATGTCATTCACTTTTGCTCCAGACAACGACCGCGATATCGTTGTGGGTATTCAATCGATAGTCTCGACAGACCAAAACGGGAAGACTCATAAACTATTGCCGTCTGGGATCAATGCCTACGTTGACTCAACTGTAGCCCAAATTTGGCTGCCGTTGGAAGCTTGTCTAGCCTTTGAAACGGCGTTCGGCTTAACCTTTGATAACAGGACTGGCCTCTATCTTGTGAATGACACCCTACACGCTTCGTTGTTGTCCCACAATGCCAGCATATCCTTCACGCTTGGCAATTCAGGTAGCGGAGGCCCGACAACCAACATAACGCTGCCATATGCCAGTTTCGATCTTAGAGTGACCCCACCTATAGTTGATAAGGGTACGAGGTACTTCCCACTAAGAAGGGCCAATGGAACACAACAATATACGTTAGGCAGGGCCTTTCTTCAGGAAGCGTAAGCGGCCACCAACTACATTGAATGAACGATTTAATCTCACATAAAACTAGGTATCTTATTGTTGATTGGGAACATAGTAGCTTCTCAATTTCGCAATGTGTATTCAATGACAACATGCAGCAAAACCTCATTGCTATTAAACCTATCGCTGATTCTGCAAATAAAACCACGCCTAGCAATACCAAAGCTGGTGGATCATCCGGTTCAGGTAAAACCGTTGGTATTGTTGTGGCGGTCGTGGTAGTTGTCGTCCTTGCTGTATGCGGGGCCGTACTATTTTTTATCATGAAACGTAGGAAGAGGCGTCAAAAAGTGGAGGAAGCAAGAAGAAATAAGAAACCTGAGGTGGATCCAGCAGAGGCTGTTCGACAAGGATTTGCTAAGGCAGAACTTGATACGGACTTTGACCATGCACGATACGAAATGGGTGGGCCAGACGTCATTGAACAGAAGGCGGAGACGCCGCCAGCGGAGTGGGTAAACGAGAAGGCAAAATACCCAGGAGATCGGTCATTTGTGGCCGAAGCCCCTGGAGCAGCTGTGACTATACCAGAGCTGGCCTCGAGAAGAATTATGTTGAGGCCGTTGCATGAGATGTATGATCCCTCCTCAACACCGGTGGAATTGCCAGCGGACTCGCCAAGGGAATTGCCGGGCTCACCTCCTCCGCTCCCAACCCCGAACTCCGCCGTTTCCTCGCCCACCATCAGATCTGTAAATCACTCGCCGGTAGACCGATCGGTTGGCTCGTCACCATTCAATCGCTCGTCAGTTCAGCCGTCACCAGTAGATCGCCACCTCGGGCGTACACCTCCGCCTCGGTCTTCTTCGCGACGTCAATATGTTGTCCCTTCACCCCCCAGTCAATCTTCAAGGGGAACGTCGTCGCCAAGCAGATCACGGACCTCTTCCGCTCGAGCAAATGAGGTGTTTAGTCCCATTTCTCCTCTTGCTGATGGGGAGACTAGTTCGGCTCAGGGAGGGCTTTTCTCTTTTGTTACAGGTTTGACGCAACCTACTTCCTCTAGGATGCAAAGTTCTAGTGCTAGACCGGCAGCTGGAGATACGGCTCGAGAGACTGGCGAATCAAATCCACGACATTGAGAAGAATCAAACGAAACAGCGTATTAGGAGCATACAGGGGGGGAGTTCGTGGTTCGCTGTCCATGCATTTATGGTGCAAAAGCTCATAGTAAGATATTTTGGGCTATCAGGAGGAATGAAGGCTGGAGTAGACTCAAACCCTCTAGTGATCAGGCGTTGTGGTCGGAACTGCCCCTTTTCGGCTAAGTGGCGTGGGATGGTCCTGGATGGTCCATCTTCAGCGACACGAGCGATATGATTCAGTTACCGTTCGGCTCTCCTTCGCTGTCCAAATTTTCTCTACTACTGTTTAATCTAAACCTCGGCCTTTGGTCAACGAGTAATAGGGCACGCATCTGTTGCGATTTTGAGGGGCCTTTATGTAAAAGAAACGTTACGATTGACTTGGTGCATGAGTGTGCATAATCATGCGTGGAACACTATCTTTAGCAAGGCTTAATCTTCTCGCCCAGGCTTAACAGAGACTGCTGAGCCGCTTATCTGTATCTGCTAAGTCAACTTGATTGTGACGTTGCACACATGACCTTTGTTGTCAAACCACCCACCAGACCCAACACAGTTATGATCTCAGCGTGGTGCAGATGCTAGATCAAGACAGAGACTAAATGGTGCCTCCAGCTTTGGTCGGAGCAGAGCGAAGTCCTCGTTCTTTCTAGTTATCTGTTAGCCCAGTGGAAGGGTGCCATACTGCCCTCGGCCATGGTGGCACAAGGCACAGCGGCTCGACTGCCTCATAGTAATCAGCCGTAGCTGAAATGTGAAACATGTTCGCATTAGCTTAGAATCGCATGATGCAGATCATCGACTTTTGGTGCGCTGCTTGCCGTATCATGTATGCTCGAAAGGCTGGCCAGATACGGGATATACAGTACGAGAACCTTACACAGGGTATCATACAGAGGCGAAGTGACGATTGTAGTTCGAGGTAACTGCCCTCAGCAACGTGATCTGGAAGCATTGGCCCACATGCCAAGAGTCCAAGCGAGCGTGCAGTGGTGGGATGCAGAACGAAAGCCGAAGAACGTGGTCACTGAAACAGCAGATTCATGCAAAGCAGACTTTCTAGGTTGCGATCGGGAAATCTTTCGCGAATGGGCAACAGCAAATCCAATGGCAGAGCACCTTCTCAAGGACGATTGGCAAAAAGAACCCCAAGTCCATGCAGGTACGAAGGGAGAACCGTCCCAGTCGCCACGTGCACAGAGAAAAATGGGTGCATCACCCCAACTGACTCCTGCATTGGACTGTCTCATCTTTCGTGAACTTGTCGAGTTTCGTCCAATCGGTTGGGGCGTCACCGTGCCTATCCCTATGAGGATAGATGGAACAGAAGAAAAACGCTCTCGGTTTGCGGGAATGATTTCAACAGCGGCTTCGGAGAACTCGTGACGCGAAGCTGAGATGCTTCTTTCGGTTGCGTCAACACGAAGTATTCGCAATACGAAGTCCGGCTGTGGAGGGGAAACAAAAGTCGTTCCCTGAGCCACAAGGCAGAAGACTACTACTACGTCGTGCTACTAATCGAGGTATGTAGTATCTTAGGAAAGTAAGATGTCCACGTGTGGCTACGTGCTAGCAACATACTACGGTTCGAGATTCTATCTGTGACAACCACTTGCCTCGCTGAGCCAAGATTCGCGAGATTCCTCCAATGCCACAGAGAGTGCGCAATGTGGGGATGAGGCACGGAACACATGGTATTATTTCAAAGTCAGGTACACCCGATGATCTGCAAAATGCTTGTTCAGGATTCCCCAGACCTCCTGACCAAAAGGACTAAGGTACACTTGACGGGCTAAGCCAGGCTTCGAGACAGTAGCCTCGTAATAGGGAACAGTACAGTAGTACTAGGACCGCCCGGAAGTCAAGCATGATCTACGGGAGGTGCTTCGAATGGAGACGGTCGGTGGTACGTGGAGAGAGCATCTCACTCAGCTGCCAAGCAAAATATGGTCACTCAAAGCCACCACCAAGACCGCCATCATTTGAGGTATCACCACGATCACGAATCCATCATATTCGATTACTAGATGGGATGTGTAAACAGGAAGATGGATCCCCCCAGTCCTTTGGTAAAATCGTGGCGGAAGTCTCCGTTGTCTGCACGGCTTCCTGTCTTTTATCTAGCAGCGTACTACTGTACTGCTAGAGCACGGTACGAGGATCGAGTAAGGTACGGAGAGCGCGACGACGAGGCTGATCACCAAAATAGAGCTGCATCATGCAGACTAACTGCATTAATATTCGGCTAATCCGACCAACTCCATGCCCAGCTCGACCTCCCAACATCGTCGTGAAGGTTGCATCGTCGCAAGTGCCTGTCGTAGGCTACAACTACTACACGGCATGTGGAAGGTAGTCGATTCTCTTGGTGATGGTACACGGAAAGTCTGCGAGCCTCCATACGTGCGCGCTATGGTACTTCCTTTCAAAACACAACGATGTTCTTGTACCTGCATTGGGCTTGTCGATCAATCTTCCCGTGCCATACCTCCGCGTCAACACGCTGTCGAAATCAAATCGGAGCCTGACTCTACATGACCGTTTGTCTGCAATAAATAATGGGAGACTGAAGATACCATATACTCGGGCGTCGTTCCAGAAAGCCTCGGATGGAGTGGTATGGGTGGCACAGCCGCGATATAAATATCCATTGTACCTGTACCCTACATGGCTGGTTTCTCTCTAATACGGTGGAATGGAAATTGCAGTACCTACGATCTAGACGGCTGATGCACCTCAACTTCCCAACGTGGCAACGTTTCTCGGCATCACCCTTCTTTCTCGCCTGTGAACTATGGCTTGCAGATCCTGCTGATGACATTATCTCCATCGGCGCCCCACCTCAGATATATTGGGGTCTCGCTTTTTCGTAGTCGTCCATGCTCAGCCAGCGTTACTGATGCATGACAGTACCGCCGGCATCGCGAAGGGCTGATAATTAATTTCCTTTCCACAAAGCATCTGCACATCAACCTACTTCCTCCTCGTCGATCATACTTTACGAAGCGAGTTCTAGTCATTGCTGGAGCCTTGTGTGTCTACAAACGTATTGTACCTGACGATCCACCTGAAGCCTTAGCCGAGTACCATATAATTACCATGGCCGATGAGACCGCCCCGCACATTCCGTTGAGGGTCCCACAATCTAGAAGCAGACGCCAAAGTGCTACTTCCTCTGAACATTCCTCGAGCACCGAAGACAACTCAGCATCCTCGAATCCTCCACGACGCCGAAAATCGTTCTCAACCTCTAATAACGTCTCCTTACCCACAGGGGCCCCTAGTGACCGACATAGAGGACGACGGACTACAAAGTCGACGTCTTCGGCATCTCGTGAAGGATTTCCTCAAGGTAGTGCAACAACTATGCCCGGTATGGTAGCCTCTGCCGGTGAGATCACTTATACTCCCACAACACACCGTATCAGCAAGGCAAAAAAGGGCAAGAAGGTTCATGCCTGTGAGCATCCTGGCTGTACCAAGGTATGGCCCATTCGTCCTGACCATCAATGCAGCCGCTGATATGTGCTAGATCTTTACTCGAGCAGAGCACCGCAAGTACGACAGACCAAAGCAGTATCTACAGATCTGTTCAGCCACTAACGTCTAATGCAGACGACATGAGGCCAACCATAATTCTGAGCCGCTATATCAATGTTGGATCCAAGAATGTCGCAAGCCATTTCAACGGTCAGACTTGTTAGCTCGGCACATGGAGAAGCAGTATGTATAGTCTATGATATTGGCCTGGCTAGCAAAACTGACCATGGCAGACACAACATGCCTACCGATAGTTTTAGCACTCGGAGCACACGCTCTCCTCGGTCTACTCGAGAAGCATCATTCGCAGATTCAAGCCCCTCAACGTCTAGCACGTTTGCTTCTCTTGTCGGACAGCAACGAGTAGTACCTACACAAACGAGCACTATGTCTATAGGCTCAATCATCTCCGAGCCAATGAGGAACGACTATGTCACTCATCCTGGCCAGCCTATGAACGATCTCTCGCATGTAGCCATCAGCGCGGTACCCCGCGGCTTACCCCCTGATTTAGTGTACCCACTTCCAGCATCCGTGGACTCACCTCTCTATCCGTCGAGCGACAGCTGCTACTCACCTATGTCGGATTATCTGCAGACTCAAGCTAGCACGCCGCAATTTCTAACTCCGGATACACTCCCTCGGTCACAGTCTGCAGCGCTCGAATCGTGCTTTCAGAATCAACAGCTTTTTACGTCGCCCATATCTCTAACGCCAACAGTCCCTACATGGGATCAATTCGAGGATACCGCACTTGGAATATCCTACGATTCATCATGCAATTCTAATGTAAGTAGTTGAATGCTCACATCATGTTATTTTTTCGGCATCTGACAATGTCCTAGATTCGTCAATATCAATATCCCTCTCCTACATGGATGGGTACCAACGGATATTCGTATGAGATGAATCTGCCCCCGCAGCAGATATGGCCCTGGGCCAAAGTTGATTTCTAGAGGTTCGAGAGGTCGAGATCAAGCCTAATATTATTTGCTTGTCGCACCGTCAATAATATTCGCACGAACTTACATCCTTCTACATTTGCATCGACCAAAGTCGCTTTCTATCAGCTACTTCAGCAATAATCTAGGCCGGGATCTCTGTTACCTATTGGCAAAATATTGTTCTATCTCTTGTTAAATTATCTTCCCTTGGCGTTGTCGGTGAAACCACGTCAAGATGGATTGTCATAACAACCACGTCCCCACGAACTCGACATCTACCAAATCTGCATCGACCTCTACATCGCATTCTCCGGCTTCTGCCTCTTGCATAGAGGGTTCTCTGCATCTCATACCTGGGCAAACGTGCTCCCACACCGATAAACTGCCTCGTGGATTGGACTTCGAGCCTGAAGCGAAATCCTCCACGCGACCGAAACCCATAAATGGCTAATGTTCCCTTCCCGTGAAGGCGGAGAACCAGAGTATGGAGCCTCCAGCGGGATCAACTTCGAGCTGCAAGCAAACAGGTGACCACGGCCGACTTAGGCCAAGAGCTTTCACCATACATAAAGCCTTCGATATTCATGCCGGACAGGCCTGCTAGCATATTACGAGACGACTAATTCACTAATCGGCAACACATAATGAGTCTTTTTTTCTAATCTGTACCAGTACTATGTACCAACACCATGTATTTTTATTATGTCTAGGTTTAGCATGTGGGGAGACTGTAAAACTACACTGTACTACTATTTGATGAGCATACGTGGAATATTTTACGTTTTTGTAACGATAGGACCAAGATAATTTAACTCGGGGTGGAAGTTTGGAGATTGCATCCACATACATCCTACTTCTAGAAAAATCAAGTCTTGCGTAGTACATAACGCAATAGACAATCATGAGTTTCTAAGTGCTTATACGGAGGCATACGAAATAGATGTAGATTCAGTCATCTTGTAATGATATTGAGGTCGAGGACATTCGTGGGTCTCATAGAGGTCCTTGATGTGATTGGCTCCGCTGCGGAATATCAAATTTTGTGGTTCACAAAATTTAAGCTTCGCTTCGCAGAGTCCGAAGCTGTGGACACCTACACGCAACTTCACAAGCCTGCTATCGATAATAATATGCAGACATAGTCTCATATGACACCCAGCAAAATCAAGCAGTAACGATATTTCTGCATGCCGTACTCCCACAGCTGGGGAACTGTCTCTCTCCCTGATTAAAGATGCAATCTTCACCGAACATGCTGACCAAGGCAAGAAGCCCCACCACCGTCAATTCGCGCAAAACTTAACCAATGGCTGTAGTTCGAGTCGAAGTCGTCGAGGGCGAAGGGTATAGCTTTCCACCCGAAGAGGTCAGTAACCCGCCTGTGCAACAGAATTGTTGCGGTGCGCTGACAATTGCTAGACCATGGATTCTTGTATCTTTACATTCCTCCACGATTCAGCTGTGGGACTATCGCATGGGAACTCTGATCGATCGATTCGAAGAGCATGATGGTCCTGTCCGGGGCATTGATTTTCACAAGACACAACCTTTGTTTGTATCTGGGGGGGATGACTATAAGATCAAGGTCTGGTCATACCAGAGCCGAAGATGTCTCTTCACCTTGAATGGCCATTTGGACTACGTCCGAACCGTTTTCTTTCATCACGAGCTTCCATGGATACTATCAAGTTCAGATGACCAGACGATTCGGATTTGGAATTGGCAGAATCGATCGCTCAGTCAGTGCTTGGACCAAGACCTCTATCGTCTAGTACTAATCTTCCTTTGCTAGTCTGTACAATGACGGGACATAACCATTATACCATGTGCGCGCAATTCCACCCAAAAGATGACTTGATCGTTTCAGCGTCGTTAGACCAATCTGTCCGGGTCTGGGATATATCAGGGTTAAGGAAGAAGCATTCAGCCCCTACCTCAATGACCTTCGAGGACCAAATGTCTCGCGCCAACTCGAACCAGGCCGATATGTTTGGGAACACGGACGCAGTGGTGAAATTTGTGCTTGAGGGCCACGACCGGGGCGTGAACTGGGTTGCATTCCACCCTACCCTCCCTTTGATCGTATCTGCGGGTGACGATAGACTTGTGAAACTATGGAGAATGAGTGGTAAGGTTTTCCAGTTGAATTGGATGCCTTGTGGATGACTGATATTCGGCCAGAAACCAAGGCTTGGGAGGTTGATACATGTCGAGGTCACTTCCAAAATTGTTCAGCCTGCCTCTTTCATCCCCATCAAGATCTCATATTGTCTGTTGGTGAAGACAAGACCATCCGAGTTTGGGACTTGAACAAGCGTACCTCAGTACAATCGTTCAAGAGAGAAAACGACAGGTTCTGGGTCATCGCAGCTCATCCAGAGATTAATCTTTTTGCAGCAGGGCATGACAACGGTGTCATGGTTTTCAAGCTGGAACGAGAGCGGCCTGCTTCTGCCATCTATCAGAACCAGTTATTTTACATTACAAAGGAGAAGAATGTACGCTCGTATGACTTCTCCAAGAACATCGAGTCCCCATCGATGTTATCCCTTAAGAAACTAGGTAGCCCCTGGCTACCACCACGGACACTCTCATATAATCCTGCCGAACGGGCAATCCTTGTGACCTCGCCTGCAGATAACGGCATTTACGAGCTGGTCAATTTACCTCGGGACGCTTCCGGAGCAGTTGAACCCACGGATATGAAAAAGGGTCAAGGCAATTCTGCTATCTTTGTTGCTCGGAATCGTTTTGCGGTTTTCAGTCAGGCTGTGCAGCAGATTGATATCAAAGATCTCAGTAATTCCACTACGAAAACTATTAAGCCTCCTCCAGGGACTACCGACATATACTTTGGCGGCACTGGCTGTCTCCTTCTAATCACCCCAGCAATCGTGGTTCTTTATGACATACAGCAGAAAAGACAAACCGCCGAGTTGGCCGTAGCTGGCGTGAAGTACGTTGTTTGGTCGGGTGACGGGCTCTATGCCGCTTTACTTAGCAAGCACAATGTTACCATTGTTACAAAATCTCTAGAGCAGGTCAGCACGCTTCATGAGACCATCCGAATCAAGTCTGCCGCATGGGATGACGCGGGCGTACTCCTTTACTCTACCCTGAATCACATCAAATACACTCTGCTAAATGGGGATAACGGTATCGTCAGAACACTCGATCAAACCGTCTATCTAGTCCGTGTTAAAGCGCGGAGCGTCTATTGCTTAGATCGTGCGTCGAAGCCTAAGGTCCTGGACGTCGACCCAACAGAATATCGCTTCAAGCTTGCTCTTGTTAAGAGGAATTACGAAGAAATGCTGCAGATCATCAAGACATCGAGTCTCGTCGGTCAAAGCATCATCTCATATCTGCAGAAGAAAGGATATCCTGAAATCGCTCTGCAGTTCGTGCAAGACCCTCAGACCCGGTTTGAACTAGCAATCGAATGCGGTAACCTTGATGTGGCTGTAGAGATGGCCAAGCAACTTGATCGGCCAAAGCTTTGGAGCCGTCTTGGTGCAGAGGCGCTTTCCCACGGCAACCATCAAGTTGTAGAAATGAGTTACCAGAAGCTCCGTAGCTTCGACAAACTATCATTCCTTTACTTAGTCAATGGTGATGATGAGAAACTTGCGCGTATGGCGAAAATCGCAGAGCATCGTGGGGATTTCACGTCACGTTTCCAGAACGCCTTATACATGGGAGACGTTCAGAACCGGATCCAGATGTTTCAGGAAATTGATCTTTGTAAGCTTTCTACTTGAGTGTATTCCTTAACTTTGGACATATAAGCTAACAGTCCAAAGATCCTCTTGCTTACATGACTGCGAAATCACACGGACTCTCCGACCAGTGCGAAGCAATACTTGAGGCTAGCGGCATGACTGAAGAACAAATCAAATTACCGACTGTCGGCCAACCTCTTCAGCCGCCGAAAGCGATCGCGCCTACCTACAAGGCAAATTGGCCAGTAAAGGCAGCGTCGCATTCATTCTTCGAAAAAGCTCTCCTCGGAGAAGTAGGAGGCGCGGAGGATGAGATTCCAACTTCGAATGGATTTGATCATGACGAGAATACGGAAGAAGAGGCTACTGCCAAAGATGCGCAGCTTGGTGAAGAGGAAGAGGAAGATGCTGCCGGATGGGATATGGGAGATGACCTCAATGTAGAGGCAGAGTCCGACTTCGTCAATGTCGACAGCGCTGAAGCTGGAGCTGGTAGTAGCGATGCCGAACTGTGGGCTCGGAATTCGCCTCTCGCCGCAGACCACGTAGCAGGAGGGTCTTTCGAGACGGCTATGCAGCTTCTTAATCGGCAAGTTGGAGCTGTAGACTTTGCGCCTTTGAAACCCCGATTCCTCGAGATCTATCAGGCTACGAAGACATACTTGCCAGCCAACGCAGGACTACCTCCTCTAATCAACTATGTGCGGAGAACGATTGACGAGACAGACTCTCGCAAGGTGCTCCCTATAATACCAAGGGATCTTGAAACTATCGCTAGCGTTGATCTGCAGGAAGCGTATGGTGCTATGAGATCAAACAAGCTCGAAGAGGGCCTCAAGATTTGCAAGCGAACCCTTCACTCCCTGCTAGTCAACGCAGTTGCAACTCAGCAACAAGTAGGCGAGGCCAAGAAAATCATATCCACCGCATCAGAATACGCAACAGCAATGGCACTCGAGCTAGAACGGAGATCCATCCCTGCCGATGGAGAAGCGAACCTAAAGCGCAGTCTTGAGCTGTCTGCATACTTCACCATACCAAAGCTAGAAGTCGCCCATCGACAATTGGCACTTATGGCCGCCATGAAGCTTGCATTCACCAACAAGAATTATTCGTCAGCGCTCAGCTTCGCTAATCGGATGCTTGCCAATGGTGGGTCCGCCAAATTGTTGGATCAGGCCAAAAAGATCAAAGCTACTTGCGAGCGAAGCCCCCAAGACAAGCTCGATATCGAATTTGACCAGTTCGCGGAATTCGACGTCTGTGCTTCTTCCTATACCCCCATCTATAGCGGTTCCCCTAGCGCTTCTTGCCCCTTTGATGGGTCGAAACATCATTCGCAGTACAAAGGAAAAGTTTGTCGGGTCTGCGAGGTCTGCGAAATTGGCGCTCCGGCTAGCGGTATCAGGCTCTATATTTCAGGAACATGATCGGAGTCATCTCATTGTCGTGTTTTGAAAGTCACCTATGTTCCACTAGTGAGTTCTCCACATTTGGGCTTGAGACGAGGCGCTGGAGTGGATGTGAGAGAGTTCTCTCAGTGAGTATGGTAGTCTATGGTAGTGCTACAACTTCGCCAATCTCGTCAAAGCGTACTATCTATAGTTGGGATCCAGCTGTTCCAAACGGTACTTTTCGTTGCTTTCAACCTCCCATATGCGCATGTGATCTAGTGCTAAGCCCGTTTGAGCTGTGATCAAAACAAACGGCCGATTAATTAGAAGTAAGATGACACGGCATTCGGCCTCAAGAGGAGGAGGCTTCTACACAACGCGAATCCTCGCATGCGTTGCGGAGGTTATAACTCTCGGGCGGAGTGACAGAGGAAAGGGGAGCAGCGAGGTAGGAGCAGTGGTAGGGGCTGTGTAATTGATCTTTTCCAAAGGTCGGGTTTCTAGCTCACCTACGTGCTTCCATATAATTCAGTAGAGATAAATCTGAGATTTCTGGATTTGCGTTCGTGTTATGACCTGGTTATGATGTGAAGCTGAATTACGCCTGTTAGAAAATCACGCCTTCTTCGAGCTGGTAAGGGGAAGTACGTGTAGGAGTATGGGGAGTATCTACGGTCAAGGCTCCTCTGGGAAATAACGTCCTATGGTAAGGCTATTCCTTTCCATAATCGAATGGCGATGGTACTCTTAGACAAAGAACCAATTGGGAACCCTGAGAAAGATGATAACCTGGGGTAAAGTTAAGGGAGATGAAAGGGGTGAAGCAGGCCGAAGAAGGCATGGCACGCACGGGATAAAGAGAGGCTAGAACGGAATTGGGAAACGAGAAATGAGAAATGAGAAACGAGTATCAGATTTGTCTCTAGTTCTACAATGGAGGACACTGGAAATAGTATCTTAATCGTTGGAATGGCCATCGAGTCCCTGAAATAGCAATGTTGATCATTGCCTGAGGCTTCCCAAAATTGTTTCTGATCGGCTTGGGAGCCTCACGGACTTTCTCAGAACACCTTCATCATTCGCTCGGCAGGATGGCTCTTCTTCACCGATAGGAGATCGAAGGCTTAGGGTTCAATAAGGTTGCTGGTAGCCTGGTACAGACTACAGTAGACCGACGGTTGGCTCTAAAAGACGCCATTCTCGACTGACACGTCGGATTCGCAGAACGGAGGAGACCCGCAGCACGCTTTTGATTGGACGCATGGATGGAGATTACAGCAATATACAGTTTGTGGGAGACGTGCGTCATGGTTTCGCGTTTCCCAATTGGTCAACATGCCCTGACGGCCAGTCCTTTAATGTTGGGGGGGGTTTTGGCCACTATCCCGTACGAGTAACGATTGACGCATGGGCTTCCTCGGCCAATGCGGTACTTCTTCTTATACAGTATCTACCTCCGTAGTAGTACTACGTAGCAGCGGTAGAGTAAAATACCTGCGCGCTGATCGCTTGAGTCTAAAAGGCTTTTTGCCTTTGCTGCCACCAAATCTTGAATCTTGCTGATAACTGTGAACACCACCATTTTTTATCGCTGTAAACCTATGGAACACGCACACTGTCGGATTCACCGGTTCTCAGATATTGACAACGCAATCAGTGGTTGAAGTAGCTACCTGCTGCTCATGGCTTCACTCGCGTTTGTTCCTGCGGCCGACCCGAAAACGCCGCAGCTAGACCAAAGAATAGCGATGCCCTCAGGACGCGCACCGTTGATCTCCTCTTCTCCCACATTTCCTACGCAACCTACAGATTCTCAAACATATCCAGTACGGACTCGAGCTCCAAGGAAGTCAATCTTTAAGGAGCTTGATGTGGATGGGTTTCTTGATGTCGAAATGTTGCAAGATCGCCTAGGGGAAAAGCCGGGTACGCACCAATCGTCGCAGAGCGAAGATTTTACTTCCCAACGGCCAAATCCACCTGGCGTAGAGGATAAGAAATCTCCACCGCACAATATCAATTCGGTGAACCCGCCACAAGGGTCATCCTTTTTCTACCGGCTATTGATGCTGGCGTTGATAGTCATCATAGCGGTACCACTTCTCAACGACACACCAATTTTCGGGAAGGCAAGACCAAGCATCCTGGGTGCTAAAGGAGGTGTAATCAGAAGAACTGATGCAGTGCCGCTGGTAGCGATCGAAGGGGAGGTATTAAAGCGGGACAATAGCCCTACAGATGTTTGTAGTCGCTGGAGTCAACAGGCGGCTATTGTCAATGGCACAATATACATCTACGGTGGTCATGCTACCAATACCTCGGGTCAAGATCAAAACACTTGGACCAACGACTTCCTGTCTCTCGACCTAACTAAAGACTGGCAAATATCCTCTCCACCGATCAAAGGCTTACCTCAACCATCAGGTCCTCCTGCAGTATCCAATGGCTACCTATGGAACTCGTATAACTCTCTATTCTTGTATGGAGGGGAATTTCAAGACAAACCAAATGTACCTCCTACTCCTTATTCGATGTGGGAATACGATATTCCAAACTCTTCATGGACGCAGCATAGCAATCCGAAAACCTCACCTGGTAACAACAGTGATAGTGCAAACCAGCCTGTGCAGGGGACAGCTGAAGGCGCTGGTATAAGTGTCCCTGAGCTTGGCAGAGGTTGGTATTTTGCAGGCCATCTGGATGACCATACTACTCCAGGGTGGTCAAATCAGATTGCCCGAGTATATCTCAAATCCATGATCGAATACACTTTCCCAGGGTTTACCAATGATGGTGTGCAAAGCTTGAGCGGCGGTAAGACTGCTGGTCAAGACGGTGTATGGCGAAACATAACACAGGGCGGCATTCAAGATTCGAATGCGTTTCCAAGCAGAGCGGATGGTGCTCTCACCTATATTCCAGGGTATGGTGCTAATGGAATTATTCTGAGTCTTGCAGGTGGTAATTCAAACTCTTTCGTGAGTCACTACATGTGGGCAGAGTCATTAATGGCCACTATTCTAATCCTCTTATAGACGCAAATGAACGTTATCGACGTCTACGACATTGCCACCTCTACCTGGTATAAGCAAGCGACAAGCGGCACATATCCAAAACTCCGTGTAAACCCTTGCGCAGTAGCTGCTTCTGCGCCAGACGGCTCAAGCACGAACGTCTATCTTTACGGAGGACAGAACCTGATACCCCCTGAAAATCAAACCCAGTATGGCGACATGTGGATCTTGAGCGTACCTAGCTTCAACTGGATCGAGGTAAACACCACTGGCCAATCCATACCTCCTGCTCGAGTGGGCCACTCCTGCAATATCTGGGACGGCCAAATCGTCGTCGTTGGCGGTTTCACCGGCCCAGATCTAAGCTGCGACAGTGGCTTCTACGTCTTCTCCGCTTCCGATCTCAAGTGGCAAAACAATTTCGCCTCCTTGGGCGGCCCATCTGGTGCCGGTGGGCCCGGGGGGGGATCCGGCAGTAGTGGTGGTGGAGGAGGTTCCAATGGCGGCTCGGGCGGCGGTTCAGGAGCCAACCCACAAAACAGACAACTCTCTCAGCTAAACGACTCTGCTGCCCTCTCTGGCTCTTACGGCTACCAAGTACCTGCCGCTGTACAGGCTGTCATCGGCGGCCACGCCTCGGGAGGTGCCACCATCACAGCTCCAGCGCAATCGGCCACAGCTGGGCCCTTGGCTACGGGGAAAGCAATTACCTACACCGTCACAGGCGCCAATGGCGCTACTGTTACCGAAACAGGCACGTCTGGCATCATCGGCTCCGGCAATAACAGCGGCAGTCACGGCCCAAACATCGCTGCCATTGTCGCTGGGGTTGTAGCTGGCTGTTTCGCCGTTCTAGCTGCATATCTCGGGTTCTGCGCCTGGGTCTACCGCCGCCAACTTACCCTCTACAAAAATCACGTCGCCATGTCCCAACGCGCGGCGGCGGGCGGTCCAGGCGAAAAAGCCACATTCCTCGGCGCAGACGGTCTCGCCAAAACGTCGACGGACCAAAGCAGCCGGGTGGGGGGTGCCAGTAGCAAAGCTGGCACCGGAAGTGGGACGGGCACGAGCGGGTTCAGCAGCGTACCGCCAATTCCCGGGTTTGTGCAGCCGCCGGTCGGGAGAAATAGTACGGCGAATAGTAGCAGCGAGGATTTAATGAGCGGGGCGGAGCCGACGTTTGTGGGGGTGCTATTGAATCCCAGGAGGAGTCTGAGGGTTATCAATCGAGATTGATTGCAGTATGGTTTTTATTTTTTGGAACTCGAGGTCGTTGCGGATGTACACGACCGTCCCAGCACTCGCTTGCGTCTCTGTACAAAGCCTGGTTTGGATACTTGATAATGATTGCGCTAAGAAAGCTCCAAAGAGTGGAAGTGCTCGTGTGAATGGGCACTGGCATGGCAAAGGGAGGGGAGTGGAGGGGATGGAAGAGGGTGTGGATGGTTGTATATGCAAACAAGCCGCGGCAGTCGTCGGATATACCACTTTACGGCTACGAAAGCGCAGAAGGAGAGGACGAGGGGGAAACGCACACGGGAAACAGGGAACGTACACGCTTGGATGGGGCGGGATGGCGGGAAGGTTGCGGAGATCCATTGTATCTAATACCTACCTTGTGGATAGAAGGGGAAATCATTATTATCAATGTCCGCATTTCCGGGGCGTAGAAATTGACATCTTGGGGTGAGAGAGAAAAAGGCACACGAGTGGAGGGAGGGAGGGAGGGAGGGAGGCTCGAATTGATATCGATACTCTGGTGTTGTTGCGAGATTTCATTCTTCCACGAGCTAAAGCCATCCATCATCCATCCTTCTATAAGCGCTGTACGGCGCACACAAGGACGAAGGAGAATCGGATACCCACCCCCACTCCTTCCTCCTCCTCCTCCTCCTCCTCCTTGTCGTTGAATGAGCATGTTATCAGATGATGATAATCCGTGGAAACCCCAAGGGAGGAGGGAAAGTAAGAACGTACACGCTTCGATGCGGAGGGTCCGCTCTATATCTAATAGCTGTGGATTAGAGGGAAGGGTGGTTTATGTTTGGGATTTCGCTGCTCGAGAATCGCTTTCGGTATGTGCTGCGCGTTGCGAAGGCGTGGCATGAGGGAACAGAAGGGTTGGATGTGTCACACCCCCCCTTTTTTTTCTTTTCTTTTCTAGGCTTGTTGAAGGTGTGTTAAAGACCATGATAACCACCACGAAAGCGTAGATTAAATAACGATAATGAAAAGTTCACGTGTTGAACCAAAGCAGTTTCCGAAAAGGTAGGATCGGTACTCGGCAACCGAGTATCTAACCTAGACAGGGCTAGGTAGAATCATATAAAGCATCATGATTCATGAACTGATGTGTATATGAGATGGGTCAAAGAAAAAGGCCGCAAAAGAGAAATTGTTGGGCGACGAGTAGGACTGCAAACAGGCATTTTCTGTAAATTCTCAAAATGGGAGACAATATCCTCGTAAAGTCTGAAGCATACCAAGAAGTTCCTCTCACAGACCACGTTACCATGCTGAAAAGCGATACTAGATGGGTTGAAGAATGTTTGTTAAAATCAAAACACATTTTCAAGGAATTTCAGCTGTGGTGCCACAGAAACGCCCTGGGCAACGCATTCCAAAGCGCTATTTTCGGAAATAGCCTAAAGCTGCTGAGTTGATGAGTTGTCGGTAGCCTTGTACGGAAACACGTCGGTTGACAGGTTATACGATGTAGTGACGTGTTGGTTACGCATGCAGGAACATAAACCACGGCTGAGTGCCTGCATGATTGCGTACGCTCGGTTGGGGCCGTCGGGTTTGCGCGTGCTGCTTGTTGACGACGAGAATCTACCGAGAGCGCCTTTGGGCCGGGTCTGAAATGGTAGCTTGGGTCCTGGACCGGGATGGCTGTGTGTACATGCTTTGAATGCGATGGGGAACCATGGATTTGGCCCTTGGCACGTAGCCAAAGGTCGTGGGAAAGGCTCTGAATGATAGGCTTTTTTTAGCGACGACCGCAGGTTCGGTCCAGAGTATCTGAAAGTCTCTGAAGCAATTCTGTTATAGTTGAGTAAGAAATTTAGACATGGGAAGAACGAACAAAGGTCCAAATAACACCGGGTCGGAGATGTTAGCTAGACCCTAAAGTATGCCCGAAACGTCTTTCGTTGGGTAGGATCGACGTCTTAGAACCAGCAATCGGTTATGACTGATTCCACAACGTACATAGCAACGGATGGTCCGGGGCCCTGGGAACACGGATCAATGAGGACTAACCAAGTCAAAGAGCTTCTTCGAGGGGATACTCTTTGTCATATTGTCCAACCAGACATGCACAAGTGTATAAATGGAAAACTGGAGAGACTGTCGGTGAAGAGGAGTTGTAGAATCCTACGTAGTTGACAGTAGCAAACGTATCCTTGGTCTTCCTTCAGACTTTGCTGGTAAGGAGAATGTGATTCACCTCTAGAACCCCTGGGCGGATCTAGGCTGATTGGATTATCTTTGCACGTACGACTGGACTCCGCTTTGCTCACCGCTCCCTCTCACTTCTCGTCAGCAAACGACAGCCTCGTCAACGGAGGGAAACGCAAAGTCTCCAATTCAAAAGCATGTTGATTGCGTCATTCGGTCTCCGGTTTTTCCGGAGTGGTGGAGAAGGCAAGCCTAGCATAGTCACACCAAGAAAACCACGGTCAAAGAGAACAACTTGGCAACATGACAACACACACACACACACACACACACAAACAATTACCAATCGGACGAAACGCAGGCCCAAGGGGATATCGCAGATTCCCGACTGTCTTGATACATTATTTTGCAGATGTGCCCACAAGGCACTTGGATATGTGATGAGAGGCCCCAGGAAGCGGTGCAGTCCAAGTCGCGCGTCTCACGTTACAGCAAGTAAGTTTGGGGGTCAGCGACGAAGATAGCTCACATGCAGATCTTGGCCGCATTCGCATTGCTGTTATTCCGTACTTGGCCCCAACCCTCTCTTACTTTGAAATCTCCGAGTTGGCAACTACGATACGAAGGCCGAGGTGAATTCCTTTGATACCTTAGCCTTCAGGTATAGAATTTTTATAATACATACTCTCTACTGCTAGTTCTGTATGACGCAAAAACTCAACCACAAATTCCTGGGGTTCGCCAATATCAGATTGAGGGGGGTGATTGCACTACACACTCCCGGAAAAGCCGGTAGCGTAAGCAAGCAGTGAGTGGGCAGGGTAACGACTAACGAGAAAATGTGGAAAATGATACAGTAATAATTGATTACCCCTGGTTTGGGATCCTTCCGACTCGACTCCGTGGACGGCTGTTGCTTCTCCCTTGTACCTGAGACAACCGAGACGCTTTCGTCGTGGCAATTCGATTCTACCGCTTGCGTCCGTTCTCACGATGGTATGTATGTACTGCGACCGTGTTTTGACTTGCCAACACGTTTTTCTTTGTCAGTTCCGGTCAAACACTCATACGGAGGTACGGAGTACGTGGAACGCTAACCCTGCTTTCGCCGTCGAACAAAAAGGCTATTAAAGTGATCATCCATGGGGCTTTTATTCCTGATTTGTCCGAGTGTCTCTGCTACTGTTGGGCAAAGGGCAAAAGGGCAAATCTTAAATTGGACGTAACATTACCGGAGGTCTAGTGCAGCCAACGAGAAGATTGCGTCTAGGAAATCAAAGACACGCTAATTCTTTCATTACCTGGAAGTAGGTCGGTAGTCGGTACTAAGGTATCTATCTATCCTCTGGACCAATCAGCACATCAGCCCCGTCCCCACCTTCGGAAAGCGCCTGCCCCTTCTTTCTTTTTCCCTATATTCTCCCATCCCGCGCCCTCTTTCTCGTTTCTCTCCAACTTTTTTCGGTTTTCAACTTCCAGCTTCCCTCCTTTACAGCCTTGTTGACCAACCACGACTGCTTGACGCAGTAACGAACATACGCACTTCCACTCTCTTAAGTGCCTCGTCAACTCCAATAAACACCCTCTTTTGTTCTTGGATAAATATATTTAGACACAATGGTTCGCACATTCCTCGCCGCCGCGGCCTTGCCAGCTTTCGTCGCGTTGGCTCAAGCAACCGGCAAAGTCCAAATCTTGAACCAATGCGAATACTCCGTCAATCTGTGGTCATGCGCCGACGAAGACAGCAAGATGTTCACCATCCAGCCCAACAAGGATTACACCGAAGATTATCAATCGAAGAAAGATAAAGGAGGAATTTCGATCAAGATTGCGATTAACGCGACCACCCTCTACACGTACCCTGCGCCTCCGGTGCCCATTACTCAACTTGAGTACACGATCGGAGGTGGCAAGGTCTGGTACGATATCTCGAACATCAACGGCTATCCTTTTAAGGATAACGGAGTCAGTCTGACCACCTCCGATGGTGGAGGTCCTTCCGTCGCATGCCCGGCTGGAGTCGCACATTGCAACGGAGCTTACAATAAGCCTGATGACGACCATGCGACCGGAGCAACCGCAGACTCCGCAGACCTCATCATGGTGCTTTGCGTTGCCGGCAGCCCGAACACCCCTGGCTCGGAGGGATCTGCCAGCGCTGGTTTTTCAAGCACATTGGCGCCACTTCCCACTCCTACCACACTCCAATCAGTACCAACTACTGCAGCACCAAGCACCACAGCTGCACCTCCTCCACCACCACCTCCACCACCACCTCCTCCGGCTTCCTCTACTGCAGCACCCAGCAAGGGCCCGGACGTCTCTCAAAATAAACAGGCAGTGCAGGAAGACGTCAACGGAAACGTTCAAGTTGTAACGGTCACCGCTCCCGTAGCCGTCGAAACCGTCACCCAGGTTGCCGCCGCGAAGGAGAAACGCCACGAACACCGCCACGCGCACGCACACGCTCAACACCCCCACCTGCGTCGTTAGATCTCTATCTCACTGCTATTTATTGATATACCCAATTTTTTCGAAGAAATCTCAACCACCACATGGAGCAGAAGATGCCTGATTTTTTGGAATAAAGGAAAAACGTGGGGGTTTCTGGAAATCTTTGATGTATACAATGAAGATGCCTTCTTTCGATACATAGCAATATAACGAACGCATTATTACTTCCTTTGGATTGATGTTTTTGAGAAGAGACTGGTGTTTCTTTCCATCACGTGTACATACTGGGTTATGTGGTACTTTTCGATAGCACAATGTAATGTTGATTTTTGTTTTCTTGACACCCTCGTGAACCATGAGTATGTGCAGTGCAGTGTAGTCATCCCAGGAACTCCAGACCCCAATGAATTCGTTTCAGAATGCGCTGCCGTGTGGGGTGAAGCCATGCCATAGGCATCCCTGACGCCTCGTCCCTCGCCGCAAGAAGAAGCTGAACTGTGCATTATATCATTATTCCCACGCCGCACCGTTGAAACCAAACCCCAAATACCAAGCCCCCTTTAGGCCAACCATGGGCTAGAATACCCCTAGTCCGCACATGTCAGAGTCAGCTGCGGCAGGCTCCCAAAAAACCCTTTTATCAGCCTCCTGTCAAACGGTCAGCGCTCGATAAAACCGATCTTGTACTCCCTTGGGTAAACTTTGATCGAGTCGTGAAAACCCCTTTTAGGTTACATACTACGTACCGCACGCGACATTGGGAGTTGTGCGACGGGAGGTACGACAGAGGACGAGGCACGCGAACACTGAGGGAGTGTACTACGACGACGACGACGACGACGACGACGACGATTACGACCAAGGGCGTGTCTGTTGCGGGCGGTTTGAAGCATCCACGCTTCGATTGCTGCGATTTGCGATCATTCTACTCGAATCCATCTCAGCTCATTCTCACTCTCACCACCATCCCCCCCCCCCCCCCCAATTCCTTACTCCCTCCCCACGCCCCCACTCCCACCACCCCACTCCACGCAATGCACCCCCTCCTCCCCCTCGCGCTCCTAACCCTCTTCCTCCTCGCGGCCGCCTTCATCGGGTACGCAATCTACGCCACAGCGACCGAAATCGCGCAAAAAACCACCAAGAAGATGGAGAGCAAGAACGTGGTGTTTTCAAAGGACGGGATGAGGGTGGGGGTGAAGGAGGTTAGAGGGGATGTGTATGTTGATGGGACGCAGAGGTTTGTGCTTTTTTTGCGTTTGTGTTTTTGGGGATGGGCGTTAGGGAATGGGGGGTAAGGGGAGTATGCTAATGTGTTTGTTGAAAAATAGTTTATTGGTTAAAGCATGGAACTACTCCTCCTGGCCGGCGTATAAGAGTCGGTTTTGGAATAAGGGCGAAGGCGGGGAGCAGCAGCAGCAGCAGCAGGCGCAGGTGCAGGCGAGGGCGCCGTGAGTCTTCTCCCTTCTATTGCTCTTCCGTGTGGGACGTTTTGATGGAGATCTGCTCGAGGGCGAGGGGCTGATTGGATTTGTGGGAATAGGTATGGGAGATCGGTTTCGGGGAGGAGCGTCAGGGCCTGAGAGCGCGATGGTTTGGTCGGGCAAGCCTACGGGAGAGAGGAGGAGAAAGGGTAGGCTGGGGGGGGGATATACTGAGGGCGAAGAAAAATTTACTGGATGGGGAAGAGAAGAATCTAGCCTTGGCGAAGCTACGGCTTGAGCGGCTCAGAAGTAAACCTCGCGGAAGATAACGGTACGGTTCTGCTACATATCTGCGCTTGGATAACCCCCCCCCCCCCCCGACCAGTTTTTCCTTTTCCAACACAAATACAAATTCTCACTTTCCGCATCCCCAACCGTCTTTGCGCGCCGCGGCGGTTGAGATCCTTGAAATCGGGAGATATACAACCGCGCGGGGAAAGACGTGTAGGCGGGCACGGAGACATTGCTGCCGCTATGTTTTGCGTGACACTTGAAGGAAGTATGGATAACCCGGGAGCCTGTTTTCCTTCCAACTACTACTGTATATCCTCCCAATCTCCAACGTTTTTCGTCACGTTCTCTGCGAATCCTTTTGCGTCTTTTCTCTTCTCATCTGCCGTGTGTGTGTGTGGGGGGGGG